>WBZL01001364.1_pt3 | contig 14868 bp, 12 predicted proteins | sample 5204291 | NCBI WGS metagenome assembly WBZL01 (sample SAMN12344345, study PRJNA552823) | activated sludge metagenome | biome: Activated sludge suspended growth; feature: Nitrification reactor; material: Wastewater; isolation source: activated sludge from nitrification reactor of wastewater...
CGCCTCCCTCCCCCCTCTCTCCCAATACGCCCACCTCCTTTGCGACGACACCGCCTACACCGCCGGATACACCGAAACCACCCGCGGATGCCTCCACACCTGCACCCACTGCCCGGTCGTGCCCATTTACGGCGGACGCTTTTTCGCCATCCCCGTCGAAACCGTCCTCGCCGACATCCGCCAGCAAGTGGAGATGGGCGACGCGGCGTCTTCCGCCGCCCACATCACCTTTGGCGACCCGGACTTTCTCAACGGCCCCACGCACGCCCTCCGCATCGCCCGCGCCCTGCACGCCGAATTCCCCGGCCTGACGTTCGATTTCACGACCAAAGTGGAACATATCCTCCAACATCGTGCGTTATTCCCCGAATTCCGCGGCCTCGGTGCCCTGTTCGTGATCTCCGCCTTTGAATCCCTCAGCCCCGAGACGCTGATCCGCCTCCAAAAAGGGCACACGCCCGCTGACCTGGACACCGCCCTCGACATCCTCCACGCCGCGGACCTGCCCGTGCAACCGACCTGGGTCGCCTTCGCTCCGTGGACGACGCTGGACGATTATCTGACGATGCTCGCCTGGGTTCGCACGCGCGGGGTGGTGAATTACGTTCCGGTTGTGCAATATGCCATTCGCCTGCTGATTCCGCCGAAAAGCACCCTGCTCAACGACCCCGACACGCACACCTGGCTCGGTCCGCTCGACCCCGAAAATTTCTCCTACACCTGGGCACATCCCGATCCCCGCATGGACGCCCTGTACCAGGAAATCTCCGCCCTCGCCGAGCGGTTCGCCGATGCCGATCCGTGTACCGCGTTCGAGGCGATTGAACGGGTCACGTACCCCCTCGCGGGCCGCGACGTGCCCCCCCGTCTGGGTCGAGCACTCCTCCTGCCCCCGCCGCCCCGCCTGACCGAAGATTGGTTCTGCTGAGCGGAACCCACATCCGGCCAGTTGGGCCGCATCGTTGAGTTGAAGTAATCGAAATAAGTCACGCCTTAGCCAGGGTAGAGAGTAGCCCGATAAAAAGGGTAAAAGGGGGATGTACATCCCCCTTTTACCCTTTTTATCGGGAAGTTTCCTCGCTAAGCCTGAGCAGTTCCCGAAAAAAAAGAAGGCTGAGCGCACTCAGCCTTCTTTTTTTGTCGAAATTTTGGGGGTTTAGAAAATTCCCTTCAGCACCAGCAATAACCCTACAATCGCCAGCGGTATCCCCACAATCGCGCCGACGATGGTGACGGTCAGGATCACGCCGACGATCATGAAGACCAGACCTAACACGACGGCGATCAGCCGCCCGGTCAGCCCGACGATGAAGGCGATCAACTGCCACAAGGCCCAAAAAGGCCAGATAAACCAGGGGATGTGTTTTTTAGCTAAAGCAGACATGGAGACGCTCCTTGTGAATGATTGAAACCAGATTGAAAGCAGATACGGACTACGAAACACGAAACAAATATTGCGTATTCCGTAGTGTGCATCTATTTACGAGAAGGAGCGTTTCCGGTTGCACATTAGCCCGTCAAAATCCGGGCGTTCTCGGCGGGCCAGTGAACGAGCACGTCATCTCCGGCGTCGAAGGTGGTGTCGTACCGTTCGCCGAAGTTTTGCATCCGCACGACGAGGGAGGTGGCATCGTTCAGGGCGACGAGATAACGGATGTCGGTCCCGATGTAGATCGCTTCCAACACTTTGCCGGGGAGGACGACACTGTCCGGTTCTTTTTCCAGGTATTGGCGCATGTCCATTTCGGTTTTGGGGAGTTGGCCCCCGGTCACACGAGCAAATTCGGCGGCGTCCATGCCCATTTCTGTTTCCAGCACGTCCATTCGACCGGGCGGGTACAGGTTCATTTTTTCGGGGCGCACCGCGAGCGAGACTTTTTGCCCCCGCGTGAGTTGGGCATTGCCGATGGCCCCGCTCATCCGCAGGCCGTTGACATCCAGGCGGGCGAATTCTCCCATATCTTGCACCACCCCGTCCACAAAATTGGTCTCCCCGATGAAGTCGGCGACGAAACGATTGTTGGGGTATTCGTAAATCTCGCGCGGGGAGCCGAGTTGCTGGATGAGGCCCTCGCTCATCACCGCGATCCGGTTGGACATGGTGAGGGCTTCTTCCTGGTCGTGGGTGACGTAGATGAAGGTGATTTCCAACTCACTTTGGAGCTGTTTGAGTTCGAGTTGGACGGCTTTGCGGAGTTTGAGATCGAGGGCACCGAGCGGTTCGTCGAGGAGAAGCACGGCGGGTTCGTTGACCAACGCGCGGGCCAGCGCCACGCGTTGTTGCTGGCCCCCGGATAACTGGGAGGGTTTGCGCTTTTCCATGCCGGGGAGTTGGACCATTTCGAGGGCTTCCTTCACGCGACGTTGAGTTTCGGCGGTGGGGACGCGTTTGAGGCGCAGGCCAAAGGCGACGTTTTGTTCGACGGTGAGGTGGGGGAAGAGGGCGTAGTTTTGAAAGACGGTGTTGACCGGGCGGTGATTCGGCTGAACCCGGCCCATTTCCTTTCCATCAATGAAGATTTCGCCACTGGTAGGCATTTCAAACCCGGCGATCATGCGGAGGGTGGTCGTTTTGCCACAGCCGCTGGGGCCAAGCATGGTGAAGAATTCGCCATGTGGAATTTCGAGGTTCATGGTTTCCACCGCGGTCACGCCGCCGGGGAAGATTTTGGTGACATTTTGGAGTTTGACAGCAGGATGTTCCAACGATTAATTCTCCACAGAAGTTTGTTGATCGCCCGACATGCGTAGCCATTCTGAAAACATGATCAAAATGATCGATCCCGCCATGATCAGCCCGCCCATCGCGACGACGAGCGGCAAGCGACGGGGGAAGCGCAGAAGCGAGTACATGTAAACGGGCAAGGTGACATCGGTTCCGACGAGGAAGACGCTCATCGCGTATTCGTCAAAGGAAGTGGTGAACGCGGTCAAAAACGCGGCGACTAGAGCGGAAAGGCTCATGGGCAGAACGACCCGGATTTGTGCCCCCCAATAGCTCGCCCCCAAATCCATCGCGGCATCTTCGAGATTTTCCGGGAACCCGGCCAGCCGCGCCCCGACGATCAACATCACAACCGGGATGTGGACGACCACATGCGCTAACCCGACTGTCCATAGGCTCAGGTCTATATCAAAAAATTGGCGGAAAAGAATGAGCAGGGCGACGCCGACAACAACGGCTGGGATGACCAGGGGAAGAGCGGAGACCGCAAGGAAAAAGTTTTTCCCAATGAAGTTAAACCGTACCACCGCGATGGCCGCCATAGTGCCTAACACAGTTGCGGCCAGCGAGGAAAGCAAGCCGACAATGATGCTGTTTTTTGCCGAGGCCAGGAGTTCGGTGGCGTTTGCCAGGTCTTTGTACCACTGTAAGGTAAACCCGCTTAACGGAAAGCGTAACAGGGCGGAGTCGTTGAAGGAGAAGATGATCAACAATACGATCGGGAAATACAGGAACGCGGCAAAAAGCCAGTAGTAAAGGGCACCGGGGGAGAAAATTTTGCGTAAGTTCATTTAAACCCCCGCCAAATCAGACAGTTTAATAAACCGGCCAAAAATGACCAGGGGCAGTAAGACAATGACTAACATGGCCAGGCTCATTAAAGACCCCGCAGGCCAATTTAGCCCGCGCAGGAATTGATCTTGAATCAGGTTCCCAAACATGATCCCGTCCGGGCCACCGACCAGGGCGGGGGTTACGTATTCCCCCACAGTGGGGATGAACACGAACAGGAAACCCGCCAACGTCCCGGGGAGGGAGAGGGGGAGGGTCACCCGTAAAAACGCCTGGAATTTGGTACACCCCAGATCATACGCCGCTTCGAGCAGACTGGGGTCAATCCGTTCGAGGGCGGCAAAGATGGGGAGGGCAACGAACGGAATCCACACATAAACCAGAGTGATGATCACGGCATCGGGGCTGTACAATAACAAGGGCGAGTCGCCTAATTCCAGACCGATCCAGGTCAGAAAAGAGGCCAAAAGCCCCGTCGAGCCGAGGATCACTTTCCAGGCCAACACCCGGAGCAGGTAGCTGACCCACGCAGGGACAATGATGATGGTAAGCAGGAGTAACTTGCGTGACCCAGCCCCAAAGACAAGGTAATAAGCAATCGGATAGGCCAGCACAACCGTGTACAACGAGACCCAAAATGAAATCAGGAGTGAACGCCAGAGCAGACGTTGATAGGGGATGTTTGCCAAAAAATCGCGGTAATGGTCAAGCGTAAAAATTTCCCGTGCCTCCCCGAACGTCCCGGCTCGAAAGGAATATAGAGCCATAAACCCGAGGGGCAGGAGGAACAGCACGATCATAAAGATCGCAGGTAAGCTGACGAGCGTAAAAATGCGCGAGCGGTGTTCCATGGTGTGAAAAAGGGAGAACGCAGAACGCGCAGGAGAAACGGCGAACAACGAGTATGTCTCGCCCGTTTCTCCTGCGCTCTTTTTTGAAGCTACGGGGCGGCCTTAACTTCGTTCCACATATCGATCACCATTTGGCGTTTTTCATCGGTGAGCGGTTGATAGAAGATCGTGTGCTCAAACAAAACATCGACCTGATCCAGTTTCATGAATTCAACAATGTAATCCTCGATCAATTCGACGGCTTTGGTGTTGGCGTGTCCGTACCAGTAGTTGTTTCCCAGGCCCGCGGCGGATTCTGGCGCGGTCGCGGCGTTGAGGAATTCGTACACCCGATCCAGGTTGACGGCATCTTTAAGAATCCCGTATCCGCAAGCCCAACCGAGACGGCCTTCCACCGGTTCGATATAGGCCGACTCGTAGCCTTCGGTTTGCAGATAGCCAAACGCGTCCTGCCAGGCATTCGCCGTCACCCAGGCCTCGCCAGATGCAGGCATGTCGTAGGTTTGGGTGTAATCGGTCCAATAAGTCAAAACATTTGGTTTAAGTTCGATCAGTTTTTCTTTTACCTGCGCGACCGTTTCCTCGTTCAGGCTTCCCCAGGGATCGGTGATCCCCAAAGAAAGGGCGGTAATCGCATAATTGGCCTGCCCGGAATCCCACAGCATCAGATGCCCTGCATATTGCGGGTCCCATAAATCGCCCCACGAATCCGGGACTTCTTCCACCAGATCGGTGCGGACAAGAATGGACTCATACCCCCAATCCCAGGGGACAAAATATTGCACGCCATTGATTTGTCCGATTTCTTTCAGTTTGGGGTGAAGGTCATCCCAATACGTAAGCCGGGAGGTGTCGATGGGCTGTAACAGATCGTTTTCGACATACAAACCCATGTAGGATTCGCAAGGGTGAACGAGGTCTACATGCACCCCGGACTGAATCTTCGCCAACGCTTCGGGGTCTTCCGCAAAAAAGATGTAATCTACCGCCGCCTCAATGGTCGGGGTATAAGCTTCTGCAAACGCCGGGAAAAGATACGGGTTTTCCGTCACTTCATAGCCCGACCATTCCATGATCGTAATCCGCGCATCGGCATCCGAGGTTTCCTCGCTTTCCTCGCCCGCACTGCCCCCACACGCGGCCAGCCCCAAAAGAAGGATAAGGGACAAAAAACCAGATAAAAAAAGAGTAACTTTAGATTTGTTCATCATATTCTCCTTGTCGAAATTGGCGCACTGAAAGAAAAAAAACGTGAACCGGCATACAAATCGCGTAGTCCGTTCACGTTTACAACTTCAGTCAAACCCAAAAAATATAAACTCAGCCAGAGATTAGCCCGAAAAAAGGGTGAAAGGAGGGATGCACATCCCCCCTTTCACCCTTTTTTCGGGGATTTTCCTCTCCAAGCCTGAGTAGTTACTAAAAAACTTGCTTTTTAAAAATAATCGGTGAGCAACCTCCGCGGGCACACCATAATCATACATCATTTTTTTGGGGATCATGTATTTTTTTGAGAGAAATTCCAGTTTTTTTGGTTAAAAAAGGTCTACGGAACCCCCCACTGATAATTATTCTTCACAATACGTAAATACATAAACGTTTCCGTCGAACGCACCCCTTCAATACCCGCCAATTCCGCGATCAACTCGATCAAATGCTCATTATCCCGGCAAGCCACCTCACACGAAATATCATACGCCCCCGAAGTGATCGCCACCCAGCCGACCTCCTCAAATTGTGCCGCTTCCTGCGCCACTTCTCGCAACCGCGCCCCATCCACCTTCAGCAGAATGGACGCCGTCACCGGCACCCCCAACGCCACGGGATCGGTAATCGCCCGAATTCTCAGCAGACCCACCTCAAACAACCGGTTCGCCCTTTGCTGAACCGTCGAGGCCGAAAGCTTCAACTCTGTCGCAATATCAGCAAACGAACGGCGTCCATCCGCCACTAATTTTTGAATAATTGCTTTGTCTACATCATCGAGTTTTTGGGTGGATTTGGTAGTCATTTCTCCTTAGCCCGGTACATCTGTTTCTGTACCTGTTGCAAAAAAATAAGCTGTGATCGCACAACTTAACGGTGCATCTTACAACGTTCCCCGCAAAAGTCAAGCTATATTTTAACAACTCCCCCCACCCGATTTTTCACCCACAACGAAATCCCTACCCCCGCCACAAAGGGCACCAGCAACCCCACCAACCCCCAAAAAATCGCCTCCATTGCCCACTGTGTCAACAACCACCCGCCTACCGCGTTCCCCGTCAAAAAGCCCAACGACCACAACGTATTCGCCACCCCAAACGCGGTCCCCAACCCCGTCCCCGCCGGACGCCGCGCCTCCCACGCCCCCGAAAAATGCGAAGTCACCACCGTACTCGCCAACCCGATCCCGCACGAAACCAACGCCAACATCCCCAACGTCGGCCCCACCCCTTGCATCCCCGCCAACCCGGCCAACCCAACCGCCAACACCATCACCCCCACCCACAACGGTTGTCGCCACCCCACCGCATCGGCCCAACTGCCCACCCCCATCTGACTCACCAACGTCACCAGATTCCACCCCACGAACGTCAGCCCAATCTCCGCCGGACTGAAACCCAACCTTCGCGCCAGCAACAACGGCGTAAACAACAACATCGAAGCATAAATCGTGACCAATAACCAGGATAACGCCCCGTTCGCGACCAGCGGAACCCACCCACCCCGCGCGGGGGAGGTGGCCTCCGCGCGAGGTGCCTCCGCGACAGGGGACGCAGTATCCCGCCGATGCCGCACCAACCCCCGCGTCAGCACCCCGCCCAACATCGCCGCCAACCCAAAATACGGCGAAATCCCCCACCGCCCCCGCTCAAACATAAACCCGCTCACCACCGGCCCCGTCAGTTCCCCCGCCGACGCCGCCGAATAAATCCGCGCCACCGCCTGCCCCCGCCGCGCCGGCCCGGCCTGCTCGCTCACCACTGCCATCCCCGCCGTCCACAGCGCCGAACTCGCCAACCCCTGCAACGCCCGCCCGATCATGATCCCCGTCGGCGAGGGGAACGCCGCCACCACCAGCCCCCCCGCCGAAATCCCGATCACACTCCCCACCAGAATGGGGCGCGGCTTCCACCGATCACTTGCCAACCCAAACGGAATACACGCAAACACGCCCGTAAACGAATACGCCGCCAAAATCAGCCCCAGCCGCCCGTCGTGCAGTTGCTCGGCCTTGCCAATCTCATCGAGCAGGGGCAAAACCCCCGTGTAGAGCAAGGTATCCAGAAAAATGGCAAGCCAGACCAGCCAGACCAAACGAGGCAAAGCCGTCATTGAACGAAAACGAATATAAGTCTGGTTTGTAATTTCACGCATGGCGATATTATCCCAGAAAATTCGCCTAAAACTTCGGGAGCCTTGATGGGGAAAACCAAAAGAACGAGCGTATAAATCGCTCGTTCTTTTGGTTCATAGAATTATCTGGATTGTGATTTTACGACTCAGGCGGGGGTGGGGGGTGGAAGATGAATTTCCACTCTCCAAACGGTATGTCGGTTTGCCACTGGACGGTAAGTTTGTGACCAACGCCCATTTCCTCACAGTCTGGATTCACACTCGCGCCAGGCCAAAACTCAATTCTCGCATCCGAATGTACCACAACTACCGGTTGAGTCGAGCAGATCAACTCAATCCACACGAGTTCAAACCCATCCTCTGTCCTTATCAAACGAATTTCACGGAGAGCAGCATCAACATTTCTTACATTGTCTGATGCGACAGGCATTGATTCAACTGCCTCAGGCCCAAGATATTCCCAGTTCTCAACATGATCTCCTAAAACAGCTGGGCCTTGAATAGGAGGGGGAATTAATGTAGAGGCAGGAATGGTGTATGGTGTTGGTGTTGTAGTGACTGTGGCACAGGCTGTAAGGGTTTCAAGGATGAAAGCAGTGAAAATCAGGGCCCGAATCATGGTTCCCTCATCCAATAACCCCATTCTATAAGCGCATCAGCGACGATTGCAAATTGACCCACACTTGTGTTATGAACACCCACCGCAGTATTTTGAAAAATAGAATCTACAATCGGCGAACCGCTATCCCCGCCTGTGCCCCACGCCATGCTATCATCAGCCCCATAGACAGTACAACTACAGGCAGTTCCCGTCCAGGATGTGAAGTCATCCTGAATTGTTCCGCATACCCAGGCGGGTGAACCTACACCTCGGGCGGTACATACGCCCTCCCCAACGTAGGGAAGCCAGGCTGCGCTGATTTCTGTGGTCCGGTTGTAAACCATACTTGAATCTTGGCTATCGGATATTTGCACCGTCATGATATCACGTCCGCCTCCATAATATTGGGTGTTTTGCTCACTGCCTATCAGACCGTAGCCCTGATGATACCAGTTGTTAGAACCTGAGTAACCACAATGGCCAGCGGTAACAAATTGTTCATCTGTTCCAACCTGGATGTGAAACGCCATCGTACATAATGATGAACTAGTTGTACTTCCTTTTCGGATCACAATCCCTGCCTTCATCGGACTATGGCAATTATTACGGGTAACACAGATAGTTTCCTCAGATCGTTCCCTAATACCAATGAATACAGGCACTCCGACAGCCGTACTCACTTCATCTACAAATTTCTCGGCTGTTTCCAGGTTTTCTGGAGCTACATCAATACGAATCGCGTTTGCAGGAGTATCTACGGAGATTGCGTAAGCCTCAGGCGCCCCTGTGGCCTTCCAGACCTCCCAGGTTTTGGGAACGGCGGCGCGCAGTTGGGCTTGGGTGTATTGGACAATTTCTACCCTCGTTGGACGTCCTTCAGGGGCTAGTGCCTGAATTTCGTTCAACACCACCTGATCGGCGGCAGTCAGTAGAATCACAAGTTCGCCGCTGGCCTGATGATCAAAATATGCACCTGCGAACGTGGGCAGTTTTTCTACGAACGGCAACACTTTTTCCCGCGTCGCAGCGGCAAAAGTGTAACGGGCCTCCACCTCTGCCAGTTCTCCTGCTGTTAGGGGAAGCCCAAAGCGGGCGGTTCCTGCATCCTCAGGCGAGCCTCGAAGCGCCTCCACATAGGCTGGATCCGCATTAAGCCCCAACGCCTTGCGGCTTTCTACGGCACTACGCAGTTCGCCTTCCAGTTCAAGAATCTCTTGTGTTGGGCGGCGAAAGGCAGCTCGATCTACAATGTCTGATTGGGCTGACGCGGCAAACCCAATACTATAGAGCAGAGCCAGGGCAAGCATAGAGAAGACAATTTTGCTTTTCGAGTTCATGAGTTTTTCTCCTTTACGTGATCGCAGAACATCAAACTTACTTTACCCCCACTTCCTTCCCTCCGCAATCGGTAATTCTACCGACTCCCCTCATTGTCCTGCTTCAGCCAACCCTTTTCGCTGGCGAGCAAGGCCGCTTCAGTCCGGTTATTCACCCCTAATTTCTTGAAGATATGTTCCACATGTGTATTAATGGTGTGCAGGCTGATATTAAGGATCACTGCAATTTCCTGGTTGGTTTTCCCCGCTGCAATAAGTTGTAAGACCTCAAATTGGCGCGGAGTTAGCCCTTCTTCTTCTTCTTCTTCTGCCTTATGAAGCTTTTGGGCCATCCACTCGTCTAGTCCTTTACCCATCCAAAATTCGCCCGCCGCTACCTTGCGTACCGCACATACCATGTCGGCCAGGGTATTTACCCCGCCCTTTACATAATAACCCAACGCACCTGCCCTGATCATGGCTTCTACCGTTTGATAATCTACATACGCACTATAACCAAGCACACGTGTGGACCAGCCGCGAGCCTTGATTTCTTCTGCAATCTCCAGGCCGGATAGAGGCCCCGGCAACTTGACATCCAATACCACCATATCCGGTTCATGTATTGCTAGCAAGTCCAGCGCTTCCCGCCCATCCTGTGCCGCGCCAACTACTTCAAAATCGGCTACATCCCCCAAATATTCACGTAAGCCTTCCCGGCTCGCCCAATCATCTTCAACAATAAGGATACGGATCATCAGATACCTCCGTCGGGAGGATTATACCAATCTTCCATTTCATCGCCCACATTCCCCTGATTGCAGCAGCCATTCTGTTTTTGGACGAACGGCGTTCCTTTTTGAAGCGCTTTTGAACTTCAGGGTGGCCGTTGAAGGAACGCCGTTCGTGCTTTTGCGGCCATATCGAGAATTGCTGCGATTGTAGGCCATTCCTTATTCCTTCTTTTTACATTCTGTAAGCTCAAGAGCGTCTTTTTTATATACACACCATATTTTTGTCAAATACTTGGGTAATCAATACCAAACCAGACTTTTTTTTGTTGACATTATACATTTTACTGTGGTAGACTGATAAAGCCCTGGTGTGTCCATAATCATTCGTTAACAGAGGGGCGGCGTGTAGGAGATGAGGCCCCTGCCAAAAGCCCTCTCGAAGGCCAATGCGCTGGATACATTCGCCCTCCCAATACGGTTTTAGGCCGTAGCATAGGGCCTTGTGCGCTGTTTGGCTGTCTCACCCAAAACGAAGTGTGCAGATAAGGAGACTGCAATAACCATCCCCCAAAACTTCAGAATTTGGAACCTGCGACGGCTCTTTCCCACAGGGAGCTAGACTACCCACAACCAGTATTGAGCGGAAACTCCAACCGTAAAAGCAACTTTCGGCAGTTGAAACTGCACCCACCCTTACAAAGTCGGCCTCCGCCGACTTAAGCCTGCGAAGGCAGGCTTCGTAATCGGTTGCCGCGATTTCAATCGCTAGATTGCAATCGCCGGACGGCAATTGCTCCGTTGCTCCACCCAAAGGAAGTGCTTTATGCTTACGCTCACCCCCTCGCTCACTTCATCGCCCATCCAATCGCTCACCCAATCCAACGAATATTTCCGAAAAGCCTCATCTTATTTACCGCTCGGTGTCACCTCCAATTACCGTTATTGGGGCGAACTCGACACCCGCTACATCGTGCGCGGCAAAGGCGCGCATATTTGGGACGTGGACGGCAACCGCTACATTGACCTCCGCCTCGGCTACGGCCCCGCCATTTTGGGCCACGCCGACGACCGGGTGGATGCCGCCGTCATCGAGGCCCTCCAACGCGGCGTCACCTTCGCGATGAGCGTCCCCGAAGAGACCGAGGTCGCCAAAAAGATGGTGGACCTGTGCCCCTGCGTCGAAATGGTGCGCTTCGCCAACTCCGGCACCGAGGCCACCATGCACGCTCTCCGCCTCGCCCGCGCCTACACCGGACGCGAAAAGCTCATCATGTTCGAGGGCCAATATCACGGCCTGCACGACAGCGTCATGTTCGCGGCCAACATCGGCGGCGATGGATACTGGTCGTCCAACCGGCGCAGTCCCGTCGCGTACCCGATCAGTTCCGGCGTCCCCAAATTTCACCAGCAACTGGTCATCATGCTCCCCTTCAATGACAGCGAAGTTCTCGAACGTACCCTGGAACAATCCTGGGGTGAGATCGCCGCGGTGATCGTCGAACCCGTCCTGGGCAACTGTGGCGGCATCCTGCCCGACCCGGAATTTCTCCGCACCATTCGCCGCCTGTGTGACGAAAACGGCATCGTCATGATCATGGACGAGGTGAAGACCGGGTTCCGCCTCGCGCGGGGGGGCGCGCAAGAAGTCTTCGGCGTGATCCCCGACCTGGCGACGTATGCGAAAGCGATGGGCAACGGCTACCCCGTCGCGGCGTTCGGCGGCAAACGCGAACTCATGCAGAACATCGGCAGTGGTGTCACGCATGGCGGCACATTTTCCGGCAATCGTCTTAGCATGGCCGCGGCCAATGCCGCCCTCGATATTTACCAAAACACCGACGCCCTCGATCAGGTCAAGAAAAACGGCGAAAAACTCCAAACCGTCATCGGCGAAGTGCTCTCCAACTTTGACCTGGAATTTTCCTTCTCCGGGCACCCCAGCATGTTCAGCCTGATTTTCGCCCGCGAGGCCCCCCGCGAATACCGCGAATGGAAGACGAGCGACAACTGGTTTTACCAGGAAGTGGCCGCCCGCCTTGTCAAGCGCGGCGTCATCACCGACCCAGACTCCCGCGAACCCTGGTTCATGTGCGCCGCCCTCACCGACGAAGACATCACCGAGATCGCCACGGCCCTCGAAGACGCGGTCAAAGACGCCCTCGCAAACGCCTAGTCAATTCCGCCGAAAAAAGATATGCTAACGGATGTACATCCGTTAGCATATCTTTTTTCGGCAAGCCTCTATGGACCTCTCCCCCCTCCTCCACGCCCGCAACGTCGCCCTCGTGGGCATCAGCACCCCCGACCGGTTTGGGGGACAGGTGTACACTAACCTCCACTCCTTCGGCTACGAGGGGAAAATCTACGGCATCAACCCCCGGTACGAAACCCTCTACGCCCAACCCGTTTACCCCACCCTCGGCGCCCTGCCCGAGACCCCCGACCTCGCCATCCTCGCCATCCCCAACCGCGCCCTGCTCCCCGCGTTTGAAGAAGTCGCCGCGCAAGGCATCCGCGCCGCGGTCATTTTTGGGAGCGCGCACAACGAAACTGGCGACCCCCGCGCCACCGAAAAAGCCATCGCCGCCCTCGCCCGCCAGCACGACATCGCCATCTGCGGCCCCAACTGCATGGGCTTTCTCGCCTTCGGGCAGAAACTGGTCGTGTCCGGCTACCCGGTCGTCCCCGGCACCCCGTCCGGGCACATCACCTTCATCAGCCACAGCGGGTCGGTGTTTGATTCGATCTGGCAAAACAACCGCCACCTGCACTTCAACTACGTCATCTCCGCGGGGAATGAAATCGCCACCACCGCCGCCGATTACATGCACTTTGCCCTGCAAGACCCCACCACCCGCGTCATCGGCATCTTTCTCGAAACCGTCCGCGACCCCGCGGGGTTCCGCACCGCGCTCGCGGACGCCAACGCGCGCGATATCCCCGTCGTCGTGCTGAAGGTGGGCCGCAGTGAACGGGGCGCGCGTCTCGCCCAATCCCACAGCGGCGCGCTTGCCGGAAACGACGCGGTGTACAACGCCCTCTTCGACCGGTACAACGTCCGCCGCGTCCGCTCCCTCGACGAGATGATGGACACGCTCGAACTGTTCGCCACCGGATGGCGTCCGCACCCCCGCGCCATCGCCGCCACCCTCGACTCCGGCGGGGAACGCGGCCTGCTCGTAGACATGGCCGACGAAATCGGGGTTCCGTTTGCCCAGATTTCCCCCGCCACCCAAACCCGCCTCGCCGAAATCCTCGACCCCGGCCTCGAACCGGTCAACCCGCTCGACGCGTGGGGCACGGGCAACGAAGTGGATCGCATCTACCGCGACAGCCTCCTCGCCCTCGACGCCGACCCCGCCACCGGCCTCAGCCTGTTCGCCGTAGACCTCATGCGCGAGTCCAACATCCCGCCGACCTACGTAGACATTGTGTGTGGGGACACCCATACGATTCCCACCCTCTCCCATTTCACCAAACCCTTTGCCTTCCTCGTCAACGTCACCTCCGCCGCCAGCGAAGAGCAAATGGCCCGCCTCCGCGCCGCCGGCATCCCCGTCCTCATGGGCACCGAAACAGGCCTGAGAGCGGTAAGACATCTATTCGACTACTGCGATTCAGCGAGTCGGCGATTCAGCGAGTCAGCGAGTCAGCAAACCAGCAAACCAACAAACCCGCCACTCCCAATTCCTAATTCCCAATTCCTAATTCCTAATTTCTCGTCCCCCCTCGACGAACACACCTCCAAACAACTCCTCGCCCGCTACGGCCTCCCCCACCCGCCGGAAAAAATCGCCGAATCCCTTGCGGACGCCCTCACCGTCGCGGAACACATCGGCTACCCCCTTGCGCTCAAAACCGCCAACGGGATTCTTCACAAGACCGACGCGGGGGGCCTGCACCTCAACGTCCGCACCCCCGACGCCCTCCGCACCGCTTACGAAGACCTCGCCACCCGCCTCGGGCCACGCGTCCTCGTCCAAAAAATGGCCGCCCCCGGCATCGAACTCATCCTCGGCCTGATCAACGACCCGCAATTCGGCCTGTTGCTTTCGATAGGCATCGGTGGCATCCTCGTCGAAGTCCTGCGCGACACCCGGCTCGTCATGCTCCCCGCGACGGAAGACGACCTCCGCCGCGCCCTCCGCTCCCTGCGCGGGGCCGCCCTCCTGCGCGGCGTCCGCGGCCACTCGCCCGTAGACGAAGACGCCATCGTCCGCGCCGCCCTCTTCCTCGCCGCCTTCGCCGCCGACGCAGGCGACCTGATCGCCGAAGTGGACATCAACCCCCTCATCGCCCGCCCCGATGGGGTGGTGGCGGTGGATGCGTTGATTATTCCGAAAAAATCACCTCTAGCGGAGCACCCTGAGCGGAGGAATTTGCTTTCAGCTTTGGGAAGGCAAATTCCGTAGTCGAAGGGTGCGAAGCGGGAGTGTGCCCTGGCCCCGCATCCTTCGACTGCGCTGGACACAGGTAATTTTTGGCGTCGGGTTAATTTCCGCTCCGCTCA
>WBZL01002831.1_pt1 | contig 14865 bp, 13 predicted proteins | sample 5204291 | NCBI WGS metagenome assembly WBZL01 (sample SAMN12344345, study PRJNA552823) | activated sludge metagenome | biome: Activated sludge suspended growth; feature: Nitrification reactor; material: Wastewater; isolation source: activated sludge from nitrification reactor of wastewater...
AGCCGTGTGATGTAGGCCTTGGCGTAACGGTCGCCGACGGCGATCGGCCGGCCCCCGCCCGGCAAGGCGCTGATGACCAGGTCGGTCATCTGTTCCTCGGTCAGCATCGTGCTGCCTTCCGAATGCCAGAGCTTGATGGCGCCGCAATCGTCGCGATCGACCAGCAACTGCCTGTCGGCGGCGGCCTCCGGAATCGAGATCACCACCCCTTGGCTGGTCTCGAAGGCTCTGGCCGTACCGGCGGCCACCGCGAGAGGTTCGCCGCCTTCGGGCCGGGCGGTGGCCGCCAGGGACAGCACCTCGTCGTCGCTGAGGGTGGTGGTGCCCTCGGTGTGCCAGAGTTTGTAATGCCCGTTCGGCTCCAGCTGGATCAGCAAGCTGTTGTCGGCGGCACGGGCACCCGGCATGGCAAGGACGGTAAGAACCGCGATCAGAACCTGGTTGGCAAAGCGCATCTTTTCTTTCTCGCCGGTCTGGCTTGTGCTCAAATTCCGCCATTTTACGTCGAGTCGCCCTGGGGCGCGCGACGGCACTGGAGCCGGACCATCCGGCGGTAACGAAACGAAATGAAGATCGCAGTCGGCGAACTGATCGTCAGATTCATGGAGCGGCTCGGCATCGGCCATATTTTCGGCATGCCGGGCGCGCATATCCTGCCGGTCTACGACCATCTGTACGATTCGGCGATCAAGAGCGTACTGGTCAAGCACGAACAGGGGGCGGCTTTCATGGCCGGCGGTCTGGCACGCGCCACCGGTGGCATCGGTGCCTGCATCACCACCGCCGGACCCGGCGCCACCAACCTGGTCACCGGCATCGCCAACGCCTACGCCGACAAGCAGCCGATGCTCGTCATCACCGGTGAAACCTCCACCTACATTTTCGGCAAGGGCGGTTTGCAGGAAAGTTCCGGCGAAGGCGGCAGCCTGGATCAGGCTTCGCTGTTCCAGAGCATCACGCGCTACCACCGCATCGTCGAGCGCACCGACTACCTGCCGCAGGTGCTGAACCAGGCGGCGCGCACCTTGTTGTCGGCCAGCCCCGGGCCGGTACTGCTCAGCTTTCCTTACAACATCCAAAAGGAGATGGTCGACGCGGACATCCTCGACGGCATCGCCTTCGGCGCCAGCGGCGGACGCACCGCCTGCGGCCTGTCGGCCTCGGCGGCGGAATTGGCCGAGCTGATCGCCGCCGCGCGCTATCCGGTATTCATTGCCGGCCACGGCTGCCTCGCCGCCGGCGCGCAGGACGAACTGGCGCAGGCCAGCGAGCTGCTCGGCATTCCGGTTGCCACCACGCTCAAAGGCAAGGGCGTCATCGCCGAATCGTCGCCGCTGACCCTGGGTTGCCTGGGGGTCACCTCGGATGGCTGCGCCTACCGCTACATCGTCGACCAGGCCGACCTGCTGATCATTCTCGGCGCGGGGTTCAACGAGCGTACCAGCTATCTGTGGGACGCGAAGCTGCTGGCCGGCAAGAAGGTCGTGCAGGTGGACAGCGAGGCCGACCAGCTCGAAAAGGTGTTCCGCGCCAGCCTTGCCGTTCATGGTGACGCCCGCGACATGCTCGGCGCCCTGCTGGCCATCGCCCGCCACAACGCCATGCCGCGCAAGGCGCTCGACAGGGTGATGGCGGCGACCAGCGGCCGCGGCGTCGCCGCGCGCTTTCGTCCCATCGAGCATCTGCTCGCCGAACTCGCCGCCCGTTTCTCGGGCAATGCGATGATTTTCGACGACAACATCATCGTCGCCCAGAGCTACCTCAAGGCCTCGCCGGGCATCCGCTATTTTCCCAATTCGGGGATTTCCTCGCTCGGCCACGCACTGCCGGCCGCCATCGGCGCGCGCTTCGCCCGCGCCGCGCCGACCTTTGCCATCCTCGGCGACGGCGGCTTCCAGATGTGCTGCATGGAGCTGATGACGGCCGTGAACTACCAGCTGCCGGTCAACGTCGTCCTGATCAACAATGGCGCCATGGGCCTGATCCGCAAGAACCAGTTCCAGCTCTACGGTGGCCGCTACATCGACTGCGATTTCCGCAATCCCGATTACGCGCTGCTGGCGCAATCCTTCGGCATTCGGCACTGGAAGATCGAAACGGAGGCCGACGTGGACACCATGTTCGCCGCCGCCGACCTCGCCAACGAGATCAACCTGATCGAACTGATGTGGGACAAGAATGCCTTCCCCAGCTACCGGTCGGATCGCTGACGCCGACGAACACCGCGGCATCGCCGCGGCCGAGGCGGCACTGTGGGCGAACGGCTTCGACGCTTCGAAGCTTGCCGACTACCAGGCCGCCCATCGCCGGCTGGAGCACCGGATCGCCGCCAGCGGGACGGACCCGCGCCACCGGTTCGTCGTCGTGATTCCCGTCGCCGACCGGCCACAGCACATCGCCGCCTGCCTCGACAGTCTGCTCCAACTTTGCCGCGCCTACGGCTACGGTGGCATACGTGACGGCCGCTGGCGCAAGGTCGTCGCGGTAATCGCCGACGACAGTGTCGACGCGGCGTGCATCGCGGGCAATCGCGCCCTGGCCGAGCGAATGACCCGGCTTGGCCTCGTCACCCATCATTTCGGCCCCGACGAGCAGGCGGCGCTGGTGAACTCGCTCGACGAGGCGGAACGCGCCGGTCTGCCGCCGACGATCGGAGCCACCGCGCCGACCTATCGGGGCCACAAGGGTCAGGGCGTGATGCGCAACCTCGCCTACCTGGAACTCGCGCGCTGGCGACAAGCCGAGCCGGACGAGCGCGTGCTGTTCTGGTCGATCGACAGCGATCAGGAGTTCAGTGTCAAGGTCGGCACGCCGTCCGGCGACGTGGAGGCGTGCGCCGTCAGCTTCTTCCATCGGCTCGACGAAATCTTCGACCGGACCGACGCGCTGGTGCTGACCGGCAAGGTGGTCGGCGACCCGCCTGTCTCGCCCGCGGTGATGACCGGCAACTTCCTCGCCGACGTGATCGGCTTCCTGGAGCTCGCCGCCGGGGGCGAACCCCGCTCCGCCTGTCGTCATCACGAACACCATGACCCGATCGCCCGTCGGGAAGGCGAAGCGGCCTACCACGACATGGCCGACCGCTTCGGCTTCCGCAAGGCCGACGCGCCCTACCGCTATCCCTGCCCGTTGCCGGGCCGACACACCGAGGCCGATTGTTTCGCGCACTTCGCCGGCCGTCTCAATGGCTTCTTCTATGGCGAGCATCCGACCCGCGTTTCGCGCTATGTCCATGACGACCTGTGGCGCACGGTCCAGCCGGCGCGCACCGTCTATGCCGGCAACTATGTGTTCCGGCCGGAGGGCCTGAAGTACGCCATCCCCTTCGCCGCGCTGCGCCTGCGCATGTCCGGCCCGACGCTGGGCCGGCTGATGAAGTCGCAAATCGGCCCGCGCTTCGTGTCCGCCAACCTGCCCATGCTGCACAAGCGTACCGTCGAGGGTACCGGCCAGTCGGAGTTCCGGCCCGGCGTCGCCGGCGGCGCGGGCACCGACACGCGCATCGACCTGTGCGGCGAGTTCGAGCGGCAGTTCTTCGGCGATGTGATGCTGTTCTCCATCGAGCGACTGACCGCCGACGGCTTCCCGCTCCGAGATGAGGCGACCGCGGACCTCATGGGGACGCTCGACGCGGTGCGCGACGAGCTGTTGGCGCAATACAACGCCCGGCGCGGAGACATCCTGGCCAAGGTCGAGCGACTGCGGAACCTGCTCGACGAACTGGCCGCCTGGTGGAACACGGCGGCGCTGGCCGGTGCGACCGCGCACTTCCGCCACTTCATCGGCAACGTCGCCCGTAATTTCGGCGACGACTCGTTGTGCCGCGAACGCATCAACTCGGCGGAAAACTGGCGGCGCTGGCGGGACGATCTGGCGGCGGCGATCCAGCGCTATCCCGAAGACGCGCGGGCGTGGTCGGCAGCGATCGAGCGGCATGCCGGGCGCAATTGAGGCGCTGCGCCGCGCGCTGCACCGCCGGCAACGGCCGGCTCGCTACGCGCGTTTGGCCGAACTGCTCGCCAACCAACGGCTCGACCGCGGCCAGGTTCTGGCCCGGCAGCAGCGCGACCTGGCGGCCATCGTCGCGTTCGCCGTTCGCCACACCGACTACTACCGCGAACGCTATGCCGGCATCGCCGGTGTCGGGGACGGCCGCTTCGCCCTGGACGATTTGCCGCTGCTGACCAAGGACGACGTCACCGCCCACCTGGACGAGTTGCTGGTACGCGACGCCGACCGCAATCGGGCCAAGATAGGCCACACGGGCGGCTCGACCGGCAAGCCGTTGGCATTCTGGTACGACGACAGCAAGCACGAGCTGATGCGCGCCGGCATGATGCGCAGCTACATGGGCTCGGGGTGGCAGCCCGGCGAGAAGATCCTCAACTTCTGGGGTGCCCGGCAGGACACCGGGATCGGCGGCGTATTCGGCGCCGCACTGGGTAACCGCTACGGCGACTTCATCGCCGCCGAGCGAACCATCGCCGCGCACGAATACACCGAGCGACAATTGCGCGAGTGGGCCGGGTTCATCCGTGCCTACCGGCCGGTGTTGCTGCAGGGCTATGCTTCGATCCTGACCGAACTGGCCCGATATGTTGTCGAACACCGGCTGGCAGTGCCGAACACGCTGCGCGGCGTCTACTCGACCGCCGAAGTGCTGACCCACTGGCAACGGGAGTTGATGGAACGTGCCTTCGGCTGCAAGGTATTCAACCAGTACGGCAGTCGCGAGATCCCCAACATCGCCTGCGAATGCCGGCGCGGCAGGATGCACGTGTTTTCGGACATGGTCCATCTCGAAGCGCTGCCGGCCACGGGGGAAGACCGGCTGGTGGTGACCTCGCTGACCAACCGGTTGATGCCGATGATCCGCTACGACATTGGCGACACCGGCCGGCTGCTGGCCGGCGATTGCGACTGCGGCTGGCCCTTCCCGCTCATGGAGATGGGCATGTGCCGCCACAACGACCTGATTCGCGCGCCCAACGGCAAGGTTGTCCACCCATCCTACTTCAACCGTCTGCTCTACGGCCTCACCCGGATACGACAGTACCAGTGGCACCAGACCGCACCGGAACGCATCGTCCTGACCGTCGTCGCCACACCCCCGTTGGACGCCGACGTGGCCGATTCGCTACGCGCGCGGATCGGCCAGGAGGTCGATACCGCCATGGTGTTCGAGTTGCGCCACGCCGAGGACATCCCGCGCACCCTTTCCGGCAAGCATCGCTTCGTCATCGGCCATGGCCCCGCCCGGCCTGGTTCGCCGGACCCGGCGTCACTTCTGTAGCGTCGCCTCTTCGATGAGCACCCGGTAGGAATAGCCGGCGCCGAAGTCCTTGTCGGCGCGCACCACGCCCGTCACCGTCACCACGTCCCCGACGGTCGCGGCATTCAAGCTGGTCACCAGCAGTTCGTTGCTGTCGTCGGCCGCCGAGCCCGTGCCGTCGCGCAGGTGGATCCAGTTCTTGCCCATGATCCCCGCGTTGTATTTGACCACCTTGCCGCGAACCACGGCCGGCCTGTCCTTCAGTTCGGTGCGCTTGGTGACGATTTCCGCAACGGTGCGGGCGTTGGCTCCGGTGGTCTTGACAACATTGATGTCACCCAGGTCCGGCGCCTTGCCCACCCCGGCGTGCGCCGACGCCACACCGGCCGCTCCGCCGGCGCCGACCAGATTGCCGAAAAGAATTTGCTGAAAAGTCCGCTTCAGTGCCTTGCTCTCGAAATCGTGCATGACCATCACGTTGCCGATCGCGACCTCGGCCCCCTTCTTGACCGGGGCCTGACTCACCGCCGCCCAGGTCTCGCCTTCCTTGGTCTTGAGGCGCAAATAGGTATAGCCATCGACGTCCTTCACCTCCAGGACTTCGCCGGTGACCACGGCCGCCGCCGGAAACCTGGGTGCGGTACTGTCGCCCGCGCTGACGATAGGCGCGGCAAGGATGATCCACAGCAACATCAGGGTTTTCATTGACTGAATCCTCGTCGACAGGGACGCGGCAGAATAACAACAGCGCTGCCGCGTGGCTGGCAAGGATCGCGCTCCGAGGCGATAATCGCATCAACCATGGACACTCCAGCGACCCCCTTGATTCCTGGCCGGGCGGAAATGCTGCAGTTGCTTCGTCTCCTCGACGAAAACGAACCGATCCTGATGCTCGCCGGCGACGACGACGGCTATGGCAGCCGCTGGATCATCCGCGGCCAGCAGATTCAGCCGGCCATCGCGCGATACCTTATGAACGCCGGCTATGTCGCGGACACCGGACCCACCGAACTGGGCGCGCGGCGGCTCGCCCTGACCGAATCCGGCCGGAAATTTCGCCAGGACGGCATGCTGTGGTGGAACAGCCTCGGCCCGCTGCAGAAAATCAAGATCACGCTCCTCGGCTGAGACGGCGGTCATGTCGGCAGCGGTTGAAGTCCGCCGCGCCCCGGTATAGAGTGGCCTTCCGACACACAACAACCAACGGAGGCAGGAGATGGGCGATAGCGTCTACAAAACCATCGAAGTCGTCGGCACCAGCAAGACCTCGTGGGAAGATGCCACCAAGAATGCCGTCAAGGCCGCTGGCGGCAGCGTCCGCGATTTGCGTATCGCCGAGATCACCAAGCTCGACACGGTGATCGACAAGGGCGAAGTCGTGGCCTTCCGCGCGCGAGTCAGCCTTTCCTTCAAGTACGACATCGACGGCAACAAGAAAGCCAAGACCAAGGGCAAGTGACTGCCGAGGACTTCCGAGCAATACCGGGCAGCCCGCCCCGCACAAAAAAATCGCCACCCGAGGGTGGCGATTTTTACGTCTGCCCATGTCAATTGATCGCCTGGATCTAATGCACCGTGCACACCATGCAGGGATCGAAGGAACGGACGATGTGCTGCACGGCCGCCGGCGCGGTATCGCCCTCGCCGACCGGCGCGCCGACCAGTGCCTGTTCGAGCGCGCCGGGACGGCCGCGACTGTCGCGCGGCGAGAAATTCCAGGTGGTCGGCGCGATGATCTGGTAATTGTGGATACGCTCACGGCGGATGGTCAGCCAGTGCCCGAGCGAACCGCGCGCCGCTTCGACCAGGCCGACACCTTCGCCTTCGGCGGGTAGCTCTCCGGTCACGGAGAATGGCTCGCCGGCGCGTAGCTGCTCCGTCCAGGCCTCCATCGCGGGCACAAGGCGCGCCACCTCCAGCAAGCGCGCTACCACCCGGCTTTCGACGCTGCCACCACCCCCTTCGTTTCGCGCCACTAGATCGCGCAGCAATGGATGTCCGGCAACCATCTGCCGCGCCAGGGCGCCCGTTTCGACCACTTCGCCACCCAGCCGGGGCGCCTTGCACCAGGTGTAACCTGCGTCCTTGTCGGCCAGCGGCACCGTGGCGCCGCGCGCCGGCGGCAGCGGCGCCTCCGCCTCGGCATACCAGGCGTGGCTGACGTCTTCGGCGATCCGCGTCGTGTCCAGCAACGACGGCCCACCCGCCCAAACCCCGGCCGGCCACCAGCGCCCGGCCGCCTCGTCATAGGCGCCATAGCTCATGAGCGGGACTGCCGTGCGGCCCAGGTCGCGCAGGCACAGGCTGTCCGAATAGTGGAGAAAGCGGCCGAAGTCGCTTTCTCCATGACGGCCGCCCCACGCCGCCAACTGGTCGGCCGATGCCAGTGCCGCCACCGTCTCCAGCGCGTCATCGAACAGGGTGCGTTCGAGAAAGCGGCGGAACTCGCGCAACGCCCCGAGCAGGCGCAGCCGTGCCGATGCCGGCAGCGGGTGCGCCGAGCCACCCGGCTGCAAAGATAGCGTGTGCGGCCACTTGCCGGCCAGCAGGCCCATGGCCCGCATCAAGCCGGCGCGCGCCGGCAGAAACTCACCCGCCGCCGTGCCCGTCACGGCCTTGAAACGTGCCGTGGCCGCGCCGTGCCACGCCCAACCACGATAGCAGGCGCGGGCGAAATCCGGCATGAAGAACAGATAGAAGTGCGTGACATGGTCGGCCACGTTCTCCACCGCCTGGATTAGATTCGCCGCCAGCCGGCCATTGTCCGGCCGGCGAATGCCCATGGCCGCCGCCAGCGCGCCGGCCGCCGCCGCCGACTGCGCAACCGAGCAGATGCCGCAGATGCGCGGCACGAACACCAGCGCGTCCATCGGCGCCTTGCCCTGCAGGATTTGCTCGAAGCCTCGATACAGGGAGGAGCGCACACGCGCCGCGTCGACACGACCGTCGGCGACGTCAAGTATCACTTCGAGATCGCCCTCGACGCGGTTGAACGGCCCGACAATCAGGCGGCTCACGACTTCTTGCCCCGCTGCTTCCTCGGCCAGGGGATGATGTGATCGGTGGTGGCGTTCTGACGCACGCGCGCCGGCGTGGCTGATTTGGACAGCGCCGCCAGCGCTACGAACCAGGCCTTGGGCATGTCCAGCGGCAGGCCGATGGGAATGCCGGCCACTTTCGGCGTCTGGGCGAAGGAGTGGCCGGGTTCTTCAAAGCCCGGCTCGGTACAGCTGATGCAGGCGTAGCCGCCGTCGGTACAGGACCCCGCACCATTCCAGGGACGCAGATTGCAATCGGCATGGGCCTGGGTTCCCTTGCAGCCCATGTGCTCCATCAGGCAGCCCTGGTCGCCGTTCTTTTCTGCGCTGGCCTTGAACTCGTAGAACTCGTTGCGGGCACAGCCGTGATGCACCAGTACGTCGGTATAGAAGCGTGGCCGGGCCAGTTCGTCGAGATCGTCGGCTTCGATCTCGCCGCGAGCGAGGCCGAGCAGTGTCTCGGTCACCCAGTCGGGATGGGTCGGACAGCCGGCGACATTGACGACCGGCAGGCCCCGCGCGTCGCGAAAAGCGGCGCCCAGCAAGCCCCCGACGGCGCCGCCGTCGTACTGCAGGCCACAGGCGTCGGTGGGATTGCTGCCCGCCGACGTCACGCCGCCGTAGGCCGCGCAGGTGCCTACCGCCACGACATGGCGGGCTCGGGCGGCCAGCCGGCGCACCCAGTCGATCATCGGCCGCCCGGTACCGGCCAGAAGGTGGAAACGACCGGAGCCCTGCGGACCGAGCAACAGCGACCCCTCGACGCACAGGATGTCCAGCGCCTGCCGCCCCGCCGCGCAATCTTCCAGCAGGGCCACCGACTCGGTGCCGCTCGCTTCCGAAACGCTCGGATGCCACAGCACTTCGATGCCGCCATCGGCCAGGGTGGCGAACAGCGAGCCCCACTCGCTGCCCAGCCAGGAGAGGGTGCAGCCGCCGCAGCCCCCGGATTGCAACCAGAGCAGGTTCATTCCCGGCGTTCCAGCCCATAGCGGGCGAGCTTGGCGCGCAGGCCGACACGGGACAAGCCGAGCTCATCGGCGGCCTGGCTCTTGTTCCAGCGCAGGCGGATCAGGGTCTCCTTGATCATCCTCGCCTCAAGCTGCTCGACGCGTTCCTTGAGGCCGCCGGCCGGCTCGTCGCCGACGGTGTCGCGCACGACGCGGGGCGACAAGAGCTCGGCGCCCAGCCAGTCACCCTGGGCCAGCGCCAGCATGCGCATGATTTCGTTCTGCAGCTCGCGAACGTTGCCCGGCCAGCGATAACTTTCCAGGCAGCGCAATGCCTCCGGCGTAAAGACCGCGCCCGTCTTTCCCATCTGGCGGCGGCCCCGATCGAGAAACTCGGCGGCGATCAGCGCGATGTCCATCGGTCGCTGGCGCAGCGGCGGCAGGTGCAGCGTCATGCCGGCCAGCCGATAGTAGAGATCCTCGCGAAAGCGGCCGCTGGCGACGTCGGCTTCCAGATCGCGGTTGGTCGCCGCGATCACCCGCACATCGACCGATATCGGACGCGGGCTGCCCAGCGGCCGGATCTCGCCTTCCTGAAGGGCACGCAGCAACTTGACCTGGAAGGCCGGCGAAGTCTCGCCGATTTCGTCGAGAAAGATGGTGCCGCCGTCCGCCTGCTGAAAGAGGCCGACGCGATCCTCAAAGGCACCGGTGTAGGCGCCTCGCTTGTGGCCGAACAGCTCCGACTCCAGCAGCGTGTCGGGCAGGGCGCCGCAGTTTTCCACCACGAAGGCGCCATCGGCGCGACGGCTGGCGTAGTGCACGGCGCGCGCCAGCAATTCCTTGCCGGTGCCCGATTCGCCGGTGATCAGGATCGCCAGATCGTGCGGCGCCACGCGTTCCGCCATACCGCACACGTCGTTGAGCGGACTCTGGGCCGAGCGCGCCATGCGGCTGAAAGCCGCTTCGGCCGATGCCCGCCGCTGCTTGTCGCGCACCCTGGTCTTCAGCACCTCCGGACTGGCGCGCAGTTCCAGCGTCAGGCGCTGGTTGGTCTGCTGCAGGCGCCACAGGTCGGCGGCACCGCGGAGCGTCAGCAGCAGCTGCTCGGGGTGCCAGGGCTTGAGGATGTATTGCCAGATGCCGGCCTGGTTGATGCCGGCGATGATGTCCTCGGCCTCGGTGAAGCCCGAGATGATGATGCGCACCGTGTCCGGCCACTGCACCCGCACCTGCCGGAGAAACTCGACGCCCGAGGTGCCCGGCATGCGCTGGTCGCAAAGCAGGATGTGCACGAACTCGCGCTCCATCGTGGCCGCCGCTTGCTCGGCGGAACCGGCGGTCAGCACCGTGAAGTCCTCTTCCAGGGTACGCCGCAGCGCCTCTTGCGAACGCACCTCGTCGTCGACCACCAGCACCACCGGCAACGCCGCGTTCATGGGCCGGTCCCGGCTAACACGTCGGTCCGTCGCCACTGCCCTGGGTCATCAGCTCCCGCAGCAGGCGCAGCGAATCTTCGGCCCGCTCGGCATCAACCCGCTCGAAGGCAAAGCCACCGGCCTGGACGAGCAGGTAGTCGCCCACCGCCACCTCGTCCCGCATCAGCATCAGGCTGACCTGACGCTGCTCGCCGAAGGCCTCGATGGTGGCCAGCAGCCCATCGATGGCGATCACTCGGGAAGGCACGGCCAGGCACACGATCCGGCGACCTCAGACAACCGCGGCCGACTTCGGCCGAACCGCGATGCCGCGCGCGGCGAGTTCGGCCACCGCCATGCGCACCATCTCCGGAATGCGCGCGGCGACCACCGGTGTCAATTCCAGCCCCAGTTCGAGGGTCTGCGGCTCGACGCCGATCAACACCATGTCACCGGGGGGATCACCCGCGAACTCCAATCCGGCCAGCACGTCGCAGACGCTGATCTGATGGGGCGAAAGCCGGGCACGGAAGAATACCGGCACTTCGCCGCCGGCCAGTCTCACCACCGTTCCGGGCGGCCGATTGGCCTTGACCGCGTCGAGAATCACCAGAAAATCGGTACCGGAAAGCGGGCCGAGCAATTCCATGCCCGAGGTGCCGCCATCGATCACCTCCAGGTCGCGCGGCAACTCGTGGGTGGCAGCCAGCATTTCGGCGGCGCGCACACCGGCGCCCTCGTCGGAGAGGATGATATTGCCGATACCAAGAACCACAGTACGCATAGTTTCGCTCGATTTCGCTCAGGACAGACGCGGGCATGGCGCCGGCCTTCCTGGCGAATCTACCTCATTTCCTCCGCCAGGTGAGCACCTCGTCGCGACCACGGTGGCCATTCCGCGTGGTACTCGTGCGCTTGAAGTCCGCCCCCGGGGATCGACCGAATACGACAACGACATCACCCGCATATCGGTATCCGCTGATTTACTTCAACATGACCGACGATCCGAGAATTGGACTATGCTTTGTGTTGCGTCGCAACAGGAGGCAAGCCATGGAAGCCGCCGCATTGATGACCCTAGTGAACGCTGTGCTGGACAAGCACCGGCGGGACGGTACCCGGTTGATGCAGATCCTGCGGGAAGTCCAGGAAGCCGTCGGCTGGTTGCCACCGGCCGCGATCACCGGGATCGCCGCTGCCATCGGCTGGCCCCGTGCAAAGGTCGAGGGTACCGCCGGTTTCTACAGCTTCTTTCATACCGAGCCGATGGGCCGCTACCGGGTGCTGTGGAGCGACAACACTACCGATCGCATGCTCGGCAACCGCGACCTGATGCTGGCCCTGTGCCAGAAGCTGTGGCTCGAGCCCGGCCGCGTTTCCGAAGATGGCCTGGTCAGCGTCGACACTACCTCCTGCACCGGCATGTGCGACCAGGGGCCGGCGGTGCTGGTCAACTACCGGGCCATCACGCGCATGACGGCGGAGCGGGTCGCGCAGATGGCGGAACTGATCCGTGCCGAGACACCGCTGGCCGAATGGCCGGCCGAGTGGTTCCGCGTCGAGGACAACGTGCGCCGCGCCGACCTGCTGCTGAACCATGGCCTGCGCCCGGGCGAAGCCCTCAAGGCGGCGCTGGCCCGCGAGGCCGAGGCCGACGTGGAGACCGCTTCCAACGCCCGCTCCTGGCGCGAGGGTGTGGCGGCCCATACCCAGGGCCCCTCGGCGGTGCTCGAGGAGATCAAGAAGTCCAATCTGCGCGGCCGTGGCGGCGCCGGCTTCACCACCGGTATCAAATGGGAGGCCTGCCGCCACGCTGCAGGCGACGAGCGCTATGTCGTCTGCAATGCCGACGAGGGCGAACCGGGCACCTTCAAAGACCGCGTGCTGCTGACCCGCCAGGCCGATCTGGTCTTCGAGGGCATGACGGTCGCCGCCTACGCCATTGGCGCTCGCAAAGGCTACCTTTATCTGCGTGGCGAATACCGTTATCTGCTCGAACCGCTCAACGACGTGCTGGCGCGCCGCCGCGACATGAACCTGCTCGGCACAAGGATTCTCGGCCGCCAGGGCCTCGATTTCGACATCGAGGTGCATCTTGGCGCCGGCGCCTATGTCTGCGGCGAGGAGTCGGCGCTGATCGAATCGCTGGAAGGCAAGCGCGGCGTCCCGCGCAACCGGCCACCCTACCCGGTGACCAATGGATTCCTGAACAAGCCCACCGTCGTCAACAACGTCGAGACTTTTGCTGCCGCGGCGCTGATCGCTGCCAAGGGTGGCGAGTGGTATCGGAGCATCGGCACCGCCAAGTCGGCCGGCACCAAGCTCTTGTCCGTCTCCGGCGACGTGGCCCGGCCGGGCATCTACGAGTATCCATTCGGCGTCGCCGTCCGTCAGGTACTGGAGGACGCGGGGGCGACCGATACCCAGGCGGTACAGATTTCCGGACCGTCGGGCATCTGTGTCGCCGACAACGAGTTCGACCGGCGCATCGCCTTCGAGGATATTCCCACCGCTGGCGCCTTCATGGTCTTCGACCGGAGCCGGGACATGTTCGAGGTGGCGCGCAATTTCGCCCAGTTCTTCGCCCATGAATCCTGCGGCTTCTGCACCCCCTGCCGGGTGGGCACCACCCTGCTGCGGAACCTGATGGACAAGATCGGCGAGGGACACGGCACCCAGGTGGATATCAACGAGATATTCCAGCTATCGCGGCTGCTGCAGATGGCCAGCCACTGCGGCCTCGGCCATACGGCGCCCCATCCGCTGCTCGACACCCTGGAAAAATTCCGGCCGGCCTATGAGCGACGGTTGAAGTCGCTGGACTTCGAGCCCGCCTTCGACCTCGACGGCGCCCTGGCCCAGGCCCGGCAGATGACCGGCCGCGACGACAGCGCGGCCCACCTGGAGAACGCGGAATGAGCGACCAAGCCACCTTCCTCCTGGACGGCCAGGAAATTCCCTTCGAGCCTGGCCAGAGCGTGATGCAGGCAGCGCTGACCGCCGGCGTGTTCATCCCCCATCTCTGCTACCACCCGGAATTCCGGCCCCACGGCAGTTGCAAACTGTGCACGGTGAAGATCAACGGCCGACCGGCGACTTCCTGCACGCTGCCAGCCGCGACCGGCATGGAAGTGGAGAGCGAGTCGCCGGATATCCGCGACAAGCGGCGCATGCTGATCCAGATGCTGCTCGTCGAGGGCAACCACTTCTGTCCCTCCTGCGAAAAAAGCGGCCACTGCAAGCTCCAGGCGCTGGGCTACGCGCTCGGCGTGATGACGCCGCACTTCACCCATTTCTTCCCCGACCGGCCCGTGGATGCCTCCCATCCCGAGATGCTGCTCGATTTCAACCGCTGCATTCTCTGCGAACTGTGCATCCGCGCCAGTGCCGAGGTGGACAAGAAGAATGTCTTCGCGCTCTCGGGGCGCGGCCTGCGGAAGCACCTGATCGTCAATGCGGAATCGGGCCGCCTGGCCGACACCGATTTCTCGCCCGACGACAAGGCAGCCCAGGTTTGCCCAGTCGGAGTGATCCTGAAGAAGCGCCGCGGCTTCGCGGTACCAATCGGCCAGCGAACCTACGACGTGAAGCCGATCAACGCCCAGGCCGAGCGCTTCAAGCCGGTGAAGCCGGTCAAGCCGGCCAGCGTCAAGGAGGGCAGCTGACATGAACGCGCCCAAACGGAAGCTGCGGATCGCCACCACCAGCCTGGCCGGCTGCTTCGGCTGCCACATGTCCTTTCTCGACATCGACGAGCGCATTCTGCAATTGATCGAGCTGGTCGACTTCGATCGCTCGCCGATCACCGACATCAAGCACTGTGGTCCCTGCGATCTGGGACTGATCGAGGGCGGTGTCTGCAACGCGGAAAACGTCCATGTGCTGCGCGAGTTTCGCCAGAACTGCAAGATCCTGGTGGCGCTGGGCGCCTGTGCCGTCAATGGCGGGCTGCCGGCGCAACGCAACCATCTGGACCTGCGCGACATCCTCGAGGAAGTCTACGAGACGGAGGGGGGGCTGGCCCGCGGCAGCCGGATCCCCAATGATCCGGAACTGCCCCTGCCCCTGGACAAGGTGCACCCGATCCATGAAGTGGTAAAAGTTGACTACTTCCTGCCCGGCTGCCCGCCGCCGGCCGATGCCATCTGGAAGTTTCTCACCGACCTGATCGCCGGCCGCACGCCCGC
>WBZL01002359.1_pt1 | contig 14862 bp, 11 predicted proteins | sample 5204291 | NCBI WGS metagenome assembly WBZL01 (sample SAMN12344345, study PRJNA552823) | activated sludge metagenome | biome: Activated sludge suspended growth; feature: Nitrification reactor; material: Wastewater; isolation source: activated sludge from nitrification reactor of wastewater...
CGTGATCGCCGCCGCGCCGCAGATCGCCGCCGAGGCGAGGGCGGCGGGCGCGACCTCCGTCTTCTTCACCGCCGACACGGCCGGCGCGCTGCCGCTGCTGGCGCAGTTGCTGCCGGAGGCCGGGTTGAGCGGCCAGACGACGCAGTTCGTCGGCCTCACGCGCTGGGACATTCCCTCGGGCACGCTTTCGATGCCGGGCGTCCAGGGCGGCTGGTTCGCGCTGCCCGATCCGGGGCTGACGGCGCAGTTCCAGAGCCGGTTCGCGGCCGCCTATGGCGAACAGCCGCATCCGATCGCCGCGCTGGCCTACGACGGCATCGCCGCTGTCGGGGCCCTGGCGAAGAGCGGCCGGGCCGACGCCCTGAGCGCCGCCGCCCTGACCCAGGGGTCCGGCTTCGCCGGCGTCAGCGGCGTCTTCCGCCTCCTGCCGGACGGGACCAACGAACGCGGGCTCGCCGTCGCCCAGATCCAGAATGCACAGGTGGTCGTGATTGATCCTGCCCCAAGAAGCTTCTCCGGCGCGGGCTTCTGAGCCCGGGCCGGATACCGGCGCGTCGCGGACGACCTTGCCCGCGGCGATCGGCGGCCACCCGATCTTCGACAGCGACAGATTTTGCACGGGTCTCATGAGTGCCTGCGCGAAGGAGGAGGACGCGCGCGCCCGCCGCGCCCGCATCGTCGAGGCGCTGGCCGTCGCCCGGGCCGAGGCGCTGGCCGCCATCGCGGCGGAATTCGCCAGCCACCCGCGCGCGGCCTCGCTGACCGTGCGCGCCTATGCGGCACTGATGGATGCGACGGTCGAGGTCGTCTTCCGCATGGCGACGGGGCTCTTCCACCCGCTCGCCAGCCCGACCGAGGGCGAGCGCATCGCCGTGCTCGCGGTCGGGGGCTACGGCAGGGCGGAAATGGCGCCGCATTCGGACGTGGACCTTCTCTTCCTGACGCCGTGGAAGACCACGGCCTGGGCCGAGAGCGTCATCGAATCGATGCTCTACATCCTCTGGGACCTGAAGCTGAAGGTGGGCCATGCCAGCCGCACGGTGAAGGACTGCCTGAGGCTCGGGCGGGAGGATTACACGATCCGCACCGCGCTTCTTGAACGACGCTTTCTGACCGGCCATCAGCCGCTGGCGGATGACCTGCGGCGCAAGCTCCGCTCGGAGCTCTTCAAGGGCACGGAGGCGGAGTTCATCGAGGCCAAGCTGGCCGAGCGGGCGGAGCGCCACAAGCGCCAGGGTGGCCAGCGCTACGTCCTCGAGCCGAACGTGAAGGAGGGCAAGGGCGGCCTTCGCGACCTCCAGACGCTCTACTGGATCGGCAAGTACATCCACGGGGTCCGCCGGGCGGCCGACCTTGTCGAGGTTGGGCTGTTCCGGCGCGAGGAATACGCCACCTTTGCCGCGGCGGAGGATTTCCTCTGGGCGGTGCGCTGTCACCTCCACCTCATCACCGGGCGCGCCAACGACCAGTTGACCTTCGACCTCCAGGTCGAGGTCGCCTCCCGGATGGGTTATCTGGACGCCGGCGGGCGGCGCGCGGTCGAGCATTTCATGCAGGACTACTTCCGCCACGCGACCCAGGTGGGCGAGCTGACCCGTGTCTTCCTCACGGCGCTCGAAGCGCGCCATGCCAAGCGCGAGGCGATGTTCGTGGGACTTTTCCGGCGGCGTAAGAAGCTCCGCCCCGGCTACCGGCTCGACAATGGCCGGCTCAACATCGCCGACCCGACGGCGTTCCTTGCCGACAAGCTTAACCTCCTGCGGATCTTCGAGGAGGGCCTGAGGACGGGCTATCTGATCCACCCCGACGCGATGCGGCTCGTCGCGGCGAACCTCCGGCTGATCGACGAGGCCATGCGTGAGGACCCGGAGGCGGCGCGCATCTTCCTCGACCTCCTGCTCAAGCACGGCAACCCGGAACGCTCCCTGCGCCGGATGAACGAGCTTGGCGTGCTCTCGGCCTTCATCCCCGAGTTCGAGCCGATCGTGGCGATGATGCAGTTCAACGTCTACCACCACTACACGGTGGACGAGCACACGATCCAGACGATCTCCACCCTCGCCCAGATCGAGCGCAAGGAACTGATCGAGGAACTTCCCGTCTCCTCGGCAATCCTCGAATCGGGCGTGAACCGCAAGGTGCTCTACGTCGCGCTGCTCCTGCACGACATCGGCAAGGGCCGGCCCGAGGATCATTCCATCGTCGGCGCGCAGATTGCCCGGAAGGTGGCGCCGCGGCTCGGCCTTTCGCCCGAGGAATGCGAGACGGTGGAATGGCTCGTCCGTTACCACCTGACGATGTCGGACATGGCGCAGAAGCGCGACCTTTCCGACCCGCGCACCGTGCGCGACTTCGCCAAGGTGGTGAAGACCCGCAAGCGGCTCGACCTGCTGACCGTTCTCACGGTCTGCGACATCCGCGGCGTCGGACCGACGACCTGGAACAACTGGAAGGCGATGCTTCTGCGCCGGCTCCATGCCGAGACGGCACATGCGCTGGAGGGCGGGCTCGAGACCGTGAACCGCGCCAAGCGCGAGCACGAGGGCAAGCGCGCGCTGCGCGAGGCGCTGGCCGCCTGGGAGGCCAAGGACATCCGGCGCGAAGTCGCGCGCCACTACGATCCCTACTGGCAGGGGCTTTCGACCGAAACCCACGTCGTCTTCGCCAATCTCCTGCGCGACATCCCCGACGACGCGATCCGCATCGATATCAAGCCCGACCCCGACCATGATGCCACCCGCGCCTGCTTCGCGCTTGCCGACCATCCGGGCATCTTCTCGCGGCTGGCGGGTGCGCTGGCGCTCGTCGGCGCCAACGTCGTCGACGCGCGGACCTACACGTCGAAAGACGGCTACGCCACCGCGGTCTTCTGGATCCAGGACGCCGAGGGCCATCCCTACGAGGAAGAGCGGCTGCCGCGTCTCCGGTCGATGATCGAGAAGACCCTGAAGGGCGAGGTCGTGACGCGCGAGGCCCTGAAGGACCGCGACAGGATCAAGAAGCGCGAGCGCCAGTTCCAGTTCCCGACCCACATAACCTTCGACAACGAAGGCTCGGAGATCTACACGATCATCGAGGTCGATACCCGCGACCGGCCCGGCCTTCTCTACGACCTCACCCGCACCCTCGCGGCGAACAACATCTACATCGCGAGCGCGGTGATCGCGACCTACGGCGCACAGGTGGTCGACACCTTCTACGTCAAGGACATGTTCGGGCTGAAGCTGCACACGAAAGCGAAGCAGGAGAGCCTCGAGCGGAAGCTCCGCCAGGCGATCGCCGAAGGGGCGGCGCGGGCGCGCGCGGAATGAAGCCGATCCGTCTCATCCGCGGGTTCCTGACGGTCGGGGCCTGGACGCTCCTGAGCCGCGTCGCGGGATTCGCGCGCGACGTGCTGACGGCGGCCTATCTCGGCACCGGGCCGGTGGCGGAGGCCTTCCTCGTGGCCTTCACGCTCCCGAACATGTTCCGCCGCTTCTTTGCCGAGGGCGCCTTCAACACTGCCTTCGTGCCGCTCTTTTCCAAGAAGCTCGAGGCCGGCGAGGACCCGAAGGGCTTCGCCGAGGATGCGATGTCGGGCCTTGCCTTCGTCGTCCTTCTCGTCTCGGTCGTCGCCATGGTCGCGATGCCATGGCTGGTGCTCGCCATGGCGGGGGGCTTCGCGGGCGACGAGCGGCTGCCTCTGGCGGTGGAATTCGGACGCATCTGCTTTCCCTACATCCTCTTCATCTCGCTCACGGCGCTCCTCTCGGGCCTCCTGAACGCGGGGGGGCGGTTCATCGCTGCCGCCGGCGCGCCGGTGCTTCTGAACCTCATCTTCATCGCCGCCATGGTCGCGGCCGATCACCTCGGCTGGGACATGGGGCTGACGATGGCCTGGGCGACACCCGTGACCGGCCTCGCGCAGCTCGCGCTCGTCTGGATCGCGGCGGCGCGGATGGGCTTCCCGCTGCGCCTCAGGCGGCCGCGGATGACGCCGGACCTGAGGCGGCTCCTGGCCATCGCCTTCCCGGCCGTGCTCGCCGGTGGGGTGGTGCAGATCAACCTGCTCGTCGGCCGCCAGGTGGGAAGCTTCTTCGACGGCGCGATCGCCTGGCTCTCCTACGCCGACCGGCTCTACCAGCTTCCCCTCGGCGTCGTCGGCATCGCCATCGGCATCGTGCTGCTCCCGGACCTGTCGCGCCGGCTGAAGGCGGGCGACAGTTTCGGCAGCCGCTATGCCTATTCCCGCGCGACGGAGTTCGCGCTCTTCCTGACCGTGCCTGCGGGCGTGGCGCTCTGCGTCATCTCGGTGCCGCTGATCTCCGTCCTCTATGAACGCGGCGCCTTCGGCCCGGAGGACACCGGCCCGACCGCGCTCGCGCTGGCCGTCTATGGCGCGGGGCTCCCTGCCTTCGTGCTGCAGAAAGTGCTGCAGCCGCTCTATTTCGCGCGCGAGGACACGGCGACACCCTTCCGCTTCGCCGTCTGGTCGATGGTTGTGAATGCCGCCCTCGCCATCGGCCTCGCCCCGGTCATGGGCTTCGTCGCGGCCGCCCTTGGCACCACGCTCGCCGGCTGGGCGATGACGCTCCAGCTCTGGTGGGGAACGCGGGCTATGGGCGAGGCGGCGGCCTATGACGACCGGCTGCGCACCCGCCTGCCGCGCGTGATCCTCGCCTCGGCGGTCATGGGGCTTGTGCTCTGGGGGGCGAGCCAGGGTCTGTCGGAGCAGCTCTCGGCCGAGGGCCACCGCTACTGGGCGCTGGCGGCGCTGGTCCTCGCCGGCCTCGGCGTCTATGGCGCCGCCGCCTGGGGCTTCGGCGCCTTCCGCTTCGCGGACTTCCGGGGCGGGACACCCCGTCAGCGCTGACGGATCACCCGCAGGAAATGCGAGGGCCCGCCGGGCGCCACGAGGAAGGACAGGAGAAATCCCGCCCCGAACCCCGCCAGATCGGCGATCCAGTCGGGCGCGCCGCCGAAGAGCGCGCCGAAGAGAAGCTGGATCCCCAGAAGGAATCCGATCAGAGAGAATGCCCGGCCCCGGTGCGCATGGGCCGCCCCGAGCCGCGCCCAGAGGATGAAGGTGAAGGCGCCGATGAGGCCATAGGCGCCGGGATAGGCGCCGTAGAGCGCGATCCGGAGTCCGGGGACGACGGAATAGGCCAGCCCCCCGGCGACCACCGCGCCGAGGAAGACGACCGCGACCGCCCAGCCGCGGAAGACTTCGCCCACGAACTTGCCGAGCGCGAGGACGAAGACCGCGGCGAAGATCGCATGCGTCAGGTTGCCATGGACGAAGGCGTAGCTGACGAAGCGCATCAGGTAGTCAGGGCTTGCCTGCCCCGCTGCCCACATCTGGTCGAGCATCAGCGGCGACAGCGCGAAGCGCTGCAGGGCCTCCGCCCGCCATCCGATGCCGCCCTGCCCGCCGGCGAGCCCGAGGGAGCCGGCGCTGAGCACCACCTCCATCGCCACGATCGGCAGGAGGATCAGCCATACCACGGGGGGCAGCGGGTTCACGGGCGCCTCATCGAAGCCTGGCCGCATAGGGCTCTCCATGTTGACGGGACTCCCGCCCTGCGATACGCGAGCGGCACGACAAAATCCAGACGCTGACAGCCAGAGGACCGGCCATGACCGATGCGGCCAACGCAGGCTTCACTCCGCGGATATTCTCGGGCATCCAGCCCTCGGGGGGGCTGACGCTCGGCAATTACCTCGGTGCGCTGAAGCGCTTCGTGGAAAAGCAGGACGAGGGGATCGAGACAGTCTACTGCCTCGTCGATCTCCATGCGATCACCGTCTGGCAGGATCCCGACCGACTCAAGGCGCAGACGCGCGAGGCGGCGGCGGGTTTCATCGCCGCGGGCATCGACCCCCTGCGCTCGATCCTCTTCAACCAGTCCCAGGTCCCTGGCCACGCCGAGCTCGGCTGGATCCTCAACTGCGTCGCCCGGCTTGGCTGGATGAACCGGATGACCCAGTTCAAGGACAAGGCCGGCAAGAACGCCGAGGCGGCGAGCCTGGGGCTTTACGCCTATCCGGCGCTGATGGCGGCCGACATCCTCCTCTACCACGCCACGATGGTGCCGGTGGGCGAGGACCAGAAGCAGCATGTGGAGCTGACGCGCGACATCGCGGCCAAGTTCAACCACGACTTCAAGGTCGATTTCTTCCCCCTGCCCGAGCCGGTGATCGAGGGCGCCGCGACCCGCGTCATGTCCCTGCGCGACGGCACGAAGAAGATGTCGAAATCCGATCCCTCGGACGCGAGCCGGATCAACCTGACCGACGATGCCGATGCCATCGCCCAGAAGATCCGCAAGGCCAGGACGGATGCGGAACCCCTGCCCGAGACGCTCGCCGAACTGAAGGACCGGCCGGAGGCGCGCAACCTCGTGAACATCTACGCGGCCCTCGCCGGCGAGGCGCCGGAAACCGTGCTCGAACGCTTCGCCGGGCACGGCTTCGGTGCCTTCAAGCCCGCGCTCGCCGAGCTTGCGGTGGCGACGCTCTCGCCCATCTCGACCGAGATGAAGCGGCTCCTGGCCGATCCGGCCGAGATCGACCGTATCCTCGGCCAGGGCGCCGAGCGGGCCGACGCGCTGGCCCGGCCGATCCTCGCCCGGACCCAGGACATCGTCGGCATGATCCGCTCGCGGTGAGGCTGAACCCGGTGGCGCCGTCTTCGTGACCCCGTCACGGAAAGGATTCAAACCCCGGGCAGGCTGACCCCGCCCTGCGGAATCGCCATTCGCCGCCGTCCCGTCGGCCGGCGCGTGTCACGGGCGGTCCCGACGGTCGCTCCCCCGGCCGTCCGACTCCCCCCGGGGCTCGCCCTCGGGGGGATTTCTTCGGGCCCATCAGCGGTCGCGCAGCCCGCCCGCACTCAGGCCAGATTGCCTTCGTGGCAGGAGATAGCCTCTTCGATGTCGTCGAAGTAGAGCGCCCGGCCGCCATCGAGCACGAGCCCGCTCGTGCAGTACTCCCGCAATGTGGGGTTGGCGTGGGACACCATGATGAGGCCCGAATCCTTGAGCCGGCTGTTGAAAACCGCGAGCGATTTCTTGCGGAATGCCGCATCGCCGACCGCGGTGATCTCGTCCACCAGATACCAGTCGAACGCGAGTCCCATCGAGAGCCCAAACGCCAGCCGCGCCCGCATCCCCGCCGAATAGGACCGCACCGGCATCCGCATGAACTCGCCCAGCTCGGCGAAGTTCGACACATAGTCGACGAGAGCGTCGGAATCGACACCGTATATTCGCGCCACGAACCGCGTGTTCTGGGTGCCTGTCAGATCGACGGCAAAGCTGCCGGCAAAGCCCAGCGGCCAGGACACGGTCCCCTCGCGGCGGATCTCGCCGCCGTTCAGCTTGACGGTCCCGGCGATCATGCCGATGAGCGAACTCTTGCCCGCGCCGTTGCGCCCGAGCAGGCCGACCTTGGCTCCGTGCGGCAGCCGCAGGCTCAGACCATCCAGCAGGACTTTCCGCCCGCCGCCGCGGGTCGCGTAGTGCTTCACGACATTGTGGAACTCGATCATTACCGACGTGCGTCCGCCCTGCCCAGGTCAGCGTGAATCACGGATGTTGTAATAGACGATCATGGCGATGCCCCAGGCCATCGCCAGGAAGGCGGCGGCCAGTCCGATCAGCATCCAGCGCTGCGGATAGAGCGATTCCTCTGCCAGCGTCGGCGGGATATGGACCGCGAGATACCGCGCCTGACGGCGCCCCTCGGCGCGGGCCAGCGCGAGGTTGGTCAGCGCCTGCGTGTAGGCGGCGGCGGCGAACTCCAGGTCGGTGCGCAGTCCCTCGTACTCGCCGACGACATCGGCGATGTTCACACCTTCGCCGCCGATGCCGAGGTTGGTGCGTTCCTCTGCGATCCGGGCGGTGATGGCATCGATCCGTCGGGTGGCCTGCATGACGCGCTGGTCATCCTCGCTGACGTAGGTCAGCAGCATGTCGCGCTCCACGAGCGCCTGCGCCAGTTCGCTCTGCAATGCGGTCAGCACCCCGAGTTGTCCCGCGACGTCAGCCTCGGGGTCGACGATATGATACTGGGCCCGGAAGTCCGCGAGTTGCTGACGCTGTTGGCGAAGGTTTGCCTCCGCCTCGTCCAGGTCGATGGCGGCATACCGGATCGCATCGTGGCGCGCCTGTTCGGAAAGGCGATTCACGAGGGCGTTACTTCTGGCTAGGATCGCCTCGTTGATCCGGCGGGCATCCTCTGGCGTGAAAGCAACGGTCCGGATGCTTATGATGCCCGACCGGTTCTCGTAGCTCACATGGACGACGCGGTTCCAGAAATCCGTCATATCCTCGATCCGCGCATCATTGCCGAGGCTGAAGACGGGATCGAATGCCGGCTTGCGGTAGATCGCGCCCAGATCGACGTCGGCATCGACCTCCTCCACGATCGCCCGGCTGGAGATGTACTCGTGCAGGATCTCGGCGTCGTTGGCAACGCCGCCGCTGACCTGGGTGATGGCACCGAGGATTCCGGCCGCCGCCGAAGCGATTTCCTCAGACCTGATCGAGAAGGCAAGCTCCGAATGATACTGGTCCTCGGCCACCGCGAAGAGATAGGCCGACCAGAGCAAGACGGGTAGCGCCACGCAGCACAGGAAGGTAAGTCGCAGGACGCGATGGCGGGTCCGCAGGCCGCTTGCCGGCATGTCGGTCACGGTGGCACGCACCGCGCTCAGGGTAATGCGGCCCGCCCCCGGGCCGGCAGGGGCACGCGCCGCCTGGACCTGGGCCGCAGGGCCGACGGGTCGCATCACGGGCTTGGACGCGGCGGCGTCGTTCGGGGCTTGCATCTTTGCGGCGCATCCTCTGAGATTGGCGGGCTACGGCACCGCCCCGCAACGAACCTAGCGCCGCGGCGCGGCCAAGGCAAACGGCAGGACATTATCCCGGATCTATCGTCATGATGCTTGCAGAAAACCCCACCGCTCTCGGGCGGATAAGACAGCGCCTGCGCGTGCTCGCCGCGCTGATCATCCGCGAGACCAGCGCGCGATTCGGCCGGTCGTGGGGTGGCTACATCTGGGCGATCGCCGAACCCACGGGCGGGATCGTTCTGCTATCGGTCGCCTTCAGCCTGATCACGCATGTGCCCCCGCGCGGCACGAGCTTCATGTATTTCTACGCCTCGGGCTTCGTGCCCTTCATGATGTACAACTCGATCGCGAACGTGACGATGCACGCGATCCGAACGAACAAGGGGCTCCTGACCTACCCGGTGGTCGGACCGCTCGACACCGTGATCTCGCGCGCGACGCTCGAAATGATGACGCATTTCGTCGTGGCCCTGATCATCTTTCCCTCCATCGCCTGGTATGACGGCGTGCGGACCGAACTGAATCCGGGGCTGCTGGTCACAGCCTTCGTGCTCGCCTTCGCGCTCGGCACCGGGGTCGGAACACTGAACGCGGTTCTCATCGGGTTTTTCCCGACCTGGCAGAATATCTGGGGCGTCCTGACGCGGCCGCTCTTCATCGTGTCGGGCATCCTGTTCGACTTCGACACGCTGCCGACCTACCTGCGCGACATCCTCTGGTACAACCCGGTCGCCCATGTGATCGCGGAGGCGCGCTATGGCCTCTACGGCCTGGAACGCGGCGAGTTCGTGTCCTTGCCCTATGCGTTCGGTATCGCGATGGCGCTCTTTCTGGTCGGAGCCTTCCTGATCAGACAGAACGAAAGCCATCTGCTCCAGCAATGACCGCGCCGCGCACCGGCCATGTCGCGATCCTGATGGCGACGCGCAACGGCGCTGAGTTCCTGCGCGCGCAACTCGACTCCCTGGCCGCCCAGGACCACGACGACTGGTCGCTGTGGATCGGCGACGACGGCTCGACCGATGCCACGCGCGCGATCGTGGAGGCATTCGCACACTCCCATCCTCAGCGGACCGTCTCGCTGCGCGACGGGCCCCGCCGCGGCAGCATGGCGAATTTCCTGTCGCTCCTCTGCGCCCCCGACATCCGGGCGGATTTCTTCGCGCTTGCCGACCAGGACGACGTCTGGCTTCCCGTACGGCTGTCGCGGGGCCTCGCCGCCTGCGCCACAGCAGATGGCGCAGCGGTGCTTTACGGCGCCCGCACCATCGTCACCGACCGTGACCTCGCCCGGCACCGATTGTCGCCACACTTCCGCCGGCCCCCCGGCTTCCCCAACGCACTGGTGCAGAGCCTCGCCGGTGGGAACACCATGATGCTCGACGCAGCCGCCCGTGAGACCGTGATGCGCGCCGGGCGGCGCGAAGGCGCCGTCTGCCATGACTGGTGGCTCTATCAGCTTCTCAGCGGGGCCGGCGCGCGCATCGTTTACGACACGCAACCAAGCGTCCTGTACCGGCAGCACGGGGCGAATCAGATCGGCTCCAATCTCTCCGTCGCGGCGCGGATGGAGCGTGTTGCGGGCCTGTTCCACGGCCGCTATCGCGACTGGAACCAACGGAACCTCGACGAACTGCGGGCGGTCAAGGCGCTCCTCACGCCCGAGAACCGGGACCTCCTCGACCGTTTCGGGAGCCTCCGCAACCTCAGCGGCCCCGCAGCGGTGGCCGCATTGCGTGACCTCGGGCTCTACCGGCAGACGCGCGCGGGCAATCTCTCGCTCTATGGAGCCGCATTCCTCGGGCTGCTGTGACGCCGGGAGGAAGGCTGGGGCGCGCTCACTCGGCCCCGATCTGATACCACTCTGTCACCGCGGTCCGCGCACGAACGGCACCCTGTTCTCCCGCCGCGCCGACCCATTTCCGCAACGCGGCAACGAGTGCGTCTGCGTCGTCCGTTTCCACTGCCTCGCGCAGGTCGCGCAGCGCCGCGGCCAGTTCGATCTCGGACAGCCGCGGTTCGATCACCGTCATGATCTTGGGATGGACCCGCCGGCTCGGCCCTCTGCCGATGACCAGTTCCTCGTGCAGCTTTTCGCCCGGCCGCAGCCCCGTGGTGACGATCTCTATGTCGCCCTCGGGGTTAGCGCGGTCGCGCACCGTGTAGCCCGAGGCCGCGATCACGCGGCGGGCGAGATCGCGGATCGCCACCGGCGCACCCATGTCGAGCACGAAGACCTCGCCGCCCTTCGCCATACTGCCGGCGATGAGCACGAGGCGCGCGGCTTCCTGAATGCTCATGAAGTAGCGTGTGACCTCCTCATGCGTCAGGGTGACGGGGCCGCCCGCTGCCACCTGCTCCTGAAAGAGCGGGATCACCGAGCCGGAGGAGCCGAGGACATTGCCGAAGCGCACGATCGAGAAGATCGTCCGACCCGACTGGGCGGCCTGCCCCTGCACGATCAGTTCGGCCACTCGCTTGGTCGCACCCATCACGCTCGCCGGACGCACCGCCTTGTCGGAGGAGACGAGCACGAAACGCGCAACACCGGCGGCGCGCGCCTTCTGGGCCAGAACGGCGGTCGCAAGCGCGTTGTTTGCCACACCGGAGCGGGCATTGCCCTCGACGAGCGGCACATGCTTGTAGGCGGCGGCATGCAGCACGGCGTCGACGGCATGCTCGCGGAGGATCCGCTCGACGAGCACACCGTCGCCGACCGATCCGAGCACCGGCACGACTTCGGTCCCTGTCGCTTCCGTCAGCACCCGCATTTCCATCCCGGCTGAATAGAGCGCGACCTCGCTCAATTCGAAGAGAACGAGCTTGCGCGGCCGGCAGGCGACGACCTGACGGCAAAGCTCAAGCCCGATCGACCCCCCGGCACCGGTAATCATCACCACGGCGTCGCGCCACGCGTCGCACCCGCTGGACATCTCGTCGTGCAGGCCCGGGCGGTTGAGGAGCGCCGAGGGTGGTGCCGGCATGAGCTTGTCGACAAGCGCCTCGTCGCCGATGAGCTGGGCGAAGGCCGGCAGCGTCTCCACCTCGAGCCCGAGTTTCGCGAGCCGCCGAGAGAGAAGACTCTGCTTGTGCACCGACAGGGACGGCATGGCGAGGATGACACGCTGGACCCTGTATCGTTCCAGCACCCTCGGGATATGTGCGCCAGAGAAGACCGGCAGGCCCGCCACGATGAGCCCGCGCATCGTCGCGTTGTCATCCACGAAAGCCACGGGCAGGATGTCGGGCCGGTTCCGCAGGGCCGCGGCCAGCGCCATCCCGGTCCGGCCAGCGCCGTAGATCAGCACCCGCGTGACTTCGGCGCTCTGGCGGTAAATCGCCAGAAGCATGTGCAGAAGCGCGATGCGCACACCGGCAGCCAGAGTGAAGAAGACGAGCCCGAAGACGACATGGAACCCCGCCGGCAAGCCGAGCCCGCCCAGGCGCGCGATGGCCGCACTCGCTGCGCCAAGGATCGCCGCGAAGAAGGCCGTGCGCTGCGCAGCGGCCAGGTCGTAGTGCTTCAGCCGCACGTCGGCGGTGCCGAGGACCAGCGAAAGCCCGAGCGCCGCCGCGACGAGGAGTGGAACCAGCGGCCAGCTTTCGGCGAGTATGCCCTTCGGGTGCAGGGTCGAGAACTGGATGATCCCCGCAGCGACGAAGGCGAGGGCAACGCAGGCGAGATCGACGACCAGAAGCACCATGCGCTTCTGGCCCCGCGTCATCGCCAGGACGAACTTCACCATATCCCCATCGCCTCGTTCGATCTGTTCTTCTGCGCGGGTCACAACACTGCGCTTCCGCACCGTCGCTAGCAGGAACGCGGTTTTCACGGATTGTAGTATCCGCTTTGGCCGACATGGCAACAGGATATCCGCGAAACTTGGGGTATCCGAAGCGCCATCGCCGGCCACACGCGGCTTTTGGCCGAATCAGGACCTTCGGGCCACACCGGCGACCGTCCGGGCGAGGATCACGAGATCGAGACAGAGCGAACGGTGGCGCCGGTAGATGAGATCGAGCCGCGCCTTTCGCGGGATGCAGCGCCGCATATAAACGCGATTCGTTTCTTCCGGACTCGCGCATGAGGCGAGAAGATGCTCCTCGTGCCTGTAGAAAACCAGCGTGGCGAGGCCGGTGACGCCGGGCCGGCAGGCCAGAACCTCGTCGTAGAGTCCGGGGAAGGCCTCGACGTATTGTCGCAGCGGCGGGCGCGGTCCGACGAAGCTCATGTCGCCTTTCAGGATGTTGAACAGTTGCGGCAGTTCATCAAGCCGGGTGCGGCGCAGAAAGCGGCCGGGTCCGGTGATCCGCGCCATCTTGTCTCCGCCCGAAACGCCGCTGTCGCCCGTCGCCGGCCGCATTGTGCGGAACTTCCACAAGGTGAAAGGGCGACCGGGCGCGCGCATCCGTTCGGCGCCATAGAGGATGGGCCGCCCCTGCGCCACGAGAAGCGCGAGCGCAACCCCCGCCATCAGGACGCCGACCGGCACCAGGAGCAGGAGCGCGAGCGCGAGGTCGAAGAGGCGCTTCGGCAGTGTCATGGCGCCTCGCCCAGCGTGGCACGAAGATCCGCGACGATTCCCGTTGCTTCTGCCGGGGGCACGGGACCGCAGAGCGCGGCAAGCCGGGCGACATCGAGCCGCACGAGCGGGATGGCCGTAACCGGTGCCGGCCGCGGTGCCCAGGGCCGCCCCGCGGCGGCAAGCAGCGCCTCCATCGTCACGGCGCCGTCGAGGGCGACATTCAGGACCCGGGGCAGGCTGGCCCCCACGCGAACACGCGCGAAGAGGCAGGCCAGTAGGGCCGAGAGGGCGCCGGGGCCGAGGTAGCTCCGCCGCGGACCCGTTCCGTCCGCGAAGACATCGAGCACCTGAGGGCCACCTCGTGACGGCACCCCGAGAAGCGCGTCGGCCCCGGCGACATTGGCGATCCTGAGGCAGGTCGCGCGGGGCCCGGTCGGGTGGGCTGCGACCCAGGCCAGCGCCGCTTCCTCCATCGCCACCTTGCCCCGCCCGTACTCCGCGACCGGAGCCGGCATGTCATCCTCCCGCGCGCCGTCGGCACCGCCATAGACGGCGGCGCTCGAGGCGAGGAAGACGTGCGGCACGCCCCCCTCCGCCGCGGCGCGAAGCGCCGCGACGCCGAGCGCGGCATGGCTTGCGAGGTCCGCGGCGTCTTCCCCGACCCGACCCGCGAGGTTGAGGATCGCCGTCGCGCCCCGCGCCGCGGCGGCGAAGCTCCGTGGCTCCGTCAGGGGGTCGAACACCGGCCCGGCCGCGCCCGGACGGCGGCTCTGCCAGACGAGCCCGCCCTGCCCCGACCGCGCCCATGCCAGGTGGAGCAGCCCGCCTAGCCGGCCGGTCCCGCCGACCACGAGCACGGTCCCGATGTCGAATGTGCCCATGCCCCGGACCCGCAGCCCTTCCCGCCGCCTTCCTGCGACTGGTCACGGGCTTAGCATTCCGCGCCGCGCCAGGGAACCGGCGACGGCGCACGCGGCGGCGCGCGGGTTGTCCCCGCCGGGATTGTTCACCATCATGCCGCCGACTCGCCGCCACGGCCCGAACGAGGATCCGAAATGACCACCGGCAAGAACATCCGCACTTGGTTCGAGGGCCGCTGGCACGACGGCGACGTGGCGGTGATGCGTGCGGCCGACCATGGCAGCTGGCTCGGCACCACTGTCTTCGACGGCGCGCGCTGGTTCGAGGGCGTCGCCCCCGACCTCGACCGCCACATGGCCCGCGTGAACCGCTCTGCCGCGGCGCTGATGATCACGCCGACGATGACAGCCGAGAAGATGGTCGAGATCGCCTGGGAGGGGTTGGCGACCTACCCCCGGGGCTCGGCCGTCTATATCCGGCCGATGTACTGGGCACTCGACGGCGACGCGACCGGCGTCGTGCCGGAACCGGGCTCCACCGGCTTCGCGCTCTGCCTAGAAGAAATCCCGATGGCGCCTCCGGAAGCCACGACGCGGCTGACGACGACGCGCTTTCGCCGGCCGGTGATCGAAAGCTCGCTCA
>WBZL01003306.1_pt1 | contig 14855 bp, 14 predicted proteins | sample 5204291 | NCBI WGS metagenome assembly WBZL01 (sample SAMN12344345, study PRJNA552823) | activated sludge metagenome | biome: Activated sludge suspended growth; feature: Nitrification reactor; material: Wastewater; isolation source: activated sludge from nitrification reactor of wastewater...
CCCGGTATGAGGCGCCAAAACTCTTGGAGTCGGGCTCTCCGATCAAGTTGACCGTTGAGTCCTGGACTGTGATGTCCCTGGCGATCTGGATGTCCTTCTCGGTAAAGGTCTTCACGATAAATGGTGGCTTGTCGGATTCGTCGATTCGGATCGCCAGCGATACGCATGTGATGCTCGCCAGCGGCACGAAAGCGGTGGCCTCTCCGGTCGCCATCACCGCGGGAGCGGGCTGTGCAGGTTTGAGCGCACCCAGGTCTACTGTGCCAACAGTGATGCGACGTCCGGGTTCCTGGCCGTCGCATTTGATGTACAGCGACGCGACGAGCTTCTCTTTGCCGGTCAGTCTCGCGGAAGAGGTCAAGGTCCCATTGAATGAGACGCCGAAGGTCTTTGAATCCGCTTCGCCGATCAAGCTGACCGTGCCACCGCCAAGCGGGCTTGGTAACGCGTCACTTCCGTGAACGGATGAAAAGGATCGTACGGTGAAGGGCGGCTTGACATCCGGTTCGGCAGGCACGTCTTGAGCTCGCCCGGACCCGAATGAGAGCAGGAGCGCCAATGTGCCAACTGCCGTCAGCATGATGTGTGGAATCATAGTTATTGCCGCTTGAAAAAGACCCAGAATTCGAGTGCCCTGACCTTGAAAGATTTCGCGCTTTTTTTCTTCACGTCCTGTTCTTTGGTCAGGTCGAGTCCTCCATCCAGCGTTAAGGTGATCTCGGAGGTGAAGCCCGGCCGATGTTCCTGTAGCGTTTTCGCATCGCCTTCTGTTCCCGGTTTGTATTCACGCAACAAATGCCGAACGATCTGGTCTTCCGTAGCCTGCTTGTCTAGTGTGATCTGTTCGGAACCTGCTGCCGCGTTGTAGACCATTCGCCAGGAAATAGGTTGATCGCTGACCCATTTCTTGATTTTTGATCCGTCCTGCGCTTCGATCGGATATTTGCCGATTTGAAAAAAGTACTGAAAGCCAGCCTGGTCGGTGATGAGGTGTTTGCCTGAGTGCCTGAACTCGATATCCAGCGAGAGCCCGTTGTCGGCAGTGGCGATGTCGAGCGTTTTGAGTACGATGCCGATGATGCGCGCGCCGACCGCGCTCTCGGGATTTCCGCTCGTCTTGCCGAAGTCTTCGACGAGTCTAAACTTGAGTTGCCAGGTGTCCGTGAGTTGCGTGAGCTGTGCGGGTTTCAGCGTGCAGAGGTACTGATTGTCCATGCTTGGTTTGACGCGTTGCAGGGTGTCGGTGATCTTCTCTCCGAGTTGCGAGAACTTATCTTTAAAGACGGTTTCATAGATCTTGCTGAAATCGTCTTCCGTGAGCGTCTGGTCCGGCTGTCCGGATTCGAGTTTCTCGTTCTCAAGTTTCTTGATCTTCTCGATCACGCTGGTTTGGAAAAAGTCTTGAGGGACCCGACTCAACATGTGATATTCGTACGACTTCACCACGTGGTACAGCGACTTTCTCAGTCGCTCTTCTGAGCGTTGCCGGAGCGCACGCGCGTACAGTTTCACTTCCAGATCCAAGGCGTTGCCCATGGTCTGCATCTGGCGGCCGATGGCCGCGCTTTGGAGCAGACTTTTGGAGATGGTGGCACAGGATTCCGACAAGGTGTGCTGGGCCCGTTCTACGCCCTCCATGAGCTGAGCCTTTTGAGTCCCGAGCTTGTCGAGCGAGTCCATCAGCCCCTGAAATTGCGCCTTGTACTGGGCACTCTCGGCGATGTTGTTTTTAATCGCTTGAACCTCCGGCCCGTTGTGATCGACCGGCACGACGAGCTTCGTCAAACCGGCGGCCATGGTGCTCACTCCCTGGCCGATGCGTGCCGCATGCGTCATGGCCTCGCCGAGAAACTTCTGTTGATCCGCTTGTTTTTGCTTGAGCGTGGCAGAGTTCTTCGCGAGATCGTCCTTTTTCCCCTGAAGGGCGGCCACCTGCGTCAAGAGCCTATCCTTCGCATCTCGTTCCGCCTTGGTGAGGGCGTGCGTGTCGGCATCGGCAAGTTGTTGACGCAGCCTCACCACTGCTTCATCGAGTTTTCGGTTCTTGTACAGCGCCAGCTCTTCCTTGAACGAGAGAGCTTTGGCCTTCTTCTGTTGTTTCTTGGCTTCGTCTGTAATGGTTTTGGCTTCTTCCTCCAAGGTCGCGATCTCTTTTTCCAGGTTGGCCTCGTAGTCGCCGACCTTACTGTCGAATTCGGTTTCGATCCGACCGTTGATTTTGGAGATTTCCTCTTCCGTGGCGTTGAAGTTCCCCTCGATCCGTTCGAGCTTCTTGGTGAACGAGGTGTCGGAGGCTGCGAGGACATCATCTCGGTTGTTGTTCACGAAGGTCGTGATGCCTTCGCCGATCCCTCCTGCAAATTTGAAGGCCTCCTCCGCAGCATTCGGGTTCGAGAGATCGATCTGTGCAAGCGGTTGGAAGACCGCATCTCCGGCGGCGCCGAGAAACGGCTGGCCGACGGGAATGATCTTGCACAGGCCGGAGGCGAGCCCGCAGATCCCGGTGAGAATGGCCTGTTCCTTCGCCTTGTCCGCAGCCTGTTTCGTGATCGTCTCATCCAGCGCTTTGATCCGGCGGCCGAGGTCCTGCACCTGTTCCTGAACGGAATCGAGCTCCTTGCGGCTCGATTCGAACAAGGCGAGACCTTCCTTGTAATTCGTTTTCGCCAGCGTAATGGCCGCAGACAGCGCTTGGCGGGTGCTCTTGAGCAACTGTGCCTGGTTCTGGACCTGAGCCCAGGACTTCTCGAGTTTGTAGGCAAAATAGAGGAGGCTCACGGCATTTTTCTGGTCTTCGAGGAACAGTTGCAGATTCGACATCAGCGAGAGGCGAGGCAGCCAGCCCGGTGGATTGCCGTAGTAGTCGAGATTGTCCTTGAGCTGCGTCAGGAGGATGGCAATTTCGGTCGCCTGCCCGGCCAGCGCCGCACTGCGTCCGCTTTCCGGGACCCATTCAATGACGTCGCGGTAGCAGATGAGGATTTCGCGTGCTTCGTCACGATACCCGTTCAGATAGGCATCGCGTGCGTACTGCAACGCCGGTTCTATGGCGAGATGATTTGGCCAACCGTTGGGGAAACGCTTCAACACTTCGCCACGCTGTTCGGGAGGCACCACCCCGTTGCGCTGAAGTGCCTCATTGGCGATCGATTTCCACCCGCCTGGCGTCCCTGCCTTCCCGGGACGTGAGGTGCCGCCCGCGCCTTTCACAATCGGGAAAGAACACGTCTCCACGGCAATCGACGGATTTCGAGGGGACTCGAACCCCGGCGTGCTATACACGAGTTGAAGGCGAACACAAGCCGGTGGCCTGTTCGAATCTGTGGCGATGGTAGGGCAACGCGCCGCGATGTCCGGCGAACTTCCGGGTTCGCCTCCGAGGGTCGTCTTGATCCAGGCCATGAGAGATTCTTCGTTCGCCGTTCCCCAAAACATTCGGACGTCACCACCGGCGCCACCGTCACCCCCAGTGCCTGATGGAAATGCGTCCGGTACCCCACCCGGCCAGACGCGCTCTCCCTTTTCGCGCTCTTTATGTGTGAGCATGACGATCCGGTCGTCATACAAATCGACCTTCACGTGCATGACGGCATGTGACTTATCGAATGTCTCCTTCCATCCACCGGGCCACCGCCATTCGTTCGCAGGCCAACGCCCATCCGATGCCTCTCCCGGAATCGCCTCGACAGCTCTCGAATCCACCAGGACAACGGATTGCTTGTCGCCTGTAATTTTCCGTTGATTCTCTTTGGGAACGTAGTCCTTGTAGCCGCCGATCTCCGCATCCTGGCCTTTGCCGCCGACGGTAATAAATCGCATGTCCGTCATGGTGGGGGCGGTGATCACTCCACCTTGCGGCAGGCACAGCACGATATGGCCGCCGCGTGCTCCATTGAGGCCGCTCTTCGCCTCGATCTGACCTTGCTCGTTCAACGGTCTGCCGCTGTTGTCGCGCTTCGTCGTGTAGGCGGGAGGATGAGGCATCGGAGTCGTGGTGATACTGCCGTTTCCCTCAAAGACCAGTTTGCGGGTGCAGATCCAGAGATCGGTTTGCGGAAATACTAACGGACTCCTGATCACGATTTCGTCCGCATACATCTCCAACGATTCGATGTCGTTGCTGCCGCTGTAGTTGAATAATTTGGTCGTCACCTCATCCGGGGTGCCGGTGGGGTTAGTGTATTCGTACTCATCCCAGATCAGCCTCACGCCGCAGACGCGAATCTTCCGCGTGGTCATGCCCGCAACGCCGTTGAACATCCGTTCCGTGTACCCCTGTGTCACGCTGACGGTGGTATAGCCTTCCTTCTTGGGAAGCTCTCCCTTTTGGCCGATCAGTAATGGCGCAGCAGTCTCTGCCATAGTTCGGTCTCCCATCGAATCGATATGTTCATGTGGTGCGCTGTTAGGGGCCCGGTCGTCCGTGCCATGCCATCGGCGATTCCGACAGGATCAGCCAAGGCGTGGACGGCGGTGTGAGATCAGGAAGCTTCGTGAAAAGGTGCTCGTGCCGGTCGACATCATGACCGGTAAGGCCAGGGTCAGGTTCTGAAGCGGGGGGAGAGAGTAATCGCCGCCGCTGACCTCCGGGAGCGGTGTGTCCATGGACCAAGGCCGCCGGCCCGACCGAGCGATGCCTGTGAGAGAAGAGGCTGCCGGAAATGTTCATCCGCACATCACGGCGATTGCAGTGCAGTGGTTCACGCGAAAATACGTAACGCAACCGAAACCCATTCGGCTGGGCGGCCACAAGATACTTAAACCCTAGTCTGATTGCAAGTCTTTCAGTGAAATGCAGGGCGTGGATGCGGTCTGGCTCTGCCTGTTTGATCCCTCACCCATGTTCTGGTTCGATAAGCCGGCGCAGTGGATCGCGCAGATGTCTTTTGCCGCGTACTGTGCGACGTCCGTCTGCCGCGGGAGAAGAAAGAATTGGTGCGCAAAGGGACGAAGCGGAGGCAGCGATGATCAGCGAGCGGCGGCGGCTTTCACGAGGTGCCAGAGACTCTCGGCGAGCCACCGTGAGTCCTTAAACAGGTGCGCCAGTTCAGAGGTCAATATGAACAATGCGGGATAGAACAGGTGGGGACTGGAATGGCTCCACTTCAAGATGCCGTCAAGTAACGGTCTGGCCAGGCCGCGACTTTTCCAGATGATCACCACCGCGGTCACCCCCAGCAGCGCTCCCGATAGGATGTCGGTCGGGAAGTGGAGCCCGACATAGATGCGCGGTAAGGAAACCAGCACGGTCGCGTGGAGAAACCCGAACAGTCCGAGAAGCGGAGAGACGAGCCACAGTCCCGCGGCGAGCGCAAAAAACAGGGAGGCATGGTCGCTGGGGAACGAACTCCACCCATCCAGGAAATCGGGCGGCATCGAATAGGGGATGGTGAACTGCAGGCCGGCAGTGTGAATCGGCCTGGATCGAAAGGGCAGAGTGAGTTGAAGCAGGCGGGCCACTGCCACTGCCGACAGGGCACCCACGATGGTGAGTAAGACCGTTCGTCGATCCTCGTCCTGCCGGGCCCCACGAAACCAGGCCCACCAGAGCAGCGGCAGGCTGAGATAGCCCTTCAGCAGGTCGCTGTCGCTGATGGTCATGATCAGAGTGTCGACCGTCCATGAGTGCTGGGCGAATCGATTGAAGAGGCTGATGATAGTCTGGTCGAAGCTGTTCATCGGCCCCTCCTGACGCGCAGTACTCTGTGGATAAAGAGAAAGTACGTACTCAGCCGTGACCAGGCCGTGAGGAATGCGGCCTGGGAGCGACACGATACGCGAGGCGGGATGTGATTGTAAATGCTTACTGGGAAGATTGGACGGAAACCGTGCTCAATTTCTGCGGCCACAGCGTTGAATGGAAGGGGTGCCGGATCGGGGCAGCGACAATCTCTTGTGCCGTTACGTAGTACGTGCTACAAGGGTGCTCACGTTGAACTGCGTGGCGAGAGCAAGCGCACGGACCCTTCGTATCGATCTCTCAAAGGAATTCGTCGAACATGACGCACCGCATGTTGCTCAGAATCGTCGTGGGCATGGTCTGTGCCGTGCTGTGGACGGAATCGAGTGTTGTGCCCGTAAGGGCGGCTCCTGTGACATTCTATTTTTCCGGCGAAATCACCACTGTCACCGCGACGCTCGGGACCGCACGAGGCTTCAACCCCGGTCAACCCTTCTTCGGGGCCTACACCTTCGACGCGGCAACGCCGGATGTGGCGTCCTCACCGAGCACCGGCATCTATCGTGGGCTCACATCCTTCAGTGTGACCATCGCGGGGCAAGCTATCGTACCTCCTCAGCAGCCGACCGGTCTAAGCGATGGAATATTTGTCTTCAATAACGAAGCGGCGATCCAGGACCGGTATTCAGTGTCGGGACTTGGAACAGGACCCGAAGTTGCGGGTTGGCGGTTCCGGCAAATGAACGTGTTGTTGGTAGACCCGTCTCAGAGCGTCTTTAGCGATGACGCTTTGCCGAGCACGCCCCCGAGTCTCAGTGCATTCGCAGAACGGTCGGCGAATTTTGCCTTCACCAATCGAGATGCCCTGGGAAATGTGTTGGGCTTCGGTTCGGTGAACGGCAGGTTCACGTCGCTCTCCCTTGTGCCTGTCCCACCGACTGTCTTCTTGTTCGGTACCGGCGTCATCTTGCTGGCTGCGCTGTGGGCAGCCGGTCGGCGCGGCCGCGGCCACGCTCATCACTGAGCAGACGCAGGACGTACGAACGTTTAGGCGTTCTCTTTTTCCATCGAGGCGATAAAGGAATCCGCTTCCTGAATCGAGGCGTTGAGATCCTTGATCAATGCGTCGACGTTGCCTTCGACGGTGACCAATTCGCTCTTGAGCGAGGCGATCGCCTGCGCGTTCAAGTTATGCTTGAGGAACAGGACATGATCCTTGAGCTTCGCCAACACCGGGTCCATTTTCGCTTCCGCCCGTTTCATCGCCTTGATCAACTGTGCGTATTGCCCCCGCGTCTGGGTGAGTTGTTTTTGACTCTTCTGGCGAAGCGCGGCGTTGGAATACTGCTTCAGTTCGGCCGTCCATTCATCGAAGAGTGCGTCGGATACGTTCTCCACCGACGCAATGCGATCCCGCACGGCTTGTGCACGCTTTTCGCTTCGTTCGTATTCGCCGTTCAAGACCTCGTATTTCTCCTGTAACTCGCCGCCCTGGATATTGAGGGTTTTGGTGAAGCGGTCGAGCGCGGACTTAAATTGTTCCTTTGCCTCCTGTTGCGCATCCCGGGCCTTCTTCACGTCGCTTACCATCAGGTCGCGCTTGTGATACCCGAGCTTTTCCATCGTTTCATAATAGGCGGTTTGGCAGCCGGCTCCGGCCAGGCCGACGAGCAACAGGGCCGAGGTCAGCGAGAGCGAAAGGACGCCGCGAATGCGAAGCGGACTCGAACAGTTCATGGTGCCATCCTTGTCTGAGCGGTTGATGCGGCCGGTCGACAGGACGGAAGACAACGTTCCGACCGGCGCCGGTGGATCTGTCGGTACTCTAACAGACCGGAGCGGCGTGTTCCATGCGTCCGGCGCGTCAACGATCTTCTTCCGCCGCGTCGCCTGAACACCATGCGTCAGGCCTTCGGTGTGGAGGTCGGCGGCGCAGTCGGGCGTGCGCGACCGATCAGCGACTGCGAGGACGATTTGCCCTGGCTTCGGAAGCGGGCCGGGGGAGGCCGAACTCGCGTGTGAACGTGCGGTGGAAGGACGGCTCGGACTCGTAGCCGATATGGCCTGCGACTTCGACCACGCTCTTCGGCATGGAGGTCAACAGTCGCGTTGAGAGGCGCAACCGCCACCGGGTGAGGTTGCCGATCGACGTGTCCGCCAAGAAGTGTTGGAATCGTTCGGCGAGCACTGAGCGGGAGATTCCGACTTCGGTGGCCAGCGTCGCGCCGGTTCTCGCTGCAGGAGCGCCAGCGCGTTGCCTGCGTTTAGATCGTGCTCACGGGATGCCATCCGGTGTGGGTGAGCGGCAGTTGCGCGAGAGAGCGCCGCAACGTTTCCACGAACAATGCTTCGGATAACGTGGCGATGACCGCCGCGCCTCCCGGGCCGGAGGCCTCCGCGTGGTGGGGGAGCGAGGGGGTGGGGAATCGTCCGACTGAGGAAGAAAGAACGAGTGCGGCGGGCTTCCAACTGCCTGCCGCACTCGTCGTCTGTCTGGACCGTGACCTGCAATCCTGGTGGCGCACGGGCTGTGTGATGTTCGGATGTGGCTCAGTATGTGCCGAGTCCACGTCGTCGGCCCATCGCTCTGCCAAACCCCTCTCTTTCTAGTTGCAACGTGTTGAGGATGAGTAGCCGCTCAAGCATGGCGATCGGCGGTATCGCGTCTTACCCTGTTCGATGCAACGACGCGCGACTCGATCCGGTCCTATCGTCCGCCATGCGTGGCTTCCTTGTCTCAACGCCGCTCCGGTGGCCGGCCGGCTGTGGTGGTTGAACATCGTTCTGTCGATCCGAATTGCCAAAGGGTCGGTGGAACCCCCGTAAACCTGTGCGTCGCGAAGGAGTCGAATAAACGCTTGACAGAAACGGGCGTATCGACTAAGTTGATTTTGAGAATTGAAATCAACCGTGTGCACCATGTCGAACGTGCGATGACCAGGAAGGAGTATTCAATGACGCTGCAAGATTCCACAGGGACCAGTAGTGCAGCCCCGCCCGCACCGGAGCGGTCTCCGGAAGCTCGATCGCAGGAGAGCTCTCGCAAGGCCGCGCTGGGGAGTCCAGTCCCACGAATGAACCCAGTCGTTTTGGTGCGAGGCCGCCTCATGCCGCTGGGTGTCTCGTCGTTCTCCCACGGATGGGTCGCCTTGTGTTTTCCGGGCTCGCTCCATTCCGGAATCGTCTCGAGCGTGAATCGGCAAGCCGAGGTGTTGGCTCGAGAGGGAGTCGCGATGGTGGTCGTTCTGACGGATGCCCGGCTGTTCCGATTGTCCCAGCGTCAGGATCTCTCGCACATCACCGCACCGATCTTGACGGATCCGTTACGACGGCTTCACCGATGGTATGGGGTTCACCGCCATTCTCCGTTCTCGGACCTTACCACCTTCCTCGTCGATCCCGACCGGATCCTCCGATTCGCATTCGATAAGGCACTCGATGGTAGAGACTGCGAGATCCTGCGCAATGCCCTGCGGACGACATCGAATACCTCTGGGGGGTATCAGGGCTCAACGCGGAGGAAGGAGGGATCTCATGTCTTGTGTTCATGCTCATGATTCCCCCGTGCTCGAGATGTGTGCGTGCGGACGAATCTATCTCACGTATGGCCCGGTCACCGTGGCCTTCAAGTATGCAGAGTTTGTCAGGTTCGCCCGCAACGTGGCGAGGTTAGCGGACACGGCCATTGAGAGGCATGGAACGCAGATGCTCGCGGATACACACCAGACACACTGACACCGAAGGAGACAACCTATGAAAATTCGAGCGTGTCCGCTGTGCCGTCAGGTCATACTCATCCGTAGCGGTGCAACCGTAACCTGCGGCGCCTGCAGTTTTCCGATCACGGGTCACAGGCTCAGCATGCCCCATGAGAACCGAACGGGGGGAGTCAAACGAGTCGCAGATTGTAGAGGGCGCTAATTTGGCTTGCAGGAAGGAGCTGAGCGGATGCGGGACGAGATGTCGATTGTGATCAGTCTGTCGATTTCCTTGGGACTGGTCCTCCTTGCGGTCGTACACGAATGGCAGCGACTTCCCTGATGCCGAAACCGCCTTCACGTAGGACACCGCTACTGGAGAGGCGAGGCCTACGAAGTCACGCTGCGGACAGAGTCTCTTCCCCTCGTTGAACCGTGCACGCAGGGAACGGGACCTGCAGCGGGTACGATCCGCGTCATCAAGTGAAAAACGAGCGACCTCCTACGCCTGACTTCCGTTTTTCCTGACGCGTGCCTAGTGGCCCCGGCCGTTTTAATCTGCGCGAATGTTTCCATACTGTTCGAGACTCCCGAAAGTATGTCCGCATGATGCTTGCTCTCATGTGTCTCGGCCCGCTGTCGGGTCTTCCGTCAAGCAACAGCATGGGCCGTAGCGTTTTCTCCAGGAGAGTAGAGCAGCGAGGCCGGTGAGGGAAAGCAACTGCAGGCGCCCGATCGAGAGGCGATACCACTGCCCGTCGGAAAGACTGGAGTGTCGGGGAAGGGGATAGGCTCCTCTACTCGCCGCAACGAACGAGGCGACTGTCACATCGGCACATGAGGCACCCCACCCGAGCCAACCATCGCCATCCGTCGTTTCCCGGCAGAAAGGCTGTCACCATTCGCTCGATGGACATCGTGTTGCAGCCGGTTTGAGACGACACCCCAGTTCATCCCTTCTGCTTTCCATCCAGCAGGCAACTGACATTCATGTCGCCCATGACATTGATGGCCGTCCGGCAGCGATCGAGAAACCAATCCACCGTGAGCAGAACGGGGATGAACTGCAGGGGGAGGCCGACGGCCGTGAAGACCATGGTCATCGTGACAAGACCGGCCTCGGGAATGCCGGCTGCACCGACGGAGGCGATGATGCTCGTCAGCACCACCATCAATTGTTGGTGGGCGCTTAAGTCCAGCCCGATCATTTGCGCGATGAACAGGGCCGCCATGGCCTCGTAGAGGGCGGTGCCGTCATTGTTAAAATTCGCCCCGACCAATGCGCCCATGCTGGCGGACTGGTCGCGCAGGCCTATGCGGTCCTTCAGTGCCGCGTAGGTCACCGGCATCGTGGCCGTCGAACTCGCCGTGGAGAACGCCATGACCAGCGCGTCGCGTCCGCCGCGAATCACGTCAAGCGGACGCACCCATGATCCAAACCGGATGCGGATCAGATAATAGGCGGCCTGGATCGCGAGCGCGAGCAGCACGCTGAGGACAAAGACGCCCAGCGCTTGAAACTGCGCGAAGCCTTCCGTGCCTACGATGCTCGCCACGATGCCGAAAACGGCCAGAGGCACCACGGCGATGATCCAGTGCAAAATCTTAATCAGCGACTCCAGAATCAGTTCGACCAGGTGCTCGACCGTTCCGAGGGGACGATGACGTTCCTTGCGCAGGGCCATGCCGAAGGCCACGGCGACGAAGATGACCCCGATCACTTTCCCGTCGTCACCCAGAGGTCCAAGTAGGCTCTTAGGCACATTCTCGATAAATGCCGTGAGCGGATTTGCCGTCTGCGTGGTTTCAACGGCAGGCTCTGAGGGCGCGAGCCCTGCGCCGCGTCCTGGTTGAATCACGTTGGCGACGGTCAGTCCAATGGTGATTGCCACCAACGTATTCATCAGCAACAGGCGTGGCAGGCGTGCCGCCAGCGGCCCGCCGAGATGCGTCGTCATGAAGGTATGCACAATCGCGGCAAGAATCAGCGGCGGTGCGAGTGCACCCAAAAGGCGAAGCACCAACTTGCCGGGCGTTGCCAGCAAGGCAGCCTGGCTTCCCAACGCAAGGCCTGCCGCGACGCCCAGTACCACGCCGATGATGATGCGTCCATACAGCGGGATCTGCTGCCATCGTGCAACCAGGCCCGTGTGAGGGGTGACGATGGCCGAGCTTTCCAAAGTATTATCGTCCACGAGCTAGTGCTCCGAGGTCGTTCTGATTCTCAGGGAACGAGCAGCCGTGCTGTTGAAAGCAGCTCAGCTGTCGCCTTGTCACTGGTGGCGGATAGTAGCAGATCTGATTCCGCGGAGGGGAAATGGATGGCGTGGCGCTAGAGCGTTCACCTCGCACCGCAGTTGTTGCTGTGCGGGATGAGTGCCGATTCAGGAAAACGACGTGATCCGTGTATTCGAGCAGATGAGACGATGCGGTTATTGAACAGGGGCTGGCGAGTGGCTGGAGGAAACGAATGAACGGCGACAGTCAGTCGGGTTGCAGCCGTCTGTCAGCGTGTGGTGGGAGGCCGGCGGAGGCGGCACACTCGCCGGCTCGCAGGAGTCAGGCGACGACGGGATAGAGATAGTCGGCCCCGACGGGGAGCTTGCTGAGCCATTGCGTGAAGCGCGAGACCTCTTCCCCGCGAAAAATGCATCCGTGCTGAGGAAGAATCGCCGTGATCGGCAGTGGCGCGAGTCGTTTGTTCATCCCGGCGACCGCTCGATTGCTGGACATATAGCGCTGATGAAATCCCTGCATGGCTTGGGTATGCACGGTCCAATCATCGATCACAAGTCTGAAGGTGTCGTCCTTGTACATGGCTGTTCCGACATCTCCTGAAAAGAGGAACTCGCTGACGGTATCGTGCACAAGAATATTACCGGGGGAGTGGAGAAACGGCGCGGAGATACAATCGAGTCGGCCGCCGTCTTTCAATGATATCGACAGGCCCTCGTCGGGTACTTTGACGAAATTGAGATTGTGGGCCTTTCCGCTCAGATCCCTGGTTTCATAATGCAGCATGAATCGAGTCCAGAGGCTCGACACGACCAGCTTGATGTCGTCATTCCACTTGGTCCAACTCGGAAATGAGGCACAGATATCGGGGTCTTGATGGCTGAAGAACAGGTGGGTGATGCTCATCGGGCTGAGGAGGAGACACACTTTCTTGAACACATGTGGGAACCGGTCGAACCCGCCCGGTTCAAGCAGATAGCCTTCGTGTCCGTCGATAATCAGATAGGTGTTGCACTCGATTTCGTCTCCGCCGGTGTGGGTGCCGATCCAATAGACCTTGTGGTCGCCCTTTTCAAAAAGCAGAATCGCGTCGTCGGGGTTGATCGAATCATTCTGTAAATTGCTCAGCGGAACAGACACCATGGCAACCTCCATCTGACAGGTCACTGAACGGCCCGGCCTCCGCACCACTCAGTTAAATTATAGAAGAACATCTCCCGAGCACAAACTGAATACGCGCATTGGGGGAGACTGAGGGGAATCCCGATGTCTGGCACCATCCACCGGCCTCGTTTCCGGTATCGCGATTCGGCTGATTCGACTTCGATCATGGCGTCTGCATTCGGCGCGATAGCAACACACATGGGTTTCCGCACGCATGGCGATGATGGGGAATGGAACGGTATGCCGAGGCTCTTTGCGCCTGGGAAGTGAGGTCAGTCAGTAGCGAGTGCGGCAGGATCACGCCGGTTGACTCGTAACCGTCGCGGGATCAAGTTGCCGCCCGCGAGGTCGTGATGCGACGTGTTGCCTCTCTTCTGCATGGGCCTGAAGGGCTGTGGATCGCGATCAGCCTTCTGGCCTTTCTCTTCGCGACGAGGAATGAACCTTCGACTGCGGCGGGGAATGATGTCCTTGAAACCCTCTGGCTCGCGATTCCGTTAATCGGGATTCCTCTCACATTTCTGACGGCCTATCTGCCGGGAGGCGGTGGCTGGTGGTGGCTCCTGCGCGTAGTCGTGGTTGCGATGGTCGGCGTGCTGGTGGCGTCGTTCATCGCGGCCAGCGGGGTCGACTATCACGACTCCCGGAATTCCGGCTTGCTGGGCGCGCCAGTTTATAGCCTTACAATCGGGCTCGTGCTGCTGGTGCCGCTCACGGCTCTCGCTGCTGTGCTGATCTGGAAAAGGAGTCGCGGAAGGGGGAGATAGTGGTGTGTATTTCTGCGCCTGGCCGGGAAATGTGTGAAGGCAAGATAATGCCCAATAGGTGTGGATGGGCGGGGTCGCCAGCGGCACGAGGGCCGACCTGACGTGGTGCATGAGAAGCGGAGATTGCTGACCCCGGTGCTATGCACGAAGGCGTCTTGCATCTTGTTTCATTCTTTCGATGAAGAGGTTTAAAAACCATGAGACTGGAGAAAGGAGAGATTTGATTGCCAACATATATGATCCAGAAACAGATTCACACTCTCATACAGTATGGGCTTTTCGACGAAGGCCGTCTTGTCCCATTTAGTCGCAATAACATCCGCTTTTCAGCATGGGATGAGGATGTGACCACGGCTTGGAGATCTAGGTATTGGATCGCAGAGAGTGAGGTTGACTCGGTCAGTTTTGTTGACGCCTGGAAGCTTTTTCAAGATGCACTGACCAAGATTGTGTCACGAAGCTCTTTCGTAGGGCAGGCGTATCATACGGACATCGGACGGCCCTATCTCATTAAGCGAGTCGATTCCGAAATAGCATATTGTCGGCATTCCCGAGAGCGTGGGCCTGTTCCTTTGCATTTCAATGAGGATGAGCTCGGAGCATTAGACATCTTACTTGGGGACGGAGGCATTCCCGAGGCTTTTTATCTTTATTGGAACGATGCGGTTAATGCGGTGGGCTATGCTGCTAAACTTGTGCTCATGTTCGCTGCGATAGAGATACTTTTTGACAGGGCATCGCGATCGACTTCCGATTTTTATGTGACTATTGAAGCTGTTTTTGGTGCCGACATTAAGCGGGAACTATACGGTACGAGAGAAGATGGAGGCAGGTCTGGGTTGCGCCAGCGGTTAGTGCATGGAGATTATTTGGCAGTCAGCGACACAAAGAACTATGTTGAGATTGTGCATCAGACCATTGTTAGGTATTTCAATCAATGTATGTTGCGGGAGCATCCGATCAATGAAGGTGTTGTCGGTCCACAGCGACACTTATTCGGAAATCTTGAGTCATGGCAAGGGTTTATTCGGGCGGGATCTGAGGCGCCTTTGGAATTGAAATGTGTTCTGGCAGCATTTAGTGCGAACGAGGATAACCCTGTTGGCTATGAAATTGTCCCACTAGATGAAAGGCCGGAAAACTATTGATACTGCTTCACGCTGAGCTCTTACGTTTGCTTGATAACGCACGCGCCTACTTGCCAGGAAGGCATGTGCCCACCCAATCAACACAACTGGCTGCAAAATAAGATCAGCTGGGAGTCTTCGACCGCGCGTTGCGCGAGCATGGGGGAACTGCCAGGCCAGCCTC
>WBZL01003307.1_pt1 | contig 14854 bp, 8 predicted proteins | sample 5204291 | NCBI WGS metagenome assembly WBZL01 (sample SAMN12344345, study PRJNA552823) | activated sludge metagenome | biome: Activated sludge suspended growth; feature: Nitrification reactor; material: Wastewater; isolation source: activated sludge from nitrification reactor of wastewater treatment...
GACGAGTGATGATCGACATGATTGTTCGTCCTCCGTTGGCAGGGGCTCGGCGGGCTAGTAGTAGGCGATCTCCACGTCTTGGAGGAGCGCGGTGAGGGTGACCTTCCAGGCTCGCGACACGCTGCCCGAGTGCTCGAGCGCGGCCTGGAACAGCTCGAGGGTGGCGTCGACCTCGGGCCCGTCGGGCGGGACGGTGCGGGCGAAGATCCGCAGGTGGAGCGCGGCGATCTGCTCGCGCACGAGGCCCTCGTCGGTGTCGGCCTCGTCCACCAGGCGCAGGAGCTTGCGCGCGTCGGGGTCGGGCTCGGCGAGGTCCTGGTCGACCACGAAGTTGGCGGCCTCGCGGGCGAGGTTGCGCAGCACGAGGCTGGCGGTGGCGCCGTAGGTGTACGACGGCTTGGTCACGAACAGCGAGTCGATGCCGCCGAGCAGCACGTTGTAGCCGAGGAACGAGTCGTCGAGCAGGTCGACGGGCGCGAGGTCGAACTCGGTGAGATCGGTGCGCCAGCGGAAGCCGGTGAGGTCGTCCAGCAGCAGCCCGAGCTGCACCGGGCGGGCCTTCTTGACGCCGACCGGGTCGTTTTCGCCGGGGTCGTCGGGGTCGGCGTGCGACACCCGGAACTCGTCGTCGAGCACGATCGCGCGCACCAGCGCCTTGGCGCTCATGTCGTGGTCGAGCAGCTCGGCCTGCAGGCGCGCCGCGGTCTCGAGCGGCACCTCCTCGAGCTCCACCTGGTGGAGGTACGCGTAGAAGCGCTGGGCGGCGCACAGCGAGAAGCGCGGGTCCTCGGCGATGAAGCGGCCGAGATCGCCCAGGCCCTGGCCGGCGCGGCCGAAGAAGTTGCTGTCGCGCACGGTGGCGCCGATGTCCTCGAAGATGCCGGGCTCGTACGAGTCGAACGGGTAGTCGACGTCGGAGGGCACGTACACCGGCGACCAGTCGCGCAGGAAGCCGGCGAGCGGGTCGAGGCCCTGGTGGCAGCTGGCGCAGGCGGGGTTCTCCACGACGGCGTTGGCCACCGCGTCGGGGTCGGCCAGGTTCACGCTCGCGTCCACCTCGATGTCGCGCGAGAGGAAGTCGTAGCAGAGCAGCGCGCGCGAGAGGGCGTTGGCGCGGCCGCGGTTGGCGTTGCTCACGGTGCTCTGGTAGCGCTGGAACAGCCACGGGTCGGAGAGGATCCCGGCCTGGTCGCGCTCGTCCTGCCACGCGGTGACCTCCCACGAGGCGCCGTCGCCCTCGTAGGGCAGGCCCCACACCTCGGCCACGATCTCGTCGGCCACGGTGTACTCGGCGGTGACGATCTCCGTGTAGGGCCGGTCGCTCATCACCACGTGCTCCACCAGGCGCAGCGGGGCCTCGGTGATCGAGCGGTTGAGGCGGTAGACGTCGACGTCGGCCACGGGGCCCTTGGGCACGAAGCCGGCCGGGAACACGAGGAAGTCGGCGAGCACCAGGAGCGCGTCGTTGTGGATGTCGCGGACGATCGTGCCGAAGCGCGGATCCTCGAGGTAGCCGTCGACGATGCCCTCGAGCGCGTCGGGGTCGGCCTCGACGGCCGCGAGCTGCTCGGCGCTGGGCCGCACGCCTCGCAGCGCCATCGAGACGCGGGTGAGGTGCTCGGCGGGCGAGAGGTAGACGGGCGCCGGGCCGTCGTCGCCGGGCTCGCCGCCCGAGGAGTCGGCCGAGTCGGCCGAGTCGCCCGCGGTGGGCTCGCTCGTGCCCGACGTGGTGTCGTCGGTGGCGGGCGTGTCGTCGTCGCGGCAGGCGGCGAGCAGCAGGGCCAGCGTCAGCGCGCCCGCGATGGGCTTCCCTCGGAGGCTTGGTCTCGTCACGTTCACGTCTCCCTCGTTGCGACCCGAGCCCTCCCCCATCAAGTCGTGGGCCAGCGCGGGGGCGGAAGCCACTCGAGTGATTCCATGATGTTATGGCGGCGGCCGGCGGGGGGCGGTGCGGATCGTGGCGGGGTACGACGTTGCGTCTCGCAACACCCACGGGGCGCACGAGGCCGGTCGCGCTACCCTTGGGGCGTGGACGCGCGGGCAGCGAGCGAAACCGCGATCGGGCCCGCGCTCGCGGGCGAAGGCGGCGTGCAGGCGCTGGCCGAGCTGCTCCGCGGCCGGCGGGTGGTCGCGCTCGTGGGGGCGGGCTGCAGCACCGCCTCGGGCATCCCCGACTACCGCGGGCCGGGCACGCGCGAGCGTGCCCGCAACCCCATCCAGATCCAGGCGTTCCTCGGCGACGACGCGGGGCGGCAGCGCTACTGGGCGCGTGCGGTGGTGGGCTGGCCGCGGTTCCGCGCGTCGCGGCCCAACGCGGCGCACGAGGCCCTGGCCGCGCTCGAGCGCGCGGGGGCGCTGCAAGGGCTCATCACGCAGAACGTGGACCGGCTGCACCACGCGGCGGGCAGCCGGAGGGTGGTGGAGCTGCACGGGGCGCTGCACGAGGTGGTGTGCCTCGGGTGCGGCGCGACCGAGCCGCGCGACGCCGTGCAGGCGCGGCTGCTGGCCCACAACCCCGGCTTCGACGCCGCCGCGGTCGAGGCGGCCCCCGACGGCGACGCCGAGCTGCCGGCTGCGATGATCGAGGGCTTTCGGGTGGTGGGCTGCGAGCGCTGCGGCGGCGTGCTCAAGCCCAAGGTGGTGTTCTTCGGCGAGAGCGTGCCGCCCGACGTGACCGCGGCCGCGTGGTCGCTCTACGAGGAGGGGCAGGTGCTGCTCGTGGTGGGCTCGTCGCTCACGGTGTTCTCGGGCTACCGCTTCGTGCGGCGCGCGGCCAAGGAGGGCGTCCCGGTGGCGCTCGTCAACCTCGGGCCCACGCGCGGCGACGCCGAGGCGACGCTGCGCGTGGACGATCGCGTGGAGGCGGTGCTGCAGGGGCTGGCGGCCGCGCTCGGGTGAGCGCCGAGGCCGGCGCTCGCGGCCACCGGGCGTGCGCGTGTTATTCTCGTGCGCGGGAGCAGACGAGGGCTACGTGATCGACGTCTCGGACGGCGAGCTGCTGGCGTTCGCGCGGGGGGAGCTCGATCCTGCGGCACGCGAGCGCATGGAGCAGCGGCTCGACGAGTCCCCCGCCGATCGCGAGCTGGTGGCCAAGATGGCGGAGCTCTTCGGCGACGCCGACGACACGATGGAGGGCCGCGTCGGCGACACGGCGCACGGGGCCTGGGAGGCGAGCGAGGCGGGGCTGGCCCGGCCCCGCGCGGGCACGCGGCTCGGTCGCTACCTCGTCATCGAGGAGCTCGGCGTCGGTGGCATGGGCCTGGTGCTCCGCGCCTACGATCCCAAGCTCCAGCGCGAGGTCGCGCTCAAGCACATGCGCCCGGGGCTGCTCTCGAGCGAGCTGCAGGCGCGCCTGGGCCGCGAGGCCCAGGCGATGGCCAAGCTCAACCACCGCAGCGTGGTGAGCGTGTACGACGTGGAGGTGCTCGAGCAGGGCCTGGTGATCGTGATGGAGTACGTGGAGGGCGAGCACCTCGGGCGCTGGCTCGAGAGCCGCCCGCGCGCGTGGCCCGAGGTGCTCGCGATGTTCATCGCCGCGGGCGAGGGGCTCCTGGCTGCTCACGCGGCGGGCCTGCTGCACCGCGACTTCAAGCCGTCCAACGTGCTCGTCTCCAAGCACGGCGAGGCCAAGGTCACCGACTTCGGGCTCGCCTTCATCGACGACCCCCACGGCTCCTTGCCGCCGTCGCTCTCCTCGCTCGACCACGGCGCGCTCGATGAAGAGCCGCTCGCCGACGCGGGGCGCCTGACCGAGCTCGGCCAGGTGATGGGCACGCCGCTCTACATGCCACCCGAGCAGCTCACTGGCCAGGTGCTCTCGCCGGCGGCCGATCAGTACGCGTTCTGTGCGTCGCTGTGGCAGGGCCTGTGCGGCGAGGCTCCCTTCGCGTCGCACCGCCAGGGGCTGGCCGAGCTCCTGCAGCACAAGCTCGAGGGCCCTCCGCGCTGGCCGGCGGTGGCGAGCGCGGTGCCGCGGCGCTTCGTCGACGCCATCGCTCGCGGCCTGCACCCCGATCCCGCCGCGCGGTGGCGCACGATGACGGAGCTGCTGGCGGAGCTGCGCACCGATCCGCGCGCCCGACGAAGACGGCTCGCCGGTGCTGCGGCGGTGCTGCTCGGCCTCGGGGCGGGCGTGGGCGGCTGGGCGTGGGCGCGGGCGCGCGCCGAGGCGGCGTGCGAGGCCGAGGGCGCGGCGATCGACGCGACCTGGGACGTCGCGCGAGCCGACGCGATCGCAGCGGCGCTGCGCGGCACGGGCCTGCCGTACGCCGACGACACGTGGGCTCGCGCGCGCCCCCGCATCGATGCGTTCGCGGAGGGCTGGCGAGCGGCTCGTACCCAGGCCTGCCTCGACGGCGAGGTCGAGCGCACCCTCGGCCCGCAGGTGCTCGCGCGGGCGCGCGCGTGCCTCGACGAGCAGCGCGGGTTCTTGCGGCGCTTCGTGCAGGTGCTGACCGAGGCCGACGCCACGGTGGTGGCCGAGGCCGCGCTCGCGGTGTGGTCGCTGCCCGTGGCCGAGGAGTGCCTCGATCCGGCCGCGCTCGAGCGCTCCGCCGCCGAGCTCGACGATCCCCGCGCCCAGGCTCGCGCCCAGGCGGTGCGCGAGCGCCTGGCCGGTGCGATGGCGCTGCGCCAGACCGGCCGCTTCGCCGAGGCGCTCGCCGTCGATGAGCAGGCCCTCGAGGAGGTACGTGCGCTCGAGCTCCCGCAGCTGCTGGCGGCGGTGCGCATCGACGAGGGCGACTCGCTCATCGACCTGGGTCGCTACGGCGAGGCCGAGGCCGCGCTCGAGGCCGCCTACCGCATCGCAGCGCTGGCGGGGGACGACGCCCGCATGCACCGGGCCGCGAACCTCCTGGTGTTCGCGGTGGGCAACCGGCTCGGCCGCCCCCACGACGCCGCGCGCTGGGCCTGGCTGGCGTCGATCGCTCGCGACCGGCGTGACGTTCCCGACTCGCACCCCGACGTCGCCGCGGGGCTCAACAACGAGGCCGCGGTGGAGTGGACGCAGGGCAAGTGGTCCGAGGCCCGGGCGCACTTCGAGGAGGCGCTCGAGCTCCGCGAGGCCGCGCTCGGCTCCGACCACCCCGAGGTCGCGACCGTGCTCGGCAACCTCGGAGGCGTGGAGCTCGAGCTGGGCGATCATCGAGCGGCCCGCGCCCACCTCGAGCGCGCGCTCGTCATCGACACCGCGGTGTTCGGGCCCGATCATCCCAAGCTGGCCAGGTCGCTCAGCAACCTCGGCAACGTGCTGCTGGTGGCGGGCGACCAGGCTCGGGCGCTCGCCTGCCACCAGCGCGCGCTGGCGATCCTCGAGCCCACGCTGCCGCCCGACCACCCCGACACGGCCCGCACGCTCGGCAACGTGGGCAACGTGTACGCGCAGCTCGGCCGGTACGAGGAGGCGCTGGCGACCCACGAGCGCACGCTGGCGATCTTCGAGCGCACGCTGCCGCCCGAGCACCCCGACTTCGTGTCCACGCTCAACAACCTCGCCACGGCTCACCAGGCGCTCGGCCGCTTCGACGACGCGCTCGCGGTGCAGGCGCGCGCGCTGGCGATCCTCGAGCGCAAGGAGGGCGCCGAGCAGGCCGACGTGGCGATGGTGCTCAACAACCTCGGCAGCATCCACATCGAGCGCGACGCCCCCGACGATGCGCTGCCGGTGCTGCGCCGCGCGCTGGCGATCTGGGAGCGCGAGCTGGGCCCCGAGCACCCCTACGTGGCGGCGGCGCTGCTCAACCTCGGCGAGGTCCACCTCGCCCGCGGCGAGCCGAGCGAGGCGCTCGAGGCCTCCCAGCGCGCGCTCGCCCTCTGGGAGGCGTCGCTCGAGCCGCAGCACCCATACCCCACGTCGGCGCGGCTGCAGATCGGCCTCGATCTGCTCGCGCTCGATCGTGCCCCCGAGGCCGTGGGGGTGCTCGAGCGCGCGCTCGCGGACCGGGAGGCGTCGGCGCAGCCGCGTGCGGCGCTCGGCGAGGCCCGCTTCGCGCTCGCACGGGCGCTGTGGGGCGGCGGCGATCGTACGCGGGCGGCGGAGCTGGCCTGGCAGGCGCTCGACGACCAGCATGCGCTCGAGCCCCGCCCTCCCCGCGCGCTCCGAGGCGTGCGCGCGTGGATCGAGCGCAACGGCGTCCCACGCCGCGACGTCGCCTCGCGCCGCGCCGCGCCGTAGGCCCGCCCGCGCCGTCGGCGAGGCCGGGCGTGTGGGCTCACAGCACGATGTTGCCGAGCATGTGCTTGTCGATCGGGTTGGCGCCGCTGGACTCGACCCAGAAGTCGGTGCCGAGCCGCCGGTGCACGGCGCCGCTCAGGGCGCGGTCGAGGGCGTCGGAGGCGAGATCGCGCCAGATGTTGCCGCTGCGATCGGTCATCGTCAGCTCGGTGAGGACCTCGCCATGGCACACGTAGTTGACCACGTCGGCCTTGCTGCCCCCGTCGGGCAGGGAGCTCGGGATCACCGGGGCGGGGAAGATGGTCACCGCAGGCAGGCCGCTGAACGCCGAGGCGAACGTGGCGATCCCACCGCCGAGCGAGTGCCCCACGAGCACGCAGCCCGCACCCCACTTGCTCACCAGATCGTCGCCCGAGACGTACTGGGGCGGCCGGGTGGATCCCAGCGCATTGGCGATGTTGTTGTAGACCCAGTCGCGCGGGTCATCGGTGCCGCGGAACACCATCGCCGTCCAGCCCCCTTCCTTCTTGATCTTGTAGGCCATGAAGCCGCGGTTCTCGACCACCCGCTGCACGGTCCACTTGGTGCCAGTGCCAGTGAGCTCTTGTCCGTACTGGAGGTTGGAGTAGGAGTTCACGCAGAGGCTGTAGACCTCCATGAACGTCATCAGCTGCCCGCCGCCATAGAAGCTCGCGTATCGTGCCATCGCCGTCTACCTCCCTCGATGCTCTCGATCACGAGCGCATGGTCCAAATATTCCACTTTCCGCGGGGCACGAGATCGTGAGCGGTCGTCATGCGACGACGCGCTCGTGCGTCGCGGCCTCGCTCCCCGGCGCGAGCGCGACGGGATGATGACGAACGCGCCGCGACGAGCGATACTCGTCGGCGTCGATGCCGAGCTCCGTCCACGATGCGTTCCTCGCCGCGCTGGGAGCCCGCGCCGAGCCTGCGGCTGCGTGGAGCTCGACGCTCGAGCGAGCGCTGGCGGCGATCGGCGAGCAGCTGCCCGAGCTTCCCGCTCCCGATGCCGGGTTCGCCGAGCACGTCGCGGCCAAGCTCCCGCCCGCGGCCGAGGTGGGCCCCACGCTCGCGGCGCTCGACGTGCCCGACCTCTACCTCGCGTACTGCTGCGCGCGAGGGAACGCGCGGGCGCTGGTCGAGCTCGATCGCCGCTACGGCCCCGAGCTCGAGCGAGCGCTGCGTCGCGCTCGCAACACGGGCTCCGAGCCGGAGGACCTGCGCCAGCGGCTCTACGAGCGGCTGCTCGTGGCGCCCGAGGGCGAGTCGCCGCGCATCCTCGGCTACTCGGGCCGCGGCGCGCTGCGAGGGTGGCTGCGCATCACGACCACGCGGCTCATCATCAACGCCGCGCGCGATCACGGCCGGCGCCCCGCCTCGCGCACCGATGACGACGCCGTGCTGCTCGGGAAGATCCTCGTGGCGCGGGCCGACGACGACCCCGAGCTCGGCTACCTGCACGCACACCACCGCGAGGCGCTGTCGCGGGCGCTCGCCTCGGGGTTCGAGTCGCTCAGCGCACGCGAGCGGAACGTGCTGCGGTACTCGGTGCTCCACCAGGTCTCGAACGAGCAGATCGGCCGCCTCTACGGCGTGCATCGAGCCACTGCGTTTCGGTGGCGCCAGGACGCGCTGCGGTCCCTCATCGAGGGCGTGCGCGCGTCGCTGCGCGCGTCGCTGCAGCTCGACCGCGCCGAGCTCGACACGCTCCTGCGCAACGTGGAATCGCGGCTCGACCTCAGCATCCTGCGGATGCTCGGGCGCGAGACCGAGCCCGAGCCGGGCACCTGAGGCCCTCGGGCGCGAGAGGCCCCCGAGGGGGAGCAAGCGGCGCGGGCAAGCCCCGTCGAGCCGCGCTCGCGGCAGCGGTGCTCGTGTCGTCGCGGTGCAGGGGCGATCGCGGGGCACGCCTTTGGGGACACCGCCCCGCGCGAGGCGTTGCAAGGAAACCGAGAGGCGGCGGCACCGGCGCTCTAAACGCCGTTCGCCGCCGCCCAGGGGCCCTCCAGGCCATACGGCGCGCTACCCGTGCCGCTGGCCGTGGTCGTGGTGTGCCTTGGACTGGTACTGCATCCCGTTCTCGTCGCGCGGGTTGCCGACCTGCTGCGAGACGATCATCGCGTCCCGCAGCTGCGTGCCGAGGTCCTTGAGCGCGCCGGGGGAGTGGGGGATGAGGATGGTGTTGGTGGCCGACGAGGCGCCCACGTCCTTGAGCGTGTCGAAGTACTGGGTCATGAGCACCAGGTTCATCACGTCCTGCGCGGAGGTGCCGGGGATGCTGCGCTGGAACTCGTCGACCGACTCGCGCAGGCCGTCGACGATGGCCTTGCGCTGATCGGCGATGCCGCGGCCGGCGAGGGCCTTGCTGGCGGCGTCGGCCTCGGCGGCCTTGACCTTGAGGATCTTGTCGGCCTCGCCCTTCTCGGCCGCGGCCACGCGTAGGCGCTGGGCGGCGTTGATCTCGTTCATGGCGGCCTTGACCCGGGCGTCGGGCTCGATGTCGGTGACGAGCGCCTTGACGATGCCGTAGCCGAAGTCGCCCATCACGAGCGCGAGCTCGCTCTTGACCGCGTCGGCGATGTCGTCCTTCTTGCGGAACACGTCGTCGATGTCGATGTTGGGCACGCGCGCCCGCACCACGTCGAACACGAAGCTGCGGATCTGGCTGGCCGCGTCGGTGAGGCGGTAGAACGCCTGGTAGGCGGCCTCGGGGATGATGAAGTACTGCACCGAGACCACGACGTGGACGAACACGTCGTCCTGGGTCTTGGTCTCCACCTGCACGTCGAGCTGGTGGACGCGCAGGTTGGGGCGCCCAGCCACCCGCTCGATGAAGGGGATCTTGAGGTTGAGGCCGGGCTGGGCGATGCGGACGAACTTGCCGAACCGCTCCACGATGCCGAGGGTCTGCTGGCCTACGACGAACAAGCACGACGAGAGCAGGATCAGCCCGAAGAGGGTGCCGACGCCCGCGAGGACGAGCAGGATTTCCGGTTGCACGGAGCCGGAAGCTACGCCCCCGTTGCGCTATTTCTGGGGGAACGCCGATTGCCGCGCCCCAGCCGGCCCCCGTGGCGAGGGGCTCGCGCGATGGCGCCGCGGTGCGCCACGAACGCTGCGCGCGGTCGCGCCGAGGTGCGGCCGGCCCAGGGGCTCCGGCGCGCCGCTCAGCGCCGGTACCACCCCGCCGCGAGCTCGCCCCCCTCCCTCACCGTGATGCCCTGGTCGCAGCACTCGATGCCGATCGCGACCTTGCCATCGTCGATGCGCACGATCGCGTCGCCGTCGAGATCGACCACGTCCCACGTGCCCGAGCGCTCGCCCTGCCGCCACAGCCCGTCCTGCCGCAGCAGCAGCGGGTCGCCGCCCGCCGCCCACTCCCCGACCAGCGCGCGCCGCAGCCGGCGGAGCGCTCCCTCCGGGGGGCCGAGCTGCGCGAGGAACTCGTGGTCGTACGTCTCGAGCAGCGCCTCGATCATGGTCATGAACTCCGCCCGGCTGCCGTCGAGCTCGCGCCGCATCCAGAAGCCCATGGCCACGCTCGCGTGGTAGGTGGCGTTGGCGGTCATCCACGGCTCCCCCTGGCCCACCGCCTCGGCGTAGGAGTAGGTGGCGCGGTGGAGGTGCTCGAAGCGCGCGCTCGTGCCGGCTCGAGCGTCCTGGCCCTTCCACGCGTCGATCACCGCGCCGTACTGCGCGGCGAGCCGCCGCAGGAGCGCTTCGTCCTTGGCGAAGTCGGTGCCCACGCGCCAGTACATGCGCGTCATCTCCTCGAGGTAGCGGTCGTAGACCGCCTGGCTCTTGTCGCGAAAGACGGGGTCGCGGGCGGCGGGGATGAGGTTGTCCTTGGCCCAGCGCACGAACTGGGGGTTGTAGCGGCCGAAGTCGGCCGCGTTCAGGTCGGGCCCGTCGGTGTGGGGCCCGCCGAGGAACACCGGGAGCTCGGTGAGGCTCTGGATCTTGGCCAGGTCGACGATGGGCGCGAGGTGGCTGGCCAGGTCGCGGATCCCGGTGACCATGTCGGCCTCGGGCTCGTGGTAGGAGGCGGCGATCCAGCTCAGCTCCACGATCTCTCGCACCGTTCGCGCGCGGGCGGCCTGCGCGACGGCTCGCTCCTGCTCGGCGCTCTGCTTGGCCGCCTCGGCGCCCTGCCTGGCCGCCTCGGCGCCCTGCTTGGCCACCTCCATTTCGGCCTGGGCCTGCTGGGCCTTGTCCTTCTCGGCGATGGCGATCGCGGCGTTGGCCCTGGCCTCGGTGGCGTTGACCCAGCCCCAGATGCCGAAGCCCGCGATGGTGATCATCACCGCCGCGACGATGGTCTGCAGCCGCCGGGTCCGGCGGACCTGGGCCTGCGTGCTCGCGGCCACCAGCGCGCGCGTCTCGGCCGAGACGTCCTGCGGGAAGCGGTCGGCGACCCGGCGGGCGTAGGCCAGCTGGTCCCCGGTCAGGAGCGTGCCGTACTCGCGCCAGGGCACGAGGAACCGCTCGACCTCGTCGAGGTCGGCGAGCATCTCGCGATCGGTCTCCACCCACTGGCGCAGCCGCTCCCACTTGCGGATGAGGGCCTCGTGGGCGACCTCGACGGTGGCGAGGCCGGACTCCTCGCCGCGCACGAGCAGGCGCTCGTCCACGAACGCGGCCAGGACGGCCGCGAAGGCCCGGGCCTCGCTCGCATCACCGGGGGTGACGCGCTCGAGCTCGACCCGTCGGCGGGTGTCTCGGGCCCCCGATTCCGAGGTGCCGACCAGCCGCACGAGCAGGCGCCGCGCGAGCCGCTGGCCCCGCGCGTCGAGGGCGTCGTAGACCTCGTTGGCCTTCTTCTCGATGGCTCCCGCGACGCCGCCGAGCAGCTCGTAGGCGGCCGCGGTCAGCTCGCCTTGGGGCGAGCGGCGCTGCCACAGGAGATCGAGGGTGTAGCTGATGAGCGGCAGGGCCCCCGGCTCGGCCCGCATGTCGTCGAGCAGGCGCTCGGCGAGGCCGGGCTGCAGGCGCAGCCCGACCTTGAGCGCGGGGCGCTCGATGCACTCGCGGAGCTGGGCCTTGGCCATCTGCGCGATGAAGACGCGGTGGCCGTCGTCGTAGGCGATCTGGTCCAGGCGCGTGCCGCTGGCGTCCAGCACGATCTGCCCGCAGTGCCCGATGAAGTCCACCCGGACCGTGCACACCACGTACACGCGCTGGGGGCCCGAGCAGAGCGCCCAGAGCTTCTGGCAGAAGGCGTCGCGGACCGCCGGCGCGTGCCCGTGGGTGAACAGCTCCTCGAGCTGATCCACCACGAGCACGAGCGGGCGCGGGCTCTCGCCCCGGGAGCCGAGCACGCGCCCGAGCGCGCCGTCGGGGTCGGTGCCGGGTCGCATCACCGCGTGGTCCATGGTGCGCCCGCCGGCCGCGAGGTCTCCGGCGAGGCGACGGAGCAGGCTCACCCCCTCGCGCATGGCGGGCGTGTCGTAGCGAGGCACGAGGGCCTCGAGGCGCTCGACGGTGCGCACGAGCTCCGAGGCGTCGGTCGGCGCCTGCTCCTCGAACGGCTCGGCCGTCGCCCGGCCGGTGAGGTCGGGGACGGCTCCCGACAGCACGACCGAGGACTTGCCCGTCCCGGACGCGCCGGCGACGAGCAGCAGGCGCGGCTTGTGCTGGCGATCGAGCGCGGCGAGGTCGTCGACGATCTCGCGGCGCTCGCCGTCTCGGCCGAAGAAGAAGCGGGTGTGCTCGGGGCCGAAGGGCAACAGCCCCCGATAGGGGCGGATGATGATGGGGCGCGTATCGTGGCCGTCCTCCGGTCGCGCGTAGAGCTGGACGGCGGCCCAGTCGAGGTGGTCGGGCTTGGTCAGCAGGTCGGCCCGGGCGGCCCGGACGGCGTCCTCGACCGACGACGGGCGGACCAACAGCTCGTGGTACAGGCGACGCGCGAGGAGGTTGGAGCCCTCGACCGAGAGCGGGAAGCGGCTGGCGAGGACGGTCTGGATGCCGGCGCGGTGGATGGTCTGGGACAGGGAGCCGAGGGTGTTGCCGGCCGCACCCGCGTTCGCGCCGTCGCAGGCGGCGAGCACGACCAGGCGGAGGTGCCCGGCGTGTGGGGCGAGCAGCTGGCGCAGCTCCGCCGGGTCGATGAGCTCGCGGCCGCCCTCGCCGTCGTCGAGGGTGAGGCCGTAGACCGAGCCCGATCGGGTGCCGTGGGCCAGCAGGTGGAGGACCGAGACCGGCGGGGCGCTCGGGTCGGCGAGGGCCTTGGTGAGCGCGCGCAGGTCCGCGTTCTTGAGCACGTCGCGGTCGGGGACGAAGTCGAAGCCTCCCACGGCCGCGGCGGTGGAGACGGCGCGGATGTGGGGGCCGGCAGGGACCGCACCGCCCGAGGCGGACCAGGCCACCAGGATCCGGCCGCCGTCGAGGCGAGGCGCCGGGCTCTCGGGGGTGGTGGTGGTCTCGGGCCACGCGTAGCGGAGGATCACGCCGGGCAGCTCGCCCAGGTGCTGGCCGCTGGCGCGGAGCGTGACCAGCTCGAACGGCAGGGCGAACAGCTCGGCAGCCGCGGAGCGGATGGTGAGGATCACCCCGCGCCCCTGGGCCACCGCGGCCTCGATGGCCTCCTCGAGGTTGGACCAGTCGGCCTCGGCGAGGAAGCGGCGGAGCGTGGCACCGAGCTCGGCCACGACCGCGGGGTCGCGCCGCGGGAGGCGGACCTGGCCGAGCGCGTCGTAGAGCGCGGGGCCCCACTCGAGGCAGACCTGCCGGAACGACGCGCCCTCCAGCCGGACGACGTAGTCCTGCTTGCCCTCGGCGAACGCGAAGGGGTCGTCGGTCGCGGTCGCGCGGGCGAACTCGATCGTCACGGCCAAGGGCGCATCAGCCATGGAGCCTCCCTACCACGCATGCGGCGAGGGGGCGGCTCGATGCGACGGCCCGGGCGCGGATCAGTCGGTGTCGGCCAGCGAGCGATGGCTGCCCGATCGGCCGGAGGCGAGCGTGTGCTCCTCGTCGTGCGGGCCCGGGCCGCGGGCCGCGGCGAGGCGATTGCCGTGCGGGTCGTCGCTGGCGGCGATCGAGTGGGTCTGGCCAGCCGGGGGGGCCCCGTCGGCGAGCGACCGCCCGCTGCCGGGTCGACCGGCGGCGAGGGTGTGCGCGCCGGAGCCCTCGGTGGTGGTGAGGCGGTGCGCGCCCGAGCCCTCGGTGGTGAGGCGGTGCGCGCCCGAGCCCTCGGTGCTGGTGAGGCGATGCGCCCCGGAGCCCTCGGTGCTGGTGAGGCGATGCGCCCCGGAGCCCTCGGTGGTGGGCTTGGGCATGCGATGGACCCCCGAGCCCTCGGTGCGCACGGCGGGCATCGGTCGCGAGCGCTCGTGGGGCTCGGGGACCAGCGCGGCCCAGGCCGGAGGCAGCGCCGTACGCAGCACGTCGCGTGCGTGCTTGGGCAGGCTCGCGCCGAGCTCGGCCGCGGTCGACTGCACGAGCTCGAGCGCCACGCCCACGCGCAGGCCGACCTGCTCGGCCACCTGCTGGTAGAGCGCGGCGGGTCGCAGGGCGGGCGCGTCCTCGCCGGCCGCGAGCTCGGGTCGCAGCGCGCGAGGCAGCGCGTCGTGGAGCGCGGGGGGCAGACCACCGAGGTGGCCACCCAGGGTCCGCAAGGTGGCGCGTACGGCCCGCTCGACCGCGTGGAGGTCGGGGTGGCCCGCGCGATCCTTCACGCGACTCGAGAAGCCGTCGAGGTCGTCGCTCATCGCATCGAAGGTAGCGGGAGGGGCCGCTCGGGCGCAATGCAAGCCTTGCGCTCGCCCTGGGGAAAACCCGCTCCCGTGCGCGGTTGGTGAGCCCGGCAACCGGCCGACCCGCCGCGGGGCTATGCTCCGCCGGCCGCGCCGCCCCAGCGGGCCGGCCCCTCGCCATGAGCGCCCCAGCCTTGCCCTTGCGCAGCCGCCTGGCCTACGGGATGCCCAACCTCGGCCTCGCGCTCGTGGGCGTGCCGATCCTCGTGTACCTGCCGCGCTTCTACAGCGACGTGGTGGGCATCTCGGTGGCGTGGCTGGGGGTGGTGTTCGTCGCGGGCCGCATCATCGACGCCGTCACCGATCCCCTCATGGGGGTGATCTCCGACCACAGCCGCTTCGCGCGTGGGCGCCGGCGCCCGTGGATCCTGTGGGGGTGCCTGCCGCTGGCGCTGCTGTCGGTGGCGCTCTACGTGCCGCCGCAGGGGCTCTCGACCGGCGTGGCCACGGCGTGGGCGAGCCTGGTGATCCTGGGCTGGTTCCTGGCGTACACGGTGGTGAACGTGCCGTACCGCGCGCTCGGGCCCGAGCTGTCGGACGACTACGACGAGCGCACGGCGCTGTTCTCGATCCGCGAGGGGCTGATGGTGGTGGGCACGGTGCTCGCCGGGGTGGGGCCGGGGCTCATCGGGCTCGCGCTCGGGCTCGAGGACGGGCAGGAGGAGCGGCTGCGCTTCGGGCTCTACGCGGCCGTGGCCGCGCCCATCCTCGTGATCACGTGCCTGGTGTGCGGGCTGCGGGTGCGCGAGCGCTTCGTGGGGCAGGCGGGGCCGCCCACGTCGGTGGCCGAGGTGGTGGGGCAGCTGCGGAAGGCGTTCGCGAACCGGCCGTTCGTGATCCTGCTGTCGGCGTTCGTGGTGATCGCGCTCGGCAGCAGCCTGCCCGCGGTGGAGCACCGCGGG
>WBZL01003308.1_pt1 | contig 14852 bp, 22 predicted proteins | sample 5204291 | NCBI WGS metagenome assembly WBZL01 (sample SAMN12344345, study PRJNA552823) | activated sludge metagenome | biome: Activated sludge suspended growth; feature: Nitrification reactor; material: Wastewater; isolation source: activated sludge from nitrification reactor of wastewater...
TAGGCATGTTCGGATCTTGCTGCTTAAGCGTAGCTTCAATCGCATCAATTCTACCGAGTACATCGAGTTTTGCCAGTTGGAGGATGTCTTGTTCCATGATGGGTTACTTTCCATGAGCTAATTGATGAAGACTGTCTACAAAGGAATTGGGTCCGTCATACCAGAATTTTCTGAACAACGCCCACATACCTTTCCAAGCATTACGCCTGCTGTTATATCCTGTACCTGTACACAGCGTCCGATAGTTCCCATCAGCTTGAATCACAAACTGCCATGTACCATCTGCTACTTGTTCTGTGTACATTCCATTATCTACATACTGTCTAGTTGGATTGCGTTTCTTTGCCATCATTGAATCTCCGAGATATTGCGCATCTTCCTGAGTGCGTTCAAATACTGTTTACACGTCCATTCAACATTGTCACCATCAAGTTGCAGCGACAATCCGGTAAACCCGTTCATATATCCAATGAACTGCGGTGCATCAAACACCATGCAATAGGCTGGACTTGTGCCTGACAGTGGATTGATTCCTTCAAAAAAATCTTTCCACCAAGTTTCCAATTCCTTCCTAAGCGCGTTGTAACTTGGAGGAAAATAGTAAACTTTTTGACTTACATGGTCATTGGGTTTTGATTCTTTGTTATAAAACCCGTCGCCAAGTTGCTTATCTCCACCTGGTCTTGTTGGATCTGGTGCAGTGGAGTCTAATTCTTTGACTCGCTGTTGAAGCCTGTCTTCTTCATCGCGGAATGCTTGTTCAAGTTTCTTGTTGGTGTCCATCAGAATTCATCTCCATTGAAGTCTAACCAAAACAAAATAAATTCGCCTTCTTTTTTTGCTTGCAGTTTGCCATAGGAAGGAACTCCCGTGGCTTTCCTCAGTACGTTTATCTCACTTTTAAGTTTCCGTACTGCTTGGATTACTGTTTTCTGGTGATCTTTCGGACAACGTATCTTGACTGGTGTCGAGGAAGATTTGATCTTCTCCCACAATTTCTTGTATTGGCTCACTAGAAACTACCTCATACTGGGTTCGCGCGGATTTCCTAGCTTTGCCCAGCCAAAAAGTTGCAGTTTGTTTGTGCTCTGTCCAATCCATACAAAGAGAATCTCCGGATAAATCTACTGCCACGAACTCAGCGTGGATCTTATGTAGACTTACCCGGAGATTGTTTGCTTCTTTGATAGAAGGTACAGATACGGTTATGCGTTGTCCTGTGAATAGCATATCGTAGATATCTTTGGATGATGGCATGGATGTATGTATTTATTTTGTATGTATCTGCTGTTTGGTAAGAATCTACTAGAGACTCTTAACAAACAAAGATGGTGGGCAGTTTATTCTGATGCCCAGCAGACCCGGTTAAACTGCGTTCATGATAGCATCGACACGCGATGCCAGATAATCTGCCGCAGCTTGAGGAATACCGTTTTCCTCAATTTCTTTACGCCAATTGGCGGGTCCACCATCGGCAACTAGCTTAGCTTCAAAATTGCCATCCGCGTCATCGCCAAAAGTATTCGGCAACCCCATTGCAGTTTCAATGCTCCAATTGTGCGCTTCATTTTCCAGCGCTAGCAACGGACCTTGAACTCGCATGACATAGACTCCGTAAGGTAGAGTCTTAACATACGATTTCATCTGGCCATCTTTGACCATATTCAGAGTACAAGTAACATCAGCCATTCCCAACTCCTGAAAGTGTAGTGATATCAAACACAGATTGGGCAGTTTTACGTCATGCCCAGGACGAGGTAGCACCAGCTACTACCTAATTTCTATCAGAACGCATCCACCGTAACCTTTTCTTCCAGCTTACTCCACTTGTCAATACGCGCCACGAACCAATCGTAAGTCTGCTGGAATTCTTCCATGTTCTGCGTGTTGGCCGCATAGACCACCAGCAGTTCCTTAACCTTGGCAAGAATGGCTTTGTCTGCCTTGATCTTAACCAAACCCTTCTCGAAGTTCTTGCAGTGAGTGCCAACCTTCTTCGGATCGTACCCCACAAGAGTAACCATCGTTTCCTTGTAATCTTCGTTGAAGTCCTTGAGATCTTCTTCAGACGGAGCCCATGCACCGCGTTCCTTCTTCGGGATCAGTGCAATCTGCTCAAGCGTCAACTTGCTAAGATCGAAATCGTTAGCAGTGAACGTGCTATCGGGGTTGCTTTCCAGATAGTTGTAAATCTGTTGGCGACCGGCTTGGAAGATGGTATCGTAAATCGCATCCACGATCAACTTACTGGCAGGACCGCCAGCAGTAATCATGGTAACGATTTCTTCCATCGTCGGGACAGGAAAAGTTGCAACGACATCCGGGTGCTTACGGCCTTCGCCGACAACATTACCGCTGTCGTCCTTGAGCTTGGTCTTCTTGAAGAAATACTTGAACTCCGCACCATTGACGACGGGAGTATTGTCTTGCGCCTGTTCGGTGGCAGCAGTTTCGTTCTGTTCGGTCATTTGAAAATCCTGTAAAAGATGAGTTGTTTCGGAAACCCTGCACTAGCAGGAAATAGCAGTGTATCAGGGATGGGATACAGTGTCAATAGGGGATAAATATTGTGAGTTCCTCCAAAGAAATTACAAAGAGATCTTGCAAGAAAGATTTTCATCTAGCAGCATTACCCACTCTTTGTCTGGGATTATTGCTAGTTGTTGCTCAGTTGGCAGGAACCAAGTTACTTGGGGGATATTGACTAATACGAGATGCAATATCGGTTGAAGCGATACATTTATACATATCGACGCCGGATGTTCATTGTATCTCTGTCGGTACTCTCTACATAACATATAAATTATACCCTCAGGTGATATTTTAAGCAGATTGTTAATCTTCTGTTCGCCGGTGTGGACCAAGTGGCACCTCCGTAAGTCCATAATACTCGGCTTGATTACAACCTTTTCCTTTAAGCCACCAATCTGATTCTTCGTACACAAAGCCCCAAAATTCTTGGCAAGCGTCAAAAATTATTTCCCGCGCTTCAGCATAATTGGCAGCTTCCACTACAGAGTAATTATCCCTCCTGTCTGTGTTGTATCCATACGTTACATAAAACTTAGTCATGTTTCATTCCTCGTTGTCAATGATTTCTTTCAGTCGTTTTTGGAAAAATTCCAACTTAGCTTGCAATGAATCTCCTTTGATTTTTGGTTTCTTTGCTGCTGTTGCCAGTGCCATTGGAGACATAAGGATAATCAATTCCTCCTTTGCTCGGGTGATCGCAGTATAGACAAGTTCTCTACTCAGCATTGCTGCATGGCAGTAATCGGTGATGAACAATACTCGCCGACATTCACTGCCTTGTGCTTTGTGAACTGTAGTGGCATATCCAAGTTTAGTAGAATTGTACGTAGCTGCTTTGCTGACCAATTCTTCTTCGTCAGTATCGATGAAACGGACTTTCATGATGTGGCTAGCTTCAGCTTTACGCTCTTCCACATCATCTGTAGAATAACTAGCCAGCAAGGCGTCTACATCCAATTCATCGCCTTCAAATTCTTCTTGTTTCTGTGTGTCTCGTCCCCATCGATCTCTGGTCTTTGATGGGATGTGCGTTCGAGTGCCGAGATATTTGGGATTTTTGTAGATATCCAAGATGATTGCATCTTGTTTGTCAACGATCACTTTGTCTCCTACTGCAAGATAGTATTTGTTGAATCCTGCAATCACTTCCCAAACCAGCGCGCCACGCTCTTTGCCGAGGTAATCAGCAGTAGCCAGATTAATCTCATCTACCCACATATTCCAGGGAGATAGAATCAAATCTTCTTCAGGTTGGTAGATTCCTTCTTTGCACCAAACTGGGATACGATCTTTGACTGCTTTCAGCGCAAACTCTTGATCCCACCGTTTTTTCCAGGGGATAATTGTTACTTTTCCGCGGCCTGGTTGATGGAGTTGAATTTTCTCTGTGATATTCTTGGCATCAAACTTTCTATCTGCTCCCCACAGAGTGGTTGCATCTTTATTGAACAACGCGAAGTTATTGTTCTTGACCGCCAATGCAAGAGAAATGATCGGACTTTCCAATGCTTGACGATAAACTTGTGTCAGCTCTACGATGGGCAAAGTCAATAATTTTACCCCCAAAATTGCATGTCCGTAGACAGGCGGAAGCTGGTTTAAATCGCCAAGAAAGATAAACTGTACCCTGTCTGGATACGGTAGCGCATCCATCAATTTGGCCATCAATTCTGTGTCTACCATAGAAGACTCATCAACTACGATAGTCGTTAAATTTGTTGGCAACGGATTTTCTCTGTGGCGCATGGGGACAAAGCGCATCTTGTTGATTTCGTCCCCATTTTCGTCGTAATCTACATATCGTTCTGGTGCATATTCCAGCAGCTTATGGATTGTTACACAATGCGACCAAAGTTGATCGGGCATTTGTTTGGCAATATTTCTTACCGCTCGCCGAGTAAATGATACCAATACCACTCCTGGAGTATTAGCATGCAGAACTCCAGTGGATTTTTCCAACATTGGAATTCTATGTTGTTCAATCATGGCGTTTAACATACCACGAAGAGTAGTGGTTTTACCTGTACCCGCGGCACCAATCAAACAGAATGATCTACCTAGCAATCCGTTGGTAATTGCTGTGCGCTGTTCTTCATTCCAAATCCAGGAAGTCATTTAGAATTCTCCTTCGTCCATTGTTTCATTGCCAATTGCCATTTTGCATGGGCTTGCAAATACTTGCCCCTAGTCGGATAGTTTATTTCTTTTGGTTCTTCCCCAGGATGTTCTGTCAGGATTGGAGTACCATTGACAAACAAGTTTGGTTTATCTTCTACGATTTCCCATGCTTCATGATGCTGTTCCCATGCGTGAGAAATCTTCTTCAATCTTTCTCGCACTGCTGGCATGATGCCCGTTCCAACGGGACATGACGATTCAATAATCTCACATGCCAATTCGATATCTTCTTTTTCAAATTCTCGAACGGTGCTATCAGTGCCAAGAAATATTGTTCCTAACCAGCCTTGAGCATCTGGAGCGTATTTTTCCGGCAAGTGAGCTTTGATCCACTGCCAAAGCATTTTCTTGGACGTGGGTACAATCCAGCCCTCACGAAGAGCTTGCAGCGCAGCTTCTGCCGAACGGATTTTTTCTTGTTCAACTAGCTCTTGAACTCTGGTTTCATAGTCTGATTTGCACTCGAAACATGCAGAGATATAGTTGCTGATGTTCTCGAAATTCAGATTGTCATTGAGTTTGCTTAGATGGAGAAATGGAAAGCGGAATCGTTTGCTTTCTAGAAAAAATTTCCATCCGGCTAGATTGAACAATCCTGCCATTGTGTTTTGTACAATGTGCCAAGGTGGAATGCCCGGACAATCTTGCTTGATTGTTGTCATCCCGTACAGAATTGCAAGGTATGCAACCCTGAGAGTTTCTGTCTCTGTTTCACGCGGTTCTTCTAACTGCGCCAGTCGCTGCCATTCATCTTTGGCAAATTTAAGGAGTTTGCTATATTGCATAGCAAACACTGGATGATGGCAGACAGTATCATTCCAGGAAGTCAGATACGGTAATGTTCCTGCTGTGGTTAGAAATTCCAACACACCAATTCTGATGCCAGAATACTGACAAAATATTGGTTGTCGAATGATTAGATTGGACATATTGTTGCAACCTTTCGGCGAGAATGAATCAGAATGGTTTGGGATCGGTGGCAATGTTTCTCAGTTTAGACCTTTCGTGGGAAATGGTACAGAATTGGCGATGCAGATATTGGATTTTATCTGCTGCATGCAACGGGTAGAGCCATTCTGTGTTGAGTTTACCGACAGAAGTCAGACATTCAGAGTCTGATAGAATTTCTAGAACAGTTACTTTCTGCGGGACTACTCGCCAAGATGGCCAATAAAGGCACTGTTTAGCGGGCAGGGCAGATTCAGAAGAAGTTGAGCTGTTCGTCATCGATTGGTCCTTCTTCGGTGGACAAAAACAATGCAATGAAATGCATCATCATGAAGCGGATAGCTTGACGTTCTTCCAACGGAAGATATTCAAAGGAACTCCAGTTGTCTAACAGGTTTAAAATCCGGGCCGCATTTCCTGAAACATGTGCAACTCTGCGAACAGCCATTTCAGACGACAAACATTTATTTAGAAGATTATTACAACACTGTACCCATTCAGTTAAATTCGCCGCCAAGTGGTCATTTGCTGCAAGTCGTAAAACACCTGCCATATCTTGCATCTGTTGTTTGGTGAGCATCATGATTTGTTTCCTTTCATTTCCCAATGTTCACAATCTTTAGCTTTGTTCTCGCATGCTATGTCTTCTTGAGTCATTTTGGTAGCATCTGGAGAGATAAAGATTGTCTCGTCTAGTTGTCTACAACGCAAGATGGGAAACCTTTTATCGGTTTCCCGCTTGGAGTAGACGTGGATACAGTATCGACAGGATTTCATGGCAGATGGGGATCAGCGATTAGAGTGATTTCGTCGGTTAGCCAGCAGATGAACTTGGATAGCTTTGCATTGTATTCCTGCTTTGGTACAAATGCAATAAAATACGCATCTGTGCACCACACATTCTGGAATTTCGCAAATCTGCCGACAGGATATGCTTTTTTGATTCTGTATTGAGTTTTCTCTGAAAATGCGGGGGATTCTATATATTCCCATTTGTTCGCGGTTGAATCATACCATTCAATCTCTGCACCATTTGCCCATTCGACGATCAAATCTTTGTGCTTACGCGGTTGTTTTTCCGTCATGATGAATTCTCCTGTATCTTCTCTCTATTACGCCACCAAATGCCAACGTTGTCCATCGTACATTCCTGTACTTCCGTCAGCATACCAAATTTTCACCATCCATTTCCTGGGTTGCCATCCGTTAGAGAATGGATTGCCAATTGGAACTGACAGAAGTTTGGTTTCGCGGATCTCTTTGCCATTACCCATTGAATCCGCTTCACCGCGAAGATTGATGGCAAGCGGTTGGCAGGCATGATGCTGTTCTGCCATTGCCAGGTTCAATTGTTGACGAGAAAGATAGGTTGACATGGGGATTACTCCTTGTTTGTTGCGGTTACTCGCAGTGGAACGGATTTCTTTGTGTCTACTACGATCAAATCCTTTCCGACTTGTTTGACAATTTGGCATTCTTGGTAACAATCTTTGAATGCTTCTTGGCAATCTTTGAGACTGCCAGATTCAATGATGACATTGGGATATGCGATGGTGAAATAGGCCATGATGATTACTCCGAAAGAAGTTGAGAAGAGGGAATAGGAACAGATTTTTTGGTGATTTTTTCTGTTGTAACCGTCCAAATGTATTTTTGTACTACTTCTGACGGGATTACTACCATCATGCCAGTCAAATCGGTAAACCAAACAGGCCCACCAATTGGAATGGAGATGAATTCTTTTGTTCTCCAACTCCGCATGGGTGTGCGTGATGATGGAGAAATCATCTGTAATTTGTAGATCGATGCATATTCAGTATAGGGTTGGTCAGTGTTCATTTTGAAGACTTTCGTAATAACATGCAACTAGAGTCAGGAAAATCGATCGGTCATCGATTTCGATTTCAGACGCCTTACAGCCAAATAAGTCTGCAAATATTGATTTGCTGTCTATTCCTAATATTGGTAACACACCGACTTCCCATAGCAATACATATAAATTATAGATTCGTTTTCCTGTTTCATTCTGTTCTGCTGCTTCATGTAGCCTTGCGGTGTTTACTTTCTTTGCGTTTGTCATGATGGATCAAACTCCTTGTTTACAAATGTTGCTTCAAACCTGCATCCACTGGGATACATTCCTTCCCAGGTTTTGACGATGAGATTGACAGTATGGAAACCATACATATCTCTATCTCGATTGGATAGATTGTGGAATTGATAGATGAGTCTGCTGTTTGGCTCTCCTTTATAGCATCGCATTTGAACTCTACCGACTTGGATTTCGATTGGAGATTCGCCGGATGTTTTGGTGAAGATTTTGATATCGATATACATATCTACTTTCGTTTCATTGCTGTGTTGATCTCTTTCTATCTTTCATCTCTTTTGTTTTTCTTTTTCCATGCTCTTCTATTTTCTCACGACACATTCCCTCACGTCAATAGGGGTTTACCCTAAGTGGGGGAATGTGATGGAGAATGAAACACCAGGAGAATGGTTATTCCATCCATTCCTTGTTTCGCAGGTACAAGGTTTTCAATTCATTCCGCCAAAATTCTCGCCAAAATTCTGCGCGGCTTTCTTGCATCTTTTGAATAATTTCGACCTCATCTGAGCGCGTTTCGTATTCTTCAATCATTTCGAGAATTTCTTGTTCAGTTGTAATAAGATGAGCTGGAGCATTGGATTTAAAACGAGAAATTTGGCTGGACATGATAGATTCTCCTAAATTACGATTGGTTGATCTGTTGATTGATGCCGTGGATATCCGCTTCGCGCGGGATTGTTATTTCTTTCATCCCTTCTGGATTCCATATGTTCCCCCTTGTTCCCTTTGTTCTTCATGTTCCCTTTGTTCCATATGTTCTCGTGTTCCATCCCTCCAGTAGCTCCCCCTGTATAGGGGTATATAATAGTATCTATCTCGGGTGGTGTATTATTTTTATTTACCCCCCTTTGTAATTCACGTATTTGAAAATCGATACGGGTTTGTTTTTTGAAAGACAATAAGATGAAAATAGATAGATACTCCCACCTAACCATATATACAGACACACATATCTATATACTAGGATAGATAGATACTGCTATCTACAGTCACCCCAGGCCCCCAGACCCCCACATGGAACAATGGAACATGAGGAACATAGAGAACATGAGGAACATCGAGGAACAAAAGGAATCCACCGAGGTTGAAGATATTTTCAATCTTCCCTCAGTGGATCAGTTTTTGTGCCCGTCAGTAGATTCTCTGCCTACCGGATCAATTCCAGTTCGGATTTATTCTTGTACCAAAGCCTGCTTTTGAACAGCTGGGTTCGCAGTGCTTCGGCAATATCACGGCTGGGTGTGGAAACCGAAAACACCCGATGCATGTAAATCCAGGTAACTTGATACATGATTAATATTCCTCACATCCAGTGGCTTGACCATAATCAATCAATCCCAATTCCAACCCAGCTATAGCTGCGGATTGTCCTTCTTCTTGGTAGGCAAGTACAGTGTCTTTTGATATATTATCACTAATGCCGTGACGATTTCGCCAGTCTATGATTGCAAGTAATGTCCTATAAGTGATATGGCCAGGGGTAAAAATTGGATAGTCTGCGAATAGTTCATCTGAGGACATATTAATCCTTTCTATCTCTCTGTCTGTCAGTGCGAAAATGCACCATATAAGGGACAAGGAAATATCTTTTCCCTATCCCTTAGCTTGGTAGATTCTGGCTCTGGATCTGTCTGTCAGAAACTTTCCACCGTCTCCAGTGCGTAGTCTTCCCGGGCTTTCTTCAATCCTTCTGCCCTGGCAAGAATTCGTTCGTGTACAGTGACGAGAATTTGATTCTCGTTCTCATCATCCAATTCAATCCATTCTTGCAATTTGCTGGCCAGCGCGAAGCATTGTTTTTCCGTGCCTTCATTCCTGCGATCACCAGGTGCAGCCATGTTAACCAGAATTTTAGTTGCAGTCTCTTGGCTCTCTTGCTTGAGAGAACTGATGAATTCCTTCGCAGCTGCCTTGATAGACTCTCCAGTAAGCCGCTTAGATTCACTTTCCCGTGCGGCATATGCAAGCAAACCATCCACAGTGAACAGCGCGCTATCTACCTCACGCAGTGCGGAATTATCTTTCCACAACCCGGCCAGTTGTTGCCGTGCTAGATCGTAAAACATCCCCGTGACAGGTACGACAAACTTGCTCGGCAGTGCTGACAAATCCAGTTCGGGGATCAGAATGCTGCGAAGTTTGTTGGCAGGATCGATAGTTTTGCCCTTGGTTTCCCGCGTGTTGCAAAACACTTCAATAATGCCCTTTACCGTGGCAGTCTGACGAACGATGGAAACACTGATTAGTGCCATACTTTCTCCATGCAGGGCGGAATTGCCCGACATAAGGGACTAGATAAACTAATCCCTTATAGCAGACATTACTGCCAAATAGTGAAAGTGGATTCGATACGCATCTCCGGATTGTCTGCCTTGAACTGGTCGATTCTTTCTTTTGCCTTCTGATATGGCAGATTTTCAGTGCACAGCGTTACCGTCTTGCAGTAATTTCTATCCTTATAAGAATCATAATAAGGAACGCGAATGAAAATTCGCAGATGACCTACGGTATCCATGATGCTACCTTTCTGTGGGATACCGGGCGACAGTGCCCACCATAACAGGCTAGATATTCTCTAACCTGCTAGGCGTGGAAACTATCGACTAGGCAACGACGGTGAATGCTACTAATTCTCTTCCGCCGAGATATTCTTGCACTGCTGTCTTGATGTCCTTCCGTGTTTTGCCACAGCCAAACGGGCCTGTGATGTAATGTCCTTCTCCGAATGCATCCTCGTTGATTTTGGCAACCTGCATGCACAGAGATCCGAAGAAATCGCGGAATTGAATGTTAATCGTTTGAATGGTGTGCCTCATCGGTTGACGGTTTTTGGGTGTTGGGAACCAGTAACATGCAGCCTCCATGCCAGAATCAAAAACTCCAATGAAATCAACCACTTACCGATTTTCCTCCCCTGGCACGATTCTTGTCACTGACAATTTTCGTCACAAAGTGACAAAGTTTGTTGACGCATTTTGTCAGTGCAAAACCTGTGGATAACTTCTCTGTCAGTGAATACTCACCAACTACCCACGTTAGTGAGTGCACACTGACAGAGTACGTTAGTTAGTACTAACTAACTCGCATGCTAGTGAGCACGCACTAACCGATATGTCAGTGAATACTCACTAACCAACACAGCAGGTTAGTGAGCGCATACTCATCGATCTGTCAGTAAGCACTAACTAACTCGCATGCTAGTGAGTGCTTACTGACAGAGTACGTTAGTAAGTACCAACCAACACAGCAGGTTAGTAAGTGCTTGCTCACTTCCACCTGGGAATAGTAGTACGAATGATTCTCATTCTTATTTGTCTTCTCAATACGGGGGTGGGAGGCCTTTTTGATCGGAGGCTAGGGCGACCTACCTACTTAGCCTACAAAATTTTCCTAAACTTTTTCAAACACCCTACATTCCCAAGTAGACACAGCAAAGCAGAAACAGATAAGATACGGAAAAGGAGCCAAAATCCGTGTCCAATTCTGGCGATGCCATCAAAGAAAGAATTCTAGATCTGCTCGGATCTGGAGTAACGCAAGTACAAGTAGCAGCAGCTTGCGGAATTGACGAAAGCTACATCAGCCAACTGATGGAGGATGAAGATTTTCGTCAGCAGGTACTGGATAAACGAGCAAGCCGCGTAATCGAGCACAAAGAAACTGACGACACGATCGACAGAATTGAGAAAAAGAGTCTGGAAAAATTAGAAAAACTGATTCAATTCGAAACCAACATCATGCGTGTTTTGCGGGTCTTCCAAGCAGCCAACGCTGCCAAGAAAAAGACTGAAAGCAATGTTCCAGCAACTGGCACCGCAGGTACGGTGGTAAATATCTCAGTTCCTATGACAGCTGTAGTTCAATTCAAGATGACACCAGACGCGCAAGTCGTAGAAGTTGGTGACAGGTCAATGGTTACGATGCCCGCGCAAGTGGTCAACAAAAAACTGCAAGAACGCAAAGCAGAAAGACTGCTGGCGTCTGACGCAGTGTTGATGCCAACCGACGCTATGAAACAACTTGCCAAGTTCTGATGGAACAGGACGTTGGTGTAACCAGAGACGAAGCTATTTCTGCCTCACGGCAGAGTATGAATTTCTTTTCTGCAGTAGCTACGCCTGAGGTTTATAAGTTTCCATTTCCTCCGATCTTTCTAGCCATATGGCAATTGCTGACGCAAGCAGCGGAAGAGGAACGGGGACAGAAGAAACTAGCTGTTGGTCTACCTCGCGGATTCGCCAAAACATTTGTACTGAAATTGTTTGTTGTGTGGATGATTCTATTCACGAACAGACGGTTTATACTAGTAGTCTGCAATACAGCTACACTAGCAGAGAACTTCATCGCAGACGTCGTAGATATCCTGAGCAGCGCAAACATAATCAGGATATTCGGCGACTGGCGATTCTCCATCGAGAAAGATACTCAAGAATTAAAGAAGTTCTCTTTCCGAGGAAGAAATATTATCCTAGCTGGGCTAGGTTCTGGTAGTAGTCTTCGCGGACTGAATATCAAGTTAGTTCGTCCTGATGTGATCATCATGGATGATATGCAGAGCCGCGAAGAAGCAGAATCCCCAGTAGAATCAAAGAAAACAATCTCCTGGATGATGGGCACCCTGCTGAAAGCAAACGACAAGCAGCGGTGTCTATTTGTGTTTCTTGGAAATATGTATCCGTACGAGGGTACGATTCTCAAGAAACTCAAGAACAATCCCAACTGGATTAGTTTCATCTGTGGAGCTATTCTTGCAGACGGCGAATCTCTCTGGCCAGAACTGCGTAGCGTAGAAGATATCATAGCAGAGTTGGAAGATGATACTGCTATGGGACACCCGGAGATATTTTTCTCTGAGGTAATGAATGATGATATTGCTGGCAGCCGAGCTGGTATTGATTTTGATAAGATAAACGTATGGATTGACAATCAAGACAAGCCAGAATACGCACACGGCGGATTTATCATGGTAGATCCGTCAACTGGCAGGAAAAAGAGTGATGATGTAGCAATTGGTGCGTTTCTGGTATTTGATGAAGAGCCAATTTTGGCGGAGTTAGAGTACGGTAAATTTGATCCAGGTAAACAAGTAGACATAAGCATCAAACTTGCGATGAAACACGGTATTCGTGTGATCGTAATCGAAGATGTGGCGTATCAAGGAACACTCGGCTACTGGATCAACCAGAAACTGTTGGCGCTAAATGTAACAGGCATCCAAGTTGTCAGTATCAATCCTGGCGGAAGAACAAAAAATAGCCGAATCATCGCCATGCTGAAACAACTGACAGCTGAAAAACAACGAGTTTGGATTGTACCGCAGGTTCGAAGTGTAGTCATCCATCAGATTACATATTTCGATCCTACAAAAATGACAAACACCGACGACGTGCTGGATATTTTAGCATATGCTCCACAGGTTGTACAAATCTACGGCCCGCAATTGGGTCTCATTTACGACGTAATAGCTGAAGAAGTTACGTCATCATTCTCTGGCGATCTTCAACTGGAATTCTAATCATGGCTGCTCCATTCGTTACCCGCGAAGCTCAAGAACGTGTTGTTCGGTATGCAGAAAACATTTTGTCTACTCTTCTGCAGACAGGCAACAATAGAAATCATTTGCTTGAACGGGATCTGGCATATTATCGTGAAAATAATATGACCGAAGAGCATGTCCGCGCAGAAGCGTACAATAAGATTGGAGACGCCAAAAGAATCAAAGACCCAGTAATGCCAGTGGTTGCTCCGCAAGTGGAGACTCAGCTAGCGTATCTGGTAGAAATCTTTCTGTCTAGTTATCCGATTTTCCCGGTAGTTGCTAGTCCTCAGCTAATGGATACGGCCACAGCGATCGAAACAGTGCTGGGGGAGTCTGCTGTACATTTTCAGTGGGTACGTCATCTGACCCTGGCTATGCGAGACGGGCTGAAATACAACCGCATGGCAGTAGAAGTAGAATGGGAATCAGACAAAGTATACACAGTCAAGAATGATGCCAACAAAGATGTAGTGTTTGGTGTACCGACAGAAACTGTGTTCGAAGGCAACAAAATCAAATGGTTGAATCAGTACAACAGTTTCTTCGATCCTAGGGTACTTCCGTCAGAAGTACACACCAAGGGAGATTTTGCTGGTTATTCGGAAATCATGACCCGGATCCAGCTGAAGAATCTGTTCTTGAAGCTGGACAACACATTGACAATGAATGCCACAGAAGCATTCCAGTCAACTCCTAGTAGCATCGGTACCACGTCAGACGCTAGCGCTACAGTCTACACGCCGCAAGTGAACCCTGCAGCTACCAGAGAAGCAGCAGCCAGTGGATTCAATTGGATGTCGTGGGCAAATCTGCAGACGCAGATGAAGATCAATTATACGGATCTGTATGAAGTGACAACTTTGTATGCCCGTATCATTCCACGTGAATTTGGTATCAACGCACCGAACGGTGGTGTGCCTCAGATTTACAAATTTATCATCGTCAACCGTAAGGTAGTTATCTACGCACAACGAAAGACAAATGCGCATAACTTCCTGCCGATCATTGTCGCACAGATCAAAGAAGACGGATTAGGAAATCAAACAAAATCTCTGGCGGATGATGCAACTCCGTATCAAGACATCGCTACTGGATTGTACATGTCAGCAATTCAAAGTCAGCGACGGAAAGTATACGACAGAATTTTGTATGATCCGTCACGAGTGAAGAAATCGGATATCGACAAAGTAGATCCGGTTGCAAGAATTGCTGTTAGTACTGCAGCGTACGGTAAACCTATTGGAGAGGCAGTCTATCCGATTCCGTACAGGGATGAGGGAGTTGCTGGTATTCTTGGCATGTCTCGCGATGTAGTCGAGATGGCCAATATTGCTAGCGGCCAAAACAGAGTGCAACAAGGTCAGTTCCAGAAAGGCAACAAAACGCGGTACGAATTTGATGTCACTATGAATAACAGTGATTCGCGTCCGCGTATGTCCGCTGTGTTACTGGAAGTAACTTTCTTCGCACCGATCAAACATATCCTGAAGAGCAACATTCTTCAGTATCAACCCCCAGGAAAAGTTTACAACCGTCAGCGTAAGC
>WBZL01003309.1_pt1 | contig 14852 bp, 12 predicted proteins | sample 5204291 | NCBI WGS metagenome assembly WBZL01 (sample SAMN12344345, study PRJNA552823) | activated sludge metagenome | biome: Activated sludge suspended growth; feature: Nitrification reactor; material: Wastewater; isolation source: activated sludge from nitrification reactor of wastewater...
GCGCGCGTCGCTCGAAGGCGCGTGGCGGTCGCTGGACAGCGCGCTGGCCGGTCTGCCGCACCTCGTCTGCTACGCGGTGAAGGCGAACTCCACCCTGGCGGTCCTCGACGTCTTCGCGCGGCTGGGTGGCGGTTTCGACATCGTGTCGGGGGGCGAACTCGCGCGCGTCGTCGCGGCCGGCGGCGATCCCCGACGGACGGTGTTCTCCGGCGTCGGCAAGAGCGCAGCCGAGATGCGCGCGGCGCTCGAAGCGGACATCCTGTGCTTCAACGTCGAGTCGGAGGGAGAGCTCGAGCGCCTCGACGGCCTCGCGCGCGCGACCGGACGCCGGGCTCCGGTCAGCCTGCGGGTGAATCCGGACGTCGATCCGAAGACGCACCCGTACATCTCGACCGGCCTCAAGGAGAGCAAGTTCGGCATCCCCTACGCCGACGCGCCTGCCCTCTATCGACGCGCGGCCGCGATGCCGGGGATCGCGATCCGGGGCATCGACATGCACATCGGCTCCCAGATCACCGAACTCGGACCGTATCGCGAGGCGGCGTCGAAACTCCTCGGCCTCGTCGACCGCCTCGCCGCTGACGGCCTGTTCCTCGAGCACGTCGACGTCGGCGGCGGACTGGGCGTGCGCTACCGGGACGAGGTCCCGGTGCCGGTGGCCGACTACGCGGCCCTGCTCCGGGAGCTTTTCTCCGGCCGGCGCGAGAAGCTCGTGCTCGAGCCAGGACGCTGGCTCGTGGCCAATGCGGGCGTGCTGCTCACCCGCGTCGAGTACCTGAAGCGCGGACCGGGCAAGCGCTTCGCGATCGTCGACGCGGCGATGAACGACCTCATCCGCCCGGCGCTCTACGACGCCTGGCACGCCGTCGAACCGGTGCGCCCTCGCGGGGATGTCGCGGAACGATGGGACCTGGTCGGCCCGGTGTGCGAGAGCGCCGACTTCCTCGCCCTCGACCGCGCGCTCGCGCTCGCTCCGGGCGACCTCCTCGCGATCCGATCCGCCGGCGCGTACGCGATGGCCATGAGTTCCAACTACAACACCCGCCCCCGCGCGGCCGAGGTGATGGTCGACGGCGACCGGGCGCACGTCGTGCGCCGGCGCGAATCGGTCGACGAACTGTTCGCCTCGGAAACGCCGCTTCCGCGCTGAGATGCACGCGAAACGGAGTGTGCGAATACGCAACAGGCGCGCACCGAGGCGCTAGCAGATGCGCGCGTTTCTTGCAAATCGTTGAAACTTGGCTAGAATGCAGGCAGCAGGCGTCATGGGTTTTGTCAAGAGGTCCGTGAACCGGACGACGTCTGCCGAAGAGCAGCACATAACATCCAGCAACTCAGACAGGAGAAGACGATGTTGGCAGACATGATGTCGATGATGGCGCCGGCGGCCGCGTCGCCCGCGCCGAAGAAACGCAAGGCGGCGAAGCGCAAGACGGCCAAGAAGGCGAAGAAGGCGGCCCCGAAGCGCAAGGCGAAGAAGGCCACCAAGAAGAAGGCCACCAAGCGCAAGGCCAAGAAGGCCACCAAGCGCAAGGCCACGAAGCGCAAGGCCGCGAAGAAGCAATAAGGCCTTACCGCCTCGACAAGTCCGCCGCAAGCGTGCAGCGGACCACGGAAACGGGCGATGCCGATGCATCGCCCGTTTCGTTTGCGAAGGCGCCGACGGGCGTCGCGGACGGGCCGATCAGCGCGTGGCCGGTGTCCGGTGCGACGTCCCGCGCGACGCGGCGATCGCGCTCCCGCCGCTGCCGCCGGACCGGGACGCGGGCGGCGTTTCCGATGCGCGCTTCGCCGGCGCCGCGCTTCCGCGCCTGGGGGCCTTGCCGCCGGTCACCGCATCCGAGGTGACGCGCAGGCGCTGGCCGATCTGCACCTTGTTCTGCGCGAGACCGTTCCAGCGCCGGAGATCGTCGGTCGACACGCCGTACTTGCGACCGATCGTGCTCAGCGACTCGCCGCGCCGGACCGTGTGGTAGAAGGTCCGCCCGGCGGGCACGGTCGTGAACACCGTGTTCACCAGCGAATCGGCGGTCGCATCCGACGGGCGCTGCGCCGGCACCAGCAGCGCGTGCCCCGCCGGAACCGACGTGCGCGTGCCGAGGCCGTTGACCGCGCGCAGCGCCTCGGGAGGCAGGTCGAACTTGGCAGCCACCTGCGGGATCGTCTCGCCCGGCCGGGTGCGGTAGGCCTGCCAGCTCACCAGCGGCTGCTGAGTCAATTCGAGCTTGGCGGCGAACATCTCGGCACGGTCGATCGGCAGCAGGATCGACTGTTCGTCCCCCCCGGCGATCACCGGGCGGTTGTGCTGCGGGTTGAGCGACAGGAACTCGTCGACCTCCATCTCGGCCAGGTCGGCGGCGACCTTGACGTCCATCTTCCGGGTCGTCTTCACGATCGTGAAGTAGGGCGAGTCGGGCACCTCGGCGAGCACCAGGTCGTACTTCTCGGGATCGCGGACGATGTTCTTGACCGCCTGCAGCTTGGGCAGGTAGTTGCGCGTCTCCGAGGGCATCTTGAGCGCTTCGTAGCCGGTCGGCAGCCCCTTCGCCCGGTTCCGGGCGACCGCCTTCGCGACGTTGCCCTCGCCCCAGTTGTAGCCGGCGAGCGCGAGTTGCCAGTCGTCGAAGTCCTCGTGGATCTTCTGCAGGTAGTCGAGCGCCGAATCGGTCGCTGCCACGATGTCGCGGCGCGAGTCGACCCAGAAGTTCTGGTCGAGCCCGTAGTGCTTCCCGGTGGACGGGATGAACTGCCAGATCCCGGCTGCCCGCGCCCTCGAGTACGCGTTCGGATTCATCGCGCTCTCGATCATCGGCAGGAGCGCGAGGTCGAGCGGCATCCGGCGCGACTCGATCTCGCTCACGATGTGGTACAGGTAGCGCCGCGAGCGCTCGACGATGCGCGCGACGTAGTCGGGGCGGTCGGCGTAGTACTTCTCCCACTTCGCGACCAGCGGATCGTCGACGAGATCGGGGATCGCGTAGCCCTTGACGATGCGCGCCCACAGGCTCGCCGCGGGCGGAGGCAGCGGCTCGAGTTCGGCGCCTGCCGCGGCGGGGAACGGATGGGCCGGGGCGACCGAAGGAGGCAGCGGCGGAAGATCGGCGATGACCGGCGCGGGTCTGGGCGGCGGCAGGGGCGGCGGCAGCGGCGCTTCGGGATGAGGCGAAGGCGCGGCACAGCCCGCCAGGGCGATCGCGAAGAGCAGGGCCGGGAATCGTCGTCGCAAGAATCGTCTCCGCGAGCCGCGCCCGCGGGGCGATGGTAGGCGCGGGACGATGACCGCGCAACCGGCGTTTGTCCGACGCCCGCCGGGCCTGCCGTCAGAACACGTTCTTCCACTCCCGAAGCGCCGCGAACACCGCGACCGCGTCGCCCAGGGCCCGTCCCGCGTGCGCCTCGGCGATTGCGCGCACCCCGGCTTCCGTCGCGCGCAGGAACGGGTTGGTCTCACGCTCCAAGGCGATGGTCGTGGGAAGCGTCGGCAGACCGCGGTCGCGCGCCGCCTGTTCGCGGGCCGTGCGCGCCGCGATCTCGCTGCGTCCCGGCTCGACCGCGGCGGCGAAGCGCAGGTTGGCGATCGTGTATTCGTGCCCGCAGTACACGCGCGTTCCGCCCGGCAGCGCCGCGAGCGCAGAAAGCGACGTCCACATCTCGCCGGGCGTGCCCTCGAACAACCGGCCACAGCCCGCCGCGAACAGCGTGTCCCCGCAGAACACGACGGGCTCGCCCCACGCCGGGTCGCTGCCGACGAAGGCGACGTGTCCCGCGGTGTGGCCGGGGATGTCGAGCACCTCCACGGGGAGCGCGATCCCCGGAATCTCGAAGCGGTCGCCCTGGCCCACGCCGCGCGTGCGATCCGGAATCGCCTCGCGGGCGGGCCCGATCACCGGAACGGCGCGGTCGCGAACGAGTTCGGCGATACCGCCGGTGTGGTCGCGGTGGTGGTGCGTGACCAGGATCGCGCACAGTTCCACGCGCTCGCGCGCGAGCCACGCGCGAACCGGAGCGGCGTCGCCGGGGTCCACGACGGCCGCCAGACCGCCCTCGCGGATCGCCCACACGTAGTTGTCGGTGAACGCCGGCAACGGGATAATCGTCGACATGGACGCATCTTCGGAGCGCGCGCCCGGCGTGTCAACGACGCTCGCCGACTGGTTCGCGACGCCGCTCGGCCGCTATCTGCGCGGCCGCGAGCAGGCGTACTTCGACCAGACGGTCGCCGACATCTTCGGCTACTACGCGATCCAGATCGGCCTGCCCGAGCACCCCGCGCTCGGGCAGTCGCGGATGCCGACGCGCTTCACCCTCGACTACGACCCGCCGGCGCAGCTCGTCGCCGATCCTCACGCGTTGCCGTTCGCCGAGAACTCGATCGACCTCGTCGTGCTGCCGCACGCGCTCGAGTTCACCGACGACCCGCACCTGATGCTGCGCGAAGCCTACCGGGTGATGCGGCCCGAGGGTCAGATCGTGATTGCCGGCTTCAATCCGTTCTCGCTCTACGGGATGAAGCGCTATTTCGGCCGCGAGCAGGCGCCGCCGTGGAACGGCAATTTCATCGGGCTGTGGCGCCTGAAGGACTGGCTCTCGCTCCTGGGCTTCGACGTGATCGGTGGCCGCCTCGACGGCTACGCGCCGCCGCTCGCGAGCGAGAAGTGGCTCAACCGGTTCGCGTGGCTCGAGAAGGCGGGCGACCGCTGGTGGCCGATCGCGGGCGGCGTGTATTACCTGCGGGCGACCAAGAAGGTCGCGGGCTTGCGGATGATCACCCCGGCCTGGGAACGGCGCGAACGGCGCAAGAAAGCGCTCGCGCCGGCCGCACGCGCCAAGGAAGGACTGACGGCGCTGCGTCAGCACGGCGAATGAGCGCCGCAGGGCCGCCCCAAGGCGCTCGCCCCCCGGGGGGAGGCGGCGCGCAAGCGCCGCTTCGGGGGGATCCTGCAAGCGCCGCAGGGCCGCCCCAAGGCGCTCGCCCCCCGGGGGGAGGCGGCGCGCAAGCGCCGCTTCGGGGGGATCCTGCAAGCGCCGCAGGGCCGCCCCAAGGCGCTCGCCCCCCGGGGGGAGGCGGCGCGCAAGCGCCGCTTCGGGGGGATCCTGCAGGCGCCGCCTCGGCGGACGCCGCGGCCAGCGTCGTCGTCTACACCGACGGCTCGTGCAAGGGCATTCCGGGGCCAGGCGGCTGGGGGGCGCTGCTGATCTCGCGGGGGCGCGAGGTCGAGCTCTTCGGCGGCGAGTCCGCGACGACGAACAACCGGATGGAACTGACGGCGGTGATTCGCGCCCTCGAGGCTCTGGAATCGTCGTCCGCGATCGAGCTCCACACCGACTCGCAGTACGTCAAGAACGGCATCGAGACCTGGATTCACGGCTGGAAACGGAACGGATGGAAGACAGCCGACCGCAAGCCGGTGAAGAACGAGGACCTGTGGCGGGAACTCGACGCGCTCGCGTCGCGCCGCCGGATCCGGTGGAACTGGGTCAAAGGTCACGCGGGACACGCGGGCAACGTGCGCGCCGACGCGCTCGCGAACCGCGGCGTGCCCGCCGGCGACGCGCAGCGCCGCTGATCCCCGGGGTGGCCGTCCCGCAGTACTACTTCCGGAGGAACTCGCCGGTCTCGCAGCTCACCCGGCGAAACGGATAGATCACCTTGTGATCCTTGCCGTCGACGGCGCCGGCGACTTCGACGTAGAGCCAGCCTCCCGAAGCGCGGCGATAGGTGATGCTGGCAGGGAACCCGGCCCCCTCGGTCGCGAACTTGAAGATCTCGTCGCCGCCTTCCGTGGTGGTCGATGCGAGCTTGAACGCGGCCTCCGCGCGGCCCTTGGGAGCCGCGACGTAGTACACGCCACCGGGTCGCGCTTCGAGGCGCAGGTACTCGTAGCTCGTCACCCGTTGCGGCAACGCCATCCGGCTCACGCCCACCATCATGTCCCCGCGCAGCGGGTGCCAGTACTCGCGGAACTCGTGCTTGTTGACGTCGCCCCACCAGCATCCGGTGAGCCACGAGAGCGGCGCGAGCGGGCCGGTCGCGGGCGGCGTGTCGCCCACGCCCGGCGGCGCGGGAAAGGTTTCGCGCGCGAACCGCTCGTCCAGCGTCTTTCCCTGCGAGGACGGCCTGCCGGCGCTTCCCTGCGAACCGTCCTTCGCCGCAGGCGCAGCCGGTGCCGCGGCAGGAGCGGTACCGGCAGGATCGGCGCTGGCCGGTGCGGGGGCCGCGGGAGCCGGCGCCTGGGCGAAAGCGAGGAACGGAACGAAGAGCGCGATCGGCGCGAGGCGCATCGCGGAGGCGAAGGGACGTGTGCGGGTCATCGGCATCGGATCATTGCAGCCGCGCGAGCGGCAGGTTCGACAGGAGGTTCTGGGGCTTCAAGCGAAGGCGTCGACGCTCGTCGATCGCCATCGCGAGGTAGACCGGGCGGCCCGCGATCGACGGACGCATGTCCGCGGGATCGGCGAAGTCGAGCCGGAACAGCGCGACCAGGCGCGCCATGCGCTCCTCGTCGACTTCGACCCGATTGTACAGGTCGTTCAGCAGGCTCGACGCCTGCGCGTCCAGGCCCACGTGCCAGACCCAGCGGTCGTCGTCGATCCTTCGTTCCGGCACGATGCGTACCTCGACCTCCAGGAAATGCCTTATCCAGCGCTCCATCACGCGGCACAAGGCGTCGAGCGACTGCTGGCCCCGGTTGAGGCTGATCGACAGGTCCCGGCGCTCGTCGCGGCTCCAGTACTCGTCGGCGTTCTCGCGCGCGAGCACGTCCAGGTCGACCGTGCGCATCGGCGTCCGGTTGGACGCGAGAAGCTCGCCCAGGTTCCCGAAGCCGCCGGTCGTGGCGTAGAGCTCGACGGTCGCCTCGTCGGCGGCCATCACCATGCCATCCTCGAGGACGGCGACCGTCTGCGTCCGGAACAGCATCTCGGCCGCGCGCGCCTCGATCGGGTCGGCCGCTTCGGAGAGAACGTGGCGCAGGATCACCTCGGTGAGTTCGTGGACGAACTGCGGCGGAACGTCGACGCCGTCGCCCGCGAACAGGCGCTGGTAGGCCGATTCGAGCGAAGGCGCCGCCACGAGGCGGTCGCGGAATCGCAGCCACACGACGTAGTTCTCGCGCGCGTCCGCGTCGCGGATCGCCGCGATCTCGCGAGCGTCGACCGCGCGCCTCGGGCTCGCGACGAGCGCCTCGTGCAGCGCGAGTTCCGCGTCGCAGGACTCCGGAACCGGCGCGAGTTCCGCGCGGAGAAGGTAGCGGCGCAGGAACGCGTCGGTGACGGTGAGACGGCCGTCCGCGCCGACGGTCAGGTGGCGATACCCGCAGGACGGCCAGAAGTCGTGGCGCGCGGCATCGCCCCGGTCAGCCACCCAGCATCGCCTTCTTGAGATCGTCCTGTGCCGGCTTGTCGCCGAGCCACACCCGGGTCAGCGCCGCGTTGAAGGCGTCCCCCGGAATCGTCGCCTTCGCCTGCCCGTTGAGGCCGATGTGCGTCGCCCCGTTCACCAGGTCGAGCGTGACGACGTCCTTCTCCTTCACGTCGCCGAAAGCCTTCATCGTCGCGACCATCTGCTCCTGCTGCGCCTTCACCGCAGCCACCTCGGCCTCGCTGCTGTTCGCCTTGAGTCCGTCGACCAGCGCGTCGACGAGCTGGTCCGGCGTCAGGTCGCGGAGGAGCGTCATCTGGATGCGCCGCGGCGCCTTCGCGAGGACTTCGGGGAGCGAGCGCGCCTTCGCCGGCAGGTAGAGCGCGCCGACGTAGATCTTGAAGAACACCTTCGTCCGAACGCCGGCGCCGTTCAACACGAGTTCCTGTCCGCCGACGCTCGCCCGGTCGGGGATCGCCACGCCGCCGACCTCGGCAGCCGTCGCCGAGACGCTCCACGCGAACGCCGCCACCGCCACCCAACCCGCCAGGAATCCACGCATCGCCCCGCCCTCCTCCCGTTCAAGCCATCTCGAAGATGCCCGCCGCACCCATTCCGGTGCCCACGCACATCGTCACCATGCCGTAGCGCCCGCCGCGCCGCTTGAGCCCGTGCAGGATCGTCGCCGTGCGGATCGCCCCGGTCGCGCCGAGCGGGTGCCCGAGCGCGATCGCGCCCCCGACCGGGTTCACCTTCGCCGGATCGAGCCCGAGATCGCCGATCACCGCGAGGCTCTGCGCCGCGAACGCCTCGTTCAATTCGATCCAGTCGAGCGCATCCTGCTTCAACCCCGAGAGCGCGAGCGCCTTCGGAATCGCGGCGATCGGGCCGACGCCCATGATCTCCGGCGGAACGCCCGCGACCGCGAAGGCGACGAACCGCGCAACCGGCGTGAGTCCATGCGCGCGGCACGCGGCTTCCGACGCGACGATCACCGCGCCGGCGCCGTCCGAGGTCTGCGAACTGTTGCCCGCCGTCACCGAGCCCTTCGCCGCGAACACCGGCCGAAGCTTCGCGAGCACCTCGGCGCTGGTGTCGGCGCGCGGCCCCTCGTCGCGCGACACGACCGCCTCGTGGACCGCGGCGCGCCCGCCGGCCACCGGACGGTGCTCGCGGACCGTGACCGGGGCGATCTCCGCATCGAAATCGCCTGCCGCCTGCGCCGCGAGCGCGCGCCTGTGCGACTCCAGCGCGAACGCGTCCTGCGCCTCGCGCGTGACTTTCCAGCGTTCGGCGACCCGCTCGGCGGTGAGCCCCATGCCGTAGGCGATGCCGAGGTTGTCGTCGCGTGCGAACACGTCGAGGTTGAGCGCGAGCCGCCCGAGCATCGGGATCATGCTCATGCTCTCGGTGCCGGCCGCGATCACCACCTCGGCCTCGCCGGTGCGGATTCGGTCCGCCGCGATCGACACCGCGTTCAGCCCCGACGAGCAGAAGCGGTTGACCGTCATGCCGGGCACCGACTTCGGCAGCCCGGCCAGCAGGAGCCCGATGCGCGCGACGTTCATCCCCTGCTCGTACTCGGGCATCGCGCAGCCGACGATCACGTCCTCGACCGCCGCCGTGTCGAGCGAAGGGGCCCGCGCGAGGACGCTCGTCAGCACGTGCGCGAGCATCGTGTCGGGACGCGTCGTGCGGAGCACCCCGCGCGGCGCCTTGCCCACCGGCGTGCGGGCCGTGGCGACGATGTAGGCGTCCCGGAGCGTCTTCGCCATCGCGTCAGTTCCGCAGCGGCTTGCCGGTGGCGAGCGTGTGCGCGATTCGCGCCTGCGTGCGCGCATCCTGCGCGAGCTTCATGAACTCGGCGCGCTCGAGGTCGACGAGCCAGTCCTCGCCCACGGTCGTGCCGGCGTCGACCTCGCCGCCGCACAGCACGCGCGCGATCGCGAGTCCCACCACGAAATCGTAGCCGGTGATGTAGCCGCCGTCGCGCAGGTTGACCAGCATCATCTCCAGCGTCGCGATGCCGGTGCGGCCGGCGACCGGGATCGCGCGCGGCGGAAGCGGCGGCCGGTAGCCGGCGTCGGCGAGGGCACGCGCCTGCCCGATGGCGACGTGCAGCACCTCGTGCGGGTGCATGACGACGACGTCGGCGGGCTTGAGGTATCCCAGCGCCTTCGCCTCGAGGGCGCTCTTCGCGACCGTCGCCTGCGCGACGGTTCCGAACGCGGCGCGAAGGAACGGAAACTGGTCCGCCTGTCCGCCGGTGGGAGCGTGCCTCACCGCCTCGGCCGCGCGCAGCGCGAATTCCTTGGTGCCTCCCCCGCCGGGAAGCAGGCCGACACCCGCTTCCACGAGCCCGGGGTACGACTCGAGCGCTGCGACCGCGCGGTCGCAATGCAGGATGAACTCGCAGGAGCCGCCGAGCGCCATCCCGCGCACGGCGGCAACCGTCGGCACTGTGCTGTAGCGCAGCGCGAGCGAAGCCTGCTGGAATCGCGCGACGATGCCCTCGACCTCGCTCCAGCGCCCCGCCTGCGCCGCCGGCGCGAGCGCGGACAGGTCCGCTCCGAACGAGAACGGCTCCTTGTCCTGCCAGAGGACGAGGCCCGCGAAGCCGCGCTCGGCTTCTTCGAGCGCGCGGCGCACGCCGTCGAGGACGCCGGGGCTGATCGTGTGCCTCTTGGTCCTGAACGAGACGATCGCCACCTCGCGTTCGAGATGCCAGACGCGGACCGCGTCGGTCTCGAACACCGTCGTGCCGCGATCGAAGCGTTCACCGGGCAGCGCGTCCGGGAAGCGCTGGCGACGATAGACCGGCAGCGCCGGTCGAGACACGAAGCGGTCCGTCGCCGCCGAGTACGCGCCTTCGCGCGAGTGCACGCCCCGGGCGGCGCCCACCTTGTCGCCGCGCACCCAGGCCGGCAGCGGCACGCTCGCGAGCGCGCGGCCGGCCGAGACGTCGTCGGAGATCGCCGCCGCGACGTCGTCCCACCCCGCGGCCTGCCAGGTCTCGAACGGCCCGGCCGACCAGCCGAACCCCCAGCGGATCGCGAGGTCGACGTCGCGCGCGTTGTCGGCGATCGATGCGAGGTGGTACGCGGCGTAGTGGAACGTGTCGCGGAAGATCGACCACAGGAAATCGGCCTGCGGGTGCGTCGACACGCGCAGCTTCGCGAACTTCTCGCCCGGTTCAGGGATCGCGAGGATCGCCGCGACCTCGGGCGCGACCTGCCCTGCGCTCTCGCGGTATCCGCCCGACGCCGGGTCGAGCACCTCGATCGCCTTCGCCGGCTTGCGATAGAAGCCGGCCTTCGCCTTCTGCCCCAGCGCGCCCTTCTCCACCAGCGTCGCGACCACCGGCGGCACAGCGAGGTGCCGGTGCCAGGGATCGTCCGGGAGCGTGTCGCGCATCGTGCCGATCACGTGCGCGAGCGTGTCGAGCCCGACCACGTCGGCGGTGCGGAAGGTCGCGCTCTTCGCGCGCCCGATCGCGGGGCCGGTGAGCGCATCGACCTCGTCGAAACCCAGGCCGAGGCGCGCCGTGTGGATCATCGTCGCGACGACCGAGAACACGCCGATGCGGTTGGCGATGAAGTTCGGCGTGTCCTTCGCGCGGATCACGCTCTTGCCGAGCGCGGCCGTGAGGAAAGTCTCGAGCGCGTCGAGGAGCGCGGGGTCGGTCGCCGGGGCCGCGACGAGTTCGACCAGCGGCATGTAGCGCGGCGGATTGAAGAAATGCACCCCGCAGAAGCGCGCACGGCGCTCCGGCGGAAGCGCCTGCGCGAGCGCCGCGATCGACAGCCCGGACGTGTTCGACGCGAGCACCGCGCCCGGCGCGAGGTGCGGCGCGATCTTCGCGTAGAGGTCGCGCTTCCAGTCGAGGCGCTCGGCGATCGCTTCGATCACGAGGTCGCAGGAGCGGAGCGCCTCGAGACCGCTCGCGTACTCGGCCGCGTCGATCTCGGCCGCGAGGTCCTTCGCCGCCAGCGGCGCGGGCTCGAGCTTCGAGAGCCCGGCGATACCCCGGCGCACGACGCCCAGCGGGTCGCCCTCCTTCGCCGGGAGGTCGAACAACACGACCGGCACCCCCGCGTTGACGAAATGGGCGGCGATCTGCGCGCCCATCACGCCGGCGCCCAGCACCGCGGCGCGGCGCACCTTGAAGGAGGGAGGGTCGGAGGACATTCTGGATCGGCCGCGGCGGGGGGCGCCCGAGTATCGCCAAGGCAAGCGTACCGCAGAAACGCGCGGGCCGGCGCGAAGCCGGCCCGCGAGCCGTACCGAAGGGTCGGTCAGAACGTGTAGGTCGCCTGCAGCGAGAAAATGGTGACGTTCGCGTCGTAGCTGCCCTTCACGAGGCCGTTCGCAGTCTGGCTGCCCGCGGTCTCGTTGATCGACGCGTCGCGCACCCAGATGTAGCTGAAGCCGGCGTCGAATTTGAGGTTGTTCGACATCCTGTACTGCGCGCCCAGCGCGAGCCACCAGCGGTCCTCGTCGGGCAGGCGTACGGTGCGGTAGGACGTCTGCACCGGCGTCTGGTCCCAGGCGACGCCGCCGCGGAACTTCCACTTGTCGTTCATCCGGTAGTTGGCGCCGGCCGAGATCCGCCAGGTGTCGTCGAAGTTCTCCGGCGTGTTCTGCAGCACCGTTCCGTCGGTGCGGACGAACTTGAGTTCGCTGATCGACGACCACCCGGTCCACTGGACGTCGGCCATCACGTCCCAGCGGTCATTGAGCCGGCTGAAGATCGAAGCATTGAAGATGTCCGGAAGCTCGATCTCGGCGGTAACTCCGCTGTTGTACAGCACGGTGCTGTTGATCGCCCCGGTCAGCGCGCCCACGACCGGCTCCAGCGGGGGAGGCACCGTCGGCGTCGGGTTGTCGAAGCTCGCGTTGCCCGAGACCGTGTACTTGATCGTCGAACGGTACGCGAGGCCGATCTGGGTGTCGCGCGTGACGTCCCACAGCACGCCCACGTTCCAGCCCCAGGCGCTGTCATCGCCGGTGATGTTCGCGCTCGAATCCAACCCCGGCGTGGCGGCGATGATCTGCGGCACCAGCGAGGGCGGGATCAGGCCGTTCCCCGCCGAGATCTGCGCCGCGCTCGCGATCGCCCCCGAGTAATTGACCCGGCTCGTGAACTCCGCGTCGATCTTCTGCCAGTTGGCACCCACGCCGATGGCGAAGTTGTCGGCCGGCTTCCACGAGATCGCCGGGTTGACGTTGATTGTCTTCACGTCCGACTTGACGCCCTGGTAGCGGCCGAGCCAATCGCCGTCGTACTCGGTCACCAGGCCCCACGGCGCGTTGACGCCCAGCCCGAACACCCACTGACGGTTGATCGGCACCGCGACATAGAGGTTCGGAACGAACGCCGTGTCGCCCGCATCGCCGCCGGTGCCGCCGAGCGGCTGGTTGAACGCAGGCTGCGAGCCGTCGTCGCGGAACTTCATCGAAGGAGTGATGATGTGCAGCGCTCCCGCGCCTTCCATCGTCATGCGCTTGGACAGGCTCGCCGGGTTCGCCCACATCGAGCTTGCGTCCTCGGAGCCGGCGGCTCCGGCGGCGAACGCGTTGCCGAGCCCGCTGCCGCTGTTCTCCTGCAGCGCGAACCCGGCGCCGAAGGCCGGACCCGCGGCGAGCGCAAGGGCGGACGCGACGGCGGCGGCGACGCGGCGTGACCGGAAAGTCGGGGGGGTCATGATCTCGGATCTCCTCTCAGGGCGTGGGGACGCGAACGTCCCGCGGACAGTGACCGTGGTCTCGTGGGAGCTGACGTGGCAAGGACTTCGGCGCCGCGCGAATCCCCCTCCGGCGCCCGGGGCGAAACGACTATACACGCGGTTGCCGGAACAGGCATGGTGCGGCGCATCATTCGGCCGGGATCGGCCGCGGCCTGCGGTCGGCGTCCACGGCGACGTAGGTGAGCGAGGCCTCGGTCACCTTGACGGTCTCGAGTTCCCTCGGGTTGCGCTGCGCGTAGACCTCGACGTCGATGGTCATCGACGTGCGCCCGACGCGGCCGATCCGCGCGTAGAACGAAACCACGTCGCCCACCAGCACCGGCTGCTTGAACGTGAACGAGTTGACCGCCACCGTCGCGACCCGGCCGCGCGCGCGCCGTGCGGCCATCACGCCGCCGGTGATGTCGACCTGCGCCATGATCCAGCCGCCGAAGATGTCGCCGTGCTGGTTGACGTCGGCCGGCATCGGCACGACGCGCAGCACCGGCTCGCCGTTCGGCAGGTTCATGCGCAGGTTCGCGGCGTCATGGGCAAGTTCGCGACGATCCGCGAGCGCAGCTCGCTTCGGGGGGATGTCATGCTACAGGAGCTCCTTGCGCGCCATCTCGCGCAGCTCCCGGCGCAGGATCTTCCCGACGTTCGACTTCGGCAGCTCGTCGCGGAACAGCACCTCGCGCGGCATCTTGTAGCCGGTGAGCTTGTCGCGGCTGAACTTCATCAGGTCGGCCGCGGCGAGCGAGGGATCCTTCTTCACGACGTAGAGGCGCACCGCCTCGCCGGACTTCTTGTCGGGCACGCCGACCGCGGCGCACTCGAGCACGCCGGGGTGGGTGGAGATCACGCCCTCGATCTCGTTCGGGTAGACGTTGAAGCCGGACACGAGGATCATGTCCTTCTTCCGGTCGACGATGCGGATGAATCCGCGCTCGTCCATCACGCCGATGTCGCCGGACATGAAGTAGCCGTCCGGCGTCATGACCTTCGCGGTCTCCTCCGGGCGGTTCCAGTACCCGGCCATCACCTGCGGCCCCTTGATGCAGATCTCGCCGGGCGATCCCAGCGGGACGTCCTTGCCTGCGTCGTCGCGCAGCACGATCGACGTCGACGGGACCGGCAGGCCGATCGATCCGTTGTATGCGGCGAGATTCAGCGGATTGATGGTCGCGGCGGGCGAGGTCTCGGTGAGGCCGTAGGCCTCGATCAGCGTGACGCCGGTGATTTCCTTCCATCGCTTCGCGACCGCCTCCTGCACCGCCATCCCGCCGCCCAGCACGAGCCGCAGCGAGCTGAACGAGAGGTTGGCGAACGCCGCGTTGTTCACCAGCGCGTTGAACAGCGTGTTGACGCCGGTGAACGCCGTGAACGGCACCTTGCGCAGCGTCTTCACGAATCCGGGAATGTCCCGCGGGTTGGGGATGAGCAGGTTCTCGCCGCCCAGCGTCATGAACACGAGGCAGTTCGCGGTGAGCGAGAAGATGTGGTAGAGCGGCAGCGGCGTGACGATGATCTCGCGCCGGTTCGGATCGAGCACCGGCGTGAGCCAGGCCCGGGCCTGGAGCAGGTTGGCGACGATGTTCCGATTGAGCAGCATCGCACCCTTCGCGACGCCCGTCGTGCCGCCGGTGTACTGCAGGAACGCGACGTCGTCGTGGGCGATCGCGACGCGCTGCAGCGAGCGCCGCCTTCCCTGCGCGAGCACGTCCGACAGGTGGACCGTGTTGGCGATCGACCAGGGCTTCACCATC
>WBZL01003310.1_pt1 | contig 14852 bp, 8 predicted proteins | sample 5204291 | NCBI WGS metagenome assembly WBZL01 (sample SAMN12344345, study PRJNA552823) | activated sludge metagenome | biome: Activated sludge suspended growth; feature: Nitrification reactor; material: Wastewater; isolation source: activated sludge from nitrification reactor of wastewater treatment...
GCCGCCGGCCTCCACCAGCACGACGATCGAGCGCTCGGGCCGGCGTCCCGCGCTGCGCCAGCGGCCGGCCACCTCGGTCACCGACAGCAGCACAGCCAGGCTGCCGGCGTTGTCGTAGCCGCCGCCCCCGGGCAGCGGCTCGGACAGGCCGCCCTCGTCCCAGTGCGTGGTCACCAGCACCACCTGCTCGGGGTGGTGCCCGCCGGCGATCCGGCCGATGACGTTGTCGTCCTGGAACCACTGCTCGCTGGCCTCGTAGGCGAGCTCGACGGTGGTGCCGGGGGTGTCGCGCGCGGCCAGCAGGGCCGCGTGGGCCTCGGGGCCCACGAAGCCCTGGAGCGCGAGGGTGGCCGGTGGGTCGCGGCCGAGCAGCAGCGACTGCACGTCGGGCTCGCGCCAGCGCTCGGCGGCCGCGAGGGACGCTGCGTCCTCGCTGGGGATCGGCAGCACCGCCACGTCGACGCCGTCGCGCCACGCCCACTCGAACGCCTCGCGGTAGGCCTCGCGAGGCGCGCTCTCCATCATCACCGCCTCGGGGTCGAGCACGCGCAGGCGCTGGAGCGGGGGCTCGGCGACGCCCTCGGTCACAGGGGCCGTGGGCTCGGTGGGGCGCGGCAGCTCGGCCTGGCCATCCAGGCGCAGGCGCAGCACGGCCGCGCCGGCCGACCCGCGTCGCTGGAGCCACAGCTCGTCCTCGAAGCGCTGCGGCGCGGGGGTCGAGCGGCCCTTCTCGGCGGACGGGGGCGGGATGATGGTGAGCGACCGATCGTGCGTGGACACCGAGCGCACGCCCACCGCCTGCGTCCAGCCGAGGTCGGGGCCGCTGGGCGACAGGCCCGCTGCCTGCAGCACCGAGACCACGAAGCCCGCCGTGAGCGCGGCGCCGGGCGAGCCGGGGCGGCGGCCGGCGAGGTCGGGGCTGGTCGCGAACGCCAGGTGCCGCGACAGCGTCTCGTCCCACCGCGCCGCGCTGCTCGCATCGTCCGACATCTCGGTCGACCACGGCGCGAGCGTGCTCGGCAGCAGCAGCGGCGGCGGCTCGCTCGGCGCGAGGTCCTCGATGGGCTCGACCTTGCACGCGAGCGCCAGCCCGCACAGCGCCCCCGCCCAGGGCGCCATGCGACCGAGCCCACGGCGGCCCCGCGCCCTCACGACGCCTCGCCCTCCCATCGGGTGGCCACCGCCCGGAGCTGCCGGTCGAGCGCCCGCGCGGCCACCTCGGGCTGGCGGGTGCACCACGTCTGGAAGGTGAGCACGAAGCGGCCTCCGTCCTCGCTCACTACCGGTCGGCTGCCCGCGCGCCGGTAGGGGCTCAGGCACGCGACCTGGCGCAGCCGCTCGCGTCGCTCGGGATCGGTCGCGCACGGGGGCAGCCGCACGCTCACCGGCAGCGCCTGCTGCTCGCGGCCCACCTGCACCGCCGAGCGCACGATCTCGCGGTTGGGCAGCCACAGCGAGCGCCCGTCGGGCAGCCGCAGCATCGAGCGCAGCAGGCCGATGTGCCGCACCGTGCCCGAGAACCCGGCGACCTCGATCTGGTCGCCCTCGAGGAAGCGGTTGCGGCTGGCCAGCGACACGCCGGCGGTGAAGTCTTGCAGGCCCCCCGGCAGCGCCAGCGCGGCCACCAGCCCGCCCACGACCAGCACCAGGCTCGACAGCAGCGGGATCACCCCGAACAGCGCGCGCGCCAGCACGAACGCGCCGGCGAGCAGCAGCCCGAGCTCGACGAAGCTGCGCACGCGGGCGAGCCGGCGCTCGCCGTCCCAGCCCAGCCGCCACGCCACCTGCACGGCCACCGTGATGCCGCGACGCACCGCGACGAGCACCGCGAGCGTGGCCAGCAGCAGCAGCACCAGCCGCGGCGTGAGGACCGAGCCCAGGTGCCACAGCTCGGCGAGCAGCTCGGCGCCGAGCTCCGTGGGGGGCGCGGCCGGGTCCACCACGCGATCGCTCGGCGGCGAGCCGCACGCGGCGAGCGGCGCCAGCACGACGAGCCAGCGGGTGCGGGTGCGGGTCATGGCGTGCTGCCTCCGATCGCGCCGGCCTCGCGCAGCGCCAGCACCAGGTCGTCGAGCACGAGCTCGACGATCGCATAGTGGCCCGCAGTGCGCTCGACCAGGCCGCTGGCCACGAGGAAGCGCAGGTGCACCTCCACGTCGGCCTCGCTCATGCCCAGCGCGGGCGCGATGGTGCGACCGGGCAGCCGCACGTGTCGCACCAGCAGCGCGAGGATCGCCTGGCACTCCTCGCGCAGCTGCTGCACGAACGGCAGCCGCCACGACAGCGAGGCCAGCGGTCGCAGCCGCAACAGCTCGCCCTCGGGGTCGGCGTGGGCGCGCCACAGCGCCAGCGCCCGGCGCAGGCTGCCGCTCGACGCCGCGGCCAGGCGACGCACGTAGGCGTCCTGCGGCGAGCGGCGCAGCAGCTTGCCCACGCCGCGGGGCGCCGGGTACTCGCAGCGCTGCCCGCCCAGCTCCCGGCGCGCCTCGAGGATCTCGCGCAGCTGGGCCGGCTCGGGCGCTTGCAGGTGGATGCGGCACGGGAACGCGTCGTCGAGCGGCACCAGGCCCTGCCACACCGCGAGCGACTCCTCGGCCATCGCCAGCAGCCAGAAGGTGTGGGCCTGCGTGGTCACCACCAGCGTCACGAAGGCCTCGAGCGCGCACAGGCCCGCGTCGGACGGCGGGAAGAACTGGTGGAGATCGTCGACGACGACGGTGGTGGGGGCCGAGCGCAGCGACGCCTGCACGGCGGCGTCGTCCTCGGCCACGCCGAGCGCCCGCGAGAGGGCGGCGCGCAGCGACGCGCCCTCGGTCTGGGCGTGGCCCTCCTGCTCGGCCTGGTCGGGCTGGTGACGCACCGAGATCACCCGCCGCGTGGCCAGCTTGAGCTGCGCGATGCCGATGGTGGAGCTCTTGCCGGTGCCCGTCGGGCCCACCACCAGCACCGCGTTGCCGGCCGCGGGCTCGGCCTGCCACGCGCGCTCGGCCCTCACGATGGTCCCCAGCGCCTCGCGGTTGGCCACCAGCAGCCGCGGGTCTCGCAGCGGCTCGGTCGTGAACAGCGAGCCCGGCAGCCCGCTCAGGCGCGTGCGCCGGAGCGTGCGCTGATCGTCGAGGTACGAGCGGATCGCGTGGGCGTCGAGGCGCTGCTGGCCCACGCGCAGGCGGTAGCGCAGCGCCAGGTCCTCGGCGGCTTGCCCCATCTCGCCCGTGCGCAGCGTCAGCAGCAGGCTCCGCGCGGCCGCGAGCGCCCGCGTGCCCAGCCGCCACGCCCGCATGCGCAGCCGCGTGAGGCGATCGACCCGCGCGGTCGCGCTGCCGTGCTCGCCCCCGGCGGTGGCGGTGACGAGGTCCGAGAGCTGCTCGGCCATGCCCGCGATGGCCTCGAGCAGGCGCGGGCGCGCGGCCTGCCAGCCCTGGCACGCGCCCACCTGCAGCGCCTCGAGCATGGCGTGGCCGCGATCGAGCGCTTCGTCGAGCGCGGTGGCGGGGCCGCCCCCCTCCACGCTGCGGCGTGCCGCCTCGAGCCCGAACTCGGCCAGGCTCTCCACCTCGTGCATCTGGTCGCGCACCGCCGAGAACGCCACCGCGGCGTCCGACAGGCACTCGTCCATCAGCGGCAGCATGCGCCCGGCGAGCTGCACCTCCTCGAGCACGCGGGCGTCCACCACCACCACGTCGGCCATGGCGGGGCGCGCGGCCTGGGCCAGCTGCGACAGCGAGGCCACCACCGTGATCTGCTCCTCGCCCTCGGCCATGAACGCGCGCAGCTCCACGCCGGCGGCGTCGCCCGAGGTGGCACGGCGCACGCGGGTGGCCAGCGTGCGCAGCTCCTTGACCACCGGCTTGGGCAGCACCGCCCGCGCCTGCGCCTCGGCCCGCGACCACGCGTCGGCATCGACGAGCGCGGCGGCGCGGGGCAGCGCGTCGAGGCGGCGCAGCTGGTCGGCCACGAGCTCCGCCGCGCGCGCGAACGCGGCGTCGAGCGGCTCGATCACCTCTTGCTGCAGGCGCGCGCGCACGCGGTGCTCCACGAGCTCCGACTCGGCCGTGAAGCGCAGCCGCTCCACCGCGGCCCGTCGCCGCGCGGGCCACCCCACGGCGTCCTCTTCGAGCCGCCGCTGGCTCGCCCTGAGCTCGCGCTCCACCGCGGAGTAGCGGGGAGGGCTGGGCTCGCCCGGGGCCCCGACCACCGCCAGCCGCCGCGCCAGCTCGCGCAGCGCGGCCCACAGCGTGGCGTCCACGTTGGCCGCGAGCTTGGCGACCAGCAGGCGCTCGCGCTCCTCGAGCTCGGCCGGGACGTCGGCGGGATCCTTGGTGCCCAGCGCCGCGTGCTCGAGCGCCTCCAGGCACTCCACCTCGAACCGCTGCCAGTCGCGCAGGCACTCCTCCGCCACGCGGGCCATGGCCGGCTCGAGCGTGGTGCGGGCCGTGATGCGCACCGGCACCCGCCGCGTGCGTCGGCCGGCGCGCCCGCGCAGCAGGGCGCCGATCGCCGCCGTGCGCTTGAGCCAGCGCGTGCGCCACGGGTCGGAGGCCTGGGCCCGCGCGTTGCGGGGCTCGAGCGGCACCATCATCGTCTGCGGCAGGCCGGCGAGCTGCTCGAGCTGCCGCCCCACCGCGGTGCGCAGGCCCGCCGCGCGGTCGCGCAGATCCTCGAGCGCCACGCGCTCGAGCGCGCGCTGGACCACCGCCGCGCCGTGCTCGTCGCCGCGGGTGTCGCTCGGCGTCATCAGGCCCCGCCGCCAGCGCGCCGTCGCGGGCTCGAGCTCGTCCTCGCGCCAGCGCGCCCAGGGCTCCTCGAGCGCTCCCAGCAGGCGGCCGAGCAGCTCGCGCAGGGCGGCCGGCTCGAGCTCGGCCGGCAGCTCGCGGGCCCCTGCGGCGTCGGTGTCGTCGCTCGCCTCTTCGGCCGGCGTGGCGCTCCCGGCCGGCAGCTCGCCCGCGCGGTCGAGCGCGAGCCGCAGCGTGATGGGCCCGGCCAGCAGGTTGATGGCCACCACCGCCATGCCGAGGTCGACGATCTCCTTGCCCAGCGAGGGCACCTCGAGCGACGCGATGCCCACGAGCCCCAGCGTGACGCCGGCCTGCGGCAGGTAGGCCATCCAGGCCACGCCCTGCACCACCCGGGTCTCGCCCCCGGCCGCGGCGCCCACCCGCCCCGCCACGTAGAACGAGATCGCGCGCATCGAGCACAGCAGCAGCGCGAACGGCAGCAGCTCCAGCGTGGCCGCCACGTTGATGCTCGCGCCCGCGTTGGTGAAGAACACCACGAACACCGGCAGCGCCACCAGCTCGAGCGGGTGCAAGAGGTCGTGCCCGTAGCGCGTGAAGTTGCGGACGATGAAGCCGCCCATGATGAACGTGAGCAGCGGCTGGAGGTGCAGCGCCTCGCACACGTGGGTCACCACGAGGATCATCGCCGCCACGAACAGCAGCATCTCGGCCCCCACGAAGCGCATGTAGAGGTAGAGCAGCCCCGCCAGCGCCACCCCGAGGCCCAGCTCCTGGCCCAGGTGCGCGGCCACCCCTACCAGCACCCCCACGTCGAGCCCGGCGCCCGGGTCGAGCAGCGTGAGCGCCACCGCGGTCGCCACCGCCAGGCACACCACCACCACCACGTCCTTGAGCACCGCCAGGCCGAGCGTGAGGTCGGAGAGCGGGCCCTTGGCCCCCGTCTCGCTGAGCACCGCCAGCGAGATCGCCGGCGAGGTGCCCACCGCCAGCGCCGAGAAGATGGCCGCCATGCCCAGCGTGGCCTCGGTGGTGGGCAGCGGCAGCGGCGCCCAGGTGCTCTGCACCGCCATGAACGACCCGCCCACCAGGAGCGGCAGCAGGGCCACCTTCACCCCCACCGTGGCCGACAGCGCCCGCCAGCGCCGACCGATCGCGCGCGCGTCGAGCTCGAGGCCCGCGCTGGTGGCGATGAGCCCGAGCGCCAGGTCGTTGAACATGCGCATGTCCGTCACCACCTGCGACGACAGGATGTCGATCGCGTGCGGCCCCAGCACCACGCCCGTGACGATGTAGCCGGTGACCTTGGGCAGCCCCAGGTGACCGCCCAGCTCCGCCAGCGCGAACGCGGCCAGCACCACGAAGCCGATCGCGGCCAGCGTGAGCGGGTCGGTGCCGGGCAGCGACGTCTGGGTCTGCAGCGCGCGCAGGCCCACCATCATGGCGAGCAGCGCGATCACGACGAACAGGCGACGCATGGCTCCTCAGCGCCTCCAGCACTCCGGTGTGAACACGGCGAACAGGGCGAAGATCTCGAGGCGGCCCGCGATCATGCACAGGCACAGCACCCCCTTGCCCAGGCCGGGGACCGGGCCGTAGTTCATCGAGGGCCCGAGCTCCCCCAGGCCCGGGCCCACGCTCGACAGGCACGCCACCGTGCCGCTCATGGCCGACACGAGGTCGAAGCCCAGCGCCACCAGCACGAACGAGCTCGACGAGAACAGCAGCATGTACGCCGCGAAGAACGTGCCGATGCCCCGCACCACGTCGGGCGGCAGGTTGGCCCCGCCTACCCGCACCGTCTCGACCACGTTGGGGCGCACGGCCACCCGCAGCTCGCGCAGCACCACCTTGAGCAGGATGAACACCCGCGAGGCCTTGAGCCCGCCCGCCGTCGAGCCCGCGCACGCGCCCATGAACATGCACAGCAAGAGCGCGAAGCGGGCCACGTTGGGGTAGGCGTCGAAGTCCTCCGTCATGAACCCCGTGGTGGTGGTCACCGCCGCGGTCTGGAACGCCGCGAAGCGCAGCGCCACGAGCACGTCGGGGTGGCGGTCGACGATGCACGCGGTCACGAGCGCGATGACCACCGCGTTGACCACCAGGTAGAACCGCAGCTCGTAGTTGCGCCACAGCTCCGACCAGCGGCCGCGCAGCGCCCCGTAGTAGAGCCCGAAGTTCAGCCCCGCGACGAGCATGAACGCCGTGATGATCCAGTCGATCGCCGCGCTGCCGTAGTGGCCCACGCTCGCGGTGCGGGTGGAGAAGCCCCCCGTGCCCAGCGCCGACATCGCGTGGCACACCGCGTCGAACAGCGACATGCCCGCCACCATCAGCAGCCCCGTGCACACCGCCGTGAGCCCGCCGTACACCCACCACAGCGCCACGGCCGTCTGCTTGATCTTGGGGCGCAGACCCTCGGTGATGGGGCCCGGGACCTCCGACTTGAACAGGTGCTTGGCGCCCACGCCGAGGATGGGGAACACCGCGACGAACAGCACCACGATGCCCATGCCGCCCACCCAGTGCATGAGGCACCGCCACAGGTTGGTGGCGCGCGACAGCCCGTCGACGTCGGCCACCACGGTGCCGCCCGAGGTGGTGAAGCCCGAGACGGCCTCGAAGATCGCGCTCATCGGGTCGGGGATCGAGCCCTCGATCACCATCGGCAGGCCGCCCAGCACCCCGAGGCACAGCCACGTCAGCGCCACCACCCCCAGCGCGTCCTTGCGGTGGATCTCGTCGGGCACGCCGCGCCCGAGCCGGCGCAGCACCACCGCGAGCGCCAGCGTGACGGCGGTGGTGAGCCCGTAGGCGAGCACCGCCCGCGGCATCCCGTCGTAGATCGCCAGCGCGGTGGGCACCAGCAGCAACAGCGCCACGATGCCCACCAGGAGCCCCGTCAGGCCCGCCACCACCCGGGGGCTCAACGACCACCCTCCGTGCCCAGGCGCCGCAGCGCCCGCTGGATCTCGCGGCGGCGGTGGCTCGGGGCCACCACCACCAGGTGCTCGCCGCCGTCGACCTCGATGTTGGGGTCGAGCAGGCGCGTGATCTCGTCGTGGTCGATGACGGCCACCACCTGCGCGCCGGGCCCGAGCGGCACGCTGCGCGACGGCAGCGGGCGCCGCAGCGGGGGCACCCGCAGCTCGAGCAGCTCGAGGTCGGTGCCCGAGAGCGCCGAGGCCCCCACGATCTCGCGATCGGGCAGCAGGCCGTGCAGCGTGTGCGCCATCACCTCGTGCGCGCTCGTGGTGCCCGAGAGGCCCAGGTGCTCGTAGACCGACGTGTAGCCCGGCCGGTGCACCAGCGCGAAGGTGTGCTCCACCCCCAGCTCGCGCGCCAGGAGCGACGACATCAGGTTCACCTCGTCCGAGCCGGTCACCGCCAGCATCCAGTCCGACGTCCCCAGCCGCTCCTCGCGCAGGAACGAGAGGCTGGTGCCGTCGCCGTGCAGCACCGTCACCCCGGGCGCGAGCTGGGCGAGGTCCTCGCAGCGGCCGCGGCCGCGCTCCACCAGCCGCACGTCGCCGGCCAGCGTGGCGAACATGTTGGCCAGCTGCAGGCCCACGTCGCCGCCGCCCACCAGCGTCACGCGATCGCGCCCGCCCGCCCGGTTGCGTCGCACCAGCGCCGTCACGGCCAGCGGCGAGCCCACCACCAGCACCCGGTCGCCCTCTTCGAGCGCCTCCACCTCGTGGGCCGCGCGCAGCGTGCCGCCGCGCAGCACCGCCCGCACCGCCGCGCCGTCCGTGCCCTGCCGCGCGCGCAGCTTGGCCGGGCTCTCGCCGCGCAGCAGCGACGCCTCGTCGAGCCCCACGAGCGCCACGTGGACCGTGCCGCCGCCCATGCTCGCCGAGAAGCTCGTGTCGACCGAGCCCACCAGCCGCAAGAGCTCTCGCCCCACCAGGCGCGACGCGCAGATGCACGCGTCGATGCCGGCAACGTCGCGCTCGAGCCCCTCGGGCCCGTGGTAGAAGCCCGGGTCGTCCACGCGCGCGATGGTGCGGCCCACCCCCGCCGCCTTGGCCATCACCGCGGCGGCCACGTTGATCGCGTCGGAGCCCGTGACCGCCACCGCCACGTCGGCCCGGTGCGCCTCGGCGCGCTCGAGCACGCGGCGGTGCGTGGCGTCGCCCTGCACCACCAGCACGTCGAGCGCCTCCTCGGCCTCGAGCAGCGCGGTCGCGTCGTTGTCGACGATCACCACCTCGGCGTCGCGACCCAGCGACGCGGCGAGGAACCGGCCGGCCTCGCCGGCCCCGAGGATGAGCGCCCTCATGCTCCCTCCCGTGCGGGCGCGTGCCCGTGCTCCGGCGCGTGCCCGTGCTCCGACGCGTGCCCGTGCTCCGGTGTGGCCGCGTGCTCCGGCGCGTGCCCGTGCTCCGACGCGGCCGCGTGCTCCGGCGCGGCCGCGTGCTCCGACGGGGTCGCGGCCGCGGGCGCAAGGCCCCCGAGCGCCGCGATCTCCCCCACGTCGGCCAGGTAGCGCCGCAGCGTGCGCTGGGCGAAGAGATCCGTCAGCAGCACGCCGCCCAGCACCGTGGTGGTCACCGGCCCGGCCAGCTCGGGGAACCGCTGCGCGAACGCCAGCGCGATCGCGCTGGCCAGCACGCCCTGCCCGAGCAGCGCGCGGCCGATGCCCCGGGCCGCCTCGTCGTCGCTCATGAACGTGCTCACCGCCAGCCGGCTGAACCACAGCCGCGCCAGCGTGCGGAGCACCACGTAGCTCGGCAGCAGCACCCAGTACGCGCCCGTCTCGGGCACCCACGCCGCGCCGGCCAGCAGCAGCACCAGCACCGTGGTGGGGAACCGCAGCGGTCGCAGCGCGTCTTGCAGGCGAGCCGCGTGCGTCGACGTGAGCGCCAGGGTGAGCCCCGCGAAGAGGTTGGCGAACAGCGGTGACACCCCGAGCGCCGCCCCCACGCCGGCCGCGAACACGATCACGCCCACGGCCGCCACCGACAGCCGCATGCGATCGTTCTCGCGCCCCAGGAAGATGCTGAACAGGAGCCCCGTGAAGCCGCCCGAGAGGATGGTGACCGTGGCCCACTCCACGATCGTCAGCCCCATCGCACCGGCCGTGGTGGTGGCGCGGCTGCCCGCCATCGCCAGGCCGAACGCGAACACGGCCAGCACCTGCGACATCGACGTCATCGTGTGCAGCAGCGCGGCCCGCTCCTCGCTCACCTCGTAGTGGTGCAGCGCCGCGTCGACCAGCACGCGCGAGCTCGTGCCCGCGGCCGCCCCCACCGTCAGGCCGATCCACAGCGCCTCGGGGGTGATCCACAGCGACACGAGCGAGCCGTCGGTCGCCGTCAGCGGCTCGGCCACCAGCGTGGGCGCGTGCATCAGCGTGGGGTCGAGCCACTGATAGAGCCCCGTCACCGCGGCCGCCACCCCCAGCACCACCGCGGCCGAGGCCCCGAGCCCCGCCAAGAGCGACTCCATCGTCGCGCGGATCTGGCGGATCTCGAGCCCCACCAGGAAGCCGAGCACGCCGAGCACCGTCGACACGAACAGGTCGAGCTCCCCGAGCACGTCGCGGCCGAGCACCCCCAGGCCCGGCCCCAAGAGCACGCCGAGCAAGAGGTACTCCACCCCCGCCAGCGCGAACGCCTTGGCCGTGAAGCGCTCGAGGACGCGGCCGGCGACGAACGCAAAGACGACGACGCCGACGAAGAGGACGGTGGTGCTCACGAGGGGCTCGAGGGGGCGGTCGCACGAGCCTACGCGGTGCGCCGGGGGATCCGAAGCGTAAGCGGCGCACACTGATTTCATCGAATGATTTCGATGATTTGACAAACGGCCCAGGGGCTGGCTCGCGACCTCCGGACGACCACCCCGCCGCGGGTCGCCCGCGCGGGCACGCCCCGCGCCGCGAGCGGGGGCGGGCTGCGGGCGCAGCCGTGCCGGAGCTCGCGGCGTGCCCCACGGGGGATGCTCCCTGCCATGGAGCGCGACCCGTCGCGCACCCGCGACCGCGGGGGAACCCGCCAGGGCGATGGCGCGGCCCCCCACGACGTGCCAAGGTCCCACCGCTCGTGTCGCAGGCCGATCCCACGCAAGAGCACGAAGCCCCCGAGGTCCCGCTCGGGGCGTTCGCCACCCTGTGGATGACGCTGTTCTTCGACCTGGTGGGCTTCGGGATCATCATCCCGGTGCTGCCGTTCTACGCCAGCAGCTTCGGCGCCTCGCCGCAGACGGTCACGCTCTTGTCCACCACCTTCTCGCTGGCGCAGTTCGGGGCCGCCCCCGTGCTCGGGCGCATCAGCGATCGCGTGGGGCGGCGGCCGGTCATGCTCATCTCCATCGCGGGCTCGTGCATCTCCATGCTCGTGCTCGGGCTCGCCGGCGCGCTGTGGATGGTCTTCCTCGCGCGCGTGGTCTCGGGCCTGTGCACCGCCAACGTCTCCACCGCGCACGCCTACGTGGCCGATCGCGTCGCGCCGGCGCGGCGCGCCAAGTACATGGGCCTGATGGGCTCGGCGATCGGGCTCGGCTTCGTGTTCGGGCCCGCGATCGGCGGCCTGTTGTCGCGGCCCGACCTGCCCGAGCTGCCGTTCTTCGTGGCCGCGGGCGTGGCCGCCATCAACTGGGTGATGGCGCTCGTGTGGCTGCCCGAGAGCCGCCGTGCCGACGGCGAGGTCGCGGCCGCCAGCCCCGTCGCGAGCCCGTCGCGGTGGCAGGCCTTCGGGACGCTGTGGGGCACGCCGCTCGGGTGGCTGGTCGTCGTCAACCTCTGCTTCTTCCTCGCGTTCGCCACCATGGAGTCCACCTACGCGCTGCTGCTCGAGGCCGTGCTCGGGTGGGGCGCGCAGCAGACGGGGGCCGTGTTCGCCTTCCTCGGCGTCGTCATCGTCATCACCCAGGGCGTGCTGGTGGGGCGCCTGGTCGGGCGGCTGGGCGAGCGCCGCACGCTGCTGGTCGGCCTGTCCCTGCTGATGGTCGCCTTCACGGTGCTCGGCTCGATGGCGGCGCCGTGGCTCGCCGTGCTGGGCAGCGGGCTCGTCGCGTGCGGCAACGGCCTGACCACCCCCAGCATCAACGCGCTCGTCAGCCGCGCCTCGAAGGCGGGCGAGCAGGGCTACAACATGGGGCTCGCGGCCTCCGCGGCCGCGCTCGGGCGCATCGTGGGTCCGGCCACCGCCGGCGTGGTGTTCGAGCGCGTGGGCCCCGGCGTGCCCATGCTGATGAGCGCGGGCGTGGTGGCCATGGGCACGCTGGTCGTGCTGCGGTGGGTTGCCGTGCCCCGCACCGATGCGTGATCGCGGCGCGTCCACGTGGTCTTGCCTCCAGGTCGGGCGGCCCCGTCGCGGCGGCCCCGTGCGCGGCCCGTGGCCATCGGCTGCGGAATGCTTCACGATCGGCCCATGACGTGCCATGCCGGGCGCCCCGCGGGGTGCCGCCTCGTCCCCCTCGCGTGCTCGACCCTCGCCGCCCTGGCCCTCGTCGCGTGCGGCGACGACTCGGGCAGCGACAACCCGTTCGCCACCAGCGGTCCCACCTCCACCGCGCCGGGGACCACCGACCCCGATTCCACCTCTTCGGCCCCGGGCAGCGCCGAGGGCACCAGCACGGGGCCCGAGGGCACCGGCACCGCCGACGATACCGCGGGCACCAAGCTCGACGTGAGCGTGCCCGACACGCCCGGCATGGTGCAGGACTACTGCAACTTCGTCGACATCCTCTTCGTCATCGACAACTCGCTGTCGATGAACGACTACCAGGTGCAGCTCGCGCTCCAGTGGGGCAGCTTCGTCGACGCCATGTGGGAGAACCTGCCGGTCGGCACCAACCTCCACGTGGGCATGACCACCACGTCGTTCTACGACGGCAGCTGCTCCGAGGCCGTGTTCAACTGCCAGACCACTGCCTCCGACTCGGCCATCCTCGCGCACTACATCACGCCCGACATGGGCAACACGGGGGTCAACGGCGAGCAGGGGCGCCTGTTCGAGTGGGACGGCCAGCGCTACTTCGAGGCCACCGTCGGCGACGACTCGAGCGACCTCCAGCAGTGGTTCTCGCAGGCCGCGGTGGCCGCGGGCGAGACGGGCTGCAGCTTCGAGATGATGTCGGCCGCGGCCGGGTACGCGTTCCACCCCGCCAACGCGGTGTTCAACGACGGTTTCCTGCGCGACGAGGGGGCGGTGCTCGTCATCGTCGTGCTCACCGACGAGCCCGACAAGTCGCCCGAGGGGGCGGCCACCTACCACCAGATGGTCGTCGACGCCAAGGCGGGCTGCGGCGGCGACGACTGCGTCATCGTCACCGGCATCTACGACCAGTGCATCGAGGGCAACAACAACGAGCTCTACCAGTTCCTCCAGCTGTTCCCCAACTTCACCCCCGACGGCGACATCGACCAGCCGCTCGACTACGCCAACGTGGTCGGAACGGCGCTCGCACAGGTCATCGGCGAGACGTGCGATCAGATCCCGCCCGCCGGCTAGGCGGGTGTAGGGTAGGGGCATGATGCTTGGCCGAGCAGCGAGGTGGGGGGTGCTCGTCGGGCTCGTCGGGGCGGCGTGCACCCGGCCCAACGGGGGGTTCGAAGGCGCGACGGACTCACGCGGGGACGGCAGCGACGCCGGCACGACGATCTCGACCGGCCCCTCGCCGACCGACGGCCCCGGCAGCAACACCCTCGACGGCCCCGACGGCAGCGGCGACGGCCCCGGCAGCAGCAGCGACTCGAGCGGAGGGGGCGGCAGCGAGTGCCAGAACGCCGAGGACTGCCAGGACGGCGAGTTCTGCAACGGCGAGGAGGTCTGCGCGCCGGGCCGGCCCGACGCCGACCCCGAGGGCTGCGTCCCCGCCGAAGCGCCGGCGTGTCCCGATGGCAGCCAGTGCATAGAGGAGGACCAGTCGTGCGTGGAGTGCAACGGTCGCAACGCCGATCTCGACATGGACCTCGTCCCGTCGATCGCCTGCGGTGGGGAGGACTGTGACGACACCAACCCCGGGATCGGCAGCCCCGGCAGCGACTGGGGCCACTGCACGGCATGCGGCGTGCCATGCGACACGCTCGAGGCGTGCCTGGCGGGCGAGTGCCTGCCCGCGCGGCGCGTCTTCGTCACCAGCGAGACCTACCCGGGCAACCTAGGGGGCCTCGACGGCGCCGATGGGCGCTGCCAAGATCTCGCCGACCAAGCCCTGCTGGGTGGCTCGTTCCGCGCGTACATCCAGAACGTGGAAGAGGCCGTCGACGCGCACCTCACCGATCATGCTGGGGTGCCCTACGTGCGGCTCGATGGGCTCATGGTGGCCGAGAGCTTCACGGATCTCACCGATGGAGGCCTCGCGGCACCCCTCTCGCTCGACGAGCAGCGCATGGAGCACGGTGGTCCTGCCGCGCTGGCCTGGACCGGGCTCGCCACCATGTTCCCCGGCGACTGCCAGGACTGGAGCACGGTCGAGGGCAACTGCGACGGAGGGAGCACCTGCGGCTCGGGGGGCGCGGTGATGAGCGCGGGCGCGAGCTGGGAATTCGACGGTAGTCACATCCTCTGCAGCACCCCGCTGCACCTCTACTGCATCGAGCACGGCGGCTGAGCGGGCGGCTGCGTCACCCCGCGGGCGGGGGCGCCACGAGCCCCCGCGACAGCTGATCGGCGTGCCGCAGCAGCGTGGGGATGCGGTGCACCCCGTGCATGCTCGCCACCAGCCGGGCCGCGTGCTCGACCTCGAGCCCCGCGGCGGTCACGTAGAGCGGGCGCGCGCTCGTGCCCCGCTCCACCGGCGTGGCGAAGCCGCTGCCGCGGAAGGCCGTCTTGGCCACGCCCACCACCGCCACTGCGCCCCCGAGCGCAGCGTGGAGGTGCCCGCCCAGGCCCGGCGTGCCGTGCTCGTCGAGCACCACGTAGCCGTCCACGATCACCGCGGCCAGCGGCTCGAGCACGCGCTCGAGCACCGCCAGCAGGCACGGCAGCTCGCGCTCGAAGAAGCGGCCCGGCGCGTAGGCCCGCGCGTGGGGCACCTCCACCACCAGCGCACGGGCCGGCGCGGCGTCGGCCCAGCCGCGGGCCACCACGCACGCGGCGCGGGCCAGCGGCTGGCCATAGCCCACGTCGACGATCGCGAGCGGGCAGGGATCGTCGGCCACGATCGCATCAT
>WBZL01003313.1_pt1 | contig 14841 bp, 9 predicted proteins | sample 5204291 | NCBI WGS metagenome assembly WBZL01 (sample SAMN12344345, study PRJNA552823) | activated sludge metagenome | biome: Activated sludge suspended growth; feature: Nitrification reactor; material: Wastewater; isolation source: activated sludge from nitrification reactor of wastewater treatment...
AGCCCAGTACAACCAGGAGCACGACCAGCCCGATGAGCCCCGCAATGCTGAAGTCTGCCAACCACTCCGAAATCTTCCTCTTCGGTGCTACGCCGCTCCAACGCTCGACATTTGCCCACAACTCCTGAACCGCCATCTCGATGTGATCGCGCATGGTCGCGTCGCCACTCGCCCTGGCCGAGGCGAAATCGCTCTGCAAGGCGGTAACGCGATCAGCCAGTGATCGGGTTCGGGTGTTGACCGCTGCAGCCTTGACGACCTTGTCGAGGCCCGTGATCAGAGCCTCCAGGTTTTTCCATTTTTCTTCATCCATGACCGTCTCCCTTTCTCACCTCACCACGGACACCTCCATCGACCCGATTGCGATTCGTGCAGCCCCCGTGAAGGCGGCAAAGCCGGATCAACCCGCCATCATGCGGACTCGCGAGACGGGAGGCTCACGCCCGGTCGACATGACATCCGCCAGACCCATGGAATGATTCCGGTATAGCACTGGCATTGCCACATACAAGCTCGACGCAGTCGCATGAAGGCGCAGCCTGTGCCCATCTTCTGCACCGGGGGGCTTGCCCGCGCAGGAGCGCCGCACGCCGCCCTTGCGCGGGCAGGCCCGCTCCCACGGGTTCCGCTCGGGCAGGTCATGCATTCGTGCGATCGCCCCGCATGCGGGCCCTCGGCCAGGATGGGGCGCTACCGCCCGCGTAGGGTCGTCGGGCGGGAGGTGCGGGGTTCAGAACAGCGCGCGATACATCCTCGCACGCGCCGCCGGATCGGCCGCGCCGAACACGTCGCCGACCACCGCGAGCAGGTCGGCGCCCGCGGCGATCACCTGCGGCGCACGCTCCAGCGTGATGCCGCCGATCGCCGCCACCGGCAGGCCGAGCTCGCGCCTGGCGCGTTCGACGAGCGCGAAGGGTGCGGGCGGCGCGTGGGGCTTGGTGGTGGAGGGGAACATCGCGCCGAAGGCGATGTAGTCGGCACCGATCTCGGCGCCCTCGGTCGCACGCGACCAGTCGGCATAGCAGGTGAGACCGAGGATGCGCTGTGGGCCGAGCGCAGCGCGCGCCGCGGCGGGCGGGCCGTCCTCGCGGCCGAGATGCGCTCCGTCGGCGTCGATGGCGAGCGCGAGCGCGAGGTCGTCATTGACGATGAAGGGCACGCCGGCGGCCCGGCAGGCGTCGCGCAGCGCCAGCGCCTGCTCGCGGCGCAGACCGGCGTCGGCGCCCTTGTTGCGGTACTGCAGCAGCGCCGGATGACCGGCGAGCACGGACTGCGCGAGCGCGAGCAGGCGGCCGGTGTCGGGTTCGTCGGGGGTGACCGCGTAGAGCCCGCGCAGCGTGCGCGCCGGGAAACGCTCAGTCATCGCTCTCGCCCTTGCCGCGCGCCCAGAAGAAGCGGTCGGGCAGCGCCCGCCCCATGCCGGCGCGATAGGCGTGGCGCAGGGCCTGGCGGGTAAACTCCTGCGCCTCGCGTACCGCCTCGGGCAGCGCCATGCCGTGCGCCATCGCTGCCACCGCGGCGGCGGCGAGGGTGGTGCCGGCACCCAGGCAGGGCGCGGCCGGGCGCGGGCCGGCGTCGGTGCGCACGATGCCCTCGCTGCCGAAGAGGGTGTCGACGAGCTGCGGGCCGTGGTCGCCGCCGCCGGTGAGCAGCACGTATTCGGTACCGTTGCCGAGCAGGCGCTCGAGCGCCTCGTCGAGCTCGGCGCCACCCGTCTCGCCCTGGCCTCCCCCGCCACCGTCGTCCTCGTCGGACTCGGCCGCCTCGTCCCCGGCCAGGCCGGTCAGGCGCAGCAGCTCGTGGCGGTCGGCCACCAACAGCGTGGTCTGCGGCAGGATCAGGTCGGCGAGCGCCGCGGCGATCTCCTCGCCCGCCTCGCCGAGCAGCGCCGCGGCGTGCAGGCCGGGTTCGACCACCAGGGGAACGTCGGGATAGTCGGCGAGGATCTCCGCGATCACCGCGACGTTCTCGACGCTGCCGCAGAAGCCGAGCTTGAACGCCGCCACCGGCACGTCCTCGAGCACCGCGCGCGCCTGCATGGCGATCAGCTCGGGCGCGACCGGCCACAGCTCGTCGATGCCGCGGGTGTCGCGCACCAGCGCCGCGGTCTGCACCGGCAGCGGGTGGCAGCCCATGCTCGCCAGGGTCAGGATGTCGGCCGCGAGTCCTCCGCCGGCCGTGGCGTCACCCGCCGACAGGCACAGCACGCAGGGGGGAGTTTCCGGAATGGCGAGCGGCATGGGAGGTGGAAATGCAGCGCGGATGGGGTGCGCGCGGATGCGTTAAGATAGGCGGACGATTCTACCCCCAACCCTCGAGTCACGCTGGAACATGGCCGATACCCCCTGGAAGACCTACATGTGCCTGATCTGCGGCTTCATCTACGACGAAGCGTCGGGCCTGCCCGACGAGGGCATCGCGCCGGGCACGCGCTGGGAGGACGTTCCGCCGAACTGGACCTGTCCCGAGTGCAACGCGCGCAAGGAAGACTTCGAGATGGTCGAGATCTAGGCCCGGACGCCACCGCCCGACAACCCACCAGGAATACAGCATGGACCTTGCCGGCCTGAAGGTGATGGTCATTGACGACAGCAACACGATCCGCCGCAGCGCCGAGATCTTCCTCGCCCAGGCGGGCTGCGAGGTCGTCCTCGCCGAGGACGGTTTCGATGCACTCGCGAAGATCGCCGACCACCACCCCGACGTCATCTTCGTGGACATCATGATGCCGCGCCTCGATGGCTACCAGACCTGTGCGCTGATCAAGAAGAACCCCCGCCTGTCGCCCACGCCGGTGATCATGCTGTCCTCGCGCGACGGCCTCTTCGACCGCGCGCGCGGACGCATGGCGGGCTCCGACGAATACCTCACCAAACCCTTCACCAAGGACAGCCTGTTGCGGGCGGTCGCCAGCCACGCACGGCGCGGCGGCGATGCGGCGCGCGCAGGCTGAGCCACGCCGGAGACGACCGATGCCGATCCGCAAGATTCTCGTGGTCGACGACTCTCCCGTCGAACGCCTCGCCCTCCAGGAGGTGCTGGGCCGCAACGGCTACCAGGTGCTGACCGCCGAGAACGGCGAGCAGGCCATCGCACGCAGCCGCAGCGACCACCCCGACCTCATCCTGATGGACGTGGTGATGCCGGGCATGAACGGCTACCAGGCCACGCGCACGATCTCGCGCGATGACGAGACGCGCGACATCCCGATCATCATGTGCACCAGCAAGGGCCAGGAGACCGACAAGATCTGGGGCATGCGCCAGGGCGCGCTCGACTACCTGGTCAAGCCGGTCGACCACGACGAACTGCTCGCCCGCATCCGGGCGATGGGCTGAGCTCGATGGCCCGCAGCAGCCTGCGCGAATTCCAGGAACGCCTCGCCCGTCGCCTCGCCGAGGCCGCCGGCGCCGAGCGCCGCGGCCTGCTCGGCTTCCAGTGCGGCAGCGACAACTGGTTGATCGAGCTCGCCGAGGCCGGCGAGATCCTGCCCCCACCGCCCTTGTCCGCGGTGCCGCTCACCCGCCCCTGGTTCCGCGGCCTCGCCAACGTGCGCGGCAGCCTGTACGGCGTGGTCGACTTCGCCGCCTTCAACGGCCAGCCGCCGATCAGCGCCGGCGGGCGGGCGCGCCTGCTGCTGATCGGTGCGCGCCACGGCATCCACAGCGCGCTGCTGGTGTCGTCCTCGAGCGGCCTGCGCAGCCACGAGGACTTCGAGCCCGCCCCGGGCGGCGATGCCCCGCCCTGGGTGGCACGCCGCCTGCGCGACATGCAGGGCCGCGCGTGGCTGCAGCTCGACCCCGCCCGCCTGCTCGCCCAACCCGCCTTCCTCGACGCCGGGCTGGAATGACGTACGCATCCACCCCGCAAGAACCCGACCGAAAAATCGAGCATCGACCATGGCATTGAACCCGTTCGGCAAGAAAGCCCCGGCCCCCGGCGCCGGCACCGAGGCCCAGACGATCATCGAGACCTCCGCGCCGGAGCAGACGGTCGCCAACAAGACTCCGTCTCCCCCCGCTCGATCCGGCGGCCGCCTCGGCATGCTCGGCGGACTCTTCGTCGCCTGCACGGCGATCAGCGCCGGACTGCTCGCATACCAGGCGCGGGATGCGAGCCTGTCCGCGCTCCAGCTCGGCGCGGCGAGCGAACTGCAGGTGCTGCCCGGACAGATGGCCAGGGCGGCCCGCCTCGCCCGCCTCGGCGAGCCCGGCGCGGTCGCCGATCTCGAGCAGACCCGGGCACGCTTCGCCAGCTTGCTGCAGACCCTCGGCCAGGGCGGCAGCCATGCCGGCGCCACGCTGCCGCCGCTGCCCGCGAGCATGCGGCCCCTGCTGCAGGACCTCGACGCCGAGTGGCAGAAGAACGCCACGCTGGCGGCGCGCCTTGCCGCCCAAGGCGCGCCGCTCGCCGGCACCAGCGCTGCCGTGCGCGCGATCAACGCGGCCAGCGGCGCCCTCGCCGACGCGGCCGACCAGTTCGGTCGCCGTGTGGCGGCGATGAACGGAGACGCTTCTGCGCTGCGTGCGGCCCACGCCCTCCTGCTCCATGCCCAGCGCGCCACCCTGCAGGCAAACACCCTTTTCTCCGCGGATGCAGACCCGGCGGCGGCGGCCAAGGTGCTCGCCGGCGAGGCCGAGCAGCTGCGTCAGCGCCTGGCCGAACTCGAACGCCCGAGCAACGGCAGCGTCCTCGACGAGAGCCTGCGCGCGCTCGGGTCCGCCGCGGCACCGATCCTCCAGGCGATCGAGCGCATCGGCGCCGACGCGGGCGCGCTGCAGCAGGCGAACGCCGCGAGCGCCGGCCTCGCGGCGAACACCCCCGCCCTGCTCGCCGCGAGCACGGCCCTCGGCACGGCGCTCGCCGGGCGCACCGGCGGCTTCGGTCCGCTGCATGCGGGCGCGGCGCTCGCCGCCCTGCTCGCCGTGTTCGTGCTGGCGCAGATGGCGCGCGCCTACGCCGCCGACGCCGCGGCGCGCCGCCTCGCCTCGGAGGCCGAGCGCCGCCAGGCCGAGGACGAGCGCAACCTCACCCAGCAGGCCATCCTGCGCCTGATGAACGAGATGGGCGACCTCGCCGACGGCGACCTCACGGTGCGCGCCACGGTCACCGAGGACATCACCGGCGCGATCGCCGACTCGGTGAACTACACCATCGAGGAGCTCTCGGTGCTGGTACGCCGAATCAACGACGCCGCCACGCGGGTGACCTCGGCCACCGAGTCGGCGCGCCGTACCTCGACCGAGCTGCTCGCCGCCACCGACCGCCAGTCGCAGGAGATCGAGGAAGCCGGCGCCACCGCCGAGCGCATGGCGCAGTCGATGACCGACTCCTCCGCGCGCGCGCTGCAGTCCGCCCAGGTGGCGCGGCGCTCGCTGGAGTCCGCGCGCAAGGGCGCGGACGCGGTGCAGAACAGCATCCGCGGCATGAACGACATCCGCAGCCAGATCCAGGAGACCGCCAAGCGCATCAAGCGCCTCGGCGAATCCTCGCAGGAGATCGGCGAGATCGTCGAGCTCATCTCCGACATCACCGAGCAGACCAACGTGCTCGCGCTCAACGCCGCCATCCAGGCCGCCACCGCCGGCGAGGCCGGGCGCGGCTTCACCGTCGTCGCCGAGGAAGTGCAGCGCCTCGCCGAACGCTCGGCCGAGGCGACCAAGCAGATCGCCGCGATCGTCAAGACCATCCAGACCGACACCCAGGACGCGGTGGGTGCGATGGAGAGCGCCACCCGCAACGTGGTCGAGGGCGCGCAGCTCTCCGACGCCGCCGGCCAGGCGCTCGCCGAGATCGACCAGGTCTCCACCGAAACCGCCAGCCTGATCGAGCGCATCTCGGCCGACGTGCAGGAACAGGCCGCGACCGCCGGCCGCGTCGCCGCGGCGATGAAGGACATCCTCGCCGTCACCGAACAGACCTCGCTCGGCACCCGCCAGACCGCCGTGTCGATCGACCAGCTCGCCGAGCTGGCGGTGGAGCTGAAGGGCTCGGTCTCGGGCTTCAAGGTCTGACCACGCTGGCTGTCGCCCGGAAGAACAGCATGACACACGCCACCGAGCCGGACCTGGGACCGCTGACCTGGGTGAAGGGCGAGATCGACGCCGCGCTGGGGCGCGCGCGCGAAATCCTCGAGCGCGGCTGCGCAGGCAGCGAAGCCGCCGGCCTGCAGTTCGCGCAATCGCACCTGCATCAGGTGCGCGGCGCCCTCGACATCGTCGGCCTCGACGGCCTGACGCTGTTCACCGACGCCCTCGAGCAGCTGCTCGGGGCGATGGCGCGCGGCGAGGTCCCGGCCGACGCCGCGCGCCACGCGCTCGCCCTGCGCGCGCTGGCGATGGTGGGCAACTACCTCGAGGAGCTCGCCGACGGCGCGCCCGACCAGCCGCTGCGGCTGGCCGCGCGCTACCTCGAGCTCGCCGCCGCGCGCGGCCAGCACGACGCCAGCGCCGCCGACCTCTTCCATCCCGATCTTTCGCGCCGCCCGCCTGCGCGTGCGGCGCCGCCGGCGGACACGACCGGGAGCGAGGCGCGGGAGCTGCGCGCGGCACGCAGCCGCTTCGAGCGCGGTCTGCTGGAGTGGCTGCGCAAGGGCGCGGCGGGCGAAGGCGCGCGCGTCATGCGCGACGCGATCGCCGAGGTCGAGGCGCAGCAGCGCAGCCCGGCTGCGCGCAGTCTGTGGTGGGCCAGCCTCGCGTTCTACGACGCCCTGATCCACGGCGGGCTGCAGCCCGACCCGGCGGTGAAGCGCCTGTGCACCCAGCTCGACGCCCAGTTCCGCCGCCTGCTGAGCGGCACGCCCTCGGTGCCGGACCGTCTGCTGCGCGAACTCCTCTACCAGATCGCGCGCGCCCCGGTGCGCACTGAACAGCAGCGTGCGGTACGCGCGTGCTGGCAGCTCGACGCGCAGATCCCGGAGCCGGGGCTGGAGGTCGGCGAGACACCGATCGCGCCGCTGCTCGACGCCCTCGCCGCCCGCCTCGGCGAGGCGCGCGCGCATTGGGAAGCCTTCTGCGCCGGCACCGCGGTGGCCCTGCCCCGCTTCGAGGATGCAGTCGCGGCGATGAGCGCCCCCGCCGAGGCGCTCGGCCGCCCGGGCGTGCGCATCCTGTGCGCCGCACTGCTCGACTTCGCGCGCTGGCTGCGCCGCGATCCGCTGCAGTTCGTCGAGACCTCGGGCATGGAGGTCGCCACCGCGCTGCTGAGCCTCGAAGGCGCGCTCGACCGTCGTCCGCCGCCCGCCGGATTCGGCGCGCGCGCGGAACAGATCGCCGCCCGTCTGCTCGCCCTGCAGCGCGGCGAGCCCCTGTCCGCGGGCGCGATCGTCGCAGCACCGGCGGATGCCCGCCAGGCGCAGGAGCGCGCCGCGCTCGAGCAGGTGGCGAAGGAGATGCTCGCCAGCCTCGCCCACGTCGAACAGGTGCTGGACGACTTCTTCCGCAACCAGGCCAGGCGCGAGCCCCTGCTGCAGCTCCACCAGCCGCTGCAGCAGATCATCGGTGCCCTGAGCATGCTCGGCGAGACCGACGCGCTCGCCCTGGTGCGCAACGCCGCGATCCACATCGCCAGCCTCGCGCGCGAGGACAGCCGCGCCGGCCAGGCCGAGTTCGAACGCCTCGCGCGCGACCTCTCCGCGCTCGGCTTCTACATCGAGGCGATGCCGCGCGGCGGCGCCCGCCTGGAAGAACTGCTCGACCCGAGCCTGGGGCTCCAGGGCAGGCCGGCTGCACAGGAGGACGCGGCGGCGCCCGCTGCCGCGATCGCCGCCACACCTGTGGCGGCACCGGCACCGACGCCCGCGACCGAAGCCGCCGCGGCGGCGCCCGTCGAGATGCCCGAGCCGCCGCCGCCCGCGGCCGCGGAGCCGCCTCCACAAGACCTGGACGCCGCGGCGACGCAGGTCGCAGCGGCCCACCCGGAGAGCCCCGAAAACCTGTTCGGCCTCGACTTCCCCGATCTCGACTTCAGCCCCCTCGAAGAACTCGAGACACCTGCCGCAATGCCGCAGGCCGCGACAGAGCCCGTCGGCACCGATGCGCGGGCGCCTGCCGCCGCCCCCGAACTCGCCGCCACGGTCGCCGCGGAGAGCGCAGCCGCCCCGATGGCCGCAGGGGCGGCGCCGGTGGGCGCGGAGATCGACGCCGAACTGCTGGCGATCTTCATCGAGGAGGCGCACGAGGTGCTCGCCGGGATCGCGGCCGGGCTCGAAGCACTCCGCGACGGCACGGACGAGCCCGCGCAACTGGTCACCATCCGGCGCGGCTTCCACACCCTCAAGGGTAGCGGGCGCATGGTCGGGCTCGTCCAGCTCGGCGACACCGCGTGGGCGGTGGAGCAGGCGCTGAACCGCTGGCTGCAACTCGACTGGGCGCTCACCCCCGCCTTGTTCGCCCTCGTCGCCGAGGGCCATCGGGTGTTCTCCGCCTGGGTGGCGCAACTCGAACATGGCGAGGCCGGCGGTGGCGACACCGCGGCTCTGATCGCCGAGGCGAGACGGCTCCACGAAGCGGCCGAGCCGGTGCACGACGCCGGCATCACCACGCCGAGCGGAGCGCTCCCGCCCCTCCCCGAGCCGATCGAGGAGATCGAGGCGGAACCCGCCGCCACGGCCCCCGCCTCCGCGCCGATGCAGATCGACAGCGTGGACTTCCTGCTCGACGGCGAGATCGGCGGAGCCCCGCCGGCCCCCCCAGCGGGCACGGAGGAGACCACGCCCGTGTTCCCCGCCGCGACCGCGGCGAGCGCAACCGAAGAAGAGCTGATCGAATTCATCGAGCCGCTCGACGAGGGCGCCCCGATCGCGCTGGAAGCCTTCGAGTTCTTCCCGGCGCAGCCGGACGAAGTGCGAATCGAAGGCGGAGACGACGAGGTCGCCCCCGCACAGGCGCCCGCCGCAACGCAGGACGACGCGCCCGCCAGCGATGTCGTCGCCAGCCCCGCTGGCGACACCCTGCGCATCGGCGACGGCGAGATCTCGCGTGCGCTGCACGCGCTCTACTGCAGCGAATCGGCCCAGCACCTGGCCGCGCTCGAGCAGGCGCTGCGCGCGCTGCACGCGGGCGACGAGCCCCCCTCGACCGCCGCGATACGCGCCGCCCATACCCTGGCCGGCATCTCGGGCACCGTGCGCGCAGAGGCCGCGCATCGCCTCGGCCGCGCCCTGGAGCACCGCCTGGAACGCCTCGCCGACGCCGCCCGGGCTCCGGACGGGAACGAGCTGGCGCTGTTCGGCGAGGCTCTCGACGCCCTGCGCGCGATGCGCGACGAGATCGCCGCGGGCGGCACGCCGGCGGCGGAGGATGCACTCGTCGCACGCCTGGACGCTCGCGCCGACGAAGACAGCGCAGGCCTGGCCGACCTGTCCGAGGTCCTCGCTCCCGACATCGCCCTCGCTCCCGACATCGCCCTCGCTGTCGACGCGCAGACCGCACTCGACGGCGCGCGCGCCGCCGACCACGCGCCCCCCCCGCCAGCGGCTCCCGCGAGCCTACCCGCAGCGGTCCCCGCGGCGGAGGCGGGCGCCGTGGACAGTGCGCAGGACGACATCGACAGCCAGCTGCTGCCGATCTTCCTCGAAGAGGCCGCCGAGACCATCGGCGAGCTCCACGCCACCCTGCGCCGCTGGCGCATGCAGGCCGACGACGAAGAGGCGCCGCGTGCGGTCGCGCGCCTGCTGCACTCGCTCAAGGGCAGCGCGCGCATGGCGGGCGCGATGCGCCTCGGCGCCCACCTGCACGAACTCGAATCGCGCCTGGAGGACGGCCTCGCCGCGCGCGAGGCGGCGGCCGGGCTCGCCGAAGCGCTCGCGCACGGCATCGACCGCTGCGAGCAGGTCATCGACGAGCTCGCCCTCGGCGAAGCGGCCCTCCAGGCGCCGGCCGCCCCGATCCGCGCCGAGGAAGCCGGCGCCGGCGCGGAGGCGGCACCCGAGGTCGAGCCGCTCGCCTCCCCGACCCTGCGTGTGCGCGCCGAGCGGATCGACCGCTTCGTCAACCAGGCCGGCGAGATCGGCGTCGCGCGCAGCCGGGTCGAGGGCGAGCTGCGCAGCCTGCGGCGCTCGCTGCTCGATCTCACCGAGAACGTGATCCGCCTGCGCAACCAGCTGCGCGAGGTCGAGATCCAGGCCGAGGTGCAGATGCAATCGCGCATCGCGCAGGCCGGCACCCAGCACACCGATTTCGATCCGCTCGAGCTCGACCGCTACACCCGCCTGCAGGAACTCACGCGGATGATGGCCGAGAGCGTCAACGACGTGACCACCGTGCAGCAGGGCCTGCTGCACAACCTGGACGGCGCGGAGCTCGCCCTCGGCAGCCAGGCGCGCATGGCGCGCGAGCTGCAGCAAGGGCTGATGCAGGTGCGCATGCTGCCCTTCGACAACCTTGCCAGCCGGCTCTACCGGGTGGTGCGGCAGAGCGCGCGCGAGCTCGGCAAGCGTGCCGCGCTCGACCTGCGCGGCGGACGCATCGAGGTCGACCGCAGTGTGCTCGAGCAGATGGCCGCGCCGCTCGAACACCTGCTGCGCAACGCGGTCGCGCATGGCATCGAGGCCCCGGCCGCGCGCCTGGCCGCCGGCAAGGCCGAGACCGGCAACATCGAGCTGACGGTGCGCCAGGAGGGCAACGAGATCGCCATCGAGATCGCCGACGACGGCGCCGGACTGGACCTCGAGCGCATCGCGGCGCAGGCGCGCGCGCGCGGTCTGCTCGGCGCCGACGAGCGCGTCGACGAGCGCCGCCTGGTGAACCTGATCTTCGTCTCCGGCTTCAGCACCGCGCGCGAGGTCTCCGCGGTCTCCGGCCGCGGCGTCGGCATGGACGTGGTGAAGGCGCAAACCGCCGCCGCCGGTGGCCGCGTCGAGGTCGCCAGCCGGCCCGGCGCCGGCACCCGCTTCTCGATCCGCCTGCCGCTCACCCTCGCGGTGACGCAGACCCTGCTGGTGGAGGCCCTCGGCCGCAGCTGGGCCGTGCCGGCCAACATGATCGTGCAGGCGATGGAGCTCAAGCCCGACGCGCTGCAGGCCTTGCAGCAGGCGCACGGGATCGACTGGCAGGGCGAGCATTATCCCTACCGCTACCTGCCGCGCCTGCTCGGCGATCGCGAGGCGCGCCCCGCCGAGGCCCGCTACAGCTGGGTCCTGCTGCTGCGCGCCGGCGCACAGACGCTCGCGCTGCATGTCGACGGGCTGCGCGGCAACCAGGAGGTCATCGTCAAGAACGCCGGCCCGCAGCTCACCCGCGTCGTCGGCATGAGCGGCGCGACCGTGCTCGGCGACGGCGAGATCGTGCTGATCCTCAACCCGGTCGCGCTGGCCGCGCGTGCCGCCGCCGACACGGACGAGGCGCACGGGGGCTTGTTCGGCCCGGCCTCCGAGGCGCCGCCGCCGCTGCACCTGCCCACGGTGATGGTGGTGGACGACTCGCTGACCGTGCGCAAGATCACCGGCCGTCTGCTCGAGCGCGAGGGCTACCGGGTGATCACCGCCAAGGATGGGGTGGATGCGCTCGAGCAGCTCATCGACCTGAAGCCCGACGTGGTGCTCACCGACATCGAGATGCCGCGCATGGACGGCTTCGACCTCGTCCGCAACATCCGCGCCGACGCGCGCCTGCACGACCTGCCGGTGGTGGTGATCACCTCGCGCCTGGCGGAGAAGCACCGCCGTTACGCCCTGGAGGTCGGCGCCGACCACTACCTCGGCAAGCCCTATCAGGAAGAGGAGCTGCTCGCGCTGGTGGCGCGCTACGCACAGGCGGGCAAGGGCTGAGGGGGGCCTCGCTCTTTCTGCGGTGCCAGCCGGGATGCGGCAACGGATGCGCCTCGACGCCCTCCGAACCGCCGCCGATCTCGACGTGCGTCGCTCCTGCGCCCCCGGCGTGGAAGCACGCTGCAGGAGCGACGCAAGTCGAGATATTGCAGTGGTAGACCGCTCCGTCCCGGCGTCTACGCGCCCAGCGCGCGCGCCATGCGCGCGAGCGCTTCGTCCAGCGTCGCGCGCGGGCAGCCGAAGTTGAGCCGCACGAAGCCCGGCGCGCCGAAGGCCGCGCCATCCGAGAGTCCGACGCCGGCGGCCTCGAAGAAGGCCGCCGGGTCGGAGACCCCGCGCGCCGCCATCATCGCGCGGCAGTCGACCCAGGCCAGGTAGGTCGCTTCGGGGCGCGTCGTCGCCAGGCCGGGCATCGCCGCGACGGCCTCCAGCACGCGCTCGCGGTTGCCGCGCAGGTAATCCAGCAGCGCCCGCCGCCAGGCATCGCCGTCGCGGTAGGCGGCCTCCGCCGCGACCATGCCGAGCACGTTCACATGCGGCACGATGCCGCGCATGGCGTGGCGGTAGCGCCGGCGCAGCGCGGGGTCGGGAATGATCGCGAAGGCGCAGTACAGCGCCGGGATGTTCCAGGTCTTGGACGGCGCCATCAGGGTGATCGTGCGCCGCGCGATAGCCTCGTCGAGCGCGGCGAGCGGGCGGTGCGTGCGATCGGCGTCGAGCACCAGGCCGCAGTGGATCTCGTCCGAGCACACCAGCAGGTCGTGGCGCGCGGCGAAGTCGGCGAGCCGGCGCAGTTCGGCTTCGTCGAACACCCGGCCGACCGGGTTGTGCGGGCTGCACAGCAGCAGCAGCCGGGTCGTGGGCGTGCAGGCGGCCTCGAGCGCGTCCCAGTCCCATTGCCAGCGGCCGTCGCCCAGCACCAGTTCGGCGCGCTGCAGCACGCGGCCGGTGTTGGCCGGGGCGGTAAGGAAAGGCGGATACACCGGGGTGGCGGTGAGCACGCCGTCGCCCGCTTCGCCGGCGATGGCGCAGGCGAGGTTGAAGCCGGCGACCACGCCCGGCAGCCACACCAGCCAGTCGGGCTGGATCGTCCATCCGTGATCCCGCCGCAGGCCTTCGACCACGGCCTGCTCGAGCGCGGGCCAGGCGTCGGTGTAGCCGAACACACCATGGTCGATGCGCCGGTGCAGGGCCTCGATGACCGCCGGCGGCGCGGCGAAGTCCATGTCGGCGACCCACAGCGGCAGCACGTCGCGGCCGGCGTAGCGGCCCCACTTCTCGCTGGGCAGGCTGCGGCGGTCGATGAGGCGGTCGAAGTCGAAGAGGGCGTCGGTCATGGGGGGCGTCCGGTAAAGGGTGACGGGACCTCATTGTCCCGCATTCCCCCGCGCGCTCACCGCCCCGTAGGAGCGACGCAAGTCGCGATCCGGCGCGCGGGCTGCGCACCGGATCCCGGGCATGGCGCGGCGGCGATGTCGGGGGGATGGCGCGGCGGCGATCCGGCCGCGGGACCGGGGTGGCGGGCGCCGCCTGCACTCGCGGCCCTGCGCTTCGCTGCGGGCTGCCCTCGGTGGAGGACGTCGCGGGGGCGGCGACGCAAACTCGGCGCTGCGCGCCTCAGACATGCGTCGCCTTGTTTCCCCCGCGACGCCCTCCACCTCGGCGCTCCTGAAGTTGGCGTCCGCCACCCCGGCCCCACGGCCTTGCGTGGGAGAGTGGCTGAGAGGCCGAGGGCGGTGGGGGGTGCGTGGAACGGCGCGGGCACTTGTTCCCGGGCCACTCTTGTCAGCGGGCGGCCGCCGCCTCTGGCTGACGCCTAGGCGCCTTGCGCGTCGTTCTTCACGACCCCGAAGCGCTTCAGCGTGCGTTCGCGCGCGGCGGCGTGGTCCACGACCGGCCCCGGGTAGTCCACACCGATCTTCGTGCGGCACGCGGTCTGGTCGATGCCGCCCATGGTCCACGGGGCGTGGATGAACTTGTCGGGCACGCGCGCGAGTTCGGGCAGGTAGCGGCGGATGAAGCGGCCTTCGGGGTCGAATTTTTCCGACTGGGTGACGGGGTTGAAGATGCGGAACCAGGGCTGGGCGTCGCAGCCGGTCGAGGCCGCCCACTGCCAGCCGCCGTTGTTGGCAGCGAGGTCGTAGTCGTTGAGCCGGACGGCGAAGTAACGCTCGCCCAGGCGCCAGTCGACGCCGAGGTCCTTGGTGAGGAAGGAGGCGACGATCATGCGCAGGCGGTTGTGCATCCAGCCAGTCTGGTCGAGCTGGCGCATCGCCGCATCGACGATCGGATAGCCGGTGCGCGCCTCGCACCAGGCGGCGAAGAGCTCGGGCGCGTCGTCCCACTGCACGGCGTCGTACTCGGGACGGAAGGCACGGTCCACCACCTGCGGGTGGTGCCACAGGATCTGGTGGTAGAAGTCGCGCCAGATCAGCTCCGACAGCCAGGTCTCCGCCCCCTCGCCGCCGCGCGCGCGGGCGTGGGCGGCGAGCCGGCGGATCGACACGGTGCCGAAGCGCAGGTGGGTGGACAGATAGCTGACGCCCTTCACCGCCGGGAAGTCGCGCGCGCGCTTGTAGCGCTCGATGCGCGCGGCGAAGTCGTCGAACAGGCGCTTGCCGCCGCTCATGCCCACAGGCATGTTCAGCTCGGCGAGGTTGGTGGGCGCGAAGCCGATGTCGGCCAGCCCGGGCAGGGTCTCGCCGGCGGGCTTCGGCGCCAGGTGCGCGGCGTACTTCTCCACCGCATGCGAGCTGACCTGGAAATCGTCCACCGCCTTCAGCCAGGCGTTCTTGTAAGGCGTGAACACGCTGTAGGGCTTGCCCGTCTGGGTGAGCACCTCGTCACGCTCGAAGACCACCTGGTCCTTGAAGTCCTCGTAACCGATGCCGTCCTCGGCGAGTCGCTGCGCGACCCGGCTGTCGCGCAGGATCGCGTCGGGTTCGTAGTCGCGGTTGGCGAAGACCTTGTCGACGCCAAGCTCGGCAGCCAGGCGCGGGATCTCGTCCTCGGCGCGGCCATGGCGGACGATCAGCCCGCCTCCCGTGCCACCCGCGGCACGCGCCATGGCGTCG
>WBZL01003314.1_pt1 | contig 14840 bp, 13 predicted proteins | sample 5204291 | NCBI WGS metagenome assembly WBZL01 (sample SAMN12344345, study PRJNA552823) | activated sludge metagenome | biome: Activated sludge suspended growth; feature: Nitrification reactor; material: Wastewater; isolation source: activated sludge from nitrification reactor of wastewater...
ATGTACATCCCCCGTTCACCCTTTTTTTCGGGCTAAGCTCTACCCTGGGTAGTTACCGGGTTCTTTGGGAATCGGTGGAGAGAGTTGGTTAAATTTTCGTGAACGTAGGCCTATCGTAGCCTGTCCGTTACTTGCGCCGTGCACCTGCGAATGGTAATATGCCCTTACGATGTATCTCAAAGGCAGTAAATGGCGTATGACCAAACGGCGGCGCCACTCCAATCCAATCTGGATCGCCCTCCTTTTGGTGTTGATTGGGGCCAGCGTGTATGTGAACGAGGTGGTGGTTCCGGCCACGCCCCCTCTCTTCATTCCTACCCCCACGCCTACCCGTAGCCCCGAATCTTTGGTGAATGAAGCGCGGGAAGCCTTCAATACGGGCAACCTGGATACGGCAGTGATTTCTTACGAACAAGGGGTTTTGGCTGATCCCGGCAACCCCTCGCTTTTTTTGGAACTGGCGCGGGTTCAAATTTTTAAAGGGGATTACGAAGAAGCGCTTACCAACACGGAAAACGCCTTGCTCCTGAGTAATAGTAATCCGCTTGCTCATGCTTTGAATGGATGGGCGTTCTATTTTCTGGGGGATAATTTGAAAGCAGAGGCCTCCTTCAAAGCCGCGCTGGAATTGGACCCCACCAATGCCTTCGCCCACGCTTTTTGGGCCGAGATGTTGGCCTATGATGGCGATATTGATCGGGCGATTGAAGAGTCCCGCGCCGCGGTGGACTCCAATCCCAATCTGTTGGAGGTTCATCGGGCGCGGGGCATTGTTTTTTATGTCACCAAAAATTACCCCGAAGCAGTGCAGGAATTCAAAGCGGCGCTGGCGATCAACGATAAAATCCCCGATCTCTACATTCTGCTGGGGTTGAACTATAACGCCCTCAACGACGCGGCGCTGGCGATTGACGCTTTTACGGTCGCGGATACGCTCTACCCCGCCAATGCCCAACCCGATTATCTCATTTCCCGCACGTATTTCAGGAACGGGGAATTTGCCAAGGCCGTCCAGTACGGCAAACAAGCTGTGCAAAACGCTCCAGACGACCCCCTCATGCATGCCGTTCTGGGGACGGCCTTGTACAAAAACACGGAATACGAAGAGGCCATTCAAGAAATGGGGATTGCTGTGCAAGGAATTCCCTTGAATGAGCAAAGTACACTATTTGAAGTTGATCTATATATCTATTACGCCTACGCGCTTCTGAAAAATGACCGGTGTGATCAGGCGGTCCCCTGGCTCCAACTTCTTCTCAACACCGTGCCGGAAAACGAAAACGTGATTCTGAATGCCCCCGACGGCATTGCGTTATGTCAAGAAGGGCAGGAAGCGACCGCGACCCCAGAGGGCGTGGAAGTCACCCCCGAAGTGACGCCCACCCCGTAAAGCCTTCCCGTTCCCACGAATATCTATCCCCCATGCACCTCTCCGAAGATCGCCTCACCTTTCGCCCCCGCCGCGAGCGCTCCGACCCCTATCGGATGCTCCTGTGGGCCGGGTTGATTCTGGCCGGGCTGTGGATGCTCGTGCAGATTTTTGATGGGGAGATTGTGGCCTTTGAACCTGTCCCCACCCCCACCCGAACGGCAGGGTCGTTCTCCCAAGAGGGACAGGCGCAGTTCGCGGCGGGGGACTTGAATAGAGCCATTGCCGCTTACGAAGATTCCCTCAACACCGATCCCAATAACGCCCGCCTGCGCGCCGAACTCGCCCAAATTCAAGTCTATACCTCCGCCCTGTTAACCACGGATGCCGAGCGAGAGAAGCGTCTGCAAGATGCGCTGGATAACATCACCCTGGCGGCAAAACTGGCCCCCCGCGATAGTTTTGTCCACGCGATTCGCACCTTTGTCCTTGATTGGAACGCCAACCCCAACCTCGTTACCCCCTCCGAACGGACGGATTTACTCTTTCAGGCCTCCAACGCCGCCGTCCTCGCGCGGGAATTGGACAACGACAACGCCCTGGCCCTGGCCTATTACGCGGAAGTCCTGCTCGATCAAGGTCAGCTCGTCCTCGCGGAAGAATCGATCAATGCCGCCCTGGAAGCCGATGATACCCTCATGGATGTCTATCGGATTTATGGACAGGTCTTGGAAGCGAAGGGCCTTTACTTCGATGCGATTGCGGCGTACGAACAAGCGGCAAATATCAACCCTAACATGACTTTTCTGTATTTGTACGTGGGCTACAACTATCGTCAGTTGGCCCAGGAAGCACAGTTAGTGGACATCAACTCGCCCGTTGCCAAAGAACGTTTTGCTCAGGCGCTCGATGCGTTTGCCCGCGCGGCCAGCATCAACGAACAATTAGGCATTAATGATCCTGTTCCCTATTTAGCGATTGCAAAAACCTACGCCCAACAAGGTGAATTTTTCATCGCCTCCCGCAATGGCGAAAAAGCCTTGACGTTCGATCCTCAAAACCCCACCGTTTACGGACAACTGGGCCGGATTTACATGCAGGCACGCAATTACGAAACTGCCCTCCCCACCTTAAAATGTGCCGTAGTCGGCTGTACTGCCGAAGAAAATGAAGTCGCTCAGCAGTGGGTGGGGGAGGGGTTGGCCGTCGAAGGGCTTCCCCTGACCTCCATCGAAGTCGCGTTTTATTATTCGTTTTATGACTCCGTATTGTCCGCTTTGAACAAATGTGACGAAGCGCTTCCGATCCGAAACATGTATGAGGCGGTTTACGGGACCAATGAAGCGATCGCTTTCGTCATTGCAGATAACGTGGAAATCTGCCGGATTTTGGCAGAGACAGAGCCAAAATAGCGCCATTTCTTGGGGGACTGTCAGAAATCCATAAGAATCTATTTCATCACTCTCTTGACTTCCCTTTTGAATCTGTGTATCATAAGCCCGGTTTAGCACTCATGGTAATAGAGTGCTAAATTAATACCCAACTAGACTTTCTATTCCATTATCACCTTCTGGAGGTCACAATGTCCCTTTCACTAAAACCCCTCGGCAATCGTGTCGTTGTGGAACCCGTCGAGCAGGAAGAAATGACTGCTGGCGGCATTATTCTGCCCGAAACAGCCAAAGAAAAACCCCAACGTGGCAAAATCCTGGCCGCTGGCCCCGGCGACCGCAATGACAAAGGCGAACGCGTCGCAATGGACGTAGCCGTCGGCGATATCGTGCTGTTTGCCAAATATTCCGGCACCGAAATTAAACTGGATGGCAAAAAAGTGCTCATCCTGCGCGAAAACGACATCCTGGCCATCGTAACTGGCTAGTAAAAGCTGGCTCTTTGGTCTTGCGTGAGGTGATTTCCGAATTTTGGGGGGTGGGCAGGATGTCCATCCTGCCCACCCCCCAAAATTCGGCGACCTCCTCAACCCAGAGAACCGTAAAACTTAAATCACTGGAGTCTCCCCATGGCTAAACAACTTGTTTTTTCCGATGAAGCTCGCCGGCGCTTACAGTCCGGTATGGACACCCTGGCCAAAGCCGTTGCCACCACCCTTGGCCCCAAGGGCCGCAACGTTGCCCTCGACCGAAAATTTGGCTCCCCCACCATCACCCACGATGGCGTCACCGTAGCCAAAGAAATCGAACTTGAGAACCCCTACGAAAATATGGGCGCTCAACTCCTCAAAGAAGCCGCCACCAAAACCAATGACATCGCTGGCGACGGCACCACCACCTCCACCGTGTTGGCCCACGCCATCGTGACCGAAGGCCTGAAAGCCCTCGCCGCTGGCGCAAATCCGATGCTCGTCAAACGTGGCATCGAAGGCGCGACCAAAGCCGTATCCGAATGGATCAAAGCCAACGCCATCGCCATCAGCACCAAAGAAGAAATGGGCAACATCGCTTCCATTTCTGCCCAGGATCGGGAAATTGGTGACTTGATCGCAGGCGTGTTCGACAAAGTCGGCAACGACGGCGTCATCACCGTTGAAGAATCTCGTGGTCTGCAATTCGAAACCGAATACGTCGAAGGGATGCAATTCGACCGGGGTTACATCTCCGCTTACTTTGTGACCGATCCCGAACACATGGAAGCGACCATCCCCGACCCCTATCTCCTCATCCACGACAAGAAAATCTCCGCCGCCCAGGACATCGTCCCCATTCTGGAGAAACTCGTCCAGATCGGCAAACGTGACCTCGTCATCATCGCCGAAGATATTGATGGAGAAGCCCTCGCCACCCTCGTCCTCAACAAACTGCGCGGGATGCTGAACGTCCTCGCCGTCAAAGCCCCTGGCTTTGGTGATCGCCGCAAAGCCATGCTCGGTGACATCGCTGTCCTGACTGGCGCAACCGTCATCTCCGACGAAACCGGTCGCAAACTCGAAAGCGTGACCCTGGCTGACTTGGGCCGCGCCGAGAAAGTCACCTCCTCAAAAGATGACACCACCGTCATCGGCGGCAAAGGCGACAGCGACCAGATCAAGGGCCGTGTCGAACAAATCCGCGTGGAAATCGACAAATCCACCAGCGACTACGACAAGGAAAAACTCAACGAACGTCTTGCCAAACTGGCGGGTGGCGTTGCCATCATCCGTGTCGGTGCCGCAACCGAAACCGAACTCAAAGAAAAGAAACACCGCGTCGAAGATGCCGTCTCCGCGACCCGTGCCGCGGTCGAAGAAGGGATCGTTCCGGGTGGTGGTGTGGCCCTCGTCAACGCCCTCGGCGCTCTGGAAGGCCTCAAAATGGAGAATGAAGATGCACAATTGGGCGTCAACATTGTCCGCAAATCCCTCGAAGTTCCCCTCCGCAAAATCGCCGACAACGCTGGACAGGATGGCTCTGTCATTCTCGAAGGGGTGCGCCGTGCCCAGAAAGAACAGAATAACGCTCGCATTGGCTACAACGTCCTGAGCGAAGAATATGGCGACATGGTCAAAGCCGGTGTCATTGACCCCGCGAAAGTGACCCGCGGTGCGCTCGAAAACGCCGCCTCCATCGCCGCGATGATCCTCACCACCGAGGCCCTCATCACTGACCTTCCCGAAAAGGATAAGGCTCCTGCGGCTCCCCAAATGCCCGATTATTAAAATCTGGCTGTTCATCAACCTGAAAAAAACAGGGTCTGGCATGTACATGCCAGACCCTGTTTTTTTGGGGAATGATAATGTTTTGCCTGCTTTTGACAAATCATCTTAAGAATGATAGAATGCCCCTGTTATTTGAATAAATGCGCCGGAAGATCGGCCTTCAAGGTTTGAAGTTGAAACTGAATGTAAAAACAAAGCACTCAAAAAACAACACCCATTTGACCCTACAGGCCCCGGCTTTCAAATCGCCGGGGTTATTTTTTTTGTAACTACTCAGCAAGAGTAGGAGGTTCTGAAAAAAAAGGATGGAAGGGGGAATGTACATCCCCCCTTCCATCCTTTTTTTTCGAGTTTTACCTCTTTGAGCGTGAGTAATTACTTTTATTGTAAATGACCAGAATAACAAAACCAACGCGAGAACTTCGCGATAAAAAACAGAAGGTTCTATCCACCTGGAAGACCCTCACGTACAGACTCAGGACATCATTTGCCTGAGTGAACAATGGAGAAATACACATATGACAATTGAAAAATTACGCATCATCCCCCTTGGCGGTGCGGGCGAAATCGGCAAAAACATGACCGTTTTCGAATACGGGGACAATATCTTAATCGTAGATGCAGGCCTGATGTTCCCGGAAAATGACATGCTCGGCATTGATTACATCATCCCGGACATTGGTTACCTGCTCGACAAAGTGGAAAACGTACGGGGGATCGTTATCACGCATGGACACGAAGATCACATCGGGGCCATCAACCACATTTTGGATCAGTTGGATGTCCCGGTTTACGCGACCCCGCTCACCCGCGGTTTGTTAGAAGTGAAAATTGCCCGTGATGGCAAATCGAAAAATACACGGGTGCTGAACACCGTCCAGGCGGGGCAAAGCATCGAACTTGGCCCCTTCAAAGTGGAACTGTTCCACGTCTGTCACTCGATCCCGGATGGGGTGGGGTTGGGGATCACGACCCCCGCGGGGTTGGTGGTTCACACGGGCGATTACAAATTCGATCATACCCCCGTGGACAATTGGCCCACCGATTACGGCAAACTGGCGGAATTCAGCTCGCGCGGGGTGCTTGCCCTGCTCGCGGATTCCACCAACGCCGACGAACCCGGTTGGACTCCGTCCGAGCAGGTCATCGGCCCGGCGCTGGATGAGGTATTCCGCGCGGCCCCGGGGCGGATCATCGTCGCCTCGTTCGCCTCGCTCATCTCCCGGATGCAACAGGTCGCGGTCGCGACCGCCAATCACGGGCGCAAGCTCGCGTTTGTCGGCACGAGCATGACCGAAAATGCCAAAATGGCCCGAAAATTGGGCTATTTGGACATCCCCGATAACGTGCTGGTGTCCGTTCAGCAAGCGTTGCAAATGGCTCCCAGCGAAATCGTGTTGATGTGTACCGGCTCGCAAGGGGAACCGTCCTCGATCTTGGGGCGCCTCTCGCGGGATACGAACCGCCAGTTCGCGTTGAAAAAAGGGGACACGGTAGTCCTGTCATCCCACCCCATTCCGGGCAATGAAGAATTGGTCAACCGCACGATCAACAGCCTTTTCCGGCGCGGGGCGAACGTGATTTATGATCCGATTGTGCCGGTGCATGTGTCCGGGCACGCCAGCCAGGAAGAGATCAAGTTGATGTTGCACCTGGTCAAGCCGAAGTACCTGATCCCCATCCACGGCGAACTGCGCCATCTGCACCAGCACGCGGCGATGGGCCGGGAATTGGGCATCCCCGCCGAAAATATTGCGGTGGTGGAAAATGGGCAGATTATCGAATTTGACAACGGACAGATGACGCTTGGGGAACGCCACCCCGGCGGGTATGTGTTTGTGGATGGTTTGGGGGTGGGAGATATTGGCCCGGCGGTGGTCCGCGAACGGGAATCGCTCGCCCGCGATGGGTTTGTGGTAGTCAATCTGCTGGTCAACAAAGTCAGCGGAAAGCTCATCCGCGAACCGGAAATTATGACTAAAGGGTTTGTGTACGAACCTGAATCCGAAGCATTACTGCTCGAAACCGTGGAACATGTCACGAACACCGTCCACGGTGCGAACGGCAGTATGAAAACGGACGTGGAACGCGCCCTGAAAGATTTCTTGTACAACGAGACCAAACGCCGCCCGATGGTGTTTGTGCTGGCGACGGAAGTGTAAACGAGCGCAAATATTGTGCGTAAAAGCAAAACCGGCCTTTTCGGGCCGGTTTTTTTATTTTCCGGCTGTAACTACTCAGCCGCGGTAGAGATCGGAGGTTCCTGGCAGGCTATCCCTTCTCTGCCTGAATGGCTCGTGCGAGGGTGCCGTTGGGCAGGAAGTTGGATTTCACATTTTCAACGGCCTCTTTTCGATCTTCGCCGCCTGCGTCGGATAAAAAGATTTGTTCGCAATAAACGGCTATATCTTCAATAATCCGTTCGGAACGATAATAGGCGATGGCGAGGGGATGAATGGTCGTGTGGCCGTACCCCTGATAAAACAGGGTTTCTTCTTCCTGTGGGGTATATCCGCTGTCGCCAAGTCCCCCACCGATGAACATCAAATCGCGCTCTTTGGGGGCAAATATGAGGGTGTCCCAGTCCACCATATACAGCGCGCCCTGCCGATCTAGAAGCAGATTCCAGCCGTGAATATCTGCGTGGCACAAGATGTATTTGAGGGGGTGTTCTTGAAGGGTGTGTGCATACCGCTCCGTCCGTTTGAGCAGGTCGAGCATTTTTTCGCGTTGGGTGTTCAAAAAAGCGGCCAATTCCTGCGCGGCGGGGTCCTCAAATGTTTCTTTGGCGATCCGATCCAGAAAGTGTTGGACAAGCTCGCGCCATCGGGGTGAAAAATTTTCGCTTGGTATCCCCAGGGTGATGGCTGAGGGGATTTTTGCGGTGTGAAACTTTTTGAGGGCGGCGCCAAATTCGATCCATTGTTGGGGCGATAAGGGCCTCTCAAAGCCATTTTGCCCTTCGATGTAGGGGGACAGGATCACGTTGAAAGGGGGAAGGTTGGCCCAAAGGTGCCCGGTCTGGGTGGTGAGAGGGGCAATCACCTGTGGGAGTCCCAGGTCGCTCAGATATTTCGGGATGGCTACCGTAGCTTTGTGGAAGTTGCCGCGTCTTAGTTTTACGAAGTAAGCGGCGCCGTGGTGGGTGCGGGCTTGATAGACCGCGGTGTTCTGATCGGCGCCGAGTGGAAGAAAAGAGATGCTTTCGACCTGCAAGCCATATTCGCTCCGCAGGCAGTCGATGATTTTTTCGTCTGGAAAGTCAGGTTTTTCGAGCATGATTTGATGAAAGGCGGGTGGATACGGCTTACCGAGGCCTGCTCTCCGAACGTACTCAGCGAGGGTAGAGATTAGCCCGAAAAAAAGGGTGAGCAGTTATCCCCGAACGATTAATAACCCGGAGATGAAATTGTTGGCAATATGGGCCAGCGTGGGCGGCCACACGGAAGCACTGTGTTGATAGAGCCAACCCGCCACCCCACTGAAGATGAACACCCCCACACTATTGGCAACCATCGCCTGCGTCACTCCGCCATGCGACAACCAAAAAGGGAGATGAATGCCCACAAACAAAAGTGAGGTGAGAAGATTGGCGCCCCAGTTGGGCAGGAGCCGAGACAGTTCTTTTAGAATCAGCCCGCGGAACAAAATCTCTTCGATGAAAGGCGATACAAAAGTAAAGAGGAGATTGGCAAGCGTCAACGGGAAAGAGAATCCCGCCAACGTGAGAACTTTCTGCCCCAAAAGGGTTTCAAAACCGATGATTGCGCCAAGATACACCCCCGTCATGACCAGATACGCCACCCATTGCCGGATCGACGGCATCACGGAAAGTCCCAGATATTGGAAGGGTTCGGCGTGGCGTACCCAGACCACAAATCCAAACGCAGGCACAATCCAAAGCCCCAACTTGATCAGCGTGGAATAGACAATCCGCCCGGAATCGGATGGGATCGATTCATCTATCGAATAGAAGAGGGTCGCGCGAAGAGACCAAACACCGAATAAACAGAGAAGGAACAGAAATATCTCAATCGCGGCTTGTCGTTTTGTCACGTCCATCGTTATTTCCGGGAGACATCGTATTTTTGGCTCTACCGTTTTTGCTGTGAAAGGTTCGGAATTTTGAAGGTGTTGGGGGATGCACATCCCCCAACACCTTCTTCCGGTTTTCTACACACTCTTTCCGGTCGAGCCGTATTTCCCTCCCCGCCGTTTTTGCGGGGAGGGGCCGGGGGTGGGGTAAGAATTCGTCAAATTCGCCCATTTGTAGTGGCGATTTCAATCGCTCTTTGTTTTAGCCCCACCACGAAGACAAACGAAATTTTGCCAAGTTAATCACAAATCTGACGAGACCCTTAACAACAAAGAGTGGCGAAAATAATCTCGCCACTCTTTGGTTTCCTAGCCGAATCTTCAAACCTTCGAATCGCTGAATCTTTGACCGACTACGGAGTCGCGGTTGCCGTCACTTCCGGCACGGGCGTCAGCGTTGCAATCGCCCCTGGCGTCCCGAGGGGCGCGCCTGTGGCGGTGGGCGCAGGCGTCACCAAGTTGACCGGGACGACGATGATCTGCCCGACGAAAATATCATTCGCATCGGAGATAATATCGGCGTTCGCTTCCAAAATCGCTTCCTGCGTGCTGTTGAACTGGGCCGCAATCGTGCTCAACGTATCCCCCAGTTGGATCGTATATTGAATTTCGGTGCCGCGTGGCAAATTCGGTGGGATGGGGGTCGCGGTGGGCAATTCCTCGTTCGCGTCAGGCACCAGGATTTGCTGGCCCGAAACAATCACGCTATCAAACGTCAGATTATTGACTTCCAAAAGCCGGTTCACATCCACGCCGAATTGTTGGGCAATGCCGAACAAAGTATCCCCATCTTGGACGGTGTAGAAAAACGGTCCATCAATCGTCGGGGTGAGGGTAATCGTCGGGGTTTCTGTGGGGACGGGCGTCTCGGTGGGCGGGGGAACGGTTGGGGTGGGTGTCGTCGGCGTGGGGGTCACTGTGGCTGTGGGGGTTGACGTTTCCGTCGCCATAAAAGCCAACAGGGACCCATTGGGGTTGGTGTACCACTGATAAAGAAATACAACCCCTACAAAAAACAATACCAGCGCAATGGCCCCGATGGTAAACATGCGTCCACCACCTTGTTGCTTTTTCTGGTATTTATTGATGACATTTTTTACATCGTCTCGATTTTGCATAAGGCTTCCTGGTTCTAAGTTTTGCTCTTTTCATCCTCAAGATGATCAGAAATAAGGTCTTAATGTCGCTATTCTAACGCATTTTGTCCAAACCCGCGCAAAGGCCATCTTTCAAACGCTCGTCCTCCCGCTTCTGTTCCCTATTTACAATTGAAAAATCTGGCTCTCCGGGCGGGAAAAGTGCCGAATTTTTGAAGGTGTTGGGGATGGACATCCCCAACACCTTCAAAAATTCGGGTTTCCTTCCCGATAATCCTGATAGAACCAAAAATCGCTATTCACAATTGACAATTATAATTCTCCCATGCCCGACTTAACCCAAAGCCTGCGTGGCCGTGATCTCGGCCACCTTCGCATTGTCGCCGAACGCTGGGGGCTGGAACTCGAAGCCCCCGACACCCGCACCGGTTTGCAACGCCTCGTGCCCCTTTTGCTAGACGCCCATCTCGCCGAAGAAATCGTCGCCGCGCTTCCCAACGAACCACGCGACGCGCTCGATGATCTGCTTCAGCACGGGGGACGCGTCCCCTGGGCACAGTTCACCGTGCGGCATGGGACCATTCGCACCATCGGCCCGGGACGCCGCGACCGGGAACGCCCCGACCGCGACCCGCAATCCCCCGCCGAATGGCTCTGGTACCGCGCCCTGATCGCCCGCGCCTTTTTTGACACCGCGGACGGGGCCACGGAATTCGCCTTCATCCCCGATGATTTACTCGGTCTGCTCCCCCCCGCGCGGGAGGCCCATCCCGATCAACCCGAACCGTTGGGCCGCCCCGCCTCCCCCGTCGAACGCACCCACCTGCGCCCCGCCACTGATCAGATTCTTGATCACGCGACCACCCTCCTCGCCGCCCTCCGCATGGGAGACCCCCCTCAATCCCCCCGCCTGCGGGGGGAGGACGAAACTCCCCCTGCCCCGTCTGGCAGGGAGGGGACGGGGTTGCTCCTTGCTCTTCACGGCCTCCTTGCCCCGGACAATACCCCCCTGCCCGAACCGACCCGCGCCTTTCTCGAAGCGCCACGCGGGGTTGCCCTCGCCCAACTGACTCAAACCTGGCTCAATAGCCCGGACTTTGACGAACTGCGCCAACTGCCCGGCCTGCAAGCCGAAGGGGACTGGAAAAACGATCCCCTCCGTACCCGGCGCGTGATCCTGCGGTTTTTGCGTCTCATCCCGAAAAACACGTGGTGGAGCCTGAACGCCTTCATCGCCGCGGTCAAACACCTGCACCCCGAATTCCAACGCCCCACCGGCGAATATGATTCCTGGTATGTGCGGGACGCCAAATCGGGCGAATTTTTGCGTGGGTTCGAGCATTGGGACGACGTGGACGGCGCACTGATCCGCTACATGCTCACCGGGCCTCTGCACGCGTTGGGGCTGATGGACCTCGCCGCGCCGGACAAAGACGCGCCCCCGTCAGCCTTCCGCTGGTCGAGTTGGGCGGATGATCTGCTCGCGGGCATCCCGCCCAAACTGGGGGATGAAAAGGGTCCGGTGTATGTCCGCTCGGATGGACGGGTGATGGTCCCCCGCGGGGCACCCCGCGCGGTTCGTTATCAGATCGCGCGCTTTTGCCGTTGGGATGAAGAAAAAGGAGATGAATACCGCTATCGCCTCACCCCCTCCAGCCTGACCCGGGCGCGGGAACAAGGCCTCCGCGCGGGGCACCTGATCACGCTGTTGGCGAAACACTCGGACGGAATCCCTCCGAACATGACCAAAGCGTTGAAGGAATGGGAAGCGCAAGGGGCGGAGGCGCGCGTGGCGCGGGTCTCGGTCCTGCGGGTGAGCGCCCCGGAAATTTTGCAGGCGTTACGCGAATCGAAAGCGAAACGTTTTTTGGGCGATCTGCTTGGTCCTACGACGATGATCGTCAAACCCGGCGCAGAGGAGAAGGTGCTCGCCGCATTGGTGGAAATGGGGTATTTGGGGGAGATGGTGGAATAGGTAGAATAAGTAAACAGGTATACAAGTATACAAGTAGACAAGTACATACTTTGCTTACCTGTCTACTTGTATACCTGTATACTTCACTTCAAGGAGTTTTATGAAAAAACGACAAATTATTCTGATTACCCTCCTCCTCATTGCCATTGCGGGCGGGGTCTGGTTGTATGTCCGGTTTGGACGACAGGTGAATCTCGTGGGGAGTACGGGCGAAGGTGGGGTGGCGAATGTGCAGGTTCCTGAGGGTTTTGAGGTGAACGTGTTCGCCGAGGGGTTGAGCGGGCCGCGGTTTATCGCGTTTGGTCCGGACGGAGTGCTGTACGTCGCCGACCGGGGCGCGGGGCGGATTGTGGCCCTGCCCGACGCGAACGGGGACGGTGTCGCGGACGAGGCGCGGGTGTTCGCCGAAGGGCTGAATTCCCCACACAGTTTGGTTTTTCACGAAGGTTCGTGGTACATCGGCGTGCCAACGGGGGTCGTGCGGCTGACGGACACGGACGGGGATGGCAAAGCGGACGAACAGACCACCCTGATAGACGATTACCCCACGGGCGGGCACAGTACGCGCACCGTCATTTTCCTGCCCGATGGCCGGATGGTGGTGTCCGTCGGATCGAGTTGTAATGTGTGCGAGGAAGATGATCCCCGTCGGGCCGGGATTGTGGTGTACGACGGGCCGGACGCGACCGGGGAGCAGTTGTTCGCCGTCGGGTTACGGAACGCGGTCGGGTTAGCCCTTCACCCCGAAACGGGCGACCTGTGGGCGACGAACAACGGGCGCGATCTGCTGGGGGATGATCTGCCCCCGGAAACGGTCAATCTCGTGTGGGAGGGGGCGGATTTTGGGTGGCCGCGTTGTCAAAGTGGCGACATCGAAGACCCGGATTTTGGCTTCCCAGGTTCATGCGAGGGCGTGGAACCACCCGCGGTGAAGATGCAGGCGCACTCCGCACCGCTCGGATTGGCATTTTATACCGGGACGACCTTCCCCGAGGCATACTGGGGAGATTTGTTTGTCGCGTTTCATGGATCGTGGAATCGGAGCGAGCCGACCGGGTATAAAGTTGTTCGCATCCCGTTTGACGGAAACATGCCGACGGGCGAGGTGGAAGATTTTGCCATCGGGTGGCTGGATTTGGGCGCGAACGAGGCGACAGGCCGTCCAGTCGGGTTGGCGGTCGGGCCGGATGGGGCATTGTATGTGAGCGACGATAAGGGCGGGTTGATTTATCGGATTGAGTGGACAAGAAACTGATGAACTCGCGCCTCGAACTCGCCGCCTTGAATAACGCCCTCTGGTGCGACGCGGTGTGCCGCGCCCACGGCGGGATCACCGAGATGACCGAACACGTCTGGTTCAACCGGGTCAACAGCCCGCCGTTTTACCCGAACGTGGACACGCTGACGGAGTCAGGAGGGGCGGCGCAAATGGGTGCGATTCAGGAATTGCGCGCGGCGAATTTGACGGATGGTTGGGGCGTGAAGGACAGCTTTTGTACGCTCGATCTTGCCCCGTTGGGGTTCTGGCAGTTGTTTGAGGCGGAGTGGCTTTGGCGTGACCTGGAACCCGCGCCGAAAAACCCGTTGCCCGATGTGGGCTGGACGGTCATCCGAACCCCCGCCGAATTAGCCCGTTGGGAAACCGCGTGGCGCGGCCCGAACGGTGATCCGCCCCCGCCCCTCTTCCTCCCCATCCTGCTCACCGACCCCGACATCGCGTTCCTCGCCGCGGTGCGGGAGGGGCAAATCGTCGCGGGCGCAGTCGCCAACCGGACCGGGGACGTGGTGGGCCTCTCGAACGTGTTCGCCCCGCCCGAAGAAAAGGTCCCCTTTTGGGCCGGGGCTATCGCCGCGGTTCAGCAAATTCACCCCGGTTTGTCCATCGTGGGGTATGAAAGCGGAGAGGAATTGGCCCTCGCGCAATCATTGGGATTCGAGACGCTTGGGGCTTTGAGAGTCTGGCTATCCAAAGTTGGGTAGTTTTTTAGCCCCTTGTGGGCGTATCGACGGGCGCAAGGCCCTACGAAAAGGAGTTAATATGTTTGGTTTTGGTTCAAAAAAAGAAAAATTACCAGAAAAACTCTGGACGATGCAAATTCTGACCACGGAATACCTGCTCGAAGGGCAGATGGAGGCGCAAGAGGATTTTTTCTCGGACACGCAGGTTTATGATCCTGCCGAATATCTGGAAAAACTAACCCGCGTGCAAATTCGTCCTGCCGGGCAACTTGTGCCCCCGGCCACGATGCTGGCGAACTGGTACATCACCTTTGGGAAAACCATCGTGGCGCTGATTCCCCTCGACGAGGACAGCCTGTCCACCGCCCGCGAGGCGTATGAAGAATACACCTCTTCCGCCCGTATCAAAATGTACGCCGGGCCTTATCTGATCGAAGGGACACTGCTGAACGAAGTCGAAGGTCCCGTAGATTTTGAGGATACCTCCGGCTACATCCCTGTCACCGACGCCGAAATCACCCACCTCCTCCCTGGTGCAAGCCTCCGCAGTCACCGCGCCCCCTGGATGTTGGTCAACGGCGATTTGCTCCACGGCTATTGTTTGCTTTGACTACTTAGGGGTTGTAAAAGTATAAGTCCGCGTTTTCCGCTCGCCCCGGATTGCCAAATCCGGGCCTTCCTCCCGGTGGGATT
>WBZL01003315.1_pt1 | contig 14837 bp, 15 predicted proteins | sample 5204291 | NCBI WGS metagenome assembly WBZL01 (sample SAMN12344345, study PRJNA552823) | activated sludge metagenome | biome: Activated sludge suspended growth; feature: Nitrification reactor; material: Wastewater; isolation source: activated sludge from nitrification reactor of wastewater...
CCGGCTCAACCACCGACCCCGCAAGTGCCTCAACTACCGCACTCCCCACGAGGTGTTCATGGGCTTGGAGATTCGTCCGTTACACTGAAATTCGGTGCACTTTGTAGTTGAATCTGCGGCTTTTTTGGCGGTTGGCGCTTAATTCATAAGCGTGAGTAGCTATAAAAATAATAGCGTAAAGCGCCAATGTGGGCGCAGCGGTGCCCTTTACTTTTGCCGACAATTGCAGGACGATGGTTCACATTGCAGCGCAACGGAGGCAAAACATGGACGCCATCGCACGCAACCCGCAACCCGACAATCGCTTTGCCGCACCCCAGGCTGCGGCGGCAGTCAACGCCAGTGCGGCCTACAACCGCAACGCCTCGCCGCAGAGCGAGCCCGCCGCCGAGCCTGACAACGAAACCACCGTCACCCTGAGTCCACGCGCCCAGGCTCTGGCACAACAGGCGCAGGCAGCATCTTCATCCAATGGGCCGGACGCCGCTGCCGAGGCAGAACGCAACAGCAGCGAGCAGCGCTCCCAGCTCAATGCCCAGGTACGCCGAGCGTATCTGTCCGAGTAAGGCCGGGAGACCATCATGCTTTCCATCGGCAGCAATGCAGCGGTACCAGCGCAGGCACAGATCAAGGTGCAGGCTGCGCGCCGCGAGGCCGACCAGGCCCAGCGCACGGCGCGCACCCTGGAGCAAAGCGCCGAGCAGGCCCAGCGCAGCGCAGACCAGGAACAGGCCCGCGCCGACGGCCTGACGCGCCAGGCCGACACTGCCAACCGCCGCTCCGACACCGCCCAGCGCACCCTGGCCGGACTGGAATCCGGCCTGCAGCAACAAAGCCGCTTCAACCCCACCCCTGCTACCGTAGGCCGCCTGGTTGACGCCTTCGCGTGAGAAGGTGTGAACGAACCCGACATGCCTGCTCATTGGCATGTCTGAAGAAAGAGGCGCCGCACAACACCAGGGCTTCCGCGCAAGGGCCGCCAGTATCGTGAAGTTCGGGCGCCGGGAGCGTCCCCCTGCCCGCATCGCGCAGCGATGCGAGAGCGGGGGGAAGGCGCCGCAGGCGCCACAGGGGGTGTTTCTTACTTCGGCAACACGCTGCGAATCGTGTTGGCCAGGTCTTCGGCCACAAACTTGGCCACGTAACCGTCGGCGCCCACGCTGCGAACATGGTCCTCGTTGGCCGAGCCAGACAGGGACGAATGGATCACCACCGGCAAATCGCTCAGGCGGGAATCCTGTTTGATGTTGCGTGTGAGGGTGAAACCGTCCATCTCGGGCATTTCCAGGTCGGTCAGCACCATGCAGACCTTGTCCGTGATGTTCAGACCCTCGGCCTCGGCCGTGCGGGCCAGGGCGTTGAGACGCTCCCAGGCCTCCTTGCCGGACTTGACCATTTCGTAGGGCGCCTGCAGTACCTTGAGCTCCTGCTCGATGAGCGAGCGCGCCACAAACGAGTCGTCCGCTGCCAGGATGATGGTGCCGGGCTTGAGCTTGAGCTTGGGCCCTACCTTCTGGGGATCGACCTGGTGCTTTTCTTCCTCGGGCGAGACCATTTGCAGAATGGCCTCCACGTCCAGTACCTGCGCCAGGCGCGTGCCGTCGGTATTGCCGTCCAGTCGCGCGATGCTGGTCACGAGGTTGTGGCCCGCGCCGCTCGACTCGGCCGAAATCACCTGGTTCCAGTCCAGGCGCACGATGTCTTCCACCGACTCCACGGCAAATGCCTGGGTGGTGCGCGCGTATTCGGTCACCAGCATGATGTTCAGGCCTGTGGTGGGCTTGCAACCGACGATGGAGGGCAGGTCCAGCACCGGGATGACCTGGCCGCGCAGGTTGACCACGCCCAGCGAGTGTGCCGTGGCGCCCACGATGGGGGTAATGGCTGGCATGGCCACGATCTCGCGGATCTTGAACACGTTGATGCCGAACAGCTCGGACTGGCCCAGTGCGCCGTCTGTCCCCAGGCGAAACAGCAGCAGCTCGAACTTGTTGGAACTGGTGAGGTTGGTGCGCTCGTCGATGTCTTTCTGGACGGATTTCATGGGAGGCCTCTTTCGCGCAGAAACTTGCGCCTCCAAATTCTAGAAGCAGAATCGTTCTGTTACACCAGTATATTTTTTGGTGTTAACCATGGCTTGACGGAGTAGTCCCCGTCATTGGTGACCTTGGCGCAGGCGCAGCGCGTTGAATATCACCGACGCCGAACTAAGGCTCATTGCCAGCGCCGCGATCATGGGGGACAGCAGCCATCCGGTGAACGGGTACATCACGCCGGCAGCGATCGGCACTCCGACGCCGTTGTAGATAAAGGCGAACATCAGGTTCTGGCGCATGTTGCGGACGGTGTCGATGGAGATGTCGCGCGCCGCAGTGATGCCGCGCAAATCGCCTTTCACCAGCGTGACCTGGCCGCTGTTCATGGCCACATCGGTACCGGTGCCCATGGCCACGCCGACATCGGCTTTGGCCAGCGCTGGAGCATCATTGATGCCGTCACCGGCCATGGCAACAATGTGGCCTTCCTTCTGGAGTTTTTCCACCAGCGCGAGCTTGTCGGCTGGCTTGACTTCGCCATGCACTTCGTCGATGCCCAGCCTTGCGCCCACAGCCTTCGCGGTGGTCAGTCCATCACCCGTCGCCATGACGATGCGCAAACCGCTGGCGTGCAAAGTTCGGATGGCCTCCAGCGTTGTCGCCTTGATCGGGTCGGTCACGGCCAGGATGCCTGCCAGTTGGCCATCCACGGCCAGGTGCATCACACTGGCGCCTTCGCTGCGCAAGCGCTCGCCGTCGCTCCTGAGTGCATCGATGGCGACTCCCTCCTGTTCCATCAACGCGGAGTTGCCCAAAACCAGGCGCTTGCCATCGATCGTGCCGCGTACGCCGATGCCGCTGCCTGATTCAAACGCATCGGGTTTGGTCAGCACCAGCCCTTGTGCGCGAGCGGCATTGACGATGGCATCGGCCAGCGGATGTTCGCTGCCCTGGTCCAGGCTGGCAGCCAGCTGCAACACTTCGTCGGGGGTGTGGCCGGGAGCAGCAACCGCTTTTTCAAAAGCGGGTTTGCCTTCGGTCAGGGTGCCGGTCTTGTCCACAATCAAGGTATCGACTTCGCGCATTTTCTCGATGGCCCCCGCATCTCGGAACAGCACGCCCTGTGTTGCTGCCCGACCCGTAGCCACCATCACCGACATGGGCGTAGCCAGGCCCAGCGCACAGGGGCAGGCAATGATCAACACGGCCACTGCGTTGATCAGCCCAAAAACCCAGCTGGGCTCCGGGCCGAACAGCCCCCAAACCAGGAACGTGGCAACTGCGATGAGAACCACCACGACCACAAACTTTCCGGCCACCACATCGGCCATACGCTGCATGGGCGCCTTCGAGCGCTGCGCATTGGCGACCATCTGAACGATCTGAGACAGCATGGTGGCCGCGCCGACCTTCTCGGAGCGCATCACCAAGGCGCCACCAGTGTTCAGCGTGGCGCCGATCACCTTGTCGCCTATGCGTTTGGTCACTGGCACAGGTTCTCCGGTCAGCATCGATTCATCGACAGCGCTGCTGCCCTCGACAACCACACCGTCGACAGGCACTTTCTCGCCGGGGCGGACCCGCAGCAGATCTCCCACATGAACATGGTTCAGCGGCACATCCTCTTCGCTGCCATCCACGTTGATGCGGCGGGCGGTCTTGGGTGCCAGGCCCAGGAGCGCCTTGATCGCCGCAGAGGTTTGCGAACGCGCCTTCAGTTCGATGATCTGGCCCAGCATGGTCAGCGAAATGATGACCACCGCCGCCTCATAGTAGACCGCCACCCGCCCCATGGAGACGAACGAGTCCGGGAATACGTCCGGCGCCAGGGTAGCTACCAGGCTGTAGAGGAAAGCCGCGCCTGTGCCCAGACCGATCAAGGTCCACATGTTGGGACTGCGATGGAGGAGAGACTGCCAGCCCCGCGCGAAGAAAGGCCAGCCCGTCCACAACACGACGGGTAACGACAATGCCAGTTCAACCCATGTCTGCACCTGCATGTCAAACCATCCGAGGCGGTGGCCGAACATCGCAAGAATGGTCACGATGACCGTGAGCGGCAGCGTCCACCAGAAGCGACGCTGGAAGTCCAGCAGTTCGTGGTTGTCTTCCTCGTCGAGGGGAATGATGGGCTCCAGCGTCATGCCGCACTTGGGACAAGTGCCGGGGTGGTCCTGGCGCACCTCGGGGTGCATGGGGCAGGTGTAGATCGTGCTGCCCGGCTCTGGCGGCGTGGTGCCTGGTGCGTTTGCAGGCGCAGGCGCAGGCGCCGCTGGTTGCGCGGAGTGGCTGACGTGTTCATGGGAGTGCCCATGGGACACCTCGCTCTTAGGCACCAAATGCATGCCGCACTTTGGACAGCGCCCCGGGTGATCCTGACGAACCTCGGGGTGCATGGGGCAGGTGTAGATCGTGCCGCCCGGCCCCGGCTGTGTGGTGCCTGGTGGGTTTGCAGGCACAGGCACCGAAGGGTGCATGGAATGGCTGCGATGGGCATGCGGGTGCCCATGGGACACCTCGCCCTCGGGCACCAAATGCATGTTGCACTTTGGACAGCGCCCCGGGTGATCCTGACGAACCTCAGGGTGCATGGGGCAGGTGTAAACAATGGATGTGTTCGCTTGCATGGTGGATGGCTCCTGACTCGATTTCATGATGAACCCTGTCACGGTGGCAAAGTCAAGGCGGAAGGTGCGCATCCACCAAGTGGAATGCACAGGGTTCGAAATGAACAAAACGTAATGTGGTGGTCAGCGTCCTGTGGGTGGCGGCTTCTTACAGTTCACTCGTGCTCTTCGCACAGGCAGGAAATCCAGCCTCACTTTTCATTGCAAGGACTTCAAAATGACCACCAAAACTGTAAAGCTCTCTCTCGCCATTGCCCTTGTCACTTTGTCTGGCTTGTCTCAGGCCACTTCCGCCTGGCACCAAGGGAACGGCGATATTGTTCATTTCACGCCTGAGCACATTGGCCAAAACACGGCCAAGAGTCGAGTCGATCCGAACGTCCATGCCAAGATGCTGCATGGTGATTCGATGACGCCAGAAATCGTGGATAAGACCAATACGGGTGCTCAAACCAGCCAATCTCGCCAGCAGGTGCTGGATGACAAGAACGGACAGCTGAAGAACCTTTACATCAACTAATCGCTTCATTTCCCCTTTCAGCCCGATGCTTGTGCATCGGGCCTATCTTTTTCTGTCGACAGAAAAGTGCTGCGAATGGGCCAGAGGCGCTGGCTCAGTGCTCAAGCGACTTTTGGTACTGCGCGTTGACCTGGTCGTGCCGTGCTTGAATCTCCTTGGGCCACTGTGCCTTGATCCATGAAAGCACGGCATTGATTTCGGAGTCACTCAACACACCGTCGTAAACAGGCATGTTGGTCTGGTAGTCAGGCTGCTGAATCAATTTCGCCAGCCCATATTTGGTGATGGCGAAGAGTTGTGCGTCCGGGTGGTGCCAGGTGTGACCGCTTTCGTCATGCGGCGGGGCAGGTAGGCGGCCATCGGGGCCATGCTCGCGCCAGTTTGGCTGCCCTTCACCACGGGCTCCGTGGCACGCGGCGCAATGCTGGGTGTACAGGCCGGCACCCACATTCACGACATGCGGATCATTGGCGCGCAATTGATCCGGCATCGATTGACTCCGCGAACCCAGCAGAGACGTGCCTGCGGCCATCAGGAATACCGCCAGGAGTCCGCCCAGGCCCAGTTTCCAACCGATTTTTTTCATGAGGGTGCCGGTCATGTCAGCGCTTGCAACAGCATCCAGACTTGACTGCGGCGGTGGGCGGTTGGGGCGCGCCCGGACGCAAGATGCGGGCTGGGTATCCCGCTTCTTCCAGTGCAAGAACCAAAAGATCGTCTGAAAGCGGCTCCATGGTTGCGTCGCCCTTGACGTGTGCAATGCCCGTCTTCCAATCGACGTCGACAGTTTGCACTCCGGCGACGGTACACAAGGCTTGCGTGACACGCGCCGTGCACATGGGGCAAGTCATGCCCGAAATGACCAGATCGGTGGAAGTCATGGTTTACCTCGACAGTTGAAATAGTCCGCTGCGGTCACTTGTCAGCCCAGCCGGGGAACGAAACGCGGTACGCGGCTCGCATACTCTTGCCAGACCAGACCGAAACGCGCAGCGCTCTCACGCTCTTCGGTCAATGCCAGGCGGCCGTACATGAACAAGAGGACAGGAAACATCAACAAGGTGAGGATGGTCGGCCATTGCAACAGGAAACCGAACATGATCAGCACGAACCCGATGTACTGCGGGTGGCGCACCTTGGCGTAAAGGCCTGACTGCGCCAGCTGGCCTTGGCGCTGGGCCGCATATAGCGTCGGCCAGGCTTCGGCCAGGATCCAGAATCCGCCGCCGATGAACAGGTAGCTCAGTATGTGGAACGGGCCCCAATGGGGATCACCACCCCAGCCAAACAAAAGCTCCAAAAGATGCCCGGCGTCATGACTCAAAAAGTCAACCTCCGGGTAATTTTGTCCCAACCAACCTGCCATGAAGTAGATGGTCAGCGGAAAGCCGTACATCTCGACAAACAGCGCGACGATAAATGCCGTGAACGCGCCAAAACTGCGCCAGTCGCGTGCGGTGGTCGGCTTGAAGAAGCTGAAGGCGAACATGGCGAAGACCGCGACGTTGATGGCCACCAGCAGCCACAGGCCGTAGGAGGGTGCTGAGTGATCCATGGTTTTTAGCTCCTGCGCTGGTCGTCGTCCTGCTGCGATGTCCCACCATTCGCGTTCCCGCCATGCCCGCCATGCATGAAAACGTGCATCAACGGACAAAGCAACAAAATCGCGTAGGGCCACCATTGCGACAGGTGGGCGCGATGTTCGGTCCATAGAAAGTAGCCAGCAACAGCCCCGATCACCAGGAGCCCGATGGAATACCGGGAACGCCAAAAGCTCCCATCTTTCTGGGTGTGCTGTCCCGGTATCTGATGAGGGGAGTGGTTGTGGCTCATGTTGACCCCTTACTTGGCCGCAGGTGCCATGGGTGACTGCATGCGATCCATCATCATCTGCATCATGGACTCCATCATTTCCATGCGCATGCCCATCATGCGGTGCGATTCATGCATGTCACACGCCATGGCTTTGCCGCCTTTGGATGCACCCATACCGCCCATGCCGCCCATGCCGCCGGACTGGCCCATCTTCTGCATCATTCCCATGCCGTCCCGCATGGTCTGCATGTGTTCGGCCATCAGCGCGCTGCGTTCCTCGGGCGTTTTGGCATTCATCATCTTTTCATGCATGGCCTTCATGGCCTGCATCTGTTTTTGCATCGCCTGGGGTGGCACCTTGGCGCCCATGTCGGGCGCAGGGGCCACTGCTGCTGGAGCCTCTGGGTGGTGTTCCGTGTGATCCTGCTCATGGTTAGCGGCCAAGGTCGAAGTGCTGGCAAAAGCGAGTGCAGCAGCCAGCGTGAGGGCGCTGAGGGTCTTGTTTGAAATGGATTTGGAATGGGTCATGGTCATATCTCCTGAGATCGATGGCTGATGAATGAAAACGGAGGGTTTCGATGTCAGTGCTTGTTGTGATCCATATGGGCCTCCTTGGATTTGAGCAGCGGGGTAAAGCGCGCGGTTTCCGGGGGCTGACCCTTGGCCGTGAAGCTGATGATGGCCTTCATGTCGGGGGTGGATGCATAGTTCCCGGTGCCCTTGAGGCGGTTGTCGCCGTCGGGCACCAGTGCCACGCTGGCCTTGCCCTTGGCGGCAAGGATGGTGGCGTTGCCGGTGGCGCCTTGGGTGGGCACTTTTTGCCCCGCGTGGTCGGTGACGTAGACCACCACGGGCTTGTCAGCCGCCTGCGGGGTTGATTTGTCCACCACCAGTTCCAGGTGATAAACACCCGCCATGCGCAACTGGCCGCCATTCGGTGCCTGCTGTGTATCCAGGTAGGCGTCGTCGTGTGCGTGCACGCTCGTGGCACCGGCGGCAAGCACAAAAGCAACAGAAGTCAAAAATCGGGCGTTATTCATGGAGGCTCCTTCGTCTTGAGCCCAGCCTGTCGCTGGGAAGTGGGTTGTTAGAAACTGTCTTGCGATTTTTCCTGGCTGCGCAGCGCCAGCAGGTGCTCCAATGGCTTTTCGCCCCAGCGCCAGAACATCAGCGGCGTCAGCAAGGTGTCGAGCAGCGTAGAGCTGACCAGGCCGCCGAAAATCACCACGGCCACGGGGTGCAGCACTTCCTTGCCGGGGGCGTCTGCCGACATCAGCAGCGGCACCAGCGCAAAGGCGGCGACCAGTGCCGTCATCAGCACCGGGGTGAGGCGCTCGAGCGAGCCGCGCACGATGAGTTGCTTGCCAAATTTTTCACCCTCGAACGCGCACAGGTTGATGTAGTGGCTGATCTTGAGGATGCCGTTGCGCGTCGAGATGCCCGTCAGCGTGATGAAGCCCACCAGCGCGGCCACCGACAGCGGCTGGCCCGAAATCCACAACGCCAGCACGCTGCCCACCAGGGCCAGCGGAATATTGCCCATGATGATGAGGGTCAGCACGGTAGAGCGGTAGCGGCTGTAGAGCACGAGGAAGATCAGGGCCAGCGACACCAGCGCCAGCAGGGCAATCAATCGGGCCGCCTGCTCCTGGGCCTGGAACTGGCCTTCCAGCGCCGTGAAATACCCCTCGGGCAAGGGCGTGGCGGCCAGCGTGGTGCGGATGTCGCCAATGATGCGCGCCATGTCGCTGCCGTCGGTATTGGCCGACACCACGATGCGCCGGCGTGCGTTCTCGCGGCTGACCTGGTTGGGGCCTTCGCCATCTTCTATTGTTGCCAGCAGGGACAGGGGCACCGCCCCTGTGGGGGTTTCGATCAGCAAGCCCTTCAGGGCGTGCAACCCGCGGTCGTCCTCGGGCAGGCGCACCACCAGGTCAAAGCGGCGGTTGCCTTCGACGATCTGGGTGATGCGCTCGCCTTCGATCATCTGCTGCAAGGATCGCAAGACCGCACCGGGTGCGACGCCGTAGCGTGCGGCCTGCTCGTAGTCCAGGTGGATCTTGATCTGCGGAATCAGCACCTGCTTCTCGATCTGCAGGTCGGTGATGCCCGGAATGCGCGACAGTCGGTCGCGCAGGTCGCCTGCCAGACCGCGCAGCGTGTCCAGGTCGTCGCCGTACACCTTCAGCGCAATCTGTGCCCGCACGCCCGAGAGCAGGTGGTCCAGACGGTGCGAAATGGGTTGCCCCACGCTGGTGGCTGCGGGCAGGGTGGCCAGTCGGGCGCGAATGTCCTGCACCACGACATCGCGGCTGCGCTCGGACACCTTGAGGTCGATGTCCATCTCGGTGTAGTGCACCCCTTCCGCATGTTCGTCCAGTTCGGCGCGGCCGGTTCTGCGGCCCACCTGGGTGACCTCGGGGACTTGCAGCGCCAGTTGCTCGGCCAATGTTCCGATGCGGTTGGACTCCTCCAGCGAGGTGCCGGGGTTGAGCAACACGTTCACCGTGAGCGTGCCTTCGTTGAAGGGCGGTAGGAACGAGCGCGGAAAGAAGGGCACGCTGGCGGCAACCGCCAGAACCACGACCAGCGCACCCGCCAGCAGGGTGCGGGAATGATCGAACGAACCGTTCAGCAAACGCGCATCCCAGCGCTTGAGCCAGACCGCCAGCGGGCTGTCGCCCGCATGCAGTTGCTTCATGCGCGGCAGCAGGTAGTAGCACAGCACGGGGGTGATGGTGACGGCTACCACCATGCTGGCCAGGATAGACACCACATAGGCAATGCCCAGGGGGGTGAACAAGCGGCCTTCGATGCCGGGCAAGGCAAACAAGGGCACAAACACCAGCACCACGACCAGGGTGGCATAGACCACGCCCGTACGCACCTCGCGGGAGGCGGCGGCAATCACCGTCAGGGCCGGGAGCGGCTGTGGTTTCAGGCGGTTTTCCTTCAGGCGGCGCAGCACGTTTTCGACGTCCACCACCGCGTCGTCCACCAGCTCGCCAATGGCGATGGCCAGCCCGCCCAGCGTCATGGTGTTGATCGACAGTCCGAAATAGCGGAACACCAGCGCGGTCACCATCAGCGACAGCGGAATGGCCACCAGCGAGATGACCGTGGTGCGCACATTCAACAAAAACAAAAACAGCACGACCGCCACCAGTATGGCGCCATCGCGCAGGGCTTCCTGGACGTTGCCCACCGAGCGCTCGATGAAGTCGGCCTGCTTGAACAGGAACTGCGGCGTTTCAATGCCCTGGGGCAGCGCCTTGTTCAGTGTGGCCATGGCCTGCTCGACCGCCTGGGTGAGCGCCACGCTGTCGGCGCCGGGCTGCTTCTGCACCGACAGGATCACGGCCGGCAGGCCCTTGTAGCTGGCATCGCCGCGCTTGACGGCCGGGGCCAGCCGAACGTCGGCCACCTGGTGCAGCAAAATCGGCTGGGTATTTTTTACCCCCACCACCACGCTGCGCAGGTCTTCCATACGGCTGGTACGGCCCACCTGCCGGATCAGGTATTCACGGCCCTGCGCCTGCAAGAAGCCACCGCTGGTGTTGGCGCCAAAATCGCGCAGCGCGGCGTCCACTTGCTCCCGCTCGATGCCCAGGGCCTGCAGCTTCGCCGGGCGAATCTCGACCCGGTACTGGCGCACCTCTCCGCCGATGGGCGTGACCTGGGCAATTCCCGGGATGGTGAGCAGCCGGGGGCGAACCACCCAGTCGGCATATTCGCGCACCTGCATCGGGCTGACCTTGGCGGGGTCGGCGGGCAGGGCGATCAGCAGAATCTCGCCCATGATGGAAGAAATCGGCCCCATCTGCGGCACGATGCCTTCGGGCAGCTGTTCGCGCACCAGGTTCAGGCGCTCGGCAATCTGCTGGCGGTTGCGGTAGATGTCCGAGCCCCACTCGAACTCCACATACACGATCGACAGCCCCACGCCGGAGACCGAGCGCACTCGGGTCACCCCGGGCATGCCGTTCATGCCCGACTCGATGGGAAAGCTCACCAGCTGTTCGACTTCTTCCGGCGCCATGCCGCCCGCTTCGGTCATCAGCGTGACGGTGGGCTTGTTCAGGTCGGGAAACACATCGACCGGCATCTGCCGCAGGCTCAAGGCTCCGTAAACCACCAGAAACAGCGACAAGCCCAGCACCATCAGGCGCTGGCGCAGGCTCGTATGGATGATGAAATCAAACATGTTCAGCGCACCTGTGCCAGCAGGCTCGCGCCCTGGGTGACCACGCGCTCCCCGGCGGCAATGCCGGAGGTGAGAGCGGTGCTGTCTGCGCTCAGGGCCTGTGCGCGCACCGTGCGGCGTTCGAATTTTTCGGCACCCGTATGCACCCACACCGCCTGATCTCCCCCAGCACCGCTCACCACGGCCGCCTGCGGAACAGCGGCGCCTTTGTGCGTCTGCCGTGTGGTGGCGATCACTTTGACCGACTGGCCCACCGCCAGTGCATGCTGGTCCGACGGAATGCGGAACTGCAGTACCCAGGCCTGCTCGCGCAACTGCCTTCCGCTGCCGACAAACTTCAGTTCGGTGCTGGCACCTGCCACGCTGGCGCTGGCCGCCGTCACGCCCTGGGCCAGGGTGGGTTCGTAGGCCAGTGCCTCCACGGTCAGCCGTGCGGGGTTGACCACCTCGAACAGCGTTTCTCGCGCATCGACCACCTGGCCGGCCATGACATGCACCGCACTGACCACGCCCGACACCGGTGCACGCAGCGGCTCCGGCGCCAGCAGGCTGGCTTGCAAAACCTGCCTGCGCTGGCGCAGCGCTTCTGATTCAAGCCGCGCGGCATCAATGGCCGACTGCGGTACGGCGCCCTGGAGCTGTGCGTATCGTTCTGCCTTGCGCTGGGCGATGGCCTGCTGTGCATCCAGGTCGGCCAGCTGGGCCTGCAGGCCGCCGCGTTCGGTGTTCGACACGGTGGGCCGCACATGCGCCAGCACCTGCCCTTTGCGGACCTGCTGGCCCAGGGTGGGCAAACCCTGGTCCGGCGCTTCGATGCGCCCCGGCTGGGTGGACTGCACACGCCCTCCGGCATTGGCATCGGCCACCACCTTGCCCTGCAACTCGACCGAGGTGGGCAGCTCACGGATGTCTGCCCGCACGGTGCGCAAGCTCCATTGCCTCTGGATGGCCTTGGGAATGAACAGGCTGCCATCGGCCAGGCGCTGGGGCGTGGTCAGGCCTGCGGCGGGCGTGGACGCTGCAGCGGTGTCGTGGTCGTGGTCTTCACCACCGTGGGCGAAGGCTGCACCATGCAAAGCCAGCAGGCATGCGGCTACCAGGTGGGAAAAATGGGAGGATTTCATACGGTGGATCCAGGGGTGATTGCTCGGGGGCGACGGCGCAGGGCCACGAGGCCCGCGCCCGAGAGCAGCAAGGCGCCACCCAGGCCCCAGGCCATCCAGGGTTCGGTTCTCAAGCTGGTCGCGGCAGCCGCGGTGGCAGCGGCTGGGGTGGGCACCTCCAGCGTGGCGCTCAGAAGATCGGCGGTGTCTTCGGTTTCGATGGTGATGGTCAGCGGGTGCTTGCCTGGCTGGCCAAGCGTGCCCTGGGCCATCCAGTACACGCCGGGGGCCGAGGGCGTGGCCTTGGCCTGCACGGTGCCGGTGTCCACTTCCACCTGGGCGCCCACGACAGGTTCATTGGTGTCGAAGCGGTCGATGTGCAGCACCAGCCGGTCCTGCGCCAGTGTGGCCACCAGTTCGAAGGCATCGGTCTGGGCTTCGGCGCGAGGGCCTTGCGCGGCCATGGGCACAGCAGCGACGACGGGATTTGGCTCGCTGTGGTCTTCATCGCCATGGGCCAGGGCAGGCAAGGCCGCCGCTGCCAGGGCGGTGCCCAGAAAAAGGGTTCGTACGGGGTTCATTTCGGAAGGACTCCCAGGGTTTGGAGCATGCGGGACCGGGCGGCCGCCAGGGCCACCTGCTGCTGGCCCACCAGGGCCTGGGCCTCGAGTGCGTCGGCGCGCGCGCGCAGCAGGGCGGTGAGGTCGGACTCGCCGAGGGCAAAGGCTTTTTCTGCCAGTTGGAGCGTGTCGGTGTCCAGGGCCAGGCGCTCCTGCGCCTGCTTCCACTGGCGTTCCGTGGTTTCCAGGTGGCGGCGGGCCAGGGCAGCATCAAGCGCCAGCGTGCGTTCCACCTGGTCTATTTCTGCCTGGGCCTGCGCCAGCTCGGCCAATGCGGCCGACTGGGCCTGGCGCACCAGCGGCTCGGACGACAGCGGAATGGTCAGCTTGACCCCCAGGGTGTTTGCATAGGGCTGTCCAGCCGCGCCGCGGTCGCGCACCAGGCGCAAGGCCAGCTCGGGTGACGCACGGCGTGTGGTGTCTGCCGACCGCACCCGTGCCTGCGCCTGGGCGAGGGTGGCCGAGGCAGCGGCACGCAGGGGGTGCTCCTGGCCGGGGGCGTCCTGAACAGCGGGAGGCTCCGGGTCCAGTTGCACGGGCGCGGCGATGCCGGTCAGCGCGCGAAAAGCCTGCTCGGCCTGCAACAGGGCTGCGTCGCTATCGGCCAGGGCACCCTGGGCGGCGAGCACTTCGCGCTGGGCCAGATTGGCGTCGATGCGCGCCAGTTCACCCGCCCGGTAGCGGCGCTGCACATTCGCCAGGAGTGCCTGGGCGGTGTCCACGCGCTGCTGTGCCTGTGCACGGGTCTGGCGTGCAGCCGCCACGGCCCACCAGGCCGTGCGCAGCTCGCCCGCCAGTTGCAGGCGCAGCGCATGCTGTTGCGCCACGACCTGCGCCTGGCCGCTGGCAGCCTCGGCGCTTTGCGCCGCTTTCTGGCCGGGCAGCCACAGCGGAACGGCCATTTCGACCTCCCATTCGCGCTGGCCCTGGTTGGCGTGAAAGCGGTCACTCACTGCGCCCAGCGACACCGTCGCCGGGCCAGGCGTCAGGCCGTTGGCTGCGTCGATGTTGGCTGCGGCTTGCGCGTTGCGTGCGCTGCCCGCCTGGGCCTGGGGGTGCAGCAGCCAGGCCTGATCCAGGGCCTGGGCCAGTGTTTGTGCGGCGGCTGGTGTAGTGGCCAGTACGAAGGTCAGCAACCATCCCGTGAATCGGCCAGGTCTTCTGTATCGCAAGGGGTGTGAGAGCATGGCGTGCATGGTGCTGCGTGCCCCCCGACGGGCAGATTTCCGGAAGATTACAAATCTGTCATCTATGTTCCTGGCCGCGGTGAGGCAGGCACAATCCGGCGCAGAGCCCTGTCGCAGCACCGCGCCCATGAAAATCCTCATCGTTGAAGACGAGCCCAAGACGGGCGACTACCTCCAGCAGGGTCTGGCGGAGTCGGGCTTTGTGGTCGATCTGGCACGCAATGGTGTGGACGGTTTGCACCTGGCGGTCACCGGTGACCACGACCTGCTGGTGCTCGACGTGATGCTGCCCGGCCTCAACGGCTGGCAGGTGCTGGAGACTTTGCGCCGCAGCGGCAAGGAGATACCGGTACTTTTTTTGACCGCGCGCGACCAAGTAGAGGATCGTGTCAGGGGCCTGGAGCTGGGGGCTGACGACTACCTGGTCAAACCGTTTGCGTTCTCGGAGTTTCTGGCGCGTGTGCGCACCCTGCTGCGCCGGGGCCGAAGCGGCATGGAATCCACCGCGCTGCGCGCCGCCGACCTGGAACTGGACCTGTTGCGCCGCCGCGTGGTACGCGGTGGGCAGCGCATCGACCTGACTGCCAAGGAGTTTGCGCTGCTGGAGCTGCTGATGCGCCGTCAGGGCGAGGTGCTGCCGCGCTCGCTGATCGCCTCGCAGGTCTGGGACATGAATTTCGATAGCGACACCAACGTCATCGAGGTGGCCATGCGCCGCCTGCGCG
>WBZL01003318.1_pt1 | contig 14832 bp, 15 predicted proteins | sample 5204291 | NCBI WGS metagenome assembly WBZL01 (sample SAMN12344345, study PRJNA552823) | activated sludge metagenome | biome: Activated sludge suspended growth; feature: Nitrification reactor; material: Wastewater; isolation source: activated sludge from nitrification reactor of wastewater...
ATGCCCGTCGCCGCCGTGTACAGCGCCTTCATCATGGTCGTGTTCTCCTGCCTCGGTTTCCGTTCGCGTCGTGTGTTCGGTGGGTGCGTGTCGGGAGTCGCGTCGCGGTCAGGCGCGCGGGTTCGTCGCTTCCTGGCGGATGCGGTCGATGCTCGACAGCGCCTTCTGCGCGGCTTCGAACGCGCGGAAGCCGGCGATCATCTGGACCATCTCGTCGATGACGTTGACGTTCGCGCGTTCGAGGTAGCCCTGCTGGACGGTGGACGTGCCCGCGTCGCGCGGCTCGCTGCCGAACAGGCCGAGCGGGGACGTCAGCACCTCGCGCCACTGCTTCAACAACGGCTCCTCCACGTACATCATGTGCCCTGCCGGGAAGTCCTCGCGCGTGATGTTGTCGCGCAAGTCGGGCGGCAACCCCATCCGGTCCATCGTCCATGACGCCGCAAAGTACGGCGTCGCAAGGTCATAGATCCCGTTGATCAGCAGGACCTCGAGCTTCGGGTTCCGCCGGATCGCCATCGCCAGGTCTGGCGCCACGTTCGGCGACGCGAACCCGAACGGCACGCCGGGCCCCGACCGCGTCCAGCGCCACCCCGGCGTCGCCCCACTCGGCACATACTCGCGCTCGCCGTCGTAACCCAGTTCGGTGCGCAGGTACGCGTTGAAGGCCGATGTGTAGGCCGACGAGAGGGCCGTGGACTGCGGATCGTGCGACGGCGACGACGAAAGCACGTCGCCGGCGGGACCGGTGAAGCGCGCGTCCAGGCGACCAACGACGAGTCCCTTGTCGCGCAGCAGTTCCGCCTCGTACTGCGGTGCCGTCACGCGGAGATCCGCACGATCGAGGAAGACCGGGTCGAGCCCCGTGTACTGGTGCATCTTCTGGATCACCTCCTGACGACGCGCCGGGTCGAGCGTGCCCGCGGCGAGCAGCGCCGTCGCGTATTCGGTCAGCGACCAGTTCTCCACTTCCTTCATGAACGCCTTGAGGTCGCTGCGCTTGCCTCCGGGGAGTTTGCCCAGGTATTCCGAGGTGACCGCGTACGAGGGGAAGTTGACGATGTACGGCAGGTCGTCGCCCGGGGCGAACTGCAAGGTGTTGAACTGCAGCACTGAGGAGACCAGCACGATGCCGTTGAGGTCGATGTTGGCGCGTTGCAGGTGCCCGGCCAGGACGGCGGACCGCGTGGTGCCGTAGCTCTCGCCAAGGAGGTAGCGCGGCGAGTTCCATCGTTCGTGTTTGCTCAGGAAGCGGCGGATGAATTGCGCGAGTGAGGCCGCGTCTTCATCGAGTCCCCAGAAGTCCGCGCCGCGGGCGGGCGCCACCGGCTTGCTGAAGCCGGTGCCGATCGGGGCGATCATGACGATGTCGGCCACGTCGAGCAGCGTGAACGCGTTGTCGACGATCTCGTACGGGGGCGGTGCCTGCTGACCGACAAGTGGCGTCCGCACACGCCGCGGCCCCATGATCCCCATGTGGAGCCAGAACGATGCGGAACCTGGGCCGCCGTTGTAGGAGAAGATCACCGGACGCGCCGCGCGGTTTGGCACGTTCGTGCGCGCGTAGCTGGTGAAAAAGAGCTCGCCCGTCGCCTTCTCGGCCGTGTCCCTGAGGATGATGCTACCCACGGTGGCGTCGTACTCCACGGCCTGCCCGCCGACCTGGATGCTATGCTTCGTCGTCCAGTTGGCCGGTTTTGGCTCCTGGGCGGAAAGGACGACCGGAATCGTGAGGAGCGTGAGGGCGGCGACGAGGCGCTGGGTGGCTTTCATATAGAGGGGCGCTGGGGGCGGTGAGGCATTGGCTCCAGGTGTCGTGAACACATGTGGTGAAATTACGCGGCATTCTTGCCGCATGCTCTCGGTCGCAGGGCTCTTCGGCGATGCGACACAAGCGCCCGCATCGGAGGTGTTCGTGTTTGCTCAGCTCAGGGCTTGCAATCTCTCGATGACGAGGCGTATGGCGTCCGAGGGACCAAACGCATGGTTGAGGTGCACCGCGGCGTGGTCCTCAGCGTCGAACTCCGAGAGGAGGTTTCTCACCTGGTCAGCGACATACCCCGCGACGGCGGGATCGCCCTTGCGAACCTCTTCGACAAGGGAAGGGCGACACAGTATGAGGGCGAAGATGTCCTCCAGGTCCGCGCTGTAGAGCGGATCCGCGCGGCCGCGGTCCCGGATCGATGGAGCCACCGATGAGCACCACCCGCTGCGCGAGGGGCCCGAGCGCACGCGTCACGCGCGCGAGCCTCTGCCGCACACCCTCATCCGGGTGCGATTGGCTCACGCGGCAACCGATGGGGACTTGATCGCCTGGCGCAACAGGTCGCGCGCGGCGTTGCGCTCCCGTGCCTGTCCGACGCGGAATGCATCGAACAGGGTGAGGAGCCGGTACGTCTCGGGCGACCGCTCGCGAAGCCCGGGCGCACCACGATAGAGTGGTTCAAGTGCCTGCCCCACCATCTCACCATCGGGCGAGGGCCAGACGTAGGGGTCGCTCGTGCCGAAGACGGGGGAAAGCGCGTCGGCGGCATGCGCCGTCGGAACGCCCCGCGCCGAGGCCGCGAGGACCGGAGGAAAGGCGTAGCGCGCGCCGTGCAGGAGAAACTCCTCCAGCGCAAGTCGATTGATCCGCCTGGAATCCGGAAGGAGGAGCTGTGCGATGCGGAGACGCTCCACAGCCTGATGGACCTGGCTCGGAGCGACTCCGAGTTCCTGGGCGAGACGCTGATAGGTCGCGTCGCCCTGAAGGAGGCGAAGCGCGACGACGAGGTCGAGAGGGGCTAGTCGCATATTTGGCGCATTCTAAAAATAAGAATACACCATCAGACGATCAGAGGCGAGTCCTGGGAACGCGCCCGCTCCCGGTTGAAGCGAACAGTGTAAGGTGTTGGTGCAGATGGCTTTACACAGCATGCCCTACCACCAATCCCACTGCACCTGCCGGCCGGGATCGCATCTGAACTTCTGACCCCGCCGAACGTGGCCGCCCCTCGGCGGACGAGTCCAACCCTTGGCCTCACATCGCCGGCTTGAGCTTCTTCTCGAGGTATCCCGCCACCGCCACATTCACCCGCTTCTGGTTCGCGTGCTGCATGAAGTGGTGCGTGTCATCCACGATCGTGATCTCCTCCAGCTCGATCCCCTGTGCGCGCAGCCGCTGCACCAGGTCCACCGTCTGGCTGAAGCGCACGTTGCGGTCGTCGTCGGCATGGATGAACAACACCGGCGACCGCCAGGTGCGGACGCTGCTCACCGGCGAGCTCTCCCAGGCAATCTTCCCCATCGCGTCGACCGCGTCAGAAGGGCGCTCGAAACGCCATGCGCTCCCGCCAAAGCGACTCCCTCCCTCGCTGGTCATGTCGTGTACGCCGTGCACGTCCACGCCCGCGGCGAAGAGGTCGGAGTTCCTGCCTAACGCCAACGCGGTGAGATAGCCACCGTAACTGCCGCCGTAGATCCCGATCCGTGCCGGGTCCACCCCGGGCTGGCGTCGGAGCCACTCTCCAGCAGCCTTCACGTCGATGTACTCGCTCGCTCCTGCGATCCCGGCCTTCGGCGGCCGCTGGAAGTCGTGGCCGTAGCCGATGCCCAGCCGGTAGTTCACGGAGAGTACCACGAAGCCGCGCGATGCGAGGTACTGGTTCATCGCGTAGGCATTCCAGTAGTAGTCTCCGTAGTGCCATCCCAGCAGCATCTGGCGCGGGGGCCCGCCGTGCACGTAGACGATCGCAGGTCGTCGCACGCCCTCACTTCCCGCCGGCTCGAAGAGCTGCGCGTGCACCTTCATGCCATCCGGTGACGTGTACACCACCTGCTTCGGCGTGACGAGACGATTGGCATCGAACTCCGCCGGCACCCGATCCGCCCCCATCCAGGTGCGCGCAGCCCCGACGGATGTTTCGGACACGTAGGGCACCGGGGGACGTTGTGCCGTCGCCCCAATGGCGGCGATCCGACCCGACGCGAGGGGCACTGGCGTCCACTCCAGTCCGGTCCCGGGGGTGAGCACTTCCATCGACACCCGGTCGACCGCCGCGCGCACCACATGACGACGATCGATGTCCCCCGGCGTGCTCCCGGTGTTCCCCGAGTACAACACATGGCGACGGTCCGCGCTCAACGTCACATGCTCGGCCATGTGATCCCCCGGTGTGAGGAGAATCGGCGTCTCGCTCCCGGCCGCCGTCATCGAGTACAGGTGCGACCAGTTGTCCTGCATCGACATGAAGACGATGCGATCACCAGCGGCCCAGTGCAGGTTGGTCCCGCCATGCGTGCTCGGCACACTCCCACGAAGTGACGCTTCGCTCCGCCAGCGCTCACGCGCTTCTCCCGTGCGGACGTCGGCGATCCATATGCCCCACGGATTCGGCTGGATTCCGAGGTCCGCTGGTGGCGGCCCGCCGGCCCCGGGGCGCCGCACAAACACGATCCGTGTCCCATCCGGCGACCAGCGCGGGCTGCCGTCCCGGTTGGTGGTGGGCGCCAGATACTGGATCGGCGTCCGCTCATTCGTATAGATGGCGATGTACGCGTGGTCCCCGCGGCTCGAGACAAAGGCGATCCGGCTGCCGTCCGGCGAGAACTGAGCCTCGCCGGCGCTGCCGCGTTGCTCGAAGAGCTTGCGCGCCGGCGTGCTGCCATCGATCGCGATGCTCCACAGCTGGCGGCCGCGCTCGAAGACCACCACGTCCCCCTTCGGCGAGATGACGGGATTGAGCCCTTCACCAAGCGAGATCGGTGTGCCACCGGCGAACGGGACCGCCCACATCTCGACCTTTTGCGGCATCGGCGTGCCGGTGGGGTTCACGGGGAGGGCGTCGTCCCAGTTGGAGCCGAAGTCGCCGCCACGCACGTAGACCACCCATCGCCCATCGGGTGAGACGGTGACGGCCGTGAGTTCCTGGCCATCGTCCGTCTCGTAACTCGTCAGGCGACGCGCCGTGAAGGCGGGCCCTTCGGCGACATATATGTTGCGCTGGCCCCGCTCGTTGAGGGTCCACGCCAGGCGCTCACCTGATGCCGTGAGTCCGGTGGGGAACGGGGGGCTCATCACCTGGTCGATGGTGAGGGCCCCCTGGGCACGCACCGGGAGGGTGGCGAGTGCGGTGGCCATGGCGACAAGGACGAGGCGTCGGGGGCGACTGAGTAGGAAGACCATAGTCACGCGGGCATGGTTGGAGATCACCGATGGTAGCTCCGGAACCGCGCGCGCGCACGGCGGGCCGCGCCGTCGCAGCCGTCCGGCTTCGCAGCGCGGGTTGCTCCGAGAGGATCGCTCCCCCTCTGCCGCATCCTTGTCACCAACGTGCCCGACCCGGAGCTCGTCAGGCGCTTGGAGGCTGATTGGCATGAATGCGTCATCGCAGCTCCAGTGCGGCATGAGCTGACCTATGGATCCCGCCGACTCCCGCGCGGCAAGCGGCGCGATGCGCTCGAGGTGTACCTGCAGGGCCGTGGTCCTCGCTTCGTTCCCGGTGCTCCCGTACGACGAGGCCGCGGCGCGCTGGCACGAACATGAGCGAGCGCGCCTGGAGGGACTGGGGAAACCACCCTCCTGTGTGGACGGCCAGATAGCGGCCATCGCGGTCACGAATGGCCTGATCCTCGCAACGAGCAACTTCAAGGATTTCACGCGGTTCCGGGACCTCCAGGTAGACAACTGGGGCAAGCGACGCAGTTGACGCGAGCCGCAGCCTTGCCTGGCCGGCCCCCGGGTGGCTCGTGTACGCCTTCAGCGCGGTCCTTCGCGCGCCTGATGCCCGTCCACCCCGCCCCTGTCAGGTCAACGTGCCACGATCGACGAATCGAGGCTGCGATACCGCGGGTCGTGTCGAAGCGATTGCAGTTCCAGCATCGTATGCAACCACTGGTCGTGAGCCGAGCCCTCACGCAGCGCTGCCCTGAGCAGGCTGATGGCGGAGTCGGGCTGGGCCAGCATCGCCCGAATCCGGGCCTCCGCCATACGAGCTTCACCATACACGTACTTCGTCGTATCCACCGACAGCGCGTGCGCCACGGCAATGGCTGTGGCGGTATCGCCGCTGAGCAGTGCGGCAGATCCGTAGGTCCCTACGCCCTCGAAGGTCAGCTGATGCGCATGATACGCCGGCTCCAGGGTGCGCCGCGCCTGCGCCGGCTCATCCGCGAACACATGCAGCGCCGCTCGCTCCTCGAGACTGAACGTGCTTGCCGCAGGGGCGGCAAACGCCTTTCGCGCCAGGGCACGTCCCATCGCTGCGTGTCCATGTGCGTTCGCCTCAAGCGCCGCAGTCAGCCAGAGCGATCCTACGGGGGTGTTTCGGGGGTCGGAGGTCAAGGTCGCCGCGTCGGCGAGTGCGCGCTCAACCTCCGCAGCCTTTCCCAGCGCTGCGGCTGCCCGAATGGTCGAAGCCAGAGCAAAGCGTCGCGTGGGGTGCATTCGGCGCGCCTCCGCCGCATATCGAACTTCGGCACGCAGGTCGCCCACCTGGTGGTAGGCAGCGGTGATCAAGTCATACCAGGCCACGAAACCTCGCATGGCACCCGCCGCCGGATCCAGCGATCGCAAGGCTACGATTGCTTCCGCGTAACTGCCGTTCTCATAGGCTGCCACCGCATAGTTGTAGACCGCCTTCGTCCCCGGCGCATCTTCCGAGAGCCATCGTGCATACTTGAGGGCCGCTTGCTGGTCGCCGTTGAGGAGAGCCAGGCGATACTCGACCCAGATACGATGCGTGGGACTGAGAGCGTCGCCGGACGACCTTGCCAGCCGAGCCAGGGAGTCCGCCTCACGAAATCGGCCGAGATTCGATTCCGCGATCGATGCAAACAACAGAGGCACAACAAACGAACTGTCGAGCCGTGCCGCTTCTTTCATCTCCCGGGAGGCATCGGGAAATGCGTTCTCGACATAGCGCTCGAGCCCGCGGCTAAACGCGAGGTATGCCTCATAGCGAGGAGGGGTCGCTCCAGCGGCCGCATTGGCTGAGAGCCGAGCATCGAGGCTCGAACCAAGCAGCCCCTGGATACGGGAGCGCAGTTCGGCGATGCCAGGCATGGGATTCTCCATCGCGGCACTAACCGGCGTGAGTAACCCGAGGGGTTCGCCCGATGCCACCCGCCGTACCTCGGCGTGAAACTGTAGCGAGTCCCCGAGCCGGTAGACGCGACCGGTCACCAGTACCTCAGCCGAGGTGGCCGCAGCGACATCAACGGCTGACAGCACCGGACCGCCCTCGGACGAAGACCGCAAGAGCTCGAGCATCGACACGGTCGGCACGACGCGCGCAAGTCCGGTCCGTGCGAGCCCCTCGTTCATCCAGTCGGCGGCGAGCGCGCCAACAGGACGGAGCTCGGTATCGGCTGCTGGAACCTCGAAGGGGACGACTGCCACGCGAATGGGGACGTCGGCGGAAGGACCCGGGGGGCGCAGCTTCGCGAGGGCGCCCCCGAGTGCGAGAACCCCGACCGCTGCAGCCATGAACCAGATCGTAGGGCGACGGACGGTCCTCCCCTTCCTCATCGCCAGCACAAACGACCCTGCGCTTGGGTAGCGATCCGCAGCCACAGGACTGAGGGCGCGTTGGACCGCCTCTTCGATCTCCGGCGCCACACGAGGACGCACCGTCCGAATCGATGGCATTGGGTCCAGCACTTTGCGCCGCAGGATGCCGCCCGGCGTTGCACCCTGAAAGGGCGGGGCCCCCGTGAGCATCTCATACACCACGCAGGCCAGGGCGTATTGGTCTGAGCGTGGATCGGGGACCCCGTCAGCCGCGTGTTGCTCGGGGCTCATGTAGGCCGGTGTGCCGATAGCCAGCTGCGAGTACGTCTCGGGATCGTCGACCGACCCCTCTACCGCCTTTGCGATGCCAAAGTCCGACAGAAGGGGCGTGCCATCTGGTGCAAAGAGGATGTTCTCGGGCTTGACGTCCCGATGGACTATCCCTGCACCGGCCGCCTCGTCCAATGCACTGGCGATGGCGTGCGCCACGCGCAGCGCCTCTGCGACTGTCGTAGCACCGCCTTTGCGCAGTCGGTCTCTCAGCGTGCCTCCCTCCAGCAAGGGCATGCACAAGAACACTGAGGTAGCCGTCTGGCCCCATCCGATGACCGGAACGATGTTGGAATGTGAGATACGGGCGGCAAGCTGCACCTCACGCAGGAAGCGCTCGCGGGCGAGTCGGCCCCCGAGTTCGGGGCGCAAGACCTTCACCGCAATCGGGCCCTCGCCTGGCCGTTCCGCGCGGAACACGCGGCCCGCGCCCCCCCGTCCGAGCTCAGGTCCGACCAAGCTCCCAGGCGGGAAGGCCCGCTGGAGCTCCGACCTCAGCTCCTCCCCACCCTCGTTGTCGGACGCCATCCGCGACTCGGCCCCTGTCGAACGTTGTCCCTCAGAGTATAGACTCGCCGGAAGCATCGCGCGAGACGCAGGACTACCCCTCAGCAAGGAGACGGCAAGTGACTGAACCCACCCCCAACGGACCGCCGCTTGGCATACGCCGAGTGAATCGGATGCTGGTCGACGACTTCGTCAACGACAAGGTGCCGCATCCGTTCTTCCGCATCGAGCTCGACATCCCTCTCGGGGACGACGCTGAAAGGCTGCGAGAGCTGCTAGTTTATGGCGACCACCCCGGTGTGATCAAAATGCTTGAGGGTAAACTCCCTGAGCCAGACGGGTCGGCCCCGGAGGCGATTCAGGCCCAGTATCGGTCAGCCGTGGCCGTGATCCGTTCTGCTTTTGGAGCTTAGTCGCATTTGCTAGCGAGTCCGCGCGACCCGGACGGCGCGCCAGAGCGCCTCCGGGTCGCGCACACGACGCAGGCCCGGCTGGTCGGTCGCTCGCACGAACCTTCCCTTGAGCAGAACCTCCACTTCGGTCGGACCCATCGGTGTCTCGATTAGTCCAGTTGCATCCGGCCCGATCAGTAGATCAATGGCTGGGGCTTCTGTCGGCACTGACTCTTCCCACGATTGGGCAAGTTGTCGCGGCTCGACGACGAGCGCGAGGGCGTTCGTCGCGGCCAGAGACTGATGGGAGTCCGCACCACCAGCGTGGGAGAAGGAGTTCCAGCAGTCCGGGTGGCTGGCATTCCTCGCCGCGCCGTAACGCGTGAACTCCCACTCCGCGACCACCTCCGCGTTACCGAGGGCGGCGCAACCGGCGACGACGAAGCCTGCGGCCCCGTGCACCACCACGCCAGGGAGGCTCTGTGCGAGGTGGTCTGCCACACAGTATCCGAGCTCGCGCAGGCCCGTGTTGCATCCGGTGAGATACACCTGGGCACCGGGCGCCGCGAGCCCTTGCGTGGTAAGCGCCGCGGCCAGCAGAGGGACGGTTTGGGCTCCAAGGCCGAAATGCCAGGTGGGCGCACCGTGCGCGATCACCTCGATGGCGCTGGGCGACCCACCGGCGGTCGCGATCATGACTGAGGGAACCAGGTCTGCAAAACCGGTCACCTCGTCGTAGCGCCATTGATGCGCCTTCACGAGGTTCATAGACAAGAGTCTGCGATATTGCGGGAGCGGTTCCGCGTTCGCACCGTCAACCACACAGGCGTTGGGTGTTTGCATGATGCGTGGATGCATGTGGAAGTTGTTGTGCCTTCGCGAACGACTGTTACACGGCAACAGCTCGCGTGCAGACCTTGCGAGCAGCAGGGCCTGGGGGTAGCCTAGGCGCGTCACTTATCCATTCAATGGGGGGTATCGCCATGGCGGCGAAGAAGAAGGGGAAGATCCAAGACGACGGGAAAGTTCGATCCGACGACTGCCGAGGGATTCGGCGCGTGAACCTCATGGTCGTGGACGACTATCAGGAGCGGGAGGCCGTCGCGCACTTCTTCCGTATCGAGGTCGATTTCATTGTGGATCAGCATCAGGCAAATCTGCTTCGAGCCCACCTCGGCAGGCCAACCAAAGTTGGAGACGAGGAGGTGATGGACGAGCTCTTAAAGGGGAGCGAGTATGGTGCTTATGCAGCGAAGGTCGTAAAGGCGGTCTTTGATACCGAATAGCGACTGGCGCGGTCCGGGCGAACGACTGCGTCTTTTCACTGCCCTTGGCGTCGTTCCCGCAACCGGACCGCGTATCGCACCGGCGCCGCTCGCAGATTCTCCACATCCACCCGATAGCTTCCCGCCGTATCGATCTGCAGGACGCAGTGATCGTGCCCGAGGCTGCCCGAGCGGAGGACCCGTCCCTCGTTCCCCAATAGCCAGCAGCTAATTGAGGTGCCGCGGGCTCCCGCAACCTCTATACTGCGCGTTCCGCTCGGCACGTCCAGCAGGTGGGACCCCGCGCCGTACGGCGGGAGCTCGTGCGACGGCGGCCGGCCGCAGGAGAGCACGAGGAGCGCATGGAGTGTGGTAGCAAGGATGGCACGACAGAGGGCGGCGCTACTCACCGCTCCCCTCATGAACCCAGTTCGATCGTGGAACATCGCCCGCGTGACACGGCGACGTCTGCCGACTCCCAGTGCCCAGATCCGGCGACCTCGCGCGCGCTGAGCTGGATGTGACCGGGCGCCCTCGTCACCGTCACTGCGCCCGCGGACTGCGCTCCGCACGCGGGCGGCTCCGTGCGATAAGCCGTGAGCTGGCCCACCACCACTCCATCGACCAGCACTTCTATCGGGGACGGCGAGGGATCCGATGTCCAGACCGTGATCTGTCCTGTGCTCACCAGTCGCCTCCGCCGGCTCAGCGCCCATGACGTCCGTCGCTTGTCGATGGGCCTTTTCGAGAGCTGCCCAGTAAGTCACGCTCCGCGCAGACTCCCGGAAGAAGCCCAAACCGGTGAAGACTGCGCGGCTCGTCCATTTTGGATGCCCGGTTCATCGTTCTCTTTTCAGGCCGCGGGTCGTAGGGCGCCTGGTTGACCACCAAGCACCGCGCGAAGCTGCTTCACCGCCCGAAACAGCCGCAGCTCCGACGCCGTCGGCGTAATCTCCAGCAGCTCGCCAATCTCCTGGTGGGTCATCGACAGGAAGTACTTCATCACAACGACCTCCCGCAGCTGGACCGGCAAGCGTCCGAGTGCCGTGCGGACCTCATGGTCCATCTCCATGTCGCGCGACGGGTCGTGTCCGACCGCTGCGTCCTTCGGGATGTCCCCATCCACGAACCGCTTCCGTCGCCGCAACCGCATCAGGCAGCGCGTCACCACAATCCGGCGCAGCCACCCCGACAACCCGTCGCCCCGGTACTGAACCAGGAGCCGCGGCAGGTCCATGAAGATCTCGTGCACCACGTCCAATGCCTCGTCCCCGATGAGACGCTCGCCGGCGGTACACATGGGAGACGCGAACGTTACATATAGATGCTGGAGGCTCAACTGCGCCGCTTCCGAGAGTGGAGCCGCAGGGTCTGAGGCGCGCAGGACCTCCAGGGCGGTGGCCGTTGCTGTGGCGGTGCAGCGGTCGACGGACCGTGTGGCGAAGAGGGAGCGTTCCATGCGGGCGAGGGGCGTTTGGGACCCCACCTTCGCCCACCCCGCTCACCGGCTCCTCAACGATTCCTCAAACGACGGGTTCGCGACCCAAGAAGGTGTCGGCCGTGACCGGTGCGCCCATCTGAGGCCCCTGCTCCCTGGCCCTCCTGCCCGACTTGGCGAATGCGTCGAAACCGCCTCACTCGGCGCACGACGTTGCACGATCCGGCGCGCACGTTTCTACTTCGTTTAGACATTCCAGAGGCTTCCATGGCTTCGACGGAGCTCGACATCAAGCAGTGGGGGAACAACCTCGGCGTGCGCCTGCCGGCCGCCGTCGCCAAAGCGGCAAACCTCAGGGCTGATCAGCGCGTGCGTGTGTCCGTGAAGGGCCGAGCGGTCGTCATCACACCAGTCGACGCCGATCCGCTCACCCTCGCCCAACGACTCGCGCTATTCGATCCGGCTCGGCACGGCGGCGAGGTCATGGCTGCGCCCCTTGAGGGCGCCGAACGGTGGTAGGTCCTCACAAACGGGCCACTGCGACGCCGCGGGGATCGTGGATACCGGCGCGCCAGGACATCATCTGGATCGACTGCAACCCCCAGGTCGGTCGCGAAATGCGGGATGTCCATCCGTTCCTCGTGCTCTCACCGCAGGCGTTCAACGACAAGACCGCCTTGGTGATAGGGCTGCCGATGACCCCCGCTGCGTACAATGCCGACAATCCGTTCGCGGTCGCGGTAGGACCAGCCACGGGGACCAAGGCAGGCACAAGCTACGTCCTGTGCCATCAACCCAAGTCATTTGACTGGAAGCTGCGGCGTGCGAAGCCGCATCCGCGCAAGCGGCTGCCGAACGCACAATTCGCGGTCATATGCGCGCGACTGAACCAGATTATCCAGCTGGAGGGCATCCCCGGCTAAGGCGGCGCAAACGGGGCTGGTTTCGATCGGCGCCAGCCCCATCTTCCGCCCATGCTCGAACTCGCCACTTTCGGCGGTGTTGCCCTCACCCGGGACGGCGTCGTCGTCCCCTGGACCCTGCGCGGGTGGCAGCGGCCCGCGTTGCTCGCCCTCCTCGCGGCCGCCGGCAAGCGCGGGATCGATCGCGCCCTCCTGGCCACCATCCTGTGGCCTGATTCCCCGGACGCCTCCGCTCGGCACTCGCTCGACGAGCTGCTCAGCCGGACGCGCCGCGAACTGGGCGAGAAGGAGCTCTTCGTCGGGACGATGACCGTGGCCCTCAACGCGGCCGCGATCACAACCGACGTTGCCACGTTTGAGTCTGCCATCGCCAGCAGCCGACTCGCAGCAGCGGTGGAGACCTACCACGGTCCGTTCGCCGTCGGCCTTCGCACCGGCAACTCGCCGGAGCTGGAGCAACGACTGCTCTCGGTTCGGGCGCACTACGCCGCCGAGTTCCGGAAGGCGGTGGAGACGCTGACCTCCGAGGCAGAGCGGCGTGGGCACCACCGCGACGCGGTGCGCTGGTGGGAGAAGCTGGTGCGCATGGAGCTCGACAACGCAGCGGTGATCCTGCGATTCATCGAGTTGCTGTCCGCAGCCGGCGACCGCGACCGGGCCCTCAGTGTCGCGCGCGCCGAGAAGCAGCGGTGCGAGCTGGACGGCGACCGCGTTGATCCAGCCATCGAGACCTGGATCGAACGCCTGAAGGAGGTAAACAGCGGCAGTGGCGGGGACGATGGAATCAAGAAGATCGAACCGGCCGGAGTCACTTCCATCGTCACACGAGCGCTCGGCTCCGACTACCGCCTCGGCCCCCTCCTCGACGAAGGGTCGCTCGAACTCGTCTTCGATGGCACAAAGGCCCTTACGGCCGCACCAGTCGAGGTGCGTATGATCCAACCACGCGTTGCTGCTGGCACGGACCCATCAGCTTTTGTGCGAGCGATGGAGCGCGCCGCATCGGTCGCTCACCCGGGAGTCGTCCCCGTGCTCGCCGTCCGGGCGACTGCAGACGCTCTGGTCACGGTGACGGCACGTCGCCCCACCGAGACGCTCAAGCAGCGCATGCGAAGGGGAGCAGCGCCCGTCACTGATGTCATCAACACCGGACTTCAGTTGACCCAGGCACTCGCCGCCGCGCACCAGAACGGGGTGGTCCACGGGATCCTCCGGCCGCGCCTCATCGGCTTCTCGCGCGATCACGTCGAGATCATCTCGCTCGGACTCGGCCAGGCCCTGCTCAGCCGTCGCCCCTCGGACGAAAGGTCCACCGTCGTCTCACTCGGCTCCCCACGATACCAGAGCCCGGAACAGCTCACTGGCCACGTGCAGTTGGACGAGGCCAGCGATCTCTATGCACTCGGCGTCATGCTCTACGAGTGGGTGACGGGGCAGCCGTGCTTTCCGGAATCCGGCGACGGCGTCCTGAAGAAGCTGCGGGAGGCGCCGCCTTCGGCGCGTTCCGTGCGCGCGACCGTTCCGGCTGCACTGGATGCCATCATCATGCAATGCGTCGCGCCCCATGCAGCTGACCGACCGGGTTCTGCGATGGAAGCGGCTCGCACCTTCGCCCAGCTGGCCTGAGTACTGAGCTGTGCGGCGACGCGAGGACGGCCGGTGAAAGCACCCTCCCGTCGGCCATGCGTCAGACCTGGACCGCGCACGTGGGGAGCCCTCAGCTCCAGAGGGCCGGGATGGGGACGGCCCGCACATTGGACGACTGTCGTGTCGTAGAGGGCCTCCACGGCCGGTGCCGAAAGGTTCTACCCCGGCAGCGCATCTGGTGTGTGGCGCGCGATGGCTTCCATCGCGCCGCGCCTATCCCGCCAAGATCTGTCCCTTGGCCAAGCCGGAGACCACCATGCGCTCGTGCCAGATTGCACTTTCCCTGCTATCCCTCGTGATCGCTCATGCGACCGAGGGACAGACTCTCGCCAGCGCGAACGCTCCGCGTTCTGCCGGGTGCGCGGTGACGCAGGATACCTCCTGCTTTGCCTTCTTCGCCGATGGCAATGTGAGGAAGGCGATCGACCAGGCGGGTTCCGGTACTCCCGCCTCCGGATCCATCGGGTTCACCCTGGCGCGGTATCGCTCCGTGTTTTCGGGCCAGATCAACATCGCCGATACGCCTGACACTGTCACGGCCGGGTATGGGGCTCGCCTCGTCGCCCCGGGTGTGGGCGGAGCACTCTCCGCCGGGTTGATCTCGTTCAGGCGTTTCCCATCCCCGGATTCGACGCACGGCCTCGGGTACCACCTCTACGGGAGCATTGCCTCTTCACGGTGGGCGACCGACCTGGATCCCCAGGGCACCGTGCTCAAGACCACCGATGTCGGGGTCCTGGGGTTCGGTGCGCTGGGCACGTGGGTGATCGCGCGCGGCTCGGTGGGGGACAACCCGGTCTTCGTCGCGGTCGACGCGGGGCTCACGTACCGCCAGCTGTTC
>WBZL01003319.1_pt1 | contig 14829 bp, 12 predicted proteins | sample 5204291 | NCBI WGS metagenome assembly WBZL01 (sample SAMN12344345, study PRJNA552823) | activated sludge metagenome | biome: Activated sludge suspended growth; feature: Nitrification reactor; material: Wastewater; isolation source: activated sludge from nitrification reactor of wastewater...
TTGGCCGCTCTACCATCGCCGCCGCTTGTCGAATCACGGAAGAAAGCATCGTTCCGGCACTCGCCCACGCGACCCCTTGACAGAATCTGCTCACGAAATGTAAAGACCTGAGTCATAAGAGACTAACCGCAGAATTTAAACCTGACGAGTCATGACTGATATTTTCTCTGTCACACCGATTGTCGTTCCCTACGATGCAGTGCGTTCTGTGTTCCGAGTTGGCAATCCGTCAATTGCCACCGCTCTGCCGATCACCAATCGCTGGAACCCGCCCGCTGCCGCAGGCACTGGCGTCACGCTGACCTACTACTTCAGTGACGCGCCACCATCGACCTACACTCAAACGGACCACGGCTATACCAATGAATCAGCCGTTGCGTGGACACCGTTCCAGAAGACTACTGTCGAGTCAGCGCTCGCCGGTTTTGCCAGCGTTGCCAATATCACGTTTCAGCGCGTTGATAGTCAGGCTGACGCCGATCTCACCTATTTTCTGTCGTCGACCATCACAGCCGCCGGCTTCGCTTACTATCCTTGGTCCTCCGCGCCTGAAAAAGGAACGGTGCTCGGTGATGTCTATTTTAGTACGTCCTGGTTTTCCGCGGACCTTCAGCTTCAGAATCTCTATCTCGCCTACCACGAAACAGGGCACGCGCTGGGATTGGCACATGCATTCGATACCGGCAACAAACCCGTCATTGAGGATTTCGGTTTGCCGGGTGGCCAACTGTTTTCGGTGGTTGACCAACGCCGGGTGCCAAAGCCGTACTACATGCTTCACGCAAACACGGGAGGCTACAGCTATGACACCTATTCAGAAGGCTCCAAGCCAACCGGTCCAATGTTGCTCGACATTCTAGCGCTGCAACTGTTTTACGGGCCCAACATGACTACCGGTGGAGGCAATGATGCTTACATGTTTGCCGTCGATCCGAATTTTTTCCGCACCATCTGGGATGCAGGTGGTCATGACAAGATCGATTTATCCAATCAGGTGCATCCTTCGCTGGTCTCACTGGTGCCTGGCGTGTACAGCACTATCGGATTGCGCGATCCCTTCGAGGGCTATACCGCTGAGAGCAAGGCCTGGGCGCTGGAAGACCATCCAGATATCAGCAAATGGAATGATGGCACTAACAGTTTGACGATCGCCTTTGGCGCCATCATTGAAGATATCGTCGGTTCGCCAGTTACGGATGTGCTCATCGGCAATGAGGTTGCCAACAATCTCGACGGGGGGGGCGGCAATGACAAACTCAGCGGCGGCGAGGGCAACGACAAGCTCAGTGGAGGCAAAGGTAACGATATTCTTACGGGCGAAATGGGATCAGACACTCTCTATGGCGAGGAGGGAATCGATATCGCGTTTTTCCTTGGCACCAAGGCAGATTACAGCGTCAAGCCGGCAGACAGTAGCTGGATTCTCACCGACCGGAACCCTGCCAATGGAGATGACGGTACTGACACGCTCATCAATGTCGAACGTCTCCACTTTACCGATACCAATGTCGCCATTGATATGGACGGCAATGCTGGCAAGGTAGCCAGACTGTTGCATGCAGTATTCGGCCCTGCGGCCGTGCAAAACAAAGAATATGCAGGAATTGGCTTGTCCCTGCTTGACCAGGGACTTAGCTATGCAAGGCTCGCGGAAGTGGCAATGAGAGCCGCTGGTAAGCTTACGCCTGGCGATATCATTGATTCCCTTTGGCTCAACGTAATGACCACGCCGATTCTTGCCGAGCAGAAGTCGTATTTTCTAGGGCTGCTGGAAAACGGACTGGCGATCGGCGATCTGACTGTTCTCGCCGCCAACTCCTCGCAGAACAGCGCTCAAGTAGAACTGCTGGGCGTGATGACCCAGGGGCTGGACTATCTGCCGTACGGCACGGGCGTGTAGCGGCTATCGCGCGGTATACCCGGCAACCGTGATTTCCAGCGAAGCACTGCTGTCGAGGTTCAATTTCACATTTTCGAATACACGAGTCCCTGACCGGGTGTGATCGAAAGTGACGGTTGCAAAGACTTCAAGCAGCCAAGGCGTCCCAATACCGATCCCAGCCGCCGTTTGCACGGGTGACGCGGAGGTTCAGCATGGCTTGGGCGTTTTCTGGTTTCCAACAGGCGCTTGGTAGTTTGAGGCGTTTCTGAATCACATGGCGATGTGCGCTCTCGACCTCGCCTGAGCCGATAGGCAAGCCGGCTTGAATGGCGGCCTGATAGTCGAATTGCCCTGGGCGGTTGATCAGATCACGGTAACCCCCACGGACCGGGGCCTGTTCTGACGGCACGGAGTCCGGTTCCTGGAAAGGCGCAAGGGCCGTCAAGACCGCGGAAAGCCTGTCCGTTTTCAGGCAGTCTTTCCAGAAAGCATGGGGGTCAAAAGCATGGGGGTCATCCATTAGCCGGCCCCTGTCAACAGGTTAAAAATAACGTCAGTTCGGGATAACGAAGCCAAAAATGTGGCGCTAACCCATTGATGAGAAACGGATGATCGTCAACGTTGTCTTGATTCATTGAGTGCATGACCTGATCAACCCCGTACACGGAGGCCTCATCATGGACGATCTGACCGAGACTTATTGCCGGATGGACGACTTTTACAAAGCGTTCGAACCTCAACTCAACGCCCGGCTGCTGACCGATGGCAAGCGCCATCGGTCGAGGAAAGGCAGCCTATCCGTGCCGGAGTTGATGACGCTGGTCGTGCTGTTCCACCAGATTCGCTACCGACAGTTTAAATCCTTCTATCTGAACCATGTTTGTCGATACCTGCGTAGCGAGTTTCCCCGACTACCCACCTATCAGCGAGGTGTCGAGTGGCTGCCACGCTGCGCGATCGCCCTGGCCGCCCTGTTCGAGGAACTCACGGGCAAGTGCTCCGGGGTGTCGATTGCGGATTCGACTCCGATCTCCGTCTGCAAGAACTTGCGGATTCCTCGCCACCGGGTGTTCCAGGGCATGGCGGCGCGCGGCAAGCGTTCGACCGGCTGGTTTTTCGGTTTCAAACTCCATTTAGTCATCAATCACTTGGGCGAACTGCTCGGCGTCAAGCTGACCCCAGGCAAGGTCGATGACCGCAAGCCCTTGTGCAACTTTGCCGATCGCCTCTTTGGCAAGCTGTATGCGGATAAGGGCTATATCGCCCAGTGGCTGACCCCCTTTCTGAAGGATCTCGGCATCGACTTCGTGACCAAGGTCAGGAAAAACAGGAAGCCCGTCGCCCTCGACCCCTTTGACGAGGCAATGCTACGACAGCGATCCCTCGTCGAAACCGTCATCGACGAACTGAAAAACCTCTGTCAGATCGAGCACACCTGTCATCGCTCGCCGATCCATTTCGCCGTCAATTTGCTGGCCGGCCTCATCGCCTATTGCCTGATGCCCAACCAGCCCAGACTACCGCTTCAGGACTTCCGCCGGCTCTCTCAGTCCCCCAAACTTATCCCGAACTGACGTTATCTTTACCTTCGCCGCGCAGCGGGGCAAGTATCAAAGCTGGCGGGAGGAAGCGCGCAATCGTGAGGCCGATCTACAGAACGCCCTCACCGAACACGGCGTGACCTTGCGTCAGGGCAAGCAGGAACACGATCGGCAAAGCACCGAAATCGAAAGCCTCAAGCGCCGCCGCAGCAACATTGATGATCCGCAGATCCAGATCCGCGCCGCGCTCTGTGCGGCGTTGGACATCGATGTCGATGAGATGCCCTTTGCCGGCGAGCTGATCCAGGTGCGCGTCGAAGAGCGCGATTGGGAGGGCGCGGCCGAACGTCTGCTGCGGGGATTCGGCCTGGCGCTATTGGTGCCCGATGCCCATTACAAGGTCGTGGCCGAATGGGTGGATGCTGCCCATCTGCGCGGCCGCCTGGTGTACTTCCATGTGCGGCCGCGCAAGGCTGGCGAATTGCCCGATCTGCACCGGGATTCGCTGCTCCGCAAGCTGGCCATCAAGCCTGATTCCCCGCATTACGACTGGCTGGAACGTGAGCTTGCCCATCGTTTCGATGTGCTCTGCTGCGCCACGCAAGAACAGTTCCGCCGGGAGGCGCGGGCCATCACCCGCGCGGGCCAGATCAAGGATCCGAGCGGCCGACACGAAAAGGATGACCGCCACCGCATCGATGACCGGAGCCGTTATGTCCTGGGCTGGAGCAACAGCGCCAAGATCGCCGCCTTGGAAAGCAGGCGCCGTCAGCTTGAAACACGGCTGGGCGATGTGGGCAGCCGGATCGGTGAGATTCAGAAGGAACGCAACGGACTGACCAGCCGCCTCGACGCGCTGATTCGCCTTGAAGAATTCACCGCATTCGAGGAACTGGACTGGGCCAGCGTGGCCAGCGAGATTGCTCAACTGACGGACGAACGGAGCCGGCTGGAGTCGGCATCAGATGTCCTCAAGCAGCTCAACGAAAACCTGCGCGAGCTGCAGAGGGCGCAAAAGGACACTGGCACGGAGCTGCAAGGTTCGCGCGAGAAGCGGGCCAAGCTGGAACAGCGCCGCTCGGATGCCCAGGAACTTCGACAACAGACCGAGCTGCTGCTTGCCGGCGCGGTCGTGGATGAAGCGCTGGCAGCGACCCTCGAAGTCATGCGCGCAGAGGCCCTGGGCGAGCATCAACTGACCGTGGAATCCTGCGACAACCGCGAGCAGGACGTGCGCGGCTGGTTGCAAACCCGGATCGACAACGAAACCAGGAGCATGAATCGGCTGGCCGAGAGAATCATCAAGGCCATGGCGTCCTTCAAGGAGGCGTTCAAGCTTGAAACCGCCGAGATCGATGCCAGCCTGGAAGCGGCCTTTGAGTACGAGAACCTGCTGACGCAACTGAACCGGGACGACCTGCCGCGCTTTGTGGCGCGTTTCAAGGAACTGCTCAACGTCAACACGATCAACGAGATCGCCAACTTCAACGCCCAACTGGCGCGCGAGCGTGAAACCATCAAGGAGCGCATCGCGCACATCAACAAGTCGTTGGGCGAGATCGACTACAATCCGGGGCGCTACATCGTGCTCGAGTCGCAGCCCAGTCCGGACGCAGAGATCCGGGATTTTCAGCAGGAGTTGCGCGCATGCACCGAGGGGGCCGTGACGGGGTCGGAGGATGCCCAGTACTCCGAGGCCAAGTTTCTGCAGGTGAAAGCGATCATTGACCGCTTCCGCGGGCGCGATGGCCTGTCAGAACAGGATCGCCGCTGGACTGCCAAAGTGAGCGACGTGCGCAACTGGTTTCTGTTTGCCGCCAGCGAGCGTTGGCGCGAGGACGGCAGCGAACACGAGCACTACTCGGATTCTGGCGGCAAGTCGGGAGGGCAGAAAGAGAAGCTGGCGTACACCATCCTGGCTGCCAGTCTGGCGTACCAGTTCGGACTGGAATGGGGCGCGGTGCGCTCGCGGTCTTTCCGTTTCGTGGTGATCGACGAGGCTTTTGGTCGTGGTTCGGATGAATCCACGCAATACGGCCTGAAACTGTTCCGGCAGCTCAATCTGCAACTGCTCATCGTGACGCCGCTGCAGAAGATTCACATCATCGAACCGTACGTATCCAGCGTCGGGTTTGTGCACAACGAGGGCGGGCGAGCCTCCAGGCTCCGTAATCTGTCGATTGAAGAATATCGGGTGCAGAAGGAGATGATGGCTTTGCAAACCACCCAGGTGTTGGCGCAGTGACGTGGACCGGCGCGAAGGAATTGAAGGCACAACTGGCGCGACTGTGGGAGCGCGGTGAACTCCTGCGCGATGCGGTGACGGGCAATGTTCGCTTTCCTTTGCGCCTGACGCTCAAGTCCCCGAGTTCGGCCGACATCACGGATCGCTTTGAGGCTGTTCGCGCCTGGGCCGCTGAATTGGCGGCCACGGATTCAGTGTCTCTCGAATGGCAGGAGGTTCGTCACCGCGTTCAGGGGGTGCAAAAACTGCCTGCGACCGCCTGGATCAAAACCCTGGAGGAGGTGTTGACCTGGCTGGGCAAGCGCCGGGAGTGGGCTCGCTTTTCAGCACAGGTCTCGGCAACCCGGCAAACACACCCCGCCTTGCTGCCCTGGCTGGAAAAGCGCCCCCTGCAGGCACTGGCACTGTCCGCCGAATGGCCCCGATTGCTGGCAGTCGTGACCTGGCTCGTCGAGCATCCTCGCCCCGGTATTTATTTTCGGCAGGTGGACCTGCCGGGCGTGCACAGCAAATTCATCGAAGCGCATCGCAGTGTGCTCGCCGAGTTGCTCGATTTGGCACTGCCCGGAGACGCTGTGGACCTCGGCAAGACGGGTGTCGGCCAGTTTGCTGCCCGTTACGGGTTTCTCGAAAAGCCGGCGCGCATTCGCTTCCGGGTGCTTGATCCGGCGAATCATGCAGTCCCTGGCTCGGTTTTCCCCGACGTGACCCTGGATGCCGAAAACTTCAGCCGTATGGAATTCTCTGCGCGGCGCATGTTCATCACCGAGAATGAAACCAACTTCCTGGCATTCCCGCAGGTGCGTGATGCCATGGTTATTTTTGGCGCGGGTTACGGTTGGGATGCGCTGGCCCGCAGTCATTGGTTGCAGAACTGCTCGATCCATTATTGGGGCGACATCGATACCCATGGTTTTGGCATCCTGGATCAGCTGCGTGGCTACTTTGGCCACGTCGAGTCGTTCCTGATGGACCGGGAGACCCTGGATGCGCATGCCCCAGTCTGGGGCTGCGAGGACAAGCCACTGTTGGTGGACCTGCACAGACTGACGCCCGAAGAGAGTACGCTCTACGACGAACTGCGTGACAACCGCATCCGTGCGAGGCTGCGGCTGGAGCAGGAACACATTGGCTTCCATTGGCTGGGCGATCGCCTTGAACAACTTCTGCAGGGGCGCCGCGGCGCCAATCCATGCCCCTGGCGATAAGACCGGTTCAGTTCACGGACTGAATAGCGCCGCCACTGCCATCGGATTGGAAGGGAAATAGAGATGGACGTAGGAGGCGGTCAGGCGACCCTGACGGTAGATTGCCTCGCCGGCCCGGCCATCGGGCGTTTGCGCGTGACAGAGCGGCGGCAGGGGCGTTTCACTCTTTGAATAATGAAAGGTATGGCCCTGGAGACGGCCTTCGGGCAGGACAACGGACTGCATGCCGAGCGCCGTCAGGCGCTGCTGCATGACGGCACGACCTGGCAGCAACCCGGCGAAGGGATGACTGACGCCTGCCTTGTCGGTCACCGATTCGAACAGGCTCATCATGCCGCCACACTCGGCGAGCACAGCTTGACCGGCTTCGACGTGGCTACGCAAGGCAGTCCATAGCGCGGTGTTTCTTGCCAGAGTCGGCGCGTGCAGTTCGGGGTAACCTCCCGGCAGCCAGACCGCGTCGCAGGCCGGCAGTGGCTCGCCGGCCAGCGGCGAGAAGAAGCGCAGCGTGACGCCGAGTTGCTGCAAGGTTTCGAGGTTGGCCGGGTAAATGAAACCGTAAGCGGTATCGCGGGCCACGGCAATACACTGGCCGGCAAGACGTGGCGACACGACCGGCGCCGGCGCCATGGCGAAGTTGACCGTCGGCGGCAGGTCGACTGCGGTCGTGGCTGCCAAGGCGTCAGCGAGGAGATCCAGGCGTGCTGCCAGATCGCTCACTTCTGCCGCCTGCAACAACCCCAGGTGGCGCTCCGGCAAGGAATCGTCGGTGCGCGGCAGGGCACCGAACCAGGCGATGCCGGCGGGCAGGCTGTCGCGCAGCAGGTCGGCGTGACGGGTGCTGCCGACCCGGTTGGCCAGGACGCCGGCGAACGGCAGGCCCGGCCGGTAGTGGGCCAGCCCGTGGGCAATGGCTCCGAAAGTCTGGGCCATCGCCCGCGCATCGATCAGGGTCAGCACCGGAATGCCGAAGAGGACGGCCAGGTCGGCTGCCGATGGCTGGCCGTCGAACAAGCCCATCACGCCTTCGATCAGGATCAGGTCAGAATCCGCGGCGGCGCGTGCCAGCCGCCAGCGGGCATCGCTTTCACCGCACATGCCGAGGTCGAGGTTCTGGCAGGGCCGCCCGCTGGCTACCGCATGGATTTGTGGATCGAGGAAATCCGGCCCGCACTTGAAGACCGTCACCCGCCGTCCCTGGCGGGCATGCAGGCGAGCAAGGGCGGCGACCATGGTCGTCTTGCCCTGTCCGGAGGCCGGCGCGGCGACGAGCAGGGCAGGGCAGTCAACCACCCGGCTGGTGATCACCATTCGAGTCCCGGCATGGCTTTGACCCCGCTCTGGAAGGCATGCTTTTCCATGCCCATGTCGCTGACCGTATCGGCTGCGTCGCGTAGCGCCTGCGGTGCCGCCCGGCCGGTGACGATGACGTGTTGTCGGGCTGGGCGGCTGCGCAGCACGGCCAGAACGGCTTCGAGGTCCAGCCAGCCGTATTTGAAGGCGTAAGTCATTTCGTCGAGCACGACAAGTCCGACGCCAGGGTCGCCTAGGTGCCCGCAAGCGACCTCCCAGGCCAGCCGGGCAGCCGCGGCATCGCGCTCCTTGTCCTGGGTTTCCCAGGTAAAGCCCTCACCGCCGACATGCCAGGCAACTCCCGGCAGCGCCCGGAAAAAGGTTTCTTCACCGCAATCCGAACGACCCTTGACAAACTGCACGACCGCCACCCGCATGTGGTGTCCCAGGGCGCGCGCGACAACGCCGAAAGCGGCGGTCGACTTGCCCTTGCCATTGCCGGTATTGACCACCAGCACGCCACGTTCGACCTTGGCTGCGGCGATCTTCCGGTCAACAAGCTCTTTTTTCTTCTGCATCCGTTGTTCATGGGTGATCATCAGGGGGTCTTTCCGGTTGGCAACGAAGCTTCAAGCAGGGCGTCAGGATTGATGCGGATAGACGCCCTGCTGCTGGATGTCGGCCTGCATGGCGACCAGCGTCGCGGTCAGGGGATCGTCGCCGGCGGCATCGGTCGCTCCCCACTGCTCGTAATGGATGAGGTCGGCGATCGGCAGGCGTGGCAACCAGCCGGCCTGTTCGAGTTCAGGCTTGTCCTTGAAATGGGAAACATAGCCGATGCACAGGTAGGCCACCGGAACGATATGGGCGGGGATGCCGAGGGCTGCCTGCAAAGCCTGTTCGTGGAAGATGCTGACCCAGCCGACGCCGACGCCTTCGGCCCGGGCAGCCAGCCACAGGTTCTGCACCGCACAGACGCTGCTGAACAAATCCATCGCCGGCATGTGCGTCCGGCCAAGGACGACTGGTCCGCTGCGTGTGCGGTCACAGCTGACGCAGAGATTGATCGGCGCGTCGACGATGCCCTGCAGTTTCAGCCGACTGTAGATTTCCCGCCGGGCGTCGGGGAACATCTGCGCGGCTTCGGCGTTGGCCTGCTCGAAGAGGCCATGGACCCGCCGTTTGACCGCTTCGGAACGGATCAACTGGAAGTTCCAGGGTTGCATGAAGCCAACCGAGGGCGCATGGTGCGCGGCCATCAGGATGCGGCCCAATACGTCGTCAGGCACCGGTTCGGGAAGAAACTGCCCGCGTACATCGCGGCGACTGAAGATCGCCTGGTACACCGCTGCTCGTTCGGCATCGGCAAAAGCATGCGTCAGCGGCACCTTCAAGTTTTCCATGGATTCCCCTTCTGGAAAGACACGGACTGCCTGGCCGTGCAGCCGTATTGCGTCTCCTGGCCGGTCTTCTGACTCGGACTCAACCGTTGCCGCGCCTTCCCGGCCAGGGTTTCCCCGACCAGTGGCCTTCTGCGGCGAACGTCCTCCTTACAGCGCTGGGCACGTGGCGGATTGGCACCGCCTTCCCGATTCTCTGGTCAGCAAGGCTGACCAGCACCCGGAGACTCCTCTGCCTGAAATCATTCAGACATCGCTGATGGTGCCATAAGCGCGCAGATTTTTCATCCCCCTTCGGTTTAGACTTGCTGGACGAGGTTGGAGCATACTGCCGCGGTCATCAGCGAGAAAGAGGCTCATTGCACGACTCGTCGCCAGGAAGGTCGAAAGCCCCGGCAGGTGTCGGGGCTCAGTCAAGTCCGTACGTCGGATACGTCATTCTTGGCCGACGCGGCCACCAGCTCGACAGCGTTATCCCAGCCCCCAGTGCGGTGCTTCAGGGCCCGCTTCGCATTGAGCGGCATGAGCTTGTACAGGCCCTTCGCCGGTTTCGCGATTCTTGCCAATGAACGTACCCGAGCACACCACGCAGGCCGAACTCGCTGACGCCGGTCTGCGCCAGAGACACCTCGCTGGAGAGATATCGATGCCGTAGAGTTCGGCCGACTGGTTGGCATACTGAAGGACAACGAACTGCTTGGTCGTCTTCGCGTTGCCGCTCATCGGGCTGCAGGTGGTCATGTTCTTGCAACGCACCGCATCGATATCGTCGGTCACCCGCGAGTAGAAGGGGTTGCCTTGATTTCCCATCTGCGGTCAGCGGCATGCCAGTCCACAGTCGCCGGAATAGTATGTGCCTTTTCCGGATTGAGGCCGATATCCCCGAAGTAGCCGTTACCGTCGTCGACCGCATTGTTCATCACCGCAGTTATCGACCAGGTCGACCAGGTGTAGCGCTCGTAGAGGTTCGACGAGCGGACCTTGCGGGCGACCCCGACCTCGGTGTTGGTATTGGCCGTGTTGCGGGCAAGTGCGGTCAGGTTCCAGTTGTTATCGATACGCTCCGGACGTCGTGTGCCTTCAGGAGGCCGCTCTGACTTGTGCGGCTTGTACATGCGCGGGCATGGCGAAGCACGCGCCTGCGGTACAATCGCACGCCATGCACCGCTTCGCAACGATTCCCGGACTGACGCACAGCGATTCTGAACCGCAGGAACGTCACTGCGGGCAGGTGATCCCGTTCTTCTCGTTCCGCCAGGCCTTCGGGTTGATGATGTCTCCGGCCAGGGATGAGCTTGCGGATCGCCAAAGAGCGATTCGACGGGTCGGAGCGTGCATCGTGAATGGAAGAAAACGGCGCCCTGATCGGCGCAGAGATTTGAGAGTGATCTGCCAGTGAGGAAAAATTCGACGCCAGACCTGTTTGGCAACCTGCTCGACGTGTCGGCGGCACCGCCAGCCGTACCGACGCCGTCGGCGGTGCTGTCGCCAGGTGAAGACGACGACAGCATCCTGCTGCACGATTCGGCGGCGCGGGATTACCTGGAGTATGCGATCGCGGTGGTCAAGGGCCGCGCCCTGCCGGATGTCAAGGACGGGCTTAAACCGGTGCAGCGCCGTGTCCTCTTTGCGATGCGCGAACTCGGATTGTCGGCGACCGCCAAACCGGTCAAGTCGGCGCGCGTCGTCGGCGACGTGATCGGCAAGTATCACCCGCACGGCGACACCTCGGCGTACGACGCGATGGTGCGCGTGGCGCAACCGTTCATGCTGCGCTACCCGCTGGTCGATGGCCAGGGCAATTTCGGATCGCGTGACGGCGACAATGCAGCGGCGATGCGCTACACCGAAGCACGCCTGACGCCGATCGCCGAACTGCTGCTCGGTGAGCTGGGTGAAGGCACCGTCGATTTTCAGCCGAACTACGACGGCTCCTTCGATGAACCGGCATTCCTGCCGGCCAGGCTACCTTTCCTGCTGCTCAACGGGGCTTCGGGAATCGCCGTCGGCATGGCCACCGAAATGCCTTCGCACAATCTGCGCGAAGTCGCTGCGGCGGTGATCCACAAGATCGAACACCCGTCCGCCGGCGTCAGCGAACTGATGGCGCACCTCCCAGGGCCAGACTACCCCGGCGGTGGCCAGATCATCTCGTCGGCGAGCGACATCGCCGCTGCCTACAGCAGCGGCCGTGGCAGCCTGCGTGTGCGTGCCCGCTACGAGATCGAGGAGATGGCGCGTGGCGCCTGGCAGGTGGTATTCAAGGAGTTGCCTCCGGGCGTTTCTTCGGCCAAGGTGCTCTCCGAAGTCGGGGCCCTACTCAATCCGCAGCCGAAACCGGGCAAGAAGGTGATCGAACAGGCGGCGGCACAGCTCAAGGCGCTGATGGCCTCACAGCTGGATCGCGCGCGCGACGAGTCGGGCAAGGACGACGACGTGCGTCTGGTCTTCGAGCCGAGCAGCTCACGCATCGACCGCAACGAGTTCGTGGCGCTGCTGCTGGCGCATACCAGCCTCGAAACCTCGGCGCCGATCAATCTGGTGGCGGTCGGCATCGACGGCCGACCGTGCCAGAAATCGCTCGCCGACCTGATCGGCGAGTGGTGCAGCTTCCGCATCCGGACCGTGCATCGGCGTACCGAGTTCCGCCTGCAGAAGGCCGACGACCGCATCCACATTCTCGAAGGCCGGCACATCGTCTTCCTCAACATCGACGAAGTGATCCGCATCATTCGCGAATCCGACGATCCGAAAAGGGCATTGATCGCGCGCTTCACGCTCTCTGACCGGCAGGCCGAAGACATCCTGGAAATCCGCCTGCGTCAGTTGGCCCGACTCGAGGGAATCCGCATCGAGCAGGAACTCGCGAAGCTGCGTGGTGAACGCGAAGGCCTGGTCAAACTGCTCGGCAGCGACACATTGTTGCGCCGGCAGGTGATTCGCGAAATCCGGGCCGATTCCGAAAAGCATGGCGACGCTCGCCGGACGATCCTCCTCGCGGCAGCCACCGCTTCACGTTCGGAGGTCGCGGCTGTCGCTGATGAACCGGTGACCGTGATCATCTCCGAGAAGGGCTGGGCGCGTGTCCGGCAGGGGCACAACCTTGATCTCTCGGGCGTCGTCTTCAAGGACGGCGATCGCGCCGGTTCGGCGCAGGAATGCCGATCGGTGGACTCGCTGGTGATCCTGTCGACCGAAGGGCGTGCATTCACCCTGGCGATCGCCAGTCTTCCCGACGGTCGCGGCATGGGTGCGCCGCTGTCGTCGTTCGTCGAACTCGGTACCGGCAAGATCGCGCATGTGCTCACCGGACTTGCGGGCGACGAACTGCTGGTCGCCAAGACTTCGGGCTACGGCTTCATCTGTACCTACGCCGACCTCTTGTCGCGTCAGAAGGCCGGCAAGGCCTTCCTGAGCGTCGAAGAGGGGGCGACCATCCTGCCGCCGGTGAGGCTTGCCGGCAAGGATCATCTGGCGGCCTTGTCCGAAGATGGCCGCCTGCTGATTTTTCCGCTCGAACAGATGAAGCGCCTGTCGGCCGGCAAGGGGGTGCAGATCATCGGCCTGCACGACAACGAATCCTTGCGCGCGGTCATCGCCACCCAGGGCGACCGGGTGACGATCAAGGGGATGTTCCGGAACCGCATCAAGACCCTGCTTTCGGAAGACCGGCATCTCGGTCAGCGTGCGCGGCGCGGTTCGCCGGTAGGGCAACTCGGCAATGTGACGCTGGCCGCGTATCCGGAGTGATGGTGGGCGGGAGCGGGTAGCTCGTAGGTTGGGTTAGCCCGCAGGGCGTAACCCAACATCGGGTAACGGAAAACGTCGGCTTACGCTACGCTAACGGACCTATGGACCTTGCCGTAAAAGGAGAGAGAAATTGATGATTCGCAGTCATTGGACGCCGGGTCTTCAGGCCGTGGTCTGGGGCCTGCTTGCCTTCTGGAGCGCATCGGCGCTGGCTGAGCAGGTCGCTTGTGTGACTACCGAGTGGAAGCTGGTCGGTGCCAATCACCGGGTCTGCGTCGAGAGTTTTCCTGATCCGAAAGTGCCGGGTGTGACCTGTCATGTCAGTCAGGCGAGAACCGGCGGCATCAGCGGTTCGTTCGGCCTCGCGCAGGATCCTTCGCAGTTCTCGCTGGCGTGCCGGCAGACCGGACCGATTGTGCTGCCCGCGAAGCTTCCGAAAGAGGCGACGGTGTTTGCCGAAGACACTTCGATTCTGTTCAAGGAGACACGCGTCGTCAGGATGTGGGACGAAGCCCACAAGACCCTGGTCTACCTCGCGATCAGTCGCAAGCTGATCGACGGCGCACCGGCGAACAGCATCTCGACGGTTCCGGTGATGCCCTGGGGGGAACGCTGACGGTGCGTCCGGATCGCCTGCAAAAGGCCTTGCCGCTGTAAGATCCCAGGTCGATCTGCCGTAGCGCAGTTGTTTCCACCGAGCATTCCGCTGCGCCGACCGGCGCTGACGGGAAGGAGAGAAAGCCCATGGTTCCACGTCTCATGACTGCCTTCAGCGGACCCCTGCTGGAGATCGAGCGGCGTTTCCTCGACGCCATGCCGGAGATCGAGCGCTGGATGCGCGGGCAGTGGCAGGAGCACACGCCGCCATTTTATGGCTCGGTCGACCTGCGCAACGCAGGTTTCAAGCTGGCGCCGGTGGACATGAACCTGTTTCCCGGGGGCTTCAACAACCTCGACGCCACCTTCCTGCCGCTCTGTGTGCAGGCGGCGATGGCGGCGATCGATCGGATCTGCCCCAACGCCAGGAAGCTGCTGCTGATTCCCGAGAAGCACACGCGCAACCTCTTTTATTTGCAGAACGTCGCACAGCTCGCGGCGATCCTGCGACTGACCGGCCTCGACGTTCGCCTCGGCTCGTGGTCGCCGGAGATCGACCGGCCGACGCCGGTGGCGCTTCCCGACGGCAGCTCGCTGCTTCTCGAACCGCTGCTGCGCAGTCGCTCCCGGCTCGGCCTCGAGGGCTTCGACCCCTGCGCCATCCTGCTCAACAACGATCTCTCGGCGGGGATTCCGCCGATTCTGCAGAACCTCGACGGACAGTTTGTTCTGCCGCCGCTGCATGCGGGTTGGGCTTTGCGCCGCAAGTCGAACCACTTTGCAGCCTACGATGAGGTGGCGGAAAACTTCTCCAGGCTGGTCGGGATCGATCCGTGGCGGATCAACCCCTACTTTTCGGTCTGCAGCAGCGTCAATTTTCATGAGCGACAGGGCGAGGACTGTCTGGCTGCCA
>WBZL01003320.1_pt1 | contig 14829 bp, 9 predicted proteins | sample 5204291 | NCBI WGS metagenome assembly WBZL01 (sample SAMN12344345, study PRJNA552823) | activated sludge metagenome | biome: Activated sludge suspended growth; feature: Nitrification reactor; material: Wastewater; isolation source: activated sludge from nitrification reactor of wastewater treatment...
CACCCTCCACTCCCTCGGCAACCTCGAACTCCAAGAGTCACGCAACGACACCGCCCGCGACCTCTACAACCAAGCCCTCCCCATCTACCGCCAACTCGGCCACCGGCTCGGCGAAGCCAACACCCTCCACTCCCTCGGCAACCTCGAACTCCAAGAGTCACGCAACGACACCGCCCGCGACCTCTACAACCAAGCCCTCCCCATCTACCGAACAATCCGCAACCGACGCGGCGAAGCGGACACGTTGCACGCTCTCGGGTTCGCGTCAGAGGCGATGAACGACGAAGCGGTCGCGACCGCCGGCGTGCGCCCGATCCCGCCTCGACCCTCGCGATGATCGCCGCGGCGCTGGTGGCGGGAGACTGAGCCCCCGGCCGCTATGCGCGGGGGTTGGGGCTTTCGGTGAGCGCCGGGTCACGCGAGACGAGGTCGCCGAGGGCCGCGTCGACCGCGGCGAGCGTGTCGGCGTCGAGCCGCTTGCCGACCGCACCGAGGTTCTCCTCGATCTGCTCGGGGCGTGACGCACCGATGATCGCCGACGCGACGTTGTCGTTCGACAACACCCAGGCGATGCCGAACTGGGCCATCGTCAGGCCCGCCTCAGCCGCGATCGGCTTGAGTCGCTGCACCGCTTCGAGCACCGGGTCGCGCAGCCACCGCTTCACGAAGTTGCCACCACCGCCGGCCTCGTCGGTCGCACGCGACCCCTCGGGCGGCGGCGAGCCGGGCAGGTACTTGCCGGTCAGCACACCCTGAGCGAGCGGCGACCACACGACCTGGCTCAGCCCCTCCTCGACGCACGCCGGCACGACCTCGGCCTCGATCACGCGCCACAGCATCGAATACTGCGGCTGCGAACTCACGAACGGCACCCCGAGCTGGGCCGCCAGCGCCGCGCCCTCACGAATCTGATCCGCCGTCCATTCCGACACGCCGATGTAGTGCGCCTTGCCCGCCCGCACCACATCGGCGAAGGCGACCATCGTCTCCTCGATCGGTGTCTCCACGTCCCATCGGTGCGCCTGATACAGGTCGACATAGTCGGTGCGCAGACGCCGCAGCGACGCGTCGATCGACTCCATGATGTGCTTGCGCGACAGACCGCGATCGTTGGGGCCGGGGCCGGTCGGCCAATACACCTTGGTGAAGATCTCCAAGCCCTCGCGACGCTGACCCGCGAGCGCACGGCCCATCACGTCCTCGGCTCGGCCGCCGGCGTACACGTCGGCCGTGTCGAACGTGGTCACCCCCGCGTCGAGCGCGGCGTGAACGCACGCTGTCGCCGTGTCGTCGTCGACCTGCCCGCCGTGGGTGATCCAGTTGCCGTAGCTGATCTCGCCGACCTTGAAACCGCTGCTACCGAGACGCCGATACTCCATCGCGGCACCCTACCCGGCATCACCTCCGTCGGCCCCTCGACGCTGCTAGCTTCCAGCATTCGTGGGGCGGCCGAAAACCATGGGCTACTCAGGTGCGCTCGACGGTATTCGAGCGCTCGCCGTCGCGGTCGTCATCGCCTACCACGCCGGCCTCGCGGAAATCCCCGGCGGGTTCCTCGGCGTCGAGGTGTTCTTCGTCGTCAGCGGCTATCTGATCACGGCATTGCTCGACCAGGAACTGCGGATCAGCGACTCGATCGACCTGCGCAGCTTCTGGCGCCGCCGGTTCCGCCGACTCCTGCCCGCGGCATGGGCGATGGTCCTCGCCACCTCCGTCGTCACGCTGCTGTTCTGGCACGACGAGGCGTATCGCCTGGCCCGCACCGTTCCCGCCGCGATCGGCTACGTGACCAACTGGTGGTTCATCATCGCCAAGGAGTCGTACTTCGAGGCGGCGGGGCGACCGCCGCTGCTGCGACACCTCTGGTCGCTCGCGATCGAGGAGCAGTTCTATCTGCTGTTACCCCTGGCGCTCGCGGCGCTGCACCGGGCCGGCGTGTCGGTCGCTCAACGGGCCAAGCTCGCCGTCGGGCTGGCACTCGGTTCGCTGCTGGTGATGGGCCTGGTCTTCACCCCCTTCGCCGATCCCACTCGGGTGTACTTCGGCACCGACACCCGCGCCTCGGGTCTGCTGTTCGGCGTTGCGCTTGCCTCGGTCTACCGGCCGTGGCTCACGCCACTCGAACGCGAACGGGTCCCCCAGGTGGACGCGCTCGGGGCGATCGGCCTGCTCGGACTCGCCGCGCTGTTCCTGTGGGCCAACGACTACGACGCCTTCATCTACCGCGGCGGCATGCTCCTGGTGGACGTGGCCACCGTGCTCGTGATCATCGCGGCTGTGCATCCGGCGGCCTTGTGGCGCACATGGCTCGGGGTCGCGCCGCTCCGGGCGATCGGGGTCCGCTCCTACTCCCTGTACCTGTGGCACTGGCCGGTGTTCGCGCTGATCCGCCCGCAGATCGACGTGTCGTGGGGACCCATCCCCACGCTGGCGCTGCGCCTCGCGATAGCGGTGCCGCTCGCCGAGCTTTCGTACCGCCTCGTGGAGCGCCCCATCCGAGCCGGCGTCCCCCAGGAGTGGCTCGGGCGGCGCCGCCGGGAGATCCGCACCGCCGGCGACCTCCGACCCCCGGAACGCATCGCCCTTGGTGCGTCCAGCGTGGCGCTCATCGCGGTGGTGATCGGGCTCGTCACCGCGACGGAGCCGAAGCAGGAGGCCCCGCCGGCGTCGGCGACCACGTCGACGGCGCCGACCACCACGTCGATCGCCGGCACCACCACCACGACCGCCGCCCCGTCCGACCACCTGTACTTCCTGGGCGATTCGGTGCTGCTCGGTATCTCGCCGACCCTCAAGGGAGCGCTTCCGACCGCCACGGTGAACGCCAAGGTGGGGCGCCAGTTCAACCAGGGTCGCGACATCGTTCGGTTCCTCGACTCGCGAGACCAGCTGCCCACCACGAAGATCGTGGTGATGCTCGGCGCCAACGGCCCGATCGACGAGTCGGCGGTGAGGGACATGGTCGGTCGGACCGGGCCCGATCGGATCTGGTTCGTCAACGTGCACACGGCGCGCAACTGGGGCCCGGCCAACAACGAGGCGCTCGCGGCGCTGTCGCAGGAACTCGGCTTCGAGGTCATCGACTGGGCGTCGCTCGCCGATGCCCATCCCGAGTGGTTCCGCAAGGACGGCACACACCCCGATCCCGACGGCCAACGAGCCCTCGTCGACCTGATCGCGGCGACGCTCGGGAGCGCATAACCACCGCAACCGCGCCATCGCAGCCGGCCGCAGCGGTGCGGCCGCGCCGGGACCGGGTCGGGCCGGACCGGCTCTGGATCATCCCGGGACGGGAGCCCCGGGTGTCGTGGTCGGCGCGGCGGTCGGCGTCGTGGTCGGCGCGGCGGTCGATGGCGGCGCGCTCGTCGTCGGGGCCGACGTCGCGGGAGCGGCGGACGATGACGGCACCGACGGAGCGGCCGTGGTCGGCGGAGCGGCGGTCGTCGACGGGATGACCGGCGTGGGCACCGCACCCGGTACCGCCGGGATCTTCCCCGTGAGCGTGAACTGCGGAGGCAACGCGCCCGGCGCGGGAGCGAGCCCCCGCTGGAACGCGAGCAGAGCGGTCCCCGAACCCATGAGGCCGGCCAGGGCGGTGGTACCACGGGCACTCAGATGCAGGTGGTCGCCGCCGGTGTAGTCGCGGTGAGCCGCCCAGAGCGGCGTCCAGTCCAGCAACGCCGCATTCGGATACGCCGCGACCGCTGCTCGCAACACGTCGTTGACCTCGCGCTGCTGCGGCCGGTCCTCGGCAACGGTCACCCACACCACCAGGCGCACGCCGTTCAACTCGGCCATCATCTGGTCGACCTGACGTCGAAAGCCCCGCTCGTCGCCCCCATAGTTGTTGCCGAGATGCACCACCACGACGTCGTGGATCTCGCCGCGCCGGGCACGCACCACGTCGATGCCTTCGGGTAGGAACCGCGACACGCGGGCGTCGGCGATCACCGACCAGCCGGCCATGGCCGCGGGCAGCTTCGGGGCGGCGGCGACCATCACGCTGTCGCCCACGAAGAACACGCGCTGATCGACCGTCACCGCCGGTGCGGCCACCGGCACCGCGCCGTCGGCGGGCGGCGGCGCGGCCAGCGGCGGAACCGTCGAGGTCGTCGCGGGTGCCCGGTCGAGCGCATCGGCCGACAGCGCCCGCACCCCGTCCGACGCCGACCGTCCCGGTGAGTCCTCCGTCCGTCGCGACGCCGCCGACACGCGTCCGGGCTCGGCGGCGCTCGCCGCCATCACCGTCGCGACCGCGGCGCCCACCACCGAGAACGCGACCAGCCACGCGGCGGCGCGGCGCCGACGTGCATGTGCACGCAGGCGCCGCGCCCGCTCACGACTGATCGGACGAGACGGGTCCGCCTCCGAATCGCTCACCGGATCGACGATAGCGCCGAGACCACGCCGATCGGCCGCAACCGCACCCGGCGAGAGCGACGGGTCAGCCCATCCGCAGCGAGCCGGGGCGGATCACGTCGCGGCCGTCGCCGCCGCGCATGCGGACCTTCGCGACCTTGTTGATCGCGTTCAGGAACGCCCGCGCCGAGGCCTCGACCACGTCGGTCGACAGGCCCCGCCCGGCGACCGTGATGCCATCGGTCGACGTGAACTTCAGCACCACATCCGCGAGCGCGTCGACCCCGCCGGTCACCGAGGTGACCGCGTAGTCGTCGAGTTCGCCGTCCATACCCGTGACCTTGCGGATCGCCGAACAGCACGCGTCGATCATCCCGTCGCCGTCGCACGCCTGCTCGAACCGCTCGCCCGCCCGCGACAGGGTAACGATCGCGCTCGGTCGCACGCCCGGAGCCACCGTCGCGGCGATCGCCACGACCTCCCAGCGGTCGGCGTCGTCCGCGCCGAGCTCCTCGGCGACGATCGCCTCGAGGTCGGCCTCGCTCAGCTGGATCTTGCGGTCCGCGAGCTCCTTGAACCGCAGGAACGCCTGGTTGAGCGCGTCACCGGAGATCTTGATGCCCATCTTGTCGAGCGTGTCGGCGAACGCGTGGCGGCCCGAGTGCTTGCCCAGCACGATCTTCGACTCGCCCTGACCCACCGCCGCCGGGTCCATGATCTCGTACGTCGTGCGCTCGTTCAGCACGCCGTGTTGGTGGATGCCCGACTCGTGCGCGAACGCGTTCCGGCCGACGACCGCCTTGTTGTAGGGCACGGCGTACCCGGTCAGGCGGCTCACGATCCGTGATGTCCGCGCGAGTTCCGCCGTGCGGATGCCGGTCGTCAGGTTCCCGAAGTAGTCGGCGCGCGTGGCCAGGGCCATCACGATCTCTTCGAGCGCCGCGTTGCCGGCGCGCTCGCCCAGGCCATTGATCGCACACTCGACCTGCCGAGCGCCATGGCTGAGGGCCGCCAGCGAGTTGGCGACGGCGAGCCCCAGATCGTCGTGGCAATGGGCGCTGATCACGTAGTCGCCCGGTACCTGTTCACGCACCATCGCGAGCCGACGCCCATACTCCTCGGGGATCCCGAAGCCGACGGTGTCGGGGATGTTCAGCGTGGTGGCACCGGCCTCGACCGCCGCCCGCAGCACCTCGCACATGAAGTCGAAGTCGCTGCGCGAGGCGTCCTCGGGGGAGAACTCGACGTCGTCGGTGTACCCGCGTGCGTGCGCGACGGCCGCCGAGGCCTCGGCGAGCACCTGCTCCTTCGTCATCCGCAGCTTGTGCTGCATGTGCGTCTCGGACGTGGCGATGAACGTGTGGATGCGCCGCTTCGCCGCCGGTTCGATCGCCTCCCAACAGCGGTCGATGTCCTTGCGGGCCGTGCGCGACAACCCGCAGATGACCGGGCCGTCGGCCGTGCCGACCGCCGAGGCCACCGCGTGAACGGCCTCGAAGTCGCCCTGCGACGCGATCGGGAAGCCCGCCTCGATGTAGTCGACGCCCAGGCGCGCGAGCTGCTCGGCGATCTCGACCTTCTCGCCCACGTCGAGCGAGATCCCGGGGGATTGCTCGCCGTCGCGGAGCGTGGTGTCGAAGATGATCACCCGCTGGTCGTCTGTCGCTGACATCGTGAACTCGCTTTCGCTGTTGGTGGTTGCCCGACGCCCCGCTGAGGGGCCGGGCATGGCCGGAGAACGAAGAAACCTCCTGGCCCGAAGGCGCAGGAGGTTTCGGCGAACACCGGATGCGGTGTTCGCCTACAAGAGGAGGAGGAGGGACGAAGCGGTCCGCATGATCAGCAGTGTATCCGATCGTGCGCGCCCGCCGACTCCCGACTGGGCCGATTCTCCTACCTTCGCGGTAGGAGGATCGGCCCAGTTCGGGAGTGGGGGTCACGCGGAGGGTGGGGGTTCACACGGAGGGCGAGGATTCACACGGAGGGTGGGGGCCACGCGAAGGGCGACGGTTCACGCGGAGGGCGAGGGCGGGGCCAGAAACTCCGCCGCGAAACGATCGGCGGGCACGGCCATCCCCCAGCGGTAGCCCTGCGCGACGTCGCACCCAAGGCCGAGCAGCGCGCTCGCCTGTGCGTCGGTGCTCACGCCCTCCGCTGTCACCCCGAGGCCCAGTTCGTGCGCGAGCCGCATGATCAGGCGCACGACCGCGGCCTCGTGGGGGTCGTCGAGGCGATCGACGAACGACCGGTCGATCTTCACCACGTCGACCGGCAGTTCGGCGACCAACGACAGCCCGGCGTAGCCGGTGCCGAAGTCGTCGAGCGCGACCGACGCGCCGAGCGCCCGGATTCGCTCCAACCTGCGGGCGGCAGCGCCGACGTCGGCGAGCGCAGCGGTCTCGGTGACCTCGATGCGGAGTCGCCGGGGATCGACCCCGCGTTCGGCGGTCCACGACTCGATCCGATCGACGAGATCGTCGGCCACCAGGTCGGCCGCCGACACGTTCACGCCCAGATGGAAGTCCTCGGGCAGCAGGTCCGACCACGCGGCCAGATGATCGATCGCCAGCTTCAACACCGCAGCCGTGAGCTTCGTCACGAGCCCGGACTCCTCGGCGAGCGCAACGAAGTCGGCGGGGTCCAACACGCCGTCGTGGGGATGGGCCCACCGGACCAACGCCTCGGCGCCGCGCACGCGGCCCGTCGCCAAATCGATCAGCGGCTGGAACACCAGCGTGAGCTCGCCACGCTCGATCGCCTCGGCCAGTTCGCCCACTCGGCGCCGCTCCGCGGTCGGCTCGCCCGCGATCGCCCACGTGTCGCCGCCCGCCTGCGCGGCGCGACCCGAGGCCGCCGACGCCGCGTCGAGCGATCGCAGCCCCTCGGCCTCGCCGATGCCGAGCGCGACGCCGATGCTCACCCGCACCGGGGCGATCGCCGCACGGATGCGCTCGAGGACCTGGCGCACGTGCGATCCCGACGGCGCAGCCGCGAACAGCACGCCGATCCGCCCGCGATCGAGCGTGGCGGCGAGGTCTCGATCGCGCAGGCACGCGGCGACGGCCGCGCCGACCTGAGCGGTTCGCATCGCTGCCGCCACCGTTCCCGCCTCGCGCTCGATCCCGTCGATCGCGATCACCGCGATGCCTGCCGTCGAGCCGCACGCCGCGACGGCGCGACGAAACTCCTGAGGGCCGGCGAGGCGCGCCGATGATCCGTCGACCACGGCGATGCCGACCCGCACCGTCGCTGCGATCAGCGACTGCACGGCGCCGTGCGAATCGACCACGTACGACAACGACGTGACCAGGTCATTGCGGTCGAGGCGCCACGTGAGCGAAGCGGTCGGTTCGCCGTCGAGCTGCGACGTCACCTGCTCCCAGCGCTCGGTCAGGGCCGCCGCGACCGCCGCGGCCAGCGGATCATCGGTCGGCGCGATCTCGACAACCCGGCCGACCGGCGTGAACCGTGCGAGGACCGCGGCGGACTGAGCGAGCAGGTCGTCTCCCACCGCGGCCAGGGTATCGGCGGGTCCCGGCGATCCGCCCCCTCTCGCTCAGCGTCGCATGAGGATCACGATGAGGATCACGATGACGATCACGGTGGCGGTATCAGCTCGGCCGGCGCGGCCGCGAGCCCGACTCAGCTTCGCAGGCGGGTGACGGTAACGATGCCCGGCTCGGCTGCGAGCTCGGCCACCGTCGCCTCCGACACCGGCTGATCGGTCGCCAGCACCATGAGCGACGACACGCCGTTGTGGTCCTGCCCCACCGCCATGTCGGCGATGTTCACGCCGGCGGCACCGACCGCAGCGCCGACGCGACCGATCATTCCCGGCACGTCCTCGTTGCGCACCACCATCATGTTGCGCGCCGGGGGCAGGTCGACCTGGAAGTCGTCGAGCATCACGATCTTGGGAACTGATCGCAACCCGGTGAGCGTTCCGGCGACGCTGTGGCCGCCCGACCGCACCGAGATGAGGTTCACGTAGTCGCGGGTCGTCGAGCACGACGCCGGGCGCACATCGATGCCCGCGTCCTTGGCCAGTTGCGGCGCGTTCACGTACGACACCGGCACGTCGCTCACCACGCCGAAGAAGCCCTTGAGCACCGACAACGTGAGGATCTGCGTGTCGTGCTCGGCGAGCTGGCCGTCGTAGGAGATCTCGATCGCCGACTGCTCCTCGCTCGCGACGAGACCGGCAAGCACGGCGCCGAGCTGCTCGGCGAGCCCCTGGAACGGCCGCACCGTCTCGTCGACCACGCCGGCCGAAACGTTCACGGCGAAAGGAACGAAGTCGCCCGCGAGCGCGAGCGCCAACATGTCGGCGATCGTGTCGCCGGCCTTGTCCTGCGCCTCGACCGTCGACGCGCCGAGGTGCGGGGTGACCACCACCTCGTCGAGTTCGAACAGCGGCGAGTCGGTGCACGGCTCGGTCGCGAACACGTCGATCGCGGCGCCCGCGACCTGCTTGGCGCGGATCGCATCGGCCAGCGCCGCTTCGTCGATGATCCCACCGCGGGCGACGTTGATGATCCGCAGGCTCGGCTTCGCCTTCGCCAGCAGATCCGCGCCGATCAGGCCGATCGTCTCGGGGGTCTTGGCGAGGTGCAGCGTGAGAAAATCGGCCTCGGCGACCAGCTCATCGAGCCCCACCAGGCGCACCGACAGGCGCCGCGCCGCCTCGGCCGACACGAACGGGTCGTACGCGACGAGCTTCATCCCGAACGAGAGCGCCCGCTGCGCGACGAGCTTGCCGATCCGGCCGAGCCCGACGATGCCGAGGGTCTTGTCGGACAGCTCGACGCCGTTCCACTTGGAGCGCTCCCAGCGACCCGCCTTGAGCGCCGAATGGGCCTGCGGCACGTTGCGGGCCTGCGACAACAGGAGCGCCATCGTGTGCTCGGCCGCCGACAGCACGTTCGACTGCGGCGCGTTCACGACCATCACCCCGCGCTCGGTCGCGGCCGCCACGTCGACGTTGTCGAGCCCGATCCCCGCGCGGCCCACGACGACCAGGTCGGTCGCGGCGTCGAGCACCTCGGCGGTCACCTGCGTCGCCGACCGGATGATGAGCCCATGGGCACCGACCACCGCGCCGAGCAGCCCTTCCGCATCGAGGTCGAGTTGAACGTCGACGGTATGTCCGGCGGAACGGAGGCGGTCGAGCCCGCCCTCCGCGATCGCTTCTGTCACGAGTACGCGTGCCACGTGCGCCGATGCTACTCAGCTCGCCGGAGGGGTCCCGACCGCCCGACCGCCTACCGCCGCGCCCGCCGACCGCCGGCTGCCGCGCCTACCGCCGCGCCCACTGTCGCCGCCGACCGCCACGAGGCGCTAGGACGGTTGGTCGCCCGGCCCGCGGACGACGCGCACCGGCTCGACGCCCTCCGGCGGCGCGAAACCCAGCACCTGCGCGTAGAACGACAGCTCGGCCTCGAGGCAGCGGACGATGTTCTCGCGCCGACGGAACCCGTGGCCCTCACCCGGGAACACCACATGCGCGTGCGGAACGCCTCGCGCGGCGAGCGCCGCGATCATCTCGCTCGCCTGAGCGGGCGGCACGACGGGATCGTCGGTGCCGTGAAACAGGATGACCGGCGCGTCGATCGACGCCACCCGCGACAGCGGCGACCGCTCGCGGTACACCGCCGCGCCTTCGGGGTACGGCGCGATGAGCCGGTCGGTGTATCGGGACTCGAACTTGTGCATGTCGCGAGCCAGGGCCTCGAGATCGGTCACCGCGTAGAGGCCGCAGCCCGCCGTGAACACCTCGGACGACGCCAGGGCCGCCAGCATCGTGAACCCACCGGCGCTGCCCCCGCGGATCAGCACTCGCTCGGGATCGGCTCGTCCCGACTCGATCAGGAACCGAGCGGCGGCGATGCAGTCCGCCACGTCGGACACTCCCCAGCCGCCGCGCAACTCGTTGCGGTAGCGCCGGCCGAACCCGCTCGACCCGCGGATGTTGACGTCGACCACGGCATAGCCCCGCGAGGTCCACAGCTGCGTCCGCAGGTTCAGCTCGGCGGCGGCCATGCCCGTCGGCCCGCCGTGCACCGTCACAATCAGCGGCGGTCGCTCGCCCGCTTGCCCCACGAACTCGGGGTTCGTCGGCGCGTAATACAGGCCGTGCGCCGTCGCCGCGCCGTCGGTCGGAAACGTGATCGGTTGGCCGACCGAGATCATCGCCGAGCTGAGCCCGAGCTCGCGGGGTGCCCGCAGCGCCCGCGGCGCCGCGCTCGCCCCGCCGCGCCCCACGAGCACGCCGGCGATGGCCGGTTCCGCCGTGAACGACGACGCTATGACGACCGCGCTCGACGCGGCGGCCCTGACCTCGCCGATCGCCGTGAAGGGCACCGAGACATGGTCGGTTCGACCCGAGATCGGGTCGTGCACGCGCAGGTGGTCGACGCCGTCGCTCGACGCGGCGAACACCACGCGGTCGTCGCCGAGGAAGGCGTACCGCGACACGCCGAGCTGCCACATCGGCACCGCGATGTCGTGGTTCGCTGGCGACACCGACAGCGGCTCGCCCGACGGCGGTCCGGCATTCGGGAAGTGGTACAGGTTCGACCAGTCGCTGCGATCGGAGCAGAACCACAGGCGATGGTCGGCATCCCATTCGGGCTGCATGACCGATTCATCCGCGCCGCCCGCAACCCGGACCGATCCGGCGAGCCGCGGCACCGCCGCATCCCATCGGCCCACCCACAGCTCGGTGCTGTCCCAGGGCATGTCGGGATGCGACCACTCGATCCACGCGAGCAGCTCGCCGCGGGCGTCGAGGCGCGGCGATGCCACGAAGTCGGCCCGGTCGCGCAGCACGACCGGCTCGCCGCCGATCGCCGGCACCGCCACGAGCCGGTTGACCGGCTCGGTCGCCGCCGCGGGCACCGACGCCTCGCCGGGGTGCGCCTCCTCGACACAGATGATCCAGCGGAGGTCCGCGGTGAGCACCCCGTCGGCAAACCGGCGGCCCCGCCGCGTGACGGGTTCCGGGGTGACGGGCGCCGGGGGGAAACCCGGGTCGAGCCGCCAGATCCGCTGGTCCGTCGCATTCACGAAGAACACGGTTTCGCCCGCCAGCCACCACCCGGCTCCCCCGTATTCGTGTACGGCGGAGCGGGCGGAGAACCCCTCGGGCAGCAGTTCGGCGACCTCGCCGCTCGCGCTTCGCCGCAGGATCTGGCTTCTGCCGCCCTCGTCGGGGCGCGACTCGGACCACCACACCGCCGCGTCGGTTGTCTGCACACGTTCGAGTCGCACGGCCGCGCCCGCGACGCGTTCAGCGGTGATCGGCGACGACCACGATCCGAACGATGCGACCTGAGGCAACGATTCGCCTCAGGACTCGGCGACGAGGTCGGCGATGCGTCGCACACCCTCGATCATGTCGTCGTCCGCGAGCGCAAAGCTGAATCGTGCATAGCCGGGGGCCCCGAACGCCTCGCCCGGAACGAAGGCCACCTTCGCCTCCTCCAACACCAGGTCGGCGAGTTCAAGCGTGGTGCTCGCCCTGCGGCCCCGCAGATCCCGGCCGAGCAGGCCGGCCATGTTGGGGAAGGCGTAGAACGCGCCCTGGGGTTCCATGCACGTGACGCCCGGGATGTCGGACAGCATCGAGTGGATGATGCGGCGCCGACGATCGAACGCCGATCGCATCATCTCGACCGCCGTCAGGTCCCCGGCGACCGCCGCGAGCGCGGCGCGCTGCGCGACGTTCGACACGTTCGACGTGGCGTGGCTCTGCAGGTTGCTCGCCGCCTTGATCACGTCGGGGGGGCCGATCATCCATCCGACCCGCCAACCCGTCATCGCATAGGTCTTCGCAACGCCGTTGACGACCACGCACGTGTCGGCCAGTTCGGGCACGAGGGTCGGCATGGAGAAGAACTCGTGACCGCCGAACGTCAGGTGCTCGTAGATCTCGTCGGTGACAACCCAGATCCCGCGCTCCACAGCCCAACGGCCGATCGCCTCGACCTCGTCGCGCGGATACACCGCGCCCGTGGGGTTCGACGGCGACACGAACAGCAGCGCCTTCGTGGCCGGGGTGACCGCGGCGTCGAGCTGCTCGATGGTCACCCGGAAGCCGTTCGCCTCGTGTGTCGCCAGCTCCACGGTGCGGCCGCCGGCGAGTGCGATCGACTCGGGGTACGTCGTCCAATAGGGGGCGGGCACCAGCACCTCGTCGCCCGGGTCGAGCAGCGTCGCGAACGTGTTGTAGATCGCGTGTTTGCCGCCGTTGGTCACGAGCACCTGACCGGGGGCCACCTCGAAACCCGAGTCGCGGGCCGTCTTGGTGGCGATCGCCGCCTGCAGCTCGGGCAGGCCGGCCGCCGGGGTGTAACGGTGGTTCGCCGGATTCCGGCACGCCTCGACGGCGGCCTCGACGATCGCCTCGGGGGTCGGGAAGTCCGGCTCGCCCGCACCGAAGCCGATAACCGGCTCGCCCTGGGCCTTCAGCGCCTTCGCCTTGGCGTCCACGGCGAGGGTTGCGGAGGGAGCGATGGCGCCGATTCGGCGCGAAACACGGGGCTTGGGGGATGCAGCGGTCACCCCGCCATTCTGGTGCAGCGCGGGCGGTTCGCCGCATTTCAATTCGCCCCGACCGCCGCGAGGTTGGGACAATCCAGCCGATGAGCGACACGATCCGGATCCCCACCGACCTCCTCCCCTCCGACGGACGCTTCGGGTGCGGGCCCTCGAAGATCCGCCCCGAGGCGGTCGCAGCGCTCGCGGCGGCCGCTCCGCAGTACCTCGGCACGTCGCACCGCCAGCCGACCGTGCTGTTCGAGGTGGGGGCGCTGCGCAACAACATCGCCGAGCTGTTCAGCCTGCCCGACGGCTACGAGGTGCTCATCGGCAACGGCGGATCGACCTATTTCTGGGACGCCGCGACGTTCGGTCTGATCCGCGAGCGCAGCCAGCACTGCGTGTTCGGCGAGTTCTCGTCGAAGTTCTTCGCGGCGTCCGCCGCCGCGCCGCACCTCGGCGAACCGTCGAAAGTCGAGGCGCCCGCCGGAACCCACTCGCTCCCGTCGGCCGAGGACGGCATCGACGTGTACGCGCTCACCCACAACGAGACGTCGACCGGCGTGATGATGCCGCTCGCGCGGCCGTCGGGGATCGCGGACGACGCGCTCGTGGTGGTCGACGCGACCAGCGCCGCGGGCGGGCTCCCCGTGGATCTCGCCGCGGTCGACGTGTACTACTTCGCGCCGCAGAAGTGCCTCGCGTCCGACGGCGGGCTGTGGATCGCGTGTTGCAGCCCCCGAGCGATCGAGCGCATCGAAGCGATCCGGGCGAGCGGCCGCTGGCAGCCCGCCGCGCTCGACCTGGGCATCGCATTGGACAACTCGCGCAAGGACCAGACCTACAACACGCCCGCGCTCGCGACCGTGTTCCTCGCCAACCAGCAGCTGCGGTGGATGCTCGACAACGGCGGCCTCGCGTTCTCCACGGGTCGCAGCGCGCAGTCGGCCGAAATCCTGTACGGATGGGCCGATGCGCACGCGTCCGCGACGCCGTTCGTGGCCGACCCGGCGGAGCGCTCGCACGTGGTTGCGACCATCGACTTCGACGACGCCGTCGACGCCAAGGCGCTCGCCGCAACGCTGCGCGCCAACGGCATCCTCGACGTCGAGCCCTACCGCAAGCTCGGACGCAACCAGCTTCGGGTCGCCATGTTCCCGGCGATCGACCCCGCTGACATCGAGGCGCTCACTCGCTGCATCGACTACCTGTTGTAGGCGCTCGCGGCGGCCGGTTGCCGGTTACCGCTACCGCCTGGCCTCGTGCATCTGGGCGAGCAACCCGCTGAGGTGCACGGTGACCGGGTGCTCCTCGCCGTGACGAGCCTTCGCGTCAGCGAGCGCGCTCGCCGTCAGGTCGATCGCAACCTCGTGCTCGCCGCTGTTCCACGCATCGACGGCGAGGTTGTTCTTGGCGGTGAGGGTGTCGGGGTGGTCGTCGCCGAGGATGCGTCGGCTGGCGTCGAGCACGTCTTGTTGCAGTGTGCGGGCCGCGGCGGCGTCGCCGAGCGCCCGCAAACTGCCGGCGAGGTTCGCTTTGGCGGTGAGGGTGTCGGGGTGGTCGTCGCCGAGGATGCGCCGGCTGGCGTCGAGCACCTCTTCTTCGAGTGTGCGGGCCGCCGCGGCGGCGCCGAGCGCCCGCAAACTGCCGGCGAGGTTCGCTTTGGCGGTGAGGGTGTCGGGGTGGTCGTCGCCGAGGATGCGCCGGCGGGCGTCGAGCACCTCTTGTTCGAGTGTGCGGGCCGCCGCGGCGTCGCCGAGCGCCCACAGACTGGCGGCGAGGTTTGCTTTGGCGGTGAGGGTGGAGGGGTGGTCGTCGCCGAGGATGCGTCGGAAGGCGTCGAGCACGTCTTGTTGGAGTGTGCGGGCCGCGGCGGCGTCGCCGAGCGCCCGCAAACTGCCGGCGAGGTTGTTCTTGGCGGTGAGGGTGTCG
>WBZL01003321.1_pt1 | contig 14828 bp, 3 predicted proteins | sample 5204291 | NCBI WGS metagenome assembly WBZL01 (sample SAMN12344345, study PRJNA552823) | activated sludge metagenome | biome: Activated sludge suspended growth; feature: Nitrification reactor; material: Wastewater; isolation source: activated sludge from nitrification reactor of wastewater treatment...
GGGATCACCGGCTCGGCGCGCCCCACCGGTGCGGCGGCGGCGGGGCCGGCGGGTGCGGGGGCCGGCACCGCGACGGCTGCCGCCCCGACGGCCGGCGCCCCGGGCATCGCGACGCCCTGGACGGTCGCCAGCTGCCGTGCCATCAGCTCCTGCATGGCGGCGAGCTGCTGGGCGACGATGCGTTCGAGCGCCGTCGTGGCGGCCACTGGCTCGCCGGCCGGCAGCACGGCCGGAGCGTCGAGGCCAGCTGCGGCGGCGACCTCGGCTGGCGGCCGGAAGGCCTCAGGCGGCAGCTCGCGGTCGAGGAACGCCGCGAGGGCGTCGAGGGTCGAGAGCTCTTCGAAGAGGGCTCGAAACGGCACCGCGAGCCCCATCTCGCGCTCGATGAGCTGGCTCGCCTGGATCAGCAACAGCGAGTCCACCCCGAGCTCGAAGAAGCTCGCCCGTGGGTCGACGGAACCGGCCTCGGCACCGGTGAGCTGCTGCACCACGCCGCCGAGGCGGGCGAGGAGGGCCGGCCGCCGGTCGGCGCGCTCCGGCGCCGGGGACGGCACCACCGCGGCGCTGACCGTGGTTGGGCCGGCCTCCCCTGCGCTGCCGGCAGCGGCCGGGGAGCTCGGCGCGCTCGCCGCCGTGGTGGCGGCGTCGGCCGTCGCCGCCGGCGGCTCGATCCAGTAGCGCTGGCGCTGGAAGGGGTAGGTCGGGAGCTCGCAGAAGCGGCGGCGCTCCCCCTGCCAGAAGGCGCCCCAGTCGGGCTGGAGGCCGGCCCCCCACAGCCTTCCCAGGCTGGCGAGGAGCTGGGCGAGCTCGCTGGCAGCGGTCCCGGGACGGGGCAAGGAGGTGAGCACCGGCCGCGCCTCGCCGGGCGCCAGCTGCAACAGGGCGAGCTGGGCGAGCGCCTGGCCAGGGCCGACCTCGAGGAGCACGCGCGCCGGTTCGGCAAGCAGCGTGCGCACGGCGTCGCCGTAGCGCACGGTGTGGCGCAGCTGGCGGCACCAGTACTCGGGATCGGTCGCCGCCTCGGCCTCGATCCAGCGACCGGTGAGGCTGGAGACCCAGGGCAGGCGGGGAGCCTCGAGGCGCACCGTGGCGAGCTCCGCCCGGAAGGCGGCGAGGATCGGCTCGACGGCCGGCGAGTGGAAGGCATGGGCGGTCTGCAGGAGCTTCGAGGGCGTTCCCGCGGCGGCCAGCCGCTCGCCCAGGCGGCTGAGCTCCTCCCGCGGCCCGGCGATCACCAGCCGCTCCGGGGCGTTGACGGCGGCGAGCGCAAACGGCTCTGCGAGCCAGGCCTGGGCGCTCGCCTCGTCGGTCGAGACGGCGAGCATGGCGCCCGCTGCGAGGCCTCCCATCAGGCGGCCGCGGGCCGCCACCAGGCGCAGCGTGTCGGCGAGCGACATCACCCCGGCGAGGTGCGCGGCGGCGAGCTCGCCGACGCTGTGGCCGACGAGCGCCGTGGGCTCGATCCCCCAGCTCTGCCAGAGGCGGGCGAGGGCGATCTCCACCACCACCAGCGCCGGCTGGGCGACGGCCGTCGCGGTCAGCCGCTCGGCGTCGCCGGCGGCGGGCTCAGCGGTGAACAGCAGGGCCCGTAGGTCGATGTCGAGGTGGGGGGCGAGGAGCCGGCAGCATTCGTCGGCGGCGGCGCGGAAGGTGCTCTCGCTGGCGTAGAGCTCGCGGCCCATCCCGAGATGCTGGGTGCCCTGGCCGGGGAAGAGGAAGGCGATCGGCCGCTGGCTGGTCTCCTGAGCGCTGAGCTCCAGGCGACCGGCCTCACCGCGCAGGATCGCCGCCGCCTCGCGGGCGTCGGTGGCGACGAGGCTGGCGCGGTGCTTGAAGTCGCTGCGGCCCCGTTGCAGGGTGAAGGCGACGTCGGCGAGGGGGCGTTCCGGCTGCGCTTCGAGGTCGGCGGCAAGGCGCTCGCAGGCAGCGGTGAGGGCCGCTTCGCTCTTCGCCGAGACGAGCAGCAGCTGATGCTCCCGCGAGGCCCCGGACGCCGGCAGCGGCGGCGGCTCTTCGACGATCACGTGGGCGTTGGTGCCGCCGATGCCGAGCGAGCTCACGCCGGCGCGCCGTGGCCCGCCGTCGGCCGGCCACTCGGCGAGGCCCGCATTGGGCCGGAACGGGCTGTCCTCGAAGTGGCATTTGGGGTTCGGGGCCGTGAAGTGCAGCAGCGGCGGCAGCTGGCGGTGGCGCAGGGCGAGCGCCACCTTGACCAGGCTGGCGGCGCCGGCCACCGTGTCGAGGTGGCCGATGTTGGGTTTCACCGAGCCCAGGGCGCAGTAGCCCCGGCGCTGCGTCTTGGTGCGATAGGCCTGGGTGAGGGCGGCGATCTCGATCGGGTCGCCGAGCGGCGTGCCGGTGCCGTGGGCCTCGAGATAGGAGATCGAATCGGGATGACAGCCGGAGATCGCCAGCGCCTCGACGACCACGGCCGCCTGACCGTCGACCGAGGGCGCCGTGTAGCCGATCTTCAGCGAGCCGTCGTTGTTGACCGCCGAGCCCTTGAGGACGGCGTGGATGGGGTTGCCGTCGGCCACCGCGTCGCGTAGCCGCTTGAGCACCAGCACGGCGACGCCGTTGCCGCCGACGGTGCCCTGCGCCGCGGCATCGAAGGCGCGGCAACGGCCGTCGGGGGAGTGGATGCCGCCCTCGCGGTAGATGTAGCTCGCGGCCTGCGGGATGCTGATCGAGCTGGCGCCGCAAAGTGCGACGTCGCACTCGCCGTTGAGCAGGCTCTGCCAGCCGAGGTGCACGGCCACCAGCGAGGTCGAGCAGGCGGTCTGCACCGCCATCGAGGGGCCGCGCAGGTCGAGCTTGTAGGAGATCCAGGTGCTGAGGAAGTTCGGGTGGTTGCCCATCATCAGCCGCGAGTGGCCCACCGCCCGCCGGATGTCCTCACGCGGGTAGACGTTCGAGAACAGGTAGGTCCCCATACTGGCGCCGACGAAGACGGCCACCGCCGCGCTCGTCTTGCCCGGCGCGCAGCCGGCGCTCTCCAGGGCCTCCCAGCTGCATTCGAGGAGGAGCCGGACCTGCGGATCGGTGATCTCGGCCTCGCGCCGGCTGAAGCCGAAGAAGTCGGCGTCGAAACCCTCGATGTCGTCGAGGATCCCCCCGGCCCGCACGCGCAGCGGCTCGCTCGGGCCTTCCACCAGGGCCGCCGCCGGGCTCGGCTCGGGGGCGAGGAAGGTGATCGACTCGACGCCGGCGGCCAGGTTGCGCCAATAGTCTTCGACCGTGCTCGCCCCTGGGAAGCGGATCGCCATCCCGACGAGGGCGACGTCGGCGCTGTCGGCCAGCTGGTCCAGCATCTCCTCGTGGCTCATCCCGCGCTCCCGCCTCCTGGCGGCGAACCGCCGTCGCTGCGCAGCTCGTCGCGCCCGCTCTGCCGCCGCCGCCGTTGCCGTTGCATCGCCTCGGCCCGGCTGGCGCCGCGCTCCTGGCTCGCTTCGTGACCGTCCCCACCGTCGTCGAGCGAGGCGAGGTAGCTCGCCAGGCTGCTCACCGTCGGGTGGCTGAACAGGCCGAGGATCGGCACCTCCCGCTCGACCAGCGCGGCGAGCCCGCGATGGACCTCGAACATCAGGTACGAGTGGCCGCCGAGGTCGAAGAAGTTCTCGTGCAGGCCGACCTGCTCGAGCCGGAGCACCCGGGCCCAGAGGGCGGCGATCTGCCGTTCGGTCTCGCTCGCCGAGGCCGCGAGCTCGCTGCCGCCGGCGGTGCCGCGCCGTCGTGGCGGTTCGGGCAGGGCCGCAAGCTCGAGCTTGCCGTGCGCATCGAGGGGCAGCGCTGCGAGGCCGACGAAGGCCGACGGCACCAGGGCCTCGGGCAGCTGCCGGCGGGCCGCGGCGCGCAGGCCGCCGGCGTCGAGCTCGCAGCCCGGCTTCGGCACCACGTAGGCGACGAGGCGCTCGTCGCCCGTGCCGAGCGTGCGCACCACCACGGCGCATGAGCCGACCTCGGGCTCGGCGGTGAGCACGGCCTCGATCTCGCCGAGCTCGACGCGCAGGCCGTGGAGCTTGATCTGGCGATCGGCGCGACCGAGGAAGGCGAGCTCTTCCCCCGGCCCCAAGCGGGCGAGGTCGCCGCTGCGGTAGCAGCGCGCACCGGCCTCACGGGCCGCGGGGTCGGGGAGGAAGCGGGCGGCGGTCAAGCCCGGCCGGCCGTGGTAGCCGCGGGCGACGCCCTCCCCGGCGATGAAGAGCTCGCCGCTGTAGCCCGCCGGCACGGGCTCGAGGTGGCGGTCGAGCAGGGAGAGCCGGGCGTTGGCGATCGGCCTGCCGATCGGCACCGGCCCCGGTGGTACCGGCCCGGGCGGCACCTCGTAGACGGCACAACCGACGACCGTCTCCGTGGGACCGTATTCGTTGACCAGCCGCACGGCTGGATCGCCCTGGCGCCAGGCGGCGACGTCCTGGCCGTGGAGGGCCTCACCGCCGACCACCAGGGTACGGGTGCGGCCCGCGAGGGCGGCGGGCGGCAGCCAACCGCCGAGCAGCTTGAGCTGCGTCGGCGTCGCCTTGAGCAGGCTGAAGCCTCCGCGCTCGCGCAGCAGCAGAGCGAGGGCCTCGACGGCGGAGTCCGCGGGCAGGAAGCGCACGCTGCGGCCGGCGAGCAACGGGGCCCAGAGGGCCGTCACCGTGAGGTCGAAGCCGATCGACGACTGCAGGGGGGCACCGTCGCCATCGCCCGGCCGATAGGCCTCGACGGCCCAGCGCAGGTAGTTGGCGAGGCCGCGATGGGTCACGGCGACGCCCTTCGGTCGGCCCGTCGAGCCCGAGGTGTAGAGGACGTAGGCGAGGCTCTCTGGCAAGACCTCAGGAAGCCGCTCTGCGGTCGTCGCGCTGTCTGCTTCCACCGCCGCGAGCGGCTCGACGCGCAACACCGGCGCCGCGAGGTCCGGCAGGCGTGTGAGCTGCGCCTCGTCGGCGAGCAGCAGCGCGACGCCGGCGTCCGCCAGCACATAGCGAGCGCGCTCCGCTGGGTAGCTGGGGTCGACGGGGACGTAGGCCGCACCGGCCTTGAGCACGCCGAGGAGGGCGACCCCCATGGCCAGGGGATCGGAGACCGCCACGCCCACCCGCGCCTCGAGCCCGATCCCCTGGCGCTGCAGGCGGAAGGCGAGAGAGGCCGCCCGGGCTTCGAGCTCGGCAAAGCTGAGCTGGCGCTGACCGTCGCAGAGGGCGGTCGCTGCCGGCTGCCGCGCCACCGCCGCGGTGAGGAGCGCGGGAAGCGACGCAAAGGGAGCGGGCGTGGCAGCTGGTGCCAGGCAAGCCGCGAGACGTTCCTGGGCGGCCGCGGCGAGGAGGGGCAGGCGGCCGACCACCGTCGCCGGTGCTGCGGCCGCGGCGCGCAGCAGGGCGACGAGCGCGGCGGCCAACTCCTCGCCGTCTCGCAGCGACAAGGCAGCGCTCTCCCAGTCGAGAGTGAGTCGCCAGCCTGCAGGCCAACGGCGGGCCGCGAGGCAGAGGGCGCTCGCCTCGGTCCGGCAGTCGGCGGTGGCCCACTGCAGCTCGAGGCCGGCGCCGCGGATCGGCGGCGACCAATCCTCGACGACGAACAGAGCGGCGTGGGGCTCGCCGGCCTCCTCGCCCACGGTGAGGGCGAAGCTCTCCTGAGCGCCGGCCGCCTCGACGCGCGCCGCTTCGATGGCCCGGCAGGCGTCGGCGAACGGGCTCGCGGCGCCGAACGGGGCAAGGATGGGGACGGCCAGAGAGAAGGGCCCCAGGCTCTCGCCGAGCTCTTCGAAGGGCCGGCCGTCGAAGAGCTCGGCGACGGCGACCGGCGGCTCTTCGGCGAGGCGCAGCAGCACGGCTTGCCAGCCGGCGAGGAGCACGCTCGCCATCTCGACCTCGAGGCTCGCCGCCAGCCGTTCGAGGGCCGCGGTGTCGGCGGCGCTGAGGTCGAGCTCACGGGCCTCGCGGCCGCTGGTGGTGCTGCCGGCGGCGGCCAGCCGAAAGCGCTGTGCCGCCAGCAGCGCGGGCCGCCGGAAGATCGCTGCTGCGGCGCCGGCCGCGGGGTCCGCGGCAAGCTCGTCCTGCCAGGCTACGAACTCGGCGTACTGCACCGGCTCGGGGGCGCTCCGCGCCGCGCCGGCCGGCCCGCCGGCGAGCTCCGCGACCAGCTCGCGGGCGAACAGCTGCAGGCTCTCGGCATCGGCTGCGAGCGGCGAGAAGTGAAGGCTGAGCAGCGCCTCGCCGTCACCACCGGCAGCCAGTGCCAGGCGCAGTGCGGCTTGCTGCAAGGTGGCCTCGGCATTGGAAGCGGCACCACCACCGGCGGCTTGGGCGGCGGCGTCCTGCCAGCTCACGGCTGGCTCGGGCCCCAGCCGCTGCCGCGGCAGGCGCAGCCCCGGGTGCTCGACGAAGCTCGTCGCGAGGATGCCGTGCCGGGCCGCGACGCGCTCGGCCGCGGCGGCGAGCTCCGGCTGGCGCAGGGTGCCCCGGACCCGCAACGTGGCGGCGACGGAGAGCGGCTCACCCTGCTGCAGGAGGGCCCAGCGCCGGCGCTGCTGGCGCGACAGGCCGATCTCGACGCCGGGGGGCGCTGCCAGGGCCTCGCTCACCGGGCCCCTCCCGCGCTCATCCCCTCGACCTCGTCGAAGCGCGTCATCTCGCCGAGCGCGACGAGGATCTTCCGCTTGCCGGTGTACGGCCGGCGGCCGTGCGCAGCGAGCACGTTGTCGACCAGCACGACGTCCCCCCGCTGCCAGGGATAGGCCACCTCGAGACGGGTGTAGAGCTCCTGCATGGCCGCGATGTCGGCATCGGGGATCGGCTCGCCGTCGCCGTAGCTGCACGAGCGGGGCATGTCGTCGGCACCGAGGGCGGCCTCGAGCTGCCGGCGCACCTCCGGCTCGAGACAGGCGACGTGCCAGTGCAGGGGCTGGGCGAAGAAGACCTTCTCGCCGGTCACCGGGTGACGCACCACCGCCGGCCGCACACAGCGGGTGGTCAGGCGGCCGTCGGCCCGCCACTCGGTGGTGAAGCCGCCGGCACGGCAGCGCGCCTCGACCACCTGGCGGTCGGCGGTCTGGAACACCGTCTGCCAGTCGAGGCCCATGCCGGCGCCGTAGGTGCGCTGGTAGAGGATGCCCTTCTCCTCGTAGCGGCGGCGCACCTCGGGGTCCAGCTGGCGATAGACCTCACGGCTGTCGACCAGGGGCGTCTCGCCGCCGCTCGCCGCCGGCAGGTAGCAAGCGAAGAAGATCTTGCGCGGCCAGCTCGGGTTGAACGAGTTCTCGTTGTGCCAGTAGAGCAGCTTCTCCGGTGGGTAGAAGACCGGCGTGTAGACGTTGCCGCTGACCGACTCGCGGGGGTGTTCGGCGTTCTCGTTGAAGAGATCGCCGCACAGCTGGCTGGCGAAGGCCTCGAGACGCTCCGGGGTGTCGATGCCGAAGCCCCGGAAGAGGACGGCGGCCGAGCGCCGCAGCTCGGCTTCGACCTCGGCGGCGTGGCCAGCGGCCCATGCGGCAAGCTCGACATCGGGGACTGCCGGCGCCGCCAGACGGGGCAGTGGATGGCCATCGAAGGCCTCGAAGCGCACCAGCTGGGACTCCTCACTGGGGGTGCTCGCGACGGCGCGCAAGCGGCTGCGATCGAACCCCGACTTCTTGGTGATCATGAGCCTCGCCTCTCCTGACGCAGCTGACGCTGGCGGCTCATCGCGGCGCGGCGGCCTTCGGCCCGGTCTTCCTGGGCCTCGAAGCTCGCCGCCGGTTGCGCCGCGTTCTGCAGGTGGGTCGCCAGCAGGTGAATGGTGGGGTACTGGAAGCTCGCCAACAGCTCGATGTTGCGGTCCAAGGCCTCGCTCAGGCGGCGATGGGCCTGGAGCATCTTGAGGCTGCTGCCGCCGAGGTCAAAGAAGTTCTCGTGGAGGCCGATCTCGTCGCGCTGCAGGACCTCCTGCCACACCGCAGCGATGGCGCGTTCGAGGTCGCTCACCGGTGGCGCCGCGCGGACCTCCGCGGGGGCCGGGTGGGGCAAGCGGTCGAGGTCGAGGTGGCCGTCCCAGGTCAGCGGCCAAGACTCGACGGCCAACACGCCGGCCGGCAAGGAAACCTCGGCGCCGGCCACGGCCCAGGCGACGAGCTGCGGAGCGGCGGCGCCGGTCGCCACCCAGGCGGCCGCGGCGTCGAGCACGCCGGGCCGCCGTGACAGTGCCGCGGCCACCCGCGGCCCTTCGCTGCGCCGCCCTTCGCGCAAGGGTGCGCCGCGGCGCGCTCCCAGGCGCTCCCAACCCTCGGCGCGCCGGCGGACCAGCTCGCCCGTCGCCACGAGGCCACTGCCCGCCGAGGTGCCGGCAGCGTCGCTGGCTGGCTGGCCCTGGTAGAAGACCTCGGCGAGGGCACCGGGCAGCGCCGGCCGGCCGAAGGCGGCGAGCGCCTGCGTGCCGGCATGGCCCGGCTGCCAGAGGCGCGCGGGCTCGCCGCCTGGCTGGCTGCGGCGGACGAGGGCGGCCGGCGGTCCGGCCGGCGGGCCCCAGATCTCGACGACCTCGGCCCCGAGGCGGGCCACCGCCTGCGCGAGCAGGCCCGGGGTGAGCGGCGTCGGGGTGCTCACCACCAGCCGGCGCAGGGCCGGCCAGCGGCCGGGGGCGGCGCGGGCCACCAAGCCGGCGAGGAGCCCGCCCGGCAGGGCGAGGATGGTGACGGCGTGACGGCCGAGAGCGGCGTCGAGGGTGGCAGCGTCGAGCCTGAGCGCCGCTTCCTCGACGACGAGCCGTGCCCCCGCGGCGAGGCCGAGGAGCCAGGGCCAGGCAGCCGTCCAGCTCCCTGGTGGCCCGGCCGCGAGGAGCGTGTCGCCCGGCCCCAGCGGCAACAGCCCTGCCAGCTCGCCAAGCGAGGCGTCGAGCCTGGCGGTCGCGATGGTGGCGAGATCGAAGCTGCCGTCGGCGCCCGCAACGGGCGCCAACACGGCCGCGGCGGCGCTCTGCCGTGGGTCGAAGGCGGTTGCCGGCGGCGCTCCGTCAGGCCCGGCATCTTGGGGCTCGGCATCCTCGGGCCAGTCGCCAAGCCAGACCGGCCGTTCGCCCCTGGCAGCCAGCTGGCCGGCCAGGGCGGCACGGACCGCGGCGGGTGCCGCGGCGTCGGCGAGGAGCACCTGCGCCCCCAATGCCTGGCTGGCCGCGAAGGCGCCGAGCAGGTCGAGGCCGGGCACGCCGGCGAGGCCGACGACGCTCCCCGGCCCGACGCCGGCCGCCGCCAACCGGCGCTGCTGGAGGCTGGCGTGGGCGGCGACCTCGGCGACGCCCACGACCGCCGCCGGCAGGCCCGAAACGGCCTCGCCGCACGCGACGCCGGCGGGGTGGCTCGCCAATCGCTGCCACCACGGAGCCTGCGCTGCCAGATGGTCGGCCGGCATGGGGATCGAGGTCGCCACGACGGGCTCGTCGTCGACGGTGGTGAAGAGCTCGTGACGGGCCTCGCCATCTGCCGCCATCGCCTCCAGCACGGCGATGTAGGTCGCCCCCAAGGCAGCGACCTGGGCGTCGTCGAAGACGTCGCGATCGCAGTAGAGGTGCAGATAGACCTGCCCATCGGCCACCGCGGCGCCGAAGCCGGCGACCAGCGCGAAATGGGTCTCCTCGGAGTTGAGGCTGGCCAGGGCCGTCACCGGCCGGGCCCCCGCGGCCGCCTCGCCGAGGACATGAAAGTGGACGTAGTTGAACTGCGTCTCGAAGAGGGGCTGGCGGCCGGCCCACTCCTGGATCAGCCCGAGCGGATACCGGCGGTGGGGCAGGACCTCGACCTCGCGGCGGTAGACCTGGCGGGCGAGCTCCTGCCAGCTTCCCGGCGCCAGCTCTAGTCGGAAGGGCAAGGTGTTGAGGAAGAGGCCACGCACCTGGTCGCCATCCGGTTCCTCCGGGCGACCGTGCGAGGCGAGCCCACCGAGGAGGTCTTCCTCACCCGTCGCCAGGCTCAGGGCCTTCAGGTGGGCGGCCAGGAGGACGCTCTTGAGCGGCACGGCGGCGGCGCGGGAGAGCTGGCGCAGGCGGTCGGAGGCGTCGGCGGGAATCGGCGTCGGGGCGAGGACCACTCGGGGACCACCCTGGCGGTCTTCGCCGGGGGCGCGGCGAGGCAGCTCGGGGACGCGGTAGCCCGCGAGCAGCTCCTGCCAGAAGCGACGGGAGGTCTCGGAAGCCGCCGCCTGCCGTTCGAGGTGGACGAACTGGCGCAGCGAGCTGCGCAGCTCCGGCCGGGCCGGCAACGGTCCGCCGGCCAAGAGGGCGCGGTAGTTGTCGAAGATCTCGGCCAGCGTGCTCTGCAGGCTCCAGCCGTCGAGGATGGGGTGGAACTCGGTCAGCGTGAGCTGGAAAACCTCGTCGCTCAGCCGGTGGACGTGGAAGCGCAGCAGCGGCGGCCGCAGGAGGTCAAAGCGGCGTTGGATCTCGGCCTCGCGCAGCGCCAGCAAGGCCGCGCGCTGCTCGCCGGCTGGCTCCCCGCGCAGGTCGACCACGCTGATCTCGAGGCTCGCTTCGCGGTGGACGAGCTGCAACGGCTCGCTGAAATGCGTGAGGTCGAAGCCGGTGCGGAGGATCGGATGGCGGGCGACGACGGCGTCGACGGCCCGGCGGAAGGCCACCGCGTCGAACGGCAGCGCCAGCGCGTAGCTGTTGACGTTGTGGTAGACGGGGCTCGCCGGCTGCAGGTCCATGTGGTAGATCATCCCGGCCTGCAGTCCGCTGAGCGGATAGGCGTCCACGAGGTCGGGAGGCAGGCGGGCGAGGTCGCTGGCGGTCACCAGCTCGAAGGCCTGGGGCCGCGTCGTCTCGGCGTCCGCGGCGTCTTCGCGCCGGGCGTGGCGCGCCAGCTCGGCCAGGGTCTGATGCCGGAAGAGGTCCTGGAGCTCGAGCTCGAGACCGCGCTCGCGAGCGAGCGCCAGCACCCGCACCGCCCGGATCGAGTCGCCGCCGAGCTCGAAGAAGTTGTCACCGGCCCCGACCCGATCGAGCTCGAGGGCGTGGCCCCAGACCGCCGCCAGCACCTCCTCGAACGGCGTCGATGGCGGCTCGTAGGCGGCGGCCAGGCTCGGCCGTTCGCCGGTCGCAGCGGGCAGCCGGCTGGCGTCGAGCTTGCCGTGGGCGGTGAGCGGCAGGGCGTCCAGGGGGACGAAGTAGGCCGGCACCAGGGGCTCCGGCAGGCTCTGCCGCAAGAAGCCCCGCAGCTCGCCGAGCTCCGGCAGGGCGCCCTCCCCCGGCACCAGGTAGGCGACCAGGCTGGCATCGCCGGTGGTCTCGCTCCTCACCACCACCGCCTCGGTGATCGCCGGGTGGCGGCGCAGGGCGGCCTCGATCTCCGCCGGCTCGATCCGAAAGCCGCGCACCTTCACCTGTTTGTCGATCCGGCCGAGGTGCTCGACCTCGCCGTTCGCCCGGCGGCGACCGAGGTCGCCGGAACGGTAGAGGCGGTCCCCGGCAGCCCCGGGCAGTTGGCCCCAGGGGTGGGGCACGAAGCGGCTGGCGGTGAGCGCCGGGCGCTTGAGGTAGCCGCGGGCGAGGCCAGGGCCGGCGACGCAGAGCTCGCCGGGGACGCCCAGCGGGGCTGGCCGGCCCCGCCGGTCGAGGACGAAGAGCTGGAGGTCCGGGATGGCAACGCCGATCGGGCTGCCGGTCGCCGCCGCCAGGTCGTGGCCGCCGATCGGCCGGTAGGTCACGTGCACGGTCGTCTCGGTGATGCCGTACATGTTGACCAGGGCCGGTCTTGCGGTGCCGTAGCGGGCGATCCACGGTGCCAGCGCGGCGGGCGAGAGGGCCTCGCCGCCGAAGATCACGCAGCGCAGGGCGAGGGCCGTCGGCTCTGCCTGCTCCGCCTGCACCAGCTGGCGGAAGGCCGAGGGGGTCTGGTTGAGCAGGCTCACCCGTTCGCGGGCGAGCAGCGCCAAGAAGGCCGCCGGCTCCCGGCTGGTGAGGTAGGGCACGACGGCGAGGCGGCCGCCGAAGCCGAGCGCTCCCCAGAGCTCCCAGACCGAGAAGTCGAAGGCGTAAGAATGGAAGAGGGTCCAGACGTCCGCCGGCCCCGGCGCGAACCACTGGGCCGTCGAGCCCAGCAGGCGGAGGACCTCGGCGTGCTGCACGACGACGCCCTTGGGCGTGCCGGTCGACCCCGAGGTGTAGATGACGTAGGCGGCGTTGGTGGCCTCTGCCCGCGACTCGGGGGGGCCGGGGTCGGGGCCTGCGCTGCCGGCGAGCCCCGCCAGGGCAAGGACGGTGGCTGGCCCCGGCGGCAGCTCGGGGACCGTGCCGGCGGTGAGCAGGGCCACCGCGCCGGAGTCGCGGAGCAGGAGCTCGATGCGCTCGGGCGGGTAGGTCGGGTCGATCGGCACGTAGGCGCCGCCCGCCTTGAGGGTGCCGAGGATCGCCGCGACGAGCTCCGGGCCACGCTCACAGACCAGCCCCACGAGGGACTCCGGGCCGACGCCGCCGGCGCGCAGCCGGTGGGCGATGCGGTTGGCGGCCGCGTCGAGCCCGCCGTAGCTCTCGAGCTTACCCTCGGCGCTGAGCGCCACGGCGTCTGGGCGGGCGGCCGCTTGCAGCTCGAAGAGGCGGCTCAAGAGCGGCGCCGGGAGCGGCAGCGCGTGGCTTGCAGTGTGCTCACCGCAGAGCAGCTGGCGCTCGGCCGGGGTCAGCAGCGGCAGCGCCGCGATGGCTCGCTCCGGGTCGGCCGCCAGGGCCTCGGCGGCGACCAGCAGGTGCTCCGTCAGGCGCCTGGCGGTGGTGCGATCGAAGAGGTCGCTGCTGTATTCGAGGGCGCCGTGGAGGGCTGGGCCGTCCTCGAGCAGCAGGGTGAGCTCGAACTTCGCCGTGCCGTCGTCGACGGGCAGCGGCTCGATCGCGAGCTCGCTGCTCGCGGCGGTGAGCGGCGGCACATTCTGCAGCGCCAGCACCACCTGGAAGAGCGGCGTGCGGGAGAGGTCGCGCGGGACCTCCAGCTCGTGGATCAACTTTTCGAAGGGCAGGTCCTGGTGCGCGAAGGCGCCGAGGGCGGTCTCACGACAGCGGCGGACGAGCGTCCGGCCGCTGGGGTTGCCCGCGAGGTCGGCCCTCAAGGCGAGGGTGTTGACGAAGAAGCCGATCAGGCCCTCGATCTCCGGCCGCGTGCGGTTGGCGATCGGCGAGCCGACGGCGAACGAGGTCTGCCCCGACCAGCGGTGGAGGACGATCTGCAGCGCCGCCAGGAGGACCATGAAGAGCGTGGCGCGCTCGCTCTCGGCGAGGCGGCGCAGGGCCGCGGTCAGCGGCGCGGGCAGGCGGATCCGCACCCGCCCGCCGGCAGGCCCCAGCTCGGCGGGCCGTGACCGGTCGGTGGGCAGCTCCAGCGGCTCGCAGCCGGCGAGGGCCTGCCGCCAGTAGGCGAGCTGGGCGGCGAGCGCCGGGCCGCTCAGCGCTGCGCGCTGCCAGGCGGCGAAGTCGGCGTACTGCACGGGCAGGGGTGGCAGGCCGGCCTGGGTGGCGCTGCCGCCGGCGGCGTAGAGGGCGGCGAGCTCGGCGATCAGCACCTCGCGGGACCAGCGGTCCGAGATGATGTGGTGGAGGGTCAGCAGCACGCCGTGCTCGCTCTCGCCGAGGCGCACGCAGCAGGCCCGGAGCAAGGGGCCGCGGCCGAGCGAGAAGGGCCGCCGCTGCTCGCGGGCGGCGAGCTCGCGGAGCGTCTGCTCGCGCGCCGCGGCAGGCAGAGCGCCGAGGTCGATCAGCGGCGTCGGTAGCCGCCGGCAAGGGACCACTCGTTGCCGCGGCACGCCGCTCGTGGCCTCGAAGGTGGTGCGCAGCACCTCGTGGCGGCGGCAGAGGCCGGTGAGCGCGGCGGCGAGGTCGGCGAGGACCAGGCTGCCCCGCACCCGCATCGGTGCCGGCACGTGGTAGACCGGGTTGCCGGGGGCCAGCTGATCGAGGAACCACAAACGCTCCTGCGCGAAGGACAGCTCGGCGGGCTCGTCCGGCTGCGGGCGTGGCCGCGGACCGTCGGCGCGCGCGGCGCTCAGACCCTCGGCCGCGAGGAGCTTGGCGAGCAGGCGCTGGCGGCGCTCGTCGGTGGTGGTCGCCAGCTCGCTCATCGCGGCGCCTCGTTCTCGGCCGCCAGCAACGCCTCGACCTCCTGGTCGGAGAGCCGGGCAAGACGCCCATGCGCCGCCGCCACCTTGCGCGCATAGCCGGGCTCCGGCTCCAAGGCCTCGATCGCCGCGGCCAGCTGGCGCACGGTGGGGCCGTCGAAGATCACCCGCATCGGCAGCTCGAGGGTGAAGGCACCGCGCAGCCGTGAGAGCAGCTGGGTGGCGAGCAGGGAGTGGCCGCCGAGGGCGAAGAAGTCGTCGTCGATACCGACGTCCTCACGCTTCAGCACGGCCCGCCACTGGCCGGCCACCAGCTCGTCGAGGTCGTCGCGCGGTGGCACCGGCGCGCGGCGCTCGGCGGTCCGCGTCTCGGGCGCCGGCAGCGCCGCGCGGTCGAGCTTGCCGTTGGCGGTGAGCGGCAGGGCGGCGAGCGGTACCAGGGCGGCCGGCAGCAGCGGCGCGGGAAGCTGTGCGGCGAGCCGCGCCGCCAGCTCGCCAGGGCTCACCCGCGCCGTCGAACCGACGACGTAGTAGCCCACGAGCTCGTCGTCGCGCAGCACCACCACGGCCTCACGCACCTCCGGGTGGCTGGTCAGAGCGGCGGCGATCTCCCCGGTCTCGATGCGGAAGCCGCGGACCTTGACCTGCTGGTCGCGCCGGCCGAGGAACTGCAGATGACCATCCGGCCGGCGCCTCCCGAGGTCTCCGGTCAGGTAGAGGCGGGCGCCGGGCGAGCCCGCGAAGGGGTCGGGCCGGAAGCGCTCGGCGGTGGCGCGTGGG
>WBZL01003323.1_pt1 | contig 14821 bp, 12 predicted proteins | sample 5204291 | NCBI WGS metagenome assembly WBZL01 (sample SAMN12344345, study PRJNA552823) | activated sludge metagenome | biome: Activated sludge suspended growth; feature: Nitrification reactor; material: Wastewater; isolation source: activated sludge from nitrification reactor of wastewater...
GACGCCACGGCCGTCGATGCGCACGCCCTCCTCCACGATGCGCTTGCGCACGATGGCCTTGGTGAGCGACCGCACGGCGGCCTTGATCTGCTTGGTGGCGTTGTCGACCTCGGCGAAGCGCTCGGCCAGCTCGTCCACGATCGCGTCGCGGGCGGCGTCGGTGGCGGCGTCACGGTCGGCCTTGTCGGCGATGGCCATGGCGGCGGCGAGGCGCTCGGTGCCGACCTCGGCCACGGCGGCGTAGATGTCGTCGCTGTAGTCGACCTGGGCGGTGAAGGTGATCGACGGCTTCTTGCCCCCGACCTTCGCGACCAGCTCGTTCTGGAGGTCGATGGACTCGCGGATCCAGGTCTTGGAGGCCTCGAGGCCCTCGGCGATGACCGCCTCGGTGACCTTGGGGGCGCCGTCCTGGTAGAGCTCCCAGGCGGCCTCGGTGCCACCGGCCTCGACCATCATGATGGCGACGTCGCCGTCGTCACCGATGCGGCCGGCCACGACCATCTCGAACGAGCTGGAGTCGCCGTCCTGGTAGGTGGGGTGCGGGATCCAGGTGCCGTTGGCGTCGAACGCGACCCGGACGGCGCCGATGGGGCCCTCGAAGGGGATGCCCGACAGGGACAGGGCGGCCGACGCGGCGTTGATGGCCAGCACGTCGTGGGGGTTGACCTTGTCGGCGCCGAGGATGGTGCCGACGATGTGGATCTCGTTGCGGAAGCCGTCGGGGAACGACGGGCGCAGCGGCCGGTCGATGAGCCGGCAGGTGAGGATGGCCTGGTCGGAGGCCTTGCCCTCACGACGGAAGAACGAGCCGGGGATCTTGCCCGCGGCGTACATGCGCTCTTCGATGTCGACGGTGAGCGGGAAGAAGTCGATGCCCTCCCGCACGCCCTTGGCCGCGGTGGCCGTCACCAGCACCACGGTGTCGCCGATCTGGGCGACGACGGCGCCGTCGGCCAGTCCGGCCAGCTTGCCCGTCTCGAACGACAGGGTGTTCTCGGAACCGGTGATCGCACCGGAGACGCTGGTGGCATCCGCCATGGGATGTCCTCCTCTCGGGGCCGGTGGTGGCCCCGGTCTGGCGGCGGGGCCAGTTCCCAGTGGTCGACCACCCGCCGCCCCGCTGCGCTCGTGCGCTCGTCGGGGTTCGGGAAGCCGGCCACTGGCAGCTGACCAGCACGCCGCGTGGGTTGTGTGTTGTGTGCGGGGCGGTGCCCGCGGGAGGTGAGAGCTCGGGTCGCGGTGCGGGCGCGCCTAGCGGCGCAGGCCCAGCTTCGCGATGAGGGCGCGGTAGCGCTCGACGTCGTTGCGCTTCACGTAGTCGAGCAACCGGCGGCGCCGGCCGACCAGCATGAGCAGGCCGCGGCGGCTGTGGTGGTCCTTCTTGTGGGTCTTGAGGTGCTCGGTGAGGTGGTTGATGCGCTCGGTGAGCAGTGCGACCTGGACCTCGGGGGAACCGGTGTCGGTGTCGTGGAGCCGGTTCTCGGCGATGGTGTCGGCCTTGGGGGGAAGACCCGTGCTGTCAGGCATGGAAGTGTCGTTGTGCTTTCTTCAGTGGGTGGGTGTGCTACCCGGCCTCGTGGTCCGCGTGTGCGTAACCGGAAGCAGGCACGGCGCGCAGACGGCGCTCGGTGCGCCCGCCAGGGTAGCACCCCACCCCCGGAACCCGCGATTCGCCGGCCGGCGGCGGCCGCGTCAGCGCAGGGGCGGGTGGACGGTGTAGCGGTAGCGGGGGCGCCGCGGGTGCACCTTCTTGCGCTCCGCCGGGGAGGGGGTGACCTCCTCGGGGGTGAGGGCCAGCACGAGGGCGTCGGGCTCGTAGAGCGCGGCCTCGACCGCCTCCTCGTCCGCGGCGCCCGGCGCCACCCCGTGGGCCCGCAGGGCGCGGCGCTGGGCCGAGCCGAGTCCGTTGCCGAGCAGGTCGTACATGATCGCCGGCAGGGTCTCGGGGTCCTTGAGCAGCCACGAGTGGCTCGCGTCGTGGACCACCACGAAGTGGCCCTTGGCCCGCCGGGCCGCCTCCTTGGCGGTGGCGATGGGCACGGCGACGTCCTTGTCGCCGTGGATGGCGATGAGGGGCACGCGCTCGGCGGCGAGCGCATCGAGCAGGTGGCCGCTCCCCCGCGACCGCAGGATCGACACCGTGGGGCCGAGCAGCTGCCAAGGGTGGCTGGCGATGCCGGCGCCGACGGGGAGGGCGAGGCGCATGAGCTTGACCGCCTGGCGGGGGTCCTTGAACAGCGGCACGGTCGAGAGGCTGTCGACCGCCAGGGTCGCGCCGACGAAGCCGAGCAGGGGCGGGGCCACCCGGAAGACGTTGACCATCTTGTCCCACGTGTCGCCGACGATGGCGTCGAGCAGGATCACCGCGATGGCGAGCTCGGGGTCCTCGGCGGCGAGCTCCGTGACGAGGCGGCCGCCCATCGAGTGGCCGGCGAGGACGGCCTGGCGGATGCCGAGCTCGCGGATGGCCCGGCCCAACAGCTCGCTGTAGCCGTGCAGGTCCCCGCCGCCGCGGGGCAGGCCCTGGGTGCCGCCGTGGCCGGCGGTGTCGATGGCGATGACCTTGTAGCCCATCGACACCAGGCGCGACAGCGTCTGGGCGTAGAGGAAGCCCTCGGCCGAGAAGCCGTGCACCACGACGAGCGGGATCCCGCGGCCGCACACGGCGAGGCCGACCTCGTGGCCGTCCGAGAGCCGCACGCGGTGACGGGCGAGGCGGGCGCCCGAGCCGATGCGGGCGGGCTCGATGCCCTCGCGCAGCGGCTGGGTGATCGGGCCGGTGAGCGGCTCGACCTCGCCGGCCCAGCGCACGCCGGCGTCGTCGACGACCGCCTCGTGGGCCAGGGTGTCGCCGGCCCGGTCAGGCATGGAGGAGCTCCCGCACCCGGGCCACGTCGCGGCCCATCTGGTCGACGAGGGCGTCGACCGAGTCGAACTTGAGCTCGTCGCGCAGGCGCTCGACGAAGCGCACCCGAGCCCGCTCGCCGTAGAGGTCGCCCTGGAAGTCGAGCAGGTGGGCCTCGAGCAGCGGCGAATCGGCGAACTCGTAGAACGTCGGTCGCCGGCCGAGGGAGATCGCGGTGGGGTGGACGCTCCCGTCGGGCCGCTCGTACCAGCCGGCGTAGATGCCGTCCTTCGGCAGCAGGACGTCCTCGGCGATGGCCACGTTGGCGGTGCGGAACCCGAGGTCGCGGGCCCGCTCGTCGCCGTGGCCGACGATGCCCCGGACCTCGTGCTCGCGGCCGAGCATGGCGTGGGCGGCGGCGAGGTCGCCCGCCACCAGCGCGTTCCGGATGGCGGTGGACGACACCGCGCCCTCCGGGCCGGCCTGGAGCAGGTCCATGCCGTCGACGGCGAAGCCGAGCTCGGCGCCCATGGCGGCCAGCAGCGCGTTGTTGCCTCGGCGCTGGTGGCCGAAGTGGAAGTCCTCGCCGACCACGATGGTCTTGGCGTTCAGGGCACCGACCAGGATCTCCCGGACGAATTCCTCGGCCGGCTCCTTGGAGCGGGCCTCGTCGAAGTGGATGACCAGGGTGGCGTCGACGCCCGTGGCCGCGAGCAGCTCGAGCTCCTGGTCGGGGTCGGTCAGCTGCTTCGGGGCCGACTCCGGTCGCACGACGCTGGCGGGGTGGCGGTCGAAGGTGACGACCACGGAGCGCAGGCCCCGCTCGGCCGCCACGCGCCGGACCTCGCCGATCACCTGCTGGTGGCCGCGGTGCACGCCGTCGTACGCGCCGATCGTGACCGCCGAGCCCGCCGCGGGCCGCGGGAAGGGCTCGTCGTCGTGCCACACGTCCACCGAGCCGAGGGTAATCGCGCGCCGAGCGGCCGGGGCCAACCCTCGCGTCGCGGGTCGGGCACCGGCCGGACCCGCCCGGGCCCGCCGCCGCCCACAAACCTCGCCGCCCGGTGCCGGAGCGGGCACCCGCCCGTGCCATGCTCAGCGGCGATGTTCCTGGCCCTGCGGGAGATGCGTCGCGCCAAGGTGCGCTTCGGCCTCGTCATGGCCGCGATCGGGCTCCTCGTGTTCCTGATCCTGTTCCAGCAGACGCTGCAGAACGGGCTGCTCACCGCCTTCGTGGGCGCGATCCGCAACCAGTCGGCGCCGGTGCTCGTCTACAGCGTCGACGGCCGCCGCAACCTCCAGGGCAGCGTGATCACCCCGCCCGTCGAGTCCGCCATCACCTCGGCCGACGGGATCGGTCGCTCCGGCCGCATCGGCCAGGGCACCTTCACCGCCGAGGTGGGGGGCGAGCAGTCCGACGTCGTCCTGCTCGGCTACGAGGCCGAGGGCCTCGGCTCCCCCACCACCCTGACCGCCGGCCGCCTGCCCGAGACCGACGGCGAGGCCGTGGCCAACGAGGCGGACGCCGAGCTCGGCCTCGCCATCGGCGACACCGTCGCCCTGGAGCCGGGCGGGCTCGAGCTCACCGTGGTGGGCCAGGCCGAGGACGTGAACCTCCAGGCCACCCCGACGCTGTTCACGACCTACGACACCTTCGTGGCGGCGGTCCGCTCGGTCAACCCCGACGCCCGCGACCCCCTGCCCAACGCCATCGCGGTCGAGCCGGCGGCGGGCACGTCGGCGGCGCAGGTGTCGGCGTCGATCAACGCCGCCGACCCCGACGCCGACGCCCTCCCCCGCGACCAGGCCGCCGACGAGACCCCCGGCGTGGCCCAGGTGCGCCAGTCGTTCCAGGTGATCTTCCTGCTGTACGCCCTCGTGGTGCCCCTGCTCACGGGCCTGTTCTTCCTGATCATCACCTTCCAGAAGGCGGGCGCGCTCACCCTGCTGCACGCCGTCGGCGCCCCGTCACGCCGGCTGGTCGCGGCCCTGCTCGTCCAGGTCGTGATCGTCATGGTCGCCGGCATCGCGGTCGGGGTGGCGATCTACGCGCCGCTGTCGGTGCAGCGCGTCGGGGCCATCCCCTTGCGGTTCCAGACCGCGGCGGTGATCGGGTGGAGCGTGCTGCTGCTGGTCCTCGGCGTGCTCAGCTCGCTGTTCTCGGCCCGTCGGGTGCTGCGCATCGACCCCGTCGAGGCGACCACCGGCGCGGGGGTGTCGGTGTGAGGATCGCCCTGCGCGAGCTGCGCCGCCGTCCGAGCCGCTTCGCCACCGCCACGATCATCCTGACCCTGATCGCCATCCTCCTGATGTTCCTCGGCGGCCTGCTCGACGGGCTCGTCCAGAGCGCCACGGGCGCGGTCCGGGCCCAGGACGCCGACGTGATCGTCTACTCGTCGACCGCACGCGAGTCGTTCTTCCGCAGCCGCATCCCCCCGGAGCTGCAGGACCAGGTCGCGGCGGTGCCCGGCGTCGGCGAGGTGGGCGGCCTCGGCGTGGCGCTGCTCGGGGGCCGGGTGCCCGGCAACGGGCCGCGGGACCTCGCCGACCTGGCGGTGTTCGGCTACGAGATCCCGCCGAACGGGGTGGGCGAGCCGCCACCCCCCGGCCAGGCCTACGCCGACGACACGCTGGAGGCGTCGGGCATCGAGGTCGGCACCGAGGTCCTCGTCGGCCCGGCCCGCAGCCCGATCGAGGTCATCGGGTTCGTCAGCGACACCGCCTTCTCCGGCCAGGGGTCGCTGTGGGTCGCCCCCGACACCTGGCGCGAGGTCCAGAACGCCAACCGCCCCGACGCCACGGTCGGGCCGGGTGTGTTCCAGGCCCTCGTGGTCCGCGCCGACGGGGTCGATCCGGCGACCCTGGCCGACGACATCGACGCGGCCACCGACGGCGCCACCAGCTCCCTGACCGTCGACGCCGCGGTCGACGCGCTCCCCGGCGTCGCACAGCAGCGCTCGGTCTTCAACCAGATCATCGGGGTCACCATCGTGGTGGCCATCGTCGTGGTCGCCCTGTTCTTCGCCCTGCTCACCGTCGAGCGCACCGGGCTCTACGGGGTGCTCAAGGCCGTGGGCGCCCGCTCCCGCACCCTCTTCGCCGGCGTGGTGGTCCAGGCCGCCCTGGTCACGCTCGTGGCCGCCACCATCGGCGCCGCCATCTCGGTCGCCCTCGACCTCGCCGTCCCACCGGGCTCGATCCCGTTCACGCTCACCCCCGCCCGGGTGGTGAGCAGCATCGTCTTCCTGCTCGTCGCGTCGGTGGTCGGCTGCGCCTTCTCGCTGCGACGGGTGCTGCGCATCGACCCCGCCTCCGCCATCGGGAGCTCCTCATGACCGACACCGCCACCAGCGCCCCGACCCCGCCGCACGCGGCCGGCGGTGCCACCCCGGCCCTGCGGCTCGACGCCGTCCGCAAGGTGTACCGGGTGGGCGACAGCGAGGTCGTCGCCCTCGACCACGCCACCCTCGAGGTCGCCGCCGACGAGATCGTCGCCCTCGTCGGCCCGTCCGGTTCCGGCAAGACCACGTTGTGCTCGATCGCCGGCGGCATCCTGTCCCCCACCGAGGGCCGGGTCGTGGTCGGTGGCGACGACATCACCGACTACTCCCCGAAGCAGCTGACCCGGTTCCGCCAGGAGAAGGTCGGCTTCGTGTTCCAGGCCGTCAACCTGGTGCCGTTCCTGACCGCCCGCGAGAACCTCCTGGTGGTCGACGAGCTCGGCCGGCGCCGGGGGCCGGCCGCCCGGCAGCGGGCGGACCAGCTCCTCGAGGAGCTCGGCCTCACCAAGCGGGCCAAGAACCTGCCGGGCCAGCTCTCCGGCGGTGAGCGCCAACGGGTCGCGATCGGGCGGGCGCTCATGAACGAGCCGGCGCTGGTGCTCTTCGACGAGCCGACGTCCGCGCTCGACACCAAGCTGGGCGAGTCCGTGATGGAGCTGATCCGCAGCGAGATGAAGTCCCGTGGCACGGCCGCGATCGTCGTCACCCATGACGAGCGCATGGTCCACTACGCCGACCGGGTCGCCCACATCCTCGACGGTCGCCTCAGCAGCTGAGCCGGCGGGACCCGAGCGCGACCGGGGGCCCGGGACGGGTCCGACAGGGCCGACGGGACCGAGAGAGAGCGTCAGTCGCAGGCCGGGAGGCGCACGAGCCCGGGCAACGACTGCTCGCCGCCGTCGCGCTCCTCGGGGTCGACGACCCGCCACAGGGACACGTCGGCGGGATCGTCGGGCCAGGCCGCGGGATCGGCCAGGGCGATGACGCGGTTGACGTGGTCGCCGCTGTCGTTGGTGCGCGACGTGCCCACGACGCGCCCGTCCACGACGATCGCGAACGGGATCCGCCGCTCGCCGCCGTCGTCGGGCCCGATCCAGCCCTCGACCTCGCCGACCGCGCCGGCGGTCGCGTCGACGTCGTGGTTCCAGCACGCGGCCGGGTCGCGGTCCACCGTGAGCGGCGCCACGCGGCGGCCGACGGTGGGCCGTCCGGGCCCGAGGCCGTAGAGCTCGAACCCCCCGTCCGGCCCGAGGAACAGCTCGTGGATCCGGTCCACGATCGGTTGGACGTCCAGCACCGGGTCGTCTGTGCGCACCCGGTTGCCGCGGGCGAAGATCGAGCGCTCGGTCGAGTCCCGCTCGGGCCCGAAGAGGCTCTGGCCGTCGACCGGCCACGGCACCTCGACGCCGAGCTCGGCCGCGATCGTCGGCAGGAGGTCGGTCGTCTCCCCGAGGCGGTCGTCGGTGGTGCCCCGCCGGGCCGCGCCGCCGAGCGAGGCCGGGGCCGAGTCGGGGGCCTTGACCACCACGGGCACCGGCATGACCCCGGGCAGGGTCCCGTCGTTCGGCAGGCGCCGGTTCGTGTCCTCCTCCAGCGAGACGCCGTGGTCGGCGGTGAACACGATCAGGGCGTCGTCGTACTGCCCGGTGGCCTCGAGGCGGTCGAGGAGCTCGCCGAGCAGGCGATCGGTGTACGCCGCCTGGAGCAGGTGGCGCTGGAGGCCGAAGTCCGCGGAGAACGAGGTGCGCCACACGCCGTCGGGGCTGCGCTGGGGGTAGCCGGGGTCCACGTACCGCGACCCGTCGGCGTGGAACATCCAGGGCACGTGCGGCAGCACCGTGTGGATGAAGGTCAGGGTGGGCTGGGTCGGGCGGTCGACGGCGGCGACCGCCGCCTGCCAGCGGCCGGCCCGGTCCACCTCGCCCAGCGCGTCCACGAAGTCGGCCCGGTCGTCGCCGAAGCGGTCGGCCTCCTGGTCGAGGTCACCGCCCGAGCCCTGCCCGAAGTTCGACCACGAGTCGTCCACGGGCGGGAGCCAGTCGTCGAGGCCGGCCGGGAGGGTGACCCGTCCCGCGACGACCGCCAGGTCCTCGAGCAGGAGGTCGATCGACTGCCCGCCCGCCTCAGCGCCCTGCTCCTCGCAGAGCGCCGGCGTGCACAGCTCCGTGACCTGCTCGTGGGCGACGATGCGGTAGTCGTCGGCGAGCAGGCTGAACAGGTTGCGGGGGTGGCCGCCCGCGGTCGGCGGCACGTTGGCGGCCTGCACGTCCTCGCCGGACAGGATGGCGGGCACCGCCTCGTGCGTGTAGCCCGCGACCGTGGTGACGTTCGTGAACAGGACGCCGTCGCCGGCGAGGCGGGCGAGGTTGGGGAACCGGGTGGCGTCGACCCCCGCGCCGTCGGCATCGAGCACGGTGGCGAGCGGCAGCTCGTCGAACACCACGACGAAGATCGGCGGCGGCGTCCCGGCCACCTGGACGTCCGCGGCCCGGACCTCGGGCGGGAACACGAGGGCGTGGGCGGGCGAGGCGAACACGAACACCACGGCGAACAGGAGCGGGGTCAAGGCCAGCAGCGAGCACGCCGAGCGGAGCGGGGCGCTGGTGCGGTACCAGCGGGCCAGCGCGATGCCCGCTGCGGCGCCGACGCCCAGCACGACCAGCGAGGCCAGCCCCGGGATGCGGTCGACGAACTGGGCGACGACGAGGCCGCTGAGGCCGGCCACCAGCACGAGGTGGACCCGCCAGGCCCAGCGGGCGCTGGCCAGCGCGACCACGAGCTCCAGGGCGATCAGCACCGCGGGCACGAGCCCGATGGCCAGCAGGGCCACGAGGAGCACCTCGGCCGGGCCGGCGGTGTGGGCGACGAAGAAGGTCGGGCTGCCGCCGAGCAGGTCGAGCACCGGTTGGGCCACCGCGATGGACGACAGCGCCAGCAGGTGCGCGGCGCGCCAGGGCATCGACACCTCGCTGCGCTGTGGCCCCCGCTCCCCCACGACGGGCGAGCGTAACGGCCGTCCCGGACCCGCCCGGCGCGACGGCGTGGGGCCGGCCGCGCCCGTGCCGCGGCTCAGGTGAGCACGACCGCGGGCTTCGCGCGCTCGCGGTCGCGGCCCTCGTAGACCGCCAGCAGCTCACCGGCCGGTGAGAGGACCGCCCAGGGGCCGTCGCCCTCGGCCGCCACCGCCCCCAGCTCGGACCGCTCGAGCACCGCCCCGTTGGCGATCCGCGCCGCCAGCGCGTCGTCCACCGCGACGGACGGGAAGTCCCGCATGGCCACCGGCGGCGGCAGCACCTCGATCGCCTCGAGGGGGCGGGCCTCGTCCAGGGTGAACGAGCCGATGGCGGTCCGGCGCAGGTTGCGCAGGTGGGCACCGCCGCCGAGGGCGTGGCCGAGGTCGTCGGCGAGGGTGCGGATGTAGGTGCCCGAGGAGCAGTCCACCTCGACGCGGAGCACCATGGCCCGGTCGGCCGTCGCCGGCTCGAGCTCGTCGAGCTGCAGGCGGTGGACGGTGACGGGCCGCGGCGGGCGCTCCACCGTCTCGCCGGCGCGGGCCAGCTCGTGCAGGCGCTTGCCGCCGATCTTGACCGCCGACACCATCGGGGGCACCTGCTCGATGTCGCCCACGAAGGCCTCGGCCGCTGCCCGCGCGTCGGCGAGGGTGACGTGGCGCATGTCATGGGTGGCGGTCACCGTCCCCGCGGCGTCGAGGGTGTCGGTCTCCGTGCCGAGCACGACCTCCCCCACGTACGACTTGGGCAGGGCGGTCAGGTAGCTCAGCAGGCGGGTCGCCTTGCCGACGCCGAGGACCAGCACGCCGGTGGCGTCGGGGTCGAGGGTGCCGGAGTGGCCGACCTTCTTCTGGCCGAGGATCCCGCGTGCCTTGGCCACGACGTCGTGCGACGTCCAGCCCGCCTCCTTGTCGACCACCGCGACGCCGGAGATCACTGGTCGGCGGGCGGGTTCTCGCGGAGCAGCTCGTCGATGCGCTCGGCCGTGCGCAGCACGTCGTCGACCTGGAAGACGAGCTCGGGCGTGCGCTTGACGCGGGCCTCACGGGCGATGGCGCCCTGGATCCGGTGGCGGACCTCGGCGAGCGCCTCGAGGGTCTCGTCGTCGGCATCGGGGTCGATGGCGGCCACGTACACGGTGGCCCGCTTGAGGTCGGCGTCGACGTCGACCGCGGTGACGGTGACGAGCAGGAGCCGGTCGTCGTCGATGCGCTCGAGCGACTCGGCGATGATCTCGCGGAAGAGCTCGTTCAGGCGGGCCGTGCGCGGGAAGTCCCGGTGGCGCTGGTGGGTGCGGCGGCGGGCCATGTCAGTCGGTCTCCATCCAGGAGCGGGTGGTCGAGAGGACGTGGACGTTGGGGAACGACCAGACGAAGCGCTCCACCTCGTCGATGACGTCCTGGACGTGCGCAGGGCTGGCACCCACGGCGACGATGCCCACGGCCGCCCGCTGCCAGGTGTTCTGGTGGTCGGTCTCGGCCACGGCGACGTTGAAGCGCCGGCGCGCGCCCTCGGTGATGGGCTTGAGCACCGACCGCTTGGCCTTGAGCGACCGGCAGTCGGGGAGGTGGAGCTCCACGGCGAGCGCGAGCACGTGCACGGTTGCGCGCCTCCCCGGGGGGCCGGGCTACGAGCGGGGGATCTCCCGCTCCTCGAAGGTCTCGATGATGTCGCCGGGCTTGAGGTCCTGGAAGTCGGAGAGCCCGATGCCGCACTCGAAGCCGGAGGCCACCTCACGGACGTCGTCCTTGAAGCGGCGCAGCGACGAGACGGTGCCCTTCCAGATGATCGTGCCCTCGCGGAGGAACCGCACCTTCGACCCGCGGGTGATGGTGCCGTTCTGCACGAAGCAGCCGGCGATGGCGCCGATGCGCGGGACCCGGAAGATCTCGCGGACCTCGGCCTCACCGGTGACGACCTCTTCGTACTCGGGCTCGAGCATGCCCACCATGGCGTTCTCGATGTCCTCGAGCACCTGGTAGATGACCTCGTAGGTGCGGATCTCGACGCCCTCGTGCTCGGCGAGCTCGCGGCCCTTGCGGTCGGGGCGAACGTTGAAGCCGATGATGGTGGCGTCGGAGGCCGCGGCCAGCTCGACGTCGGAGATGGTGATGCCGCCGACGCCGCGGAGCACGAAGCTGAGCTTGACCTCGTCGCGCTCCAGCTTCTTGAGGCTGCCGGTGAGGGCTTCCAGCGAGCCGTTCACGTCGGCCTTGACGATGAGGTTCAGCGTGGCGGGCTCGCCGGCCTGGATCTGCTCGAAGATGTCCTCGAGCTTGGCCCCGCCGGACATGGCGTGGGCCTCCCGGCCGATGTTGGCCACCCGGTGCCAGTGCTCGCGGGTGTCGGCCACGTTGCGGGCGGTCTTCTCGTCGGGGGCGACCACGAAGTCGTCACCGGCGGCGGCCACGTCGGAGAGGCCGAGCACCTGCACGGGGGCGGACGGGCCGGCCTCCTTGACCTGCTTGCCGGTGTCGTCGATGAGCGCCCGGACACGGCCCCAGGTGGCGCCGGCGACGAGCGGGTCACCGACCTTCAGGGTGCCGCGCTGCACCAGGACCGTGGCCACGGGGCCCCGGCCGGTGTCGAGGTTGGCCTCGAGCACCACGCCCATGGCGCGCCCGTCGGGGTTGGCTCGCAGGTCCTCGAGCTCGGCGACGACCAGCAGGTTCTCGAGCAGGTTGTCGACGCCCTCGCCGGTGAGGGCGGAGACCGGGACCATCACGGTGTCGCCGCTCCAGTCCTCGGGGGTGAGGCCCCGCTCGCTGAGCTGGGTCATCACCTTGGTGGGGTCGGCGTTCTCCCGGTCGATCTTGTTGATGGCGACCACGATCGGCACGTCGGCGGCTCGGGCGTGGTCGAGAGCCTCGACCGTCTGGGGCATGACGCCGTCGTCGGCGGCCACCACCAGCACGACGATGTCGGTGGCGTTGGCGCCCCGGGACCGCATGGCGGTGAAGGCCTCGTGGCCCGGGGTGTCGATGAAGGTGATCTGCCGACCCTCGTGGTCGACCTGGTAGGCACCGATGTGCTGGGTGATGCCGCCGGCCTCGCCCTCGACCACGTTCGCGGAGCGGATGCGGTCGAGCAGCTTGGTCTTGCCGTGGTCGACGTGGCCCATGACGGTGATGACGGGCGGGCGCACGACGGCGTCGGGGTCGTCCTCCTCGTCCTCCTCCTCGGGGAGCATGAGGAGCTTCTGGAGCTCGACCTCCTGCTCCTCGCCGGGGTCGACCAGGCGGATCTCGGCACCGATCTCGGCCGCGAACAGCTCGATCATGTCGTCCGAGAGGGACTGGGTGGCGGTGACCATCTCGCCCTGCTGCATCAGGAAGCGGACGACGTCGGCCGCGGTGCGGTTCAGCTTGGGGCCGAGCTCGATCGGGGTCGTGGCCCGCTCGACGACGATGGTGCCCTCGGGCACCGCCGCGTCAGTGGGCGTGTAGACCGGCATGTCGATCGGCTGCAGCTCCTCACGGCTGCGACGACGACGACCCTTGCGCCGGCGCGGCGGCCGCTGCTGCGGGCCGCCACGACCACCACCGGGACCGCCGCCCGGGCCGCCACCGGGGCGGCCGGGAGCCGGACCGGCACCGGGCACGGACTGACGGGGACCGCCCATGGGCGGGCGGGGACGACCGACGCCGGGGCGCGGACCGCCACCGGGACGGGGCGCACCGGGGCCTCGGCCTCCCTGGCCCGGGGGCGGGGGGATGGGCTTGCCGGAGCGCGAGATCGGGCCCGGCGGCGGCGGGATGGGCTTGCCGCTCGGCGAGGTGGGCGGGCGGGCCGGCGCTGCGGCAGACGCCGACGCGTCGGCCGGGGCCTTGCCCTCGGCGGCGGGCGTGGCGCCCACCGAGACCGACGGCTCGCTCGGTGCGGCCGGAGCCGGGGCCGACGCCGCGGCCGGCGCGGATGGGGCCGGCGCGGATGGGGCCGGCGCGGGGCGAGCCACGGCACCGAGGCCGGGCTCCTCGTCACGGCGGGGCGGGTGCTCGCTGCCGCTCGAGCGCACGACGCGGCGGGGGGCGGCGGGGGCGGCCGACGGCTCGTCGGCGACCTCGGGGGCCGCCTCGGCGGGCGCCTCGACCGCGGGCGCCTCGGCGGCGACCGGCGCCGGCTCGGGGGCGGCCTCGGCGGCGGGCGCCTCGACCTCGGGCGCCTCGGCGGCGGGGGCGGCGGCCTTCTTCTTCTTGGCCACGGCCTTGGCTGGGGCGGGTGCCTCCGCGGCGACCTCGTCCTCGGCGGGCGCCTCGGCGGCGGCCGCCTTCTTGGTCGTCTTCTTGGTGGCCTTCGTCGTCTTGGTGGCGGCCTTGGCCTTGGCGGTCTTCGAGACCGGCTTCTCGGCCTCGGGCTCTTCGGGCTGGGTGTCGCGGATCAGGCCTTCGCGCTCGGCCTTGCGGCGGACGCGGTCGGCCTGGGCCTCGACGACGCTCGACGAGTGGCTCTTGACCCCGATGCCGAGCGCGTCGCAGAGGTCGAGCGTCTCCTTGTTGGTGAGCCCGAGCTCTCGTGCCAGCTCGTACACGCGGATACTTGACGCCACTGGGGTTCTCTCAGCCTTTCGCTTGCTTCGGTCAATTCTCGCGCGGCCGATCCCGGCGGCACGAACGGGGAGCCACGCTCGTGCGCAACTCGGTGGACAGGGTGTCGAGGGCGGTCTCGCTGACCGGGCCTCGGAGGGCACGCCCGAACGCTCCCCGGCTCCGGGCCTGCTCGACGCACGCCACGGACCCGGCGCACAGCCAGGCGCCCCGGCCCGCCAGTGTACGACCCACGGCCAGGGTTCCGTCGACCCGACGCACCACGCGCACCAGGCCGACGGTCGTGGTGGCCCGCCGGCACCCGATGCAGGTGCGCACGGGCGCGGCTCGAGACGGCGACGTCGGGCCCGCCAGGATCAGGCCTCCGGCTCGTCGGCGGGGGCGGCCTCGGCCTCGTCGGCGGGGGCGGCCTCGGCCTCGTCGGCGGCGTCCGCGTCGGCAGCGGCGGCGTCGTCCTCGACCACCTCGCCCGGGGCGTCGTCGGCGTCGGTGTCGTCGGACTCCTCGGCGTCGGCGGTGGCCGCCGGCTCCTCGGCCGACGCCTCGGCGCCGGCGTCGTCGCCGCCCTCGGCGTCGTCAGCGGACTCGGCGTCGCCCTCCTCGGGATCGCCGGCCTGCCACTCCTCGGCGGACAGGGCGGGGCCGCCCTCGGCGGGCTGCCACATCTGCTCGCCGGTCTCGGGGTCGGTCACCCACTCGCCCTCGGCCCAGTCCTGGTCGGCGTAGGCCTCCTCCTCGGCGAGCTGGGTCTCGCTCTTGATGTCGACCCGCCAGCCGGTCAGCCGCGCGGCGAGACGGGCGTTCTGGCCCTCCTTGCCGATGGCCAGCGACAGCTGGTAGTCGGGCACGATCACCTCGGCGGTGCCGGTCTCGTCGTCGAGGCGGACCTCCTTGACCTTGGCCGGCGACAGCGCCTTCATCACCAGGTCGGCGGGCTCTTCGGAGAACGGGACGATGTCGATCTTCTCGCCCCGCAGCTCGTTCACGACCATGCGCACGCGGGCGCCCCGGGCGCCCACGCAGGCGCCGACGGGGTCGACGTTGGGGTCGTTCGACCAGACCGCGATCTTGGTGCGGTGCCCGGGCTCGCGGGCGCAGGCCTTGATCTCGACCACGCCGTCGGCGATCTCGGGCACCTCG
>WBZL01003325.1_pt1 | contig 14815 bp, 15 predicted proteins | sample 5204291 | NCBI WGS metagenome assembly WBZL01 (sample SAMN12344345, study PRJNA552823) | activated sludge metagenome | biome: Activated sludge suspended growth; feature: Nitrification reactor; material: Wastewater; isolation source: activated sludge from nitrification reactor of wastewater...
CTATTTGCGCCGCAAGCTGGAGCAGGTGCGTGCTGCCAACCTCAGCAACCTCATCCTGCTGGTCTATGAAAGTGCCAATGTGGCGGCAGATTTGTTTGCTGAGTCGGCCGGCGAGGTGCTGCTATTCAAAAGCAAGCCAGTGTTAAAAGAGGTGGTGGCGGCGGTGGAGCAGGTGGCAAAATAAGAACAGCGTGGCTCAACCCTGCCGATTGAACCACGCTTGGGCGGTTAGCTATTTTCGCTCAACAAATGGGCCTGTACTCATTCCTAACAATACTCCAGTCCGAGCTGAAATTTGATAGCTTACCCAATCAACCAGCATTCCTTCTTCGACATGTGGTACACCCAGGCTAATGTCTGCTAACCCTTGAATACGAACCACCCATACTTGTCCAGCATCTTTTTCCCAATCGTCAGAATAACCTACATCCCGCCCATTTGCTTTATCAGCTTCTGAAAGCGTATTGTAAAGATTAATCTTAATTCTCTCCGGGTTATCCAAAATCGTTTCAGCAGACCACGGTTCTTCCCAAACAACACCGCTTACAGTGTCGAAATAAATAGCACGTTCAAGAGCCTCGTTTTCTGTCAAGGGTTTGGGCAAGGGAGGCGTTGTTGGGGCAACAACAGGCTGCAAAACTCGATTGGGGTCTGGTGTTAGGGGTGGTGCTTCATCCGCCACTGATGGTGGTTTAGCTGTTGCACTTTGTGGTTGGTACACAACAGCAAGGATACTTAATAAAAGGATGCCTATTACTCCAATAATGATATTAATTTTTTTCATCGCCCATTTACCTCCGTTCCTACAGACAAGGACTCGATGGACCATATGCCTGTAAACCATAAGTCCAAATTCGATATACACAATAGGGAACTTCCCACTCAGTAACATAATCAAAATATGTCCATGGGTCTGTTCCTACGCGATAGCGCATACTTGAACAATAAGCCTCACCTGTCGGTACCGAATTAAAAATTGATTTACTTTCGAGACCACAATCTACACGGTTGCCACTGGTGAACCCAAGATTGGCAATATATAGCTTTGGTACCCCATTTAGCCAACCCTCCCAACGACTTGCAGAGTAGCTATAAAGCGTTTGGAATTGATACCATTGGCTAGAGGTTAGTTCAACACCATACTTAAAGTCATTGCCACTTGCGCCTATCCACGATATGTAGTGCCTCAAAACACCTCCTGTTTGTGCACCTTTTATCCAACCTGTTTCAAAGAAATACGAACCTTGAGGACAGAAACCGCTTGATGCCTGACAAATTGCAGTTAACCCTGCGACAAAACCTGGTGTAAAAGCGGAAGGGTTGCCAGTATACATGTCTATCCTTGTTCCCCTAGCACCTAGAACTACTTTATACCCAAATCCTTGAAACGTATAAGTAGCAGCACGAGTTGAAGCCGCTGACAAAAGCAACAAGGCGCAGACAATGGATAATATTAACTTTAAGCAAGCTACCCTTAAGAAACTTTTCGATCTCACGTTATTCCTCCCTCTGAATATTTTGCTTTCCAAATCTTGGTAAGTCAAAGTCTTCTGGCTTATTTAGCCAGTCATATACATTGACAAACTATTCGCTCAAGATTGGATTTGCTTAAAACAATAAATTTTGGGCAATGTAAGCAGCGGTTACAACTGAATAGGCAATATTGTACCCCCCCCCATATTGCTTTTGTCAATAGGTGAATTTGACAATCTTGCTTAAAAGCAAATTTTGCTGCCGGGTGTGCGGAAAAGTATGGGCGGGCTGACCGGGAGTGGGTGCTGGCGCGGGAGGATGAGCTGGTGCTGGCGGGCGACCGGGTGATGATTCCTGATTTTTCGCTGACGAATGTGAAAAACGGCCGTCGGGCACTCATCGAAATCATCGGCTTTTGGCACCCCACCTATTTGCGCCGCAAGCTGGAGCAGGTGCGTGCTGCCAACCTCAGCAACCTCATCCTGCTGGTCTATGAAAGTGCCAATGTGGCGGCAGATTTGTTTGCGGAATCGGCCGGCGAGGTGCTGCTGTTTAAAAACAAGCCGGTACTAAAAGATGTACTGGCAGCGGTGGAGCGGGCAGCTTATTAAGCTAAATTGTCAACATCTGTGTTATCATACCCATACAAAAGCTAAAGCGAATGGAGGCACAAAGATGCAAACAGTGTATCGTTTGAATGCTGATGAATTAAACAACCAATTTCTGGAAGCACTAAAAACGCTTTTTAAAGATAAAGAAATTGAAATTGTCGTTACAGAGGTAGATGAAACAGCTTATTTATTTCAGTCTGAGGCCAATAAGCAGCGACTTTTGTCTGCTATCCAGAATGTAAAGCAAGGAAACAAACTTGTTGAAGCAGACCCAACGTTGTTCTCATGAGAAAGATCGTTTTTGAATCTACTGCCTTTGATGATTTTGTGGAATGGGCGACGCAGGACAAGCAGATATACGGCAAAATTATTGGACTGATTAAAGATATTCAGCGAAACTCTTTTTCTGGTCTAGGAAAGCCAGAGCCTCTGCGGCATGAACTAAAGGGTTATTGGTCGCGCCGCATTGACCAGGAACATCGGCTGGTTTATACGGTCATAAACGACAGCATCATCATCATCGCTTGTAAATATCACTATTCATAGCTTGGTTCAATCTGGGGCTTGAACCAAGCTATAACTTGTTATTCCTGAACAACTTCCCACGTAACGGCCGTTTTATCCCGCACCAACAAATAGCTATAAATCTCATCCGATGGCGCAACCCACACTTCATCGGTACCGCCGGGGCCATAGTGGCTGTAAAGATAATCAACCACTTGCTTCACAGCATCTTCATGGCCGCCATGCGCCAGGGTGTTGTACCACAAATGACGGCTGTCGCTGCTGTTAGCTGCCATCCAGTCCATTTCCGCCAGCACGCTGGGCAGTTCATACTCAATACGGGTATCACGGCCAACGGGCGCATCATAGTTGAAGGCAACGGCCGTTTTTTCTGCCGCCACAAACGCCTCGCTCGTCGCCGGATCGACTACCATGCGGAAGCCATCGCCACTTTCGTTAAAGAGAACGGCCGTTTCCCCCGTATTCCGCATCTGCAAAATCAGCGGATGATAATTGACATCAAAACACGGTGCCGCAAACGACACAATCCGGTAATCTGGCCGTGACGATGAGTCAACAATCACAGCCAGGCGATTATACCCATCCAGAACCGTCTGGCGATAATCCGGGTTTTCAACAAAACATTCATGCCCCCACGTGTGGCTGCCAATCGCCCACCCTTGCGCCAAAAAATCATGCAAATCCGGTGCATCAATCACCCAATCTTCGCGCCGGTTATCCTGAACGTCCCTGGCAATCATAAACAGCGACCCCGTCCACCCCTTTTCGGTAAAATGCGCGATTGCCGCCTTCAAGTGAACGTTATCATCAAAACCATGCGACCAAGCCCACTTTTTGTCCCCCTTCAAGGCTGCCTTTTCCACCGCCCCCGCCTGGGCAATATCTTTCGCTCCGGTCAGGGTTACATCCACCCAGTCCGTGGCCGTTGTCACCAGCAGCACGCCGCTGTCCGCATCATAAGCTCCCTGTAGTCGCTGCCCGTTGGCATCGGTCACGGCAATGTGATTGACTTCACCAACAAAGATTTTGAGCGTCAAATCGTAATAGGTTAAGGCCGGAACGGCCGTTCTATCCAGCGTATAGCGCAACGTCACAGGGCGATTGGAGCTGATGGTAGGCAAAAAAACGGCCGTTTCAGCCACCTCCTCCTGAAACGATGGCACCGATGTCGCGTCCGCCGCCGGTGTGGCATCCACCGCCCCATTGCCTTCAACAGGTCGCAAGACAGACAGTGGCTCAACCGACTGCTCCTCCTCCACCAAACCAACTTCACTCAACGTTGTAGGCGCACACGCCACAAACAACAACGTCCCAACCAACATTACAGTTGCAACAATTAAAAAGCTCCGAGTCATTATAAAACCAAACCTTTACACGGCTTCCACAAGCCTCTATGCGATCTCTTACAGGTTGCACCGTGCCACCTGACTTTCAATGGTAATAGTCAGTCTAGTCACTGTCAATCACCATTCACCATTCCATTACACAAAAAACAAATCTGGCGAGAGCCAAACGGCCGTTTCTCCATTGACACCCCACCCTGTCCACGCCACAATAGACCAATCGCAAGCTGTTTACGGTTCATCCCGCGCAAACGGGTTAACCAACCAACCGAAAAGGAATCTTATGAATCTTCCACCCGGCATCACCTCCCACACCACCGCCACCTCACGCTTAACCACCATGCACTATCTGGAAGCAGGGCCAGCCGACGGCATCCCCGTTGTTATGATCCACGGCAATCTGGCAACCAGCCGTTTTTATGAACATTTGCTGCCCGGCGCTCCGGCCGGCTATCGCTTCATCGTCCCCGACATGCGCAGCTTTGGCGACACCGAGCCAGCACCCATTGATGCCACTCGCGGCCTGCGCGACTGGAGCGACGACACCCGCGCCCTTGTGCAAACATTGGGCATCACCGCCCCCATCCACCTAGTTGGCTGGTCCACCGGCGGCGCGGCCGTTGCCGCCTACGCCATAGACCACCCTACCGAAGTCGCCTCGCTCACCTTTATTGACCCCGTTTCCCCCTACGGTTTTGGCGGCATCCACCTAGATGGCACCCCCTGTTATCCAGACTTTGCCGGGTCGGGCGGCGGCACCGGCAGCCCCGACTTTGTGCAACAGCTCCTTGCCAAAAACACGGGTGACGATTCTCCCTTTGCCGTTCGCAACGTCATCAACTCCTCCTATTGGACCGCCAACCACCGGGAGCCACGCGACCGCGAAGATATGCTGGTGGATGAAATCCTTAAATCCCTCATCGGGGAAGACGGCTACCCCGGCGACCTGACCACCTCGGAAAATTGGCCCGGCATTGCCCCCGGCACACGCGGCATTCTCAACGCCCTGTCGGGCAAATATTGCAACTGGGTTGGCATTGTGGACATTGACCCCAAACCGCCGGTGCTGTGGACCCACGGCACTGCCGATGTTGTGGTGGCCGATGGCTCCGCCTGGGAAATGGGTACCCTGGGCAAAATGGGGCTGATTCCCGGCTGGCCGGGCGAGGATGTGTTCCCGCCGCAGCTCATGGTGACGCAAATTCGCAACGTGTTGACGCAGTACGGCGCGAATGGCGGGCAGGTGCAGATGGAAATGTTTGAAGGCTCCGGCCACGGCCCCCATGTAGATGCGGCGGAACGGTGGAGTGCAATGTTCTTTGGGTTTTTGCAGGCGAATTGTTAAGAGCTGTGGGGAGTAGGGTGTGGGGTGTGGGGCGTGGACTCACTACACCCCACGCCCTACACCCCACTCCCCACAAAAAAATCACAACTGGCAAGAAAAAAGCCTCACGTAATCCGTGAGGCTTTTTGTGTGGAGATGGCGGGAATCGAACCCGCGTCCGAAAAATTCGTCTGCTGAACGTCTACAAGCTTAGTCAGCCTATTTGAGTCTTACCAGCGAGCACCCCGGCTAACTGGGTCAATCGCTAGTGATTCGGTCACCCCCAAAAGGGCGGCTTAGCCACCTCTACCGACATCAAGGTGGAGCACGTTGACAAAAGTGTCGCCCGCTGGCAGCCGGTCAACGAACGGGCTACCAGGGACGGGGTTCCTTCTATGGAACCATCTGGCTCTTCCACGGCACTAGGCCGCGCTACCTAAAAAATTAGGCAGCCATGGGGAGAGCATTGTATGCAAATGTGCGGTTGGCACTTATGCTTTTGCTTCCAGTTTTACGAGTTGTAAAGCGTGCTCGGCTTGCAGTCCAGAGCCAGCCTTCCCCGTCGAAGCCTGTCATCCCCGGAATCTGTTTCAGTCATTCATAAGTGCCGACTGCAGTTTGGTTTTTAAGGTTTTGGCTATTATACCATTTTTGCTAAACGGCCGTCTATTAGAAATTTATCAGCAGACAAACGTTCAACTTCTTTAAAGAAGTTGAACGTTTCCGTCTCCCTACATGATGCGATCCAGGAAACGGTAATACATGGCGGCAAACGGGATAAACCAGGGGCGGTTGTAGTAGAACGGCATCGTCTGGTGCTTGATTTCGGCAAAGGGGCTACTGGTTTTTTCGCCGCACAGCAGCTTGCCCATTTCTGTGCCAAGATAAGTGGCAATGGAGACACCATGACCGCCGTAGCCAAAGGCATAATGCACCCCATTCACCCGGCCGATGTGGGGCATGAGGTCAAAGGTGAGGCCGAGCTGCCCTGTCCAACTGTGGGTGATGGGGATGCCCCGAAGCTGGGGAAAGGTGGCGACCATTTGCGTTTGCAGCCGACGGGCGCTTTCGTGCAGGTCGAGGTCGGTGCTGAGGTCGTTGCGTCCGCCCCAGAGAAAACGGCCGTCTGGCGTGAGGCGGAAGTAGTTGAGGAAGTGCTTGGAGTCGAAAAACATGCGCCCTTTGGGGACGAGTTCCCGCTGTAGCGGCAGCGGCAGGGGTTCGGTGACAATGATGTAGCTGCCGACGGGGAAAACGCGCCGCTTGACTTTGGGGATGAGGGTGTCGGTGTAGCCGTTGGTTGCCAGCACCACTTCTTTGGCCTGGATAACCCCTTTGCTGGTGTGGAGGGCGAAACCACGCGGCTGTTGTTCGATTTGGTTAACGGCCGTTTCCTCACACAACACCCCCCCATGCCGCGCCACCACCCGCGCCAGCCCAAACACATATTTCGCCGGGTGCAGCCCCGCGCTAAACTCATCCACCAGCCCCCCGTAAAACGCCTGCGTGCCAAGCTCACTGCGTAAATCCGCCTGGGAAACGACGTGGACCGTGTGGTTGAGCTTTTCCTTGTACCAGGCAACCTGTTTTGCCATCGCCTCAAAGTGAGCTGGTTTGTACGCCACTTCAATATGACCGTTGCGGCGAAAATCACAATCTATCTCTTCGTCGGCCACAATTTCGCCGATTAAGTCAATGGAGTCGAGGGCAGCTTGCCAAAAGGCGTGGCCGAGGCGGTCACCATATTGGCTAAACAGCTCGGTGGCACCGAGTTTGAGGCCGGTGGTCGTCATGCCGCCATTGCGTGAGCTGGCTCCCCAGCCGATGGTGTGGCGTTCCAGCACGGCCACGCTGGTTTTGTGCTGCGCCAAAATGCGGGCGGCGTTGAGGCCGGTGTAGCCGCCGCCAACGATGGCAACGTCTACCTGGGCGGGCAGGGTTGGGGAAACGGGTAAATCGGCGGGTCTCGGAACCTGATCTGTCCAAAAGGGTACAGTCTTGATCATGGAGCCTCCAGGCAGTTGGGTTGGCTAATTTTCGATGCGTTCGACCTGAGCGGCAAGCGCAAATGGGTAGCTGGTTTTATACTTATCTTTGCCGCAGCCGTCTAGCACGGTGAGTGAATTGGGCTGTTGGGCAAAGGCAATGGTGTGAGTTTGCTGCTGGCGGTCGGCAAAGGTAAATTGCCACTGATGAACGGCCGTTTCCCCCCCATCCACCAGCCGAAACGCATCAACACCCAGCACCCCGGTCTGCTGGCGCAAAAAATAATCGGCCGTTTGCAGCAGCGGGTCATAGCGCGTCTGCCCGCGCAGCCGATCCAGCAGCAGGTTGCCGTTGCGCTGTGCCGCTACCAATTGGGGGATGTCGGCGAGTTGTAAACGGCCGTAAATCACCCCATCTGGCAGCGTCAACGCCGTCACTGCAAAGCGATGGCCGCCCAAATGCGACACCTGCCACGCCTGATCGCCCACCACGTTTGCCAGCAGGTTGTAAAACACTAGCCCAAACTTGGCGCAGCAGCGATCCCGCTTGCCGTGGGTGCAAATAAAATAGAGGGGTTCTATGCGACGATGAGCAGCATAACGGCCGTTTTCCGCCAACAGAGCCGCCATGTCCAACGTCAACAGATCCTCATAATCCGTTAGGGAAAATTCATACAGCCTCGGCGCGTCGCCGGTCATGATGGCGACAAAGAAGGCGAGGTTGCCGCTGCGTTTGCTTTGTTTGATGAACTGCAAACGGCCGTTTTCCACCCCCGCCACCTGTTCCCGCAGCCAATCTTGCACCAGCGGCGGCAGATCGTTGTCCTGGTTCTCGGTTGCCCGCGCCGCCCACGCGGGGCGGTATTCGAGTAAAAACCAGATCTGGGTGTAAACGGCCGTTCCATACAGCCGCTCCCCCAACGCCGCCGAATTCTCCGAACAATAAACATCCTCACTCATCATCAACCTTCCTAATGTATAGCAATCACCTAATTGTGTCTGCGATTCACCCCAGCGGCAACCAGTAGATTCTTCCACCAGCAATTTGCTATAATGTTCTCATGAAAACACCATTTCCCGGTATGGATCCGTATCTCGAACACCGCGCCCTGTGGCCTGATGTCTACACGCACCTAATTGCCACGCTGGCTGATACGTTAACCTCACTGATTGCTCCTGATTATGACGTGAAGGTTGAAAGCCGCACCTATATCGGGGAGCAAAATAATACGCAACATGCAAGACGACCAGGCAAACATGCCCTCGCTCCAGTTGGCAGTTTGCCACTACCAACAACATTTCAGTCTAGTGCCACCACCGTGATGGAAATTGATGTACTCATTGGCGAAAAATTTAGCCAACGCTACCTGGCAATATACAATACTCGTACCGATGAACTCATCACGGCCATTGAGCTACTATCTCCTGACCACAAAAGTGATCCACAGGAACAAGCCGCTTATCTCAGCCGACGAGAAAGATGGGTACTAGCAAGCACTAATTTTGTAGAAATTGATTTGCTGCGGGCGGGAGAACCGATGCCCATCCGGCAAACGGTTGAAAGCGACTACCGCATTCTGGTCAATCGCGGCTGGAAGCGTAACAAAGCGTCTCTTTACGCCTTTAACCTTCCGGCCGCCATTCCCGCCTTCCCCCTGCCCCTGCAACGCCACGAAGCCGAGCCACTCATCCCACTCAACGACGTTGTCCACGACCTCTACAGCCGCGCCCGCTTTGATTTGCGAATAGATTATAGTGAGCTGCCCCCGCCCCCGCTCACCGAAGAACAGGTAAGGTGGGTACGCAACATCCTGACTGCCTAGCAGCTTGTCAAAGCAAGAAAATGGCATCGCGGATGACGCGGATCGAAGCGGATTTTCGCGGATAAGAAGAAAAATCCGTATCAGGCTGTCTCACGAATAGGCAAACCAATATGAAACGCGATTTCTAGCGCACCTGCTCCGCAAAAGCCTGTAAAACCGGGGGCAAACGATACAATTCATGCTGCCCACGCCGCACAAACGACAGGCAAAACAACTCCCTCAACACCGCGTCAGCTTCCTCATATGAAACAGCGGCCGTGTCAGCCGCCATCCTAACGCTAAACTCATGACCAGCGAACGATGCCAAACCGCTAAAAAATTGCTGCTGGTACGGCAACAAGGCGGCATAGCTGGTAGCCAGGACAGAAGCCAGGTTCCTCTCAGCAAAGGCAAGCGTTGCCAGCGAATTTTGGGCGCGGCAAAGCCGCGCCCAAAATTCCGCCGCCGTCCATCCCGGCTCATACGCCAGCCGCGAAGCGATAATATCTAGTGCCAATGGTAAATGCCCTGCCCATGCCGCCAACTCCAGCAGCGCATCTTGTTCTTCAGCAACCCACTCGCTTCCCAAAAATTGACGGAATAACGCAAGCGTGGACTCCGTTTCCGCAGAAAAGTCAGGGACATAGAAGTGAGCAGCCATGTCCGCGCTGGTTAGATTGCGTCGCCGGGTGGTAATCAGAACAGCACAACTACCGGAAGGAGGAAGCAGAGGCAGAATATCCGCTTCGGTAACTACATTATCCAGCACCAATAAGGCGCGTTTATGTGCCAATAGTCCGCGCATCACCTGGCTACGGCTACCTAAATCTGCATAACCCGTCATATTCTCGCCATAGGCAACACCCAGCAGTTCCAGCGATGTCATGGGGCTTGTTAGGTCAGGTCGCAGCCACAAAACACCATCGGGTAAATGGGGGCGCAACAAATAAGCCAGCCGTGCTGCCAGGGCTGTTTTGCCCACGCCAGCCATTCCTTCCAGTACCAAAGGAGAAGGGTGATCGGACGCCAGAACCCATTCTTGTAGCGTGGCTAAGAGCAATTCCCGACCAACAAAGGTTGACAAATCAGGCACAACTTGAAAAGGAGCTAGTATAGGAGCAGACGCGGGAACACAAAAGGAAAGCAGTTCCATATCTGCCTCGCTTTGATGCTGTTGCTGTAGCTGACTTAATGAGGGTTTCCCTGCCAAGGTGAGCAGTTGATTGGTCTCTGTGCTGGATAAGCGAAGCGCCCGACATGCTTTGACGACATCTTGCCAGGCACGGGGCTTTTTTACCTGCCCCTCTAGCCAATTGACCAATGTCATGCGGGGCAGCCCTGTTAGCCGCGCCAATTGGCACACATTGTAACCAGACCGCTGGACAAACTCCCCCAAAATCCCCGCAAAATCATGCGCCTGACTCATAGATAACCTCCGACAGAAACGAAACAATTGGTCACAATTGGTCAGAAAATGACGAGACTTGCGACCAGTTGGTGTTTATTATAGCGTCATCCATCGCAGAATCCATGCTTTATCAAAAAGGTTAATGATCGAGGAAAAGGAGTTGTTCTATGATATATGGCTTTGTAGAGAGTGTTGCGCCTCTGTTAGTGAGGCTTTTTGTAGGTGGTCTGCTGGTGACAGCGGGTTTGTTAAAGTTAAAAGCTGGAACACGTTAGTTGCACTAGCAAATTTTAAAGCAGTATGGCTGTTGGCTTCTTGTTTTCAGGTAGTTGAGTTTGTCTGTAGTTTGTTGCTGCTGATCGCCTGTCCAACAAAATCAGCATCTTTGCTTACTGCAAAATTTTATCAACCATATGGAGGTACATAATGAGAAGGTATTTACTTTTTGACGCTGGCTGTATGAAGTGCAGTAAACTGGCACAAGCGATTGAGCAAGAAACCAATGGCTGGCTTGTTGCAAATAGCCTTCGTGACCCAGAAATGCAGATTATGCTTACTCTTGCTAAACCAGATTGGCGATGGGAGCCTACTCTACTTGAGGTAGAAAGTAACAAGGTAGAAGCCTTTACTGGACTCACCTTGGTTATCAAACTAGCTAAAGCACTAGGATTGAGACGGGCAGTAGATATAGCCCAACTTATTCATCAGTTAAACTTATCCTCATCTCCTACTGACCTTGGAAGAAGACACTTTCTTGGGCAAGCGGGTGCTTCGCTCAGTTCCCTGGTACTTCTGGGATTGCCAGGAGCGAGTTCTTTATCCGATAAAGTATTTCCGCAAAGCAAGATTACTAATTACAGCGACTATACTGACGAAAATTATGATTTTTCCCTTAAGTATCCAGCTGGATGGCAAATAGAAACACCGATTAACGAACCTACGCCTTTCCTAGATGGTGAAGCTATTATTAAGAGAGTAACCTTTTCTTCTCCTTTCGCCCTAATCTATTTGGACATATGGCTGGCAAATGGCCGTGATTTCACCTCATGGCTTAAATGGTATGCCGATACCCGGTTGGTGAAGAATATGTTAGTTACATCGAATGCTACTATTGCTGGAAAACGAGCTCTTACATTTTTAGAAAGAGGAACACCTAACTTATTGGTTACATTTGTTAGTGATGGCCAATATGTATATCGTTTGATGAACAGAATGACCAACGCTCGTGATGTGTTACAGGCTTATTGGCATATGCTTGATACTTTTACTCCATCGGGGATTGCTATGTTACCAGCCAAGATCGCTCCTGCTATCAAAGAAGAAGCACAGGAGATAGCTACACTGAACGGACCTTTAGTATCGACTTGTTGTAACCTTACCAGTAATGGTAATCCTTTTCCCTGTTGTGTAGATGGAAATTGCACTTGGTGGGCTTACCGCCAAATGGGGGGAGTGCCGTTTACGGGTGATGCAGGAACCTGGTGGGGCCAAGTTCCAAACTTTACAGCCTGGAGACGGCAGACGGGTGCTCCACCTACCAACAAACGCAGTATTGCCTGGATGAGTGGTACCCCTGGGCATGTAGCTTATATTGCTACTTATTCCGGGGGTTCTAATGTGAACATTACTGACATGTGTTGTGGAACTGCCCCTGCCTGTTGGGCTTGCGTCCGAACCACCAGTAAGCCAACATCAAACTATGGAGGATTTATTTACCGTGCCAATGAACCTGTTTAAACAAAAATCGGCGTAGGGTAAACGCCTCTAATGAAGCATTTTTTCTTTTTCCAGTGCATCGGGCATGCTATAGTTTTTTTGAATACCTGACAAGTTTAGTAAACCTGTCAGGTATTTACCGCCGCAAAAGACTCACACAAACCCTCAATGCACAGACAAAACGAAGAATATATAGCTCTGATAAGGTGGTGCAAAATGAAACTTCTTTTTATTCACCTAGAAGTGAATTGTCAAACAAAACTCAAGCCGCTTTGCGGTATCATTTTATATGTTTTTACAATGTTGGTAGCCTGTAATTCTGTTGGGGTGGAATCTAATGCCATTATCACGAATTCAACAAAAACACCTGCTCCCTACCCGATTACTACTTTATCTGCCTCCTCTACAGATCAAATATCCCCTTTACCAGCAACTACCAGTATAACAAGTTCACCTACAGCACCTGTGGCGGACCAGTTAGCAGCGCCCCAACCCCTTCCTTCGCCGCCACCCCCACTCCCTGGGTGGGCGTGGTATCAAAACTCGACTTTTCTTTATGAAATTATCTACCCTCAAAATTGGATAGTACGGGGAGGTTATAGAGAAGGGCAAATGATATTTAGCTCTCCAGAAACAAACTCGGAAATAAGAATTGATGTTTGGAATATATCTCCAGAAACTAACTGGCTAGAATGGGTGCAGTCAGACCCTGCACGTTTAGCCCTCTCGTTACCAGCAGAGTCTATCACCACAAATGTAACCTTCCTGGGTCAGCCAGCGTTTTTTCACTTTCAACCATCCGCAGGGGGTGGCGCAGGGGATATGGCAACATTGACTTTTGGTGACGGTAGTCATGTTTTCCACCTTTCTTATCATAGTGGCGTTATCCCGGCTTTCAAAGCTGAGGCTATGATTTACCAAGCTATGTTATCCAGCTTTACACGCCCTGGTATTCCCGTAAACACATTTTCACTTCCTAATGATTGGACAACGGGAGAAGCTTTGGTTATATGGCGTGATAGAAGTGAACCGGCCAAGGTAAGTGCTGGCGAATCGGCCACTTATCAAACAGAATTCCAGGGTGTAATAGATAATTTTGATCCCGGTACGTTTGTTTTATTGGGTGATGATGGTGCAACTTACGATTTTGACACCAGTGCCTATTTCTTCCAGGGCCAAAATAAAGACCTTGTCACGGTTAATCATACCGACGCAGATATCCAGGAAGGGGATCGGGTATTGATCAAGGGATACCCCTTAGCTTCTGGAAGAATTCGGCCACAATATCTGGCTATTGAGCGAGAGAAATCCTGGCAACCCTATGCTTACCAATCATTTTTTAATTTGGGGCTAGAACGCCTTGATCCCGCTCTCGTGAGCTATTACCCACTCTCTGAAACTACTAATTTATGGCTGTTTGGCACTTCGGAACAAGTCTTACCTTATTTAGTGGATGAGGCAGGGTCATCATTTGAACTAAAGGATTTTTCGTTTACTTCTACACAAAATCTGTTAGCTCATGGAACTTTGCAAACGCCCAATAATCCAAAGGTGTTGGTTAAGGAGCTATACTTTCTTCAGGGAGAGTGCAGAGTCGTTGCTGAGTTTGAAAAAGATTGTTTCCCATGGCAACAAATTTATCCGCCTGTTCCTGAAACGATTATTACTGCCACCGTCTCTTCTGTTTTTCCTGAATCAAATACGATTATTCTGGAACAACCATCGCAGGGTTTTATTAGCCTCTCTTTGGCCCCTAAAGGTCAGTTACTTAAAGGAGAAGTTGTTGCAAGTTGGGAGGATTTCGTGCCAGGAACAACCATTGAAGCAGATGGGGAGCCAGGCACGGGTGGAGTGCTACTGGTGCAAAAAGTAGACATCTTGTCTAAACGAGATTGATTGTAATGGTCTGGAAGTTCGGACTCGCCTTAATTGTTGGGTTGTATCTTTCACTACTTATAAACGGGATCTGGAAACCCATGATGAGCACACATTTGATTCCGCCTATTAGACTCATTCTTGCCTTGGTGATTGGCTGTCTTGTTTCCTGCAAGTCCGCCCCCAAACCAACCTGGCCAGAATGTGATCTCATGCAGGATTTTACAGTCGAGCAGGCTGAAGGGGAAGGCTTTGAGATGGCCGTCACCGCCCTAACCGCCCATATCCAGACACAACCTTTGCCGGGAACAACAGTGATTGCAAAGGAAGAAGATGATAGAGTTACCTGGAACATTTTTGATGGCGAACGATGGATTGGAGAGATCGCGGCCGTAAAAGACCCCGCAGGACTATGGTTTGTTTCTCATGGGGCGTGGTGCACAGAAGAATGATATTATACTAAAGGTATTGGCGACACAATCAACCCATGCCCCTGTTAGGTGAATGGGTTGATTTCGCCAGCACGTTTGGTGGTGAATCGTTTCAACCAGGGTTGGGCTGTCTTGCCAGGGACGGTGGACAGTGTTTGCGACAACGGCCGTTAACCTCGATCCCCTTGATACCCAGGAGTGTCATGATGCCATTTTTCCACCCCATCCTTGTTATGACATTTATCTCCATGACCAGGAAACAGGTGAAACAACGTGGATTAGCCGCCCGCTGGCACAAACGGCCGTTTCCCCCCCTTAACCC
>WBZL01003327.1_pt1 | contig 14813 bp, 10 predicted proteins | sample 5204291 | NCBI WGS metagenome assembly WBZL01 (sample SAMN12344345, study PRJNA552823) | activated sludge metagenome | biome: Activated sludge suspended growth; feature: Nitrification reactor; material: Wastewater; isolation source: activated sludge from nitrification reactor of wastewater...
ATTGAGTCTTCCAATGAACTCATTTGCATTTGTAATCTTGGTATGCCGGTAACATGATTCATAATGTATAAAAATACAGATTACAATGAATATAGCTACGATTTATTTATATTAATTTTTTGGTAGTTTTTTCACAACCTGACGCTTCGCGGCTTGTCGCAGTGGCGATTTACCGAGAACAAATTTATTAGTTTTTATTTAAACAGTCAACTTTATTTTTCACTTAAGTTTTTATTGATCGCCATTGAGACAAACCGCTGTTATGGACCGGTCTAAGCGAAGTTTGTAAAGCAAGAAACGATTGCCATTTTGTAAGCCATCACACTTCATGTTGTTTGAATATTACTACAATGGTTTGCAATAATTTATGCCATCACGTAAAGGACGCCTGAACGGAATGTCTAGTTTTTGTTAATTTATACAATGTGAAGCATTATTAATTCGTCATGTTTGAACTCTTGAATTCGTTAAGGATAATAAAGTATTGCAATTATGATTTGCTTGACTATAGTAATGCAAAATCGCTTAGGCGTCCTTATTTCGTTTTGTTTAAACATGCCGTTATGTAATGGCTTAGATCGTCCATAACGGCGAAGTATTCACGCCGTAGCTGCCAAAGGAGGCAGCGATAAAGTTGAATACAAAATTAAAAAAGTAGGCTCGACCGAAGCTGAATGCAGCTATGGGCAGGAATACAATGTTATGCTTAGTTTATTTTTTATCACGTTTTAAATTGTTATTCAATGTTTTCAAAGATTCGTTTATGGCTTTTAAATACATACTATCCTTTTGACTATCAACAACCAAATGTTCGAGTAGTTGATTGGTTTTGGTTGTGGTGGACGGTAATTGGTTTATGGTTTCTTCGATTTTTGTGGGTAAATGATCTATATCATTATCTTTGGTGAGAGACAATAAGTCAGGGATTCCACATAAAAGTGATATAAAAATTGAACCATAAGCGAGATTTTTAGCAATGGTTGATTCTTGTTTCGATTCGGTTGATAATTGTTGACTAAGTGAAAGCTGAACTTGAAGAAGTTCAACTTGTTTTTGATATATTTCGGTTTGGCTTGTTAATACTTCAATTTGTTTATTGGATTTTTCTGATTCTTCAAATTGAAGAAGTTTCATACATGTATCAGCTTTAAGAACAAATCCACAATTTTTATGATTGTCAAGTTCTTGAACGTTGTTGAAGTTTCCGTTTTGACAATGAGCTTCTTCGTGAAAGAAAGAATTGTAAAACCATTCTCTTATAGAACGATTAGTGCAGTTGTTAATAGTGTAACCTTCTTGTTGAAGTGTTGATATTAAAGAATTGAATTTTAATCCGTTGGTCAAATTTTCACGACCAAGTTGTAAAATTCTAAGGTAAAGTTTATCGTCTATTTGTTTACTCATAGATTTTAAATTTTATTTTAATGTAGCATAACAATCTGCTTTACGCAAGTTTAAACTTGCGGCAATCTACTATTATCCGAGAAATATACGCAAGTTTCTTTTTGTAGGAGAGCTTTGCGCTATGAAGTTGAAATTGGTTATGTTGTTTTTTTATATGTATTGATTTAGAACAGTTGACAAATATAGGTTATTTGCTATAAATTTGTCTAATTTTAATTTTACTGATTATTTTGTATTGTTTACATCTGTTATCGGGGTATAAATTTCAGTAGTTTTGAGTAATTTAAGAATCAGAGCTGACTGCATATATTGGATATCAAATCATCCCTCAATTTGATGCGTCAATCAGCTTTAAAGGTATAAAAAAGTGCTGAAGGTACAAATAGCTGCTTAGCATCTTAGTAGGCAGAAAGTTCTAAGATCCAGCAGTCGTAAATCACAGTTTAAATTGCTTGAAATTTGCATATTTCTTTCAAATGCCCAAGATAGTTTACCACATTTTTTTTGCTGCCTTCTTTAAAATAATATGAACTAAAAAAACATGAACTAAAAAAATATACATATCGCAGCATTATTTACTTTTGCAAAGGGAATACTGCTTTACATAGGAACCAATATTGCCTGATATTTTTCTTAGTCTGCTTTCTTAAAACTTGGGTGTCCAACTTGCCACAACGAAAAGCTTACCATATCAGCAAACTCTTTAAAATTTTCATCTACATCTGATGTAAAGTGTCCATTACCATAATTTACATAGAGCAATACTGGTTTATTAGAGCTAGTACTATTTTGTAAAACTGCTGCAAACTTTGCTGGCATCCAAGGAACGACTCTTGCATCATTCATCCCACTTCTTACAAAGACAGCAGGATATTTTGTGTCTTTAACCACTTTGCTTTGTGCATCCATTTCTATTAAAGACTTGCATTCTTCTTCTACTTTTATTGACCCCATTTCTGGAATTTGATTGTCGCCATTTGGCGTAGTTTCTGACCTTAAAGCATTTGTTACTCCAACTTCATCTATTGCTACTGCAAACAAATCAGGTCTTTCAGTAATGGCTCTACCAATTAATATTCCACCTGCACTCATTCCTTCTCCGATTAGTTTCTGCGGTGATGTATATTTTTCTTTAATTAAATATTCTGCACAAGCTATAAAATCTTTCCAAGTGTTAGGTTTTGTAGCTTTCATTCCAGCTTGATGCCATTCTTCTCCCTTTTCGCCGCCACCCCTTACGTGTGCAAAAGCAATGCTGCAACCCTGCTCTAAAAGTATTGCCATAATGTCAATAAAGCTTGGTTGAGAAGAACTGCCATAAGCACCATAACCTGTAAGATAGCAGGGAGCATTACCATCAAATTTAATATTCTTTGGGTATAAAATTGAAAGTGGTACTAAAACTCCATCATGACTTTTTACTTCAACTTCTTTAATTGCAATGTCTTTTGCAAAATCAGGATAGCTTCCATTCATATCAAACCATTTACTTTTAAGTATTGTATTTTTTGCTACATCATATTCGTAAATCGAATAAGGCGAAAGCCAATTAGTATTGTATACAATTAATCTGTCGTTTGAAGTTTCATTAAAAGGCGATGAGCCATTTATTCCTTGAGGTAATAGCAATTTTTTAGTTGTTAAGGTTTTAGGGTCTATCAAATGTTTTTCTTTGGTAAGTCCATTGCTTGTTGCATAAATAATATAGTTTTTAGTTTTTTGAATACCGGTAATCACGTCTTTGCCTTCTACTACAATTATCTTTGCTTTATCAAAATTTGGATTTAGTAAACTGGTTACACCTACCTTAAACTTGGGTGCATTTTTATGCGATAAAAAGAAAAGTTGATTTCCTATTGGATAAAACTCGGTTATCTCATCTTCATATTTTATTAAGGGCTTCCAATTAATTTTCTCTTTATGCAATTCGTCAACAGGTGCAAAATAAACCAATGATTCTCTTTTTACTGAACCTATATTTAAAAATAAATATTTATTGTCATCAGAAACAATAATACTTGGAAATCTTTCGGGCAATACATTCAGTTCTTTATATTTTTCTCTTGAAAATAAAAGTTTATCGTTTGTAGCATTAGTACCTATTGTATGCAAATACACATCCATATATTTTAAAACATCATCACTTTTATTGTCCGTACTTTTCATTTTAGTGTAAATAATTTCAGTAGCATTTGATGTAAATTGGATAGGAAACTCACTCCAAATTGGACCAAAATTATCATCTAATAACTTTTTGGTTTTTATATCAAATATTCTTGCCTGGCAAATTTCTGCACCACCACTTGAAAGTTTTATTGCTATTTTATTACCATTATCATCAGCAATAAAATCTATAAGTTGTGTGCTCTTGCCTATACTTTCTGGGTCAAACAAAAGTTCTTCCTTGCCATCGGGTAACATTCTTAAATATAGTTTGCTAAGGTTTGCCCCTTTTGTAGTTTTTGCATAATAGTAAGTGCTGCCACACTGAATTATTTTACCAAAAACATCACCACCCATTTGTTGATATTCTTTTAATCTTTTTAGTAAAATATCTCTGCCACTTATTTTGTTAATTAGATTATTTGAAAAGTCGGCTTGTACTTTAATCCAAGTCATAACAGCAGTGTCTTCAAGGTTTTCAAGCCACCGATAATTGTCGGTAATTTTGGTGCCAAAATAATTGTCAACTACGGGGATTTCTTTTGTTGTTGGATAGTTGAATTGTGCTTTTGCAGTTTGAGCAAAAGCTAAAAAGATTAATACTTTTAATGTTATTTTTTTTTGCATATCGTTATGTTTAAAATGTCATGTTAAAATAGCAGGGAACGTCAGACTGTGAAAATACCATTTTTTTGTTTTCAAATGCATAAATCACCCGGTAAAATTTCATATAACCGAATTTTGGACGTGATAAAGACAAGATTTTTATGTACCGCCGAATAGTTTGCACAAAATATAAGAGCTCCCACAGGCATAAAACAAGCCAGTTTTGAGAAAAATTCGGGTCTTTCTTGTGACTATTTTGTTAATCAACTTACTACTTGCTTATCCAAAAGTGAACTTTCTTTGGTGGTAAGCCTTGCTCCGGATTATACACGTCCTGCCGGATATTTGTCACACCGAGGAAAAAAGTTGCGTATAGTAAACTTGTATGATCAACTGATTTGCCATCACCAATTCCAAAAGTTGAAGTACCAGTTCTTTTGCGCGTATTGATCAAAACAGGAATTGACATAAGTCTATGTCCCATCTGCAAAACTGGAAAATTAATCCTGATCAAAACAAGTATTTGCATCAACGGCATTTTGATCGATGTCCAGACCATACAAAACAAAGGCTCTCCATTAATAAACATCGACATTCCATGAAAATTACCCTAAATAAATATTGTTATACATTTACTTACAGAAAAATTAATGTAGATTTTTCTGTGGCGAAGCTATGCAAAAAAACTAATAATTGTACTACTAAAAAAGTAAAAGCTTGACCTAAAAAAAACTCAATTGATATACTATGACACCTAAGAAGAGGTCTCGTTGAATATGAACGAATGAAGTCTTGAATTTTATTCAAGACCAGATGCATAGAGATGCATCTGATGAGAGAACTGAGAGACCCTTCTCTCAGCTTTATAGCAGAAAGCCCGTTGTAGTTTTATTTTATCATTATCTGTAAGTGACGATTAGCTTTTTATTGTATTTTTCCTTTGGACTTTCTTCTATACGGCTAAAAGTTAGCGGCTGGCATATTTTAGTTTTGCATTTCTACTTTGTTAAGAGGTTGGTTAAAAAATAGTTCCAAATTGTCTATTATATTACTGTCAATGTTATCGTCAAATTTTCGTGCAAATAAATTATTGCCTTCTAAAAGAAATTTTACATCATCTTCTGTAAATGTTTTTGGTCTTAATTTTATATCTCCATCAGGTATCCAAATAATGGCTCTTTTGTCGTCATTAATAAGAACTCCGTCAAATGAAGTATTCATAAGCACTGTTTGAAAAAATGATTCGTCAGCAATTAGTGTATTTTTGTAGTAATCTTCAAACTTTTTAGCTTCTCCACTATTACAAATAAACTCACAACATTGTCTTGTCAAAATCATCCATTGTCCGCCAATATAAGGTACTACATCTTTTAAATAAGCCCTCTTATAAGTTATTTCACTAAAACCATCTGCTGTTTCTGTAAAATGGTTTTCAATTCTGTTCATTGTTTCAGGTCTTACAACCAACTGGTCAGCAATTTTTAGGAAGTTGTTTCCTTTGTTTTTTGTAAGATATTCTCTAATTATTTTTTGAGATTTTAATGGATAATCTTGTCCACTTAAATTGATAAAGAAATCCCATTCAAGATTTAATTTTAATAGATAATTCATTCCATTAAGTTCTGCTTGAACCATACTATATCCACCCCAAACAACATTTTCACTTTCCAAAATGTATGTACTTGGAAAATCGGTTAAAAAATCTTTTATGTCGTCATAAATTTCAATACTTGCTTTTTTGTCTAAATGAATTAAGTAATGATTTTCAGGGTGATAAAGTGCTTTGAAAAGTCGCTTGAATTGTTCTGGAAACCTATGAACCAAAATAAAATAGGCAATTGTTACTTGATTTGAAATTGCATTTTCTGCTCTACTGTCGCTGTCTGTCATATTATTTTTTGTTTATATTAATTGTGATATTAATTAGTTTCGGTTGTTTCGTAATGCTTGCCGCTAACATCTTTATCTACGCCATTATGGCGTATATATTTTATGGCGTAGATATCTTCTATGTGTGGTGGGCTTTCTTTTCATTTTTTAAGGCAGTTTAGGACTTTGTGACAAAGTTATACAATTTGATTTGTCATTTAGTGGGAGGGTAGATTTTTTTCTATAGGTCTATATCTGCTGCCTGACAGCGAAAGAGGAATCCATTCCTATCCTGATTCGAGTGGTGTGCAGGCTGACTGCATTGCACTTTAATAGCTCAAAGCTCCCTTTGAACTTCTCAGACCTCCTTCCGGCTCTGGTAAGCGCCCGGTATTGCGGTAGCTGAGGGTGGAAAATATTTATTGCTTGCCGCACCCGCAATGCAGACTAACTCAGATTAAAAAAAATTTACCCTTATCTACTGAACGCTAAAAATCTCGTCCAGCCACTTTCTCAATTCAAACTACTAATACAAGTAATCTTGCTAAATGTCAATTTTCGCATAGGTAGCATTCGCTTCAATATATTCACGACGCGGAGGCACATCGTCCCCCATCAGTATGCTGAAATAATGATCCGCAGCCATCGCATCTGTAATGGTGACTTTGGACAGTAATCTGCGATCGGGATCCATAGTTGTCTCCCAGAGCTGTTCTGCATTCATCTCACCGAGACCTTTGTAGCGTTGGATATGCACACTGTCTTCTTTACCCTTGCCGAGCTCTATCGTAAATTCCTTTCTTTCTTTCTCATTCCAGGCATATTTGAAGTCCTTACCTTTCTTGACCTGGTACAGGGGAGGTCGGGCGATATACACATGGCCGCGTTCGATCAACTCATACATGTACCTGTAAAAAAATGTCAACAATAAGGTCGTGATATGACTTCCGTCAACGTCGGCGTCGCACATGATAACCACCTTATGATATCGCAATTTGGCTGTATTCAATTTTCGCTCGCCATCCTCATCTTCAAAAATATGGACACCCAGTGCAGTAAACATATTTTTGATCTCTTCATTCTCGTAGATTTTGTGCTCCAGGGCTTTTTCGACATTGAGAATCTTACCCCGCAGTGGCAGTATAGCTTGAAAATGCCTGTTTCTGCCTTGTTTTGCAGTACCACCCGCTGAATCTCCTTCCACCAGAAATATCTCGGATTCCGATGGATCACGAGAACTACAATCGGACAGTTTGCCGGGGAGACCGCTTCCCGTCAACACATTCTTGCGCTGTACCATATCTCTCGCTTTGCGGGCAGCCTCCCTTGCTGTCGCAGCAAGGATCACCTTGTCTATGATACGTCTGGCTTCCTTTGGGTTTTCTTCAAGATAGCTGGAAAGTGCGTCGCCGACGATTCGGGATACCACTCCCACCACTTCAGAGTTACCCAACTCACCCTTGGTTTGCCCCTTGAACTGTGGCTCCGGGACCTTCACTGAAACCACCGCAGTCAATCCTTCCCGAAAATCCTCACCGGAAAGCTCTACTTTCAGTTTTGAAAACAAATTGTTGTCGTCTCCATATTGCTTGAAAACTCTCGCCAGAGCCCTTTTAAACCCATTGACGTGAGTTCCACCTTCTCTGGTATTGATATTATTGACAAAAGAGAATACGTTCTCCTGAAAGCCCGTATTGTACCTCATCGCGATTTCTACGTCGATATTGTCCTCTTTGCCGCGGATGACTATAGGATTTTCCACCAGCGGATTGCGGCCGGAATCCAAATAGTTGACGAACTCTCCGAGTCCACCTTCAGAATAAAACTCCTCTTCCCTGGCCTGACCTTCTCTCAGATCACGCAGGTATATATGCAGTCCGCTGTTGAGGAAGGAAAGCTCTTTCAGCCTGTGTGCCAGAGTGTCATACTTAAAGATCAGCGTTTCAAAAATCTCATCATCGGGCTTAAACAACACCGTAGTTCCCGTATCGACAGAGGTTCCGATCTCAGACACATCAGCTCTGGGCTTACCTCTCTCGTACTCTTGCATATATTTCTTGTGATCGCGCCTCACTTCTACCCTAACATAGGAAGACAATGCATTCACACAAGAGACACCGACTCCATGAAGTCCTCCAGAGACCTTGTAGGAATCTTTGTCAAACTTACCTCCGGCGTGAAGTACAGTCATGACGACTTCCAGGGCGGATTTCTTCAATTTCTCGTGCATATCCACAGGGATACCTCGCCCGTTGTCTTCAACTTGTATGGAATTATCCGAGAGGATAGATACAGTGATATGCGTACAATAACCGGCAAGATGTTCGTCTATGGCGTTGTCCACAACTTCCCAGACGAGGTGATGGAGACCTTTCTCATCGGTCGAGCCAATGTACATACCCGGCCTCCTTCGCACCGCTTCCAGACCTTCAAGGGCCTGAATACTACTGGCGCTATACTCCTGATTTTTACTCATGAATTGTTTTTTCTTTATGGGTGTGCAAAAATACATTAAATATGCCTAAAATTTGAATTCCTCCTGCACTTAATCGCTTAATTCTGAAACATTTTTATAACAAAAAAAAGCTCATCCGTTTGACCGGATTTTGTCGATTTTTGTATCGTGGTTATGGAATCTGATCTCATATTTTATGCTCGTGAATCCGACCTGGATTCGGTGGCAAAAAACATCTTAGACAAGATGATGCCTCCTGCCATCCTCCTGCTCTATGGTGAAATGGGCGCAGGCAAAACCACATTTACCAAGGCTATCTGTCGTGCTCTGGGATGTGAAGATGAAGCTTCCAGTCCCAGTTTCTCTATTATCTCAATTTACAATACGAGCCACAAGCTTTATGGCATTAAGCAAGTAGTTCATATGGATCTTTTCCGGCTCAGGTCATCCGCAGAACTTCGGGAATTAGGGATGGAGGAATATTTGTTTGGAGATTATTTTTGCATCGTGGAGTGGCCTGATCTGATAAAACCTTTGCTAAAAGAACAGGAATTTGTTGAACTTTGCATTGAGGTCCAAAATCCGGAGCTCAGGGTATTCCATCTAAAAAAATAAAAATGCCGGAGCAGTCTATATTTTCTCGCACCCAATTCAGCTTACAAACACAAACCGAAAGGCTGGCACTGAGTAAAGCAAATGCGTCCATTCGAATTGGAATACCCAAGGAGACAGGATTTAATGAAAAAAGAATCGCCCTCGTCCCTCAATCTGTGCTCAATCTGGTGGCAAGAGGGCATGAGATAGTCATTGAAAAAGGAGCAGGCCTATCCTCCAATTTTTCAGACCATGAGTTCGCAGAGGCCGGGGCCAGAATAGCCTCCGACAAAGAAACAGTTTATTCCAGTCACGTCATTCTCAAAGTTGCCCCACCCTCAGAGGAAGAGCTCAGCTACTTCAGACCCAATCAGATTCTGATTTCTCCCTTGCACCTTCCGGGCATGACTCCGGAATTCATCCAAACTCTGAGGCAGAAGCGAGTGACAGCCATTGCCATGGAATATTTACAGGCAGAAGACGGCACTTTCCCTATCGTGCGCATCATGAGCGAGATCGCAGGATTGGCAGTCATACATACCGGAGCAGAGCTACTCAGCGATCCCACCCGAGGTAAAGGTGTGCTGCTGGGAGGCATATCCGGTGTACCGCCAGCCCGTGTAGTAATCCTGGGTGCAGGTGTCGTGGCTGAATACGCTACCAGAGCTGCACTGGCACTAGGCGCAGAAGTACGCATTTTTGATGATAAAATCCATCGCCTGATCCGTATCCAAAACAGACTGGGCAAACAAATATTTACATCTTCCATGAATCCGGTAATATTGACTCATGAACTCTGCAACGCGGATCTTGCCATCGGGGCCATCCACTCTAAAACAGGGCGCACCACTATGGTAGTTTCAGAGGAAATGGTGATGAAAATGAGGCCCGGATCTGTCATTATTGACGTGAGCATTGACCAGGGAGGTTGCTTTGAAACGAGCCAGATGACTTCTCATGAAAAGCCAACCAGAATCATCCACGGAATCGTACATTATTGTGTGCCCAATATTCCCTCTAAAGTATCCAGAACGGCGTCAATCGGGATCAGCAATATCCTTACATCTATCTTACAGGAAGCAGGAGATACAGGAGGAATAGAGCCCCTGATTTACAATCACAAAGGTCTTCGCAATGGAATTTACACATTCAAAGGTTGCCTGACCAACGAGTATTTAGCCAACCGATTTCAAATCAAGTACACCCAGCTGGATTTGTTGATCACATCGATCATTTGACAATCACTCCTGATTATCTCATTACTTACCACCCTTGTTGAGGATATTCAAAGCTTCAACTGCTTGCTGATTGGTAGGATCCAGAGAGGTTGTAAGTTCAAAGTAAGTCTTTGCCATGGCATTGTCACTTTGCTGTACGTAGTAATATGCCATATAGTTGTAAGCAATGACTAAGTTGGCTTTATTTTTCTCTTTGTCGCTTCCTGCCAATTCTATGTATTTCTCATAAAATGGTTTGGCAAGAAATAAAGTATTATCGGGATCCATCCCACGATTGGCTCTGGCACGCATTAACCAGCCCTGTGCATAAGTTGGAGTGATTTCAAGCACTTTGGCAAAAGTGGAGTCGGCTTGTTGGTTGGCGTCCAGATTGTAATAAGCTAATCCAAGATAATAGAGCTCCGAATTATTCAGCTTGGAGCTGTTGGCTTTTTTCAGATACCAATCCCGCGCTTTGTCATATTTTTTTGCATCATAGTTGGACTTGGCAAGCATGCCATAAATATCATCACTTTTGCTCGGTTCCATCTCAATGAGCTTTTCATAATTTTGCTCGGCAACATCCATATTGCCAATTTTTGATGCAGCTTTGGCAAAATACTCGTAATCCGAAGGATAAGCTTTGCGAGTGGAATCTTTAGCTATTGCTTCGAACAATTTCACACTTTGATCATAGCTTTCCTGAAATTTATTCAGTTCGGAATAAGACCACGCTAACCAGCGATGTAAGGTATATTGCTCAGGATTAGTTGTGAGGATTGATAATCCTTCTTCAACAGCGCGCTCGTAATCTTTCGCCTGAAAACAGAGAAACTTGACCAGGCGCACTCTGGCATCGACATCAGTACCGGACAGACTCACGTATTTTTGAAGTATCGGAAGCACCTTCGTATACTTGTTCGTACGGATATAGAGTTCGTACAAATCTTTATAGGCAGGGGCAAAATCCGGTGATAAGGCAATAACGGACTCAAGGTTTTCGATCGCCTTGTCTGTCTGATTGCTCGACGACCAAATCCTCGCCATTTTGAGGTAAGATTCCGGATCGTTTTTATCTTTCGAAACAGCGGTTTCATAGCTGGTCATCGCATTTCCGAGATCTCCTTTGATATTGTAAGCGTCTCCGAGATGAGCCCAGTATTTTGCAATTGCCGGATTGAGATCCCGAGCTTTGGATTGGAATTCTATAGCGAGCTCTGCATTGGGCTTTTTGCTGTAGGTATATGCATCTCCGACCATACTGTACAAAGCATGATTTTTGGAATTTCCTTTGAGCGCATAATCAAATTTCTTCCTGGCTTCCATCGCCTTACCATTGTCCAGGTCTATCTTGCCTAAACCGATTTGACAGATATCACATTTGTTGTTCGCTTCCAGACCCTTATTGTAAGCTAAAGAAGCAGCTGAATAATTCTCCAGTGCGTAGTGCACTTCTCCAATATAATATTGGTAAATCGTATTCTTTGGATCTGCGACATTCAACTTCGAAAAAGTCAATAATGCCGCATTGTAGTTTTCATTTTCAAACTGCTTTATACCTTCCTGTAAAGTCTGTGACCCAAGCAAAAGTGGCAATCCAAACATTGCCAAAAGCGAGAATAATCTCGAAAAAGAGTTCATACCTGTTCGTTTTCTTTTAAAGTTTGCAAAAATAGATGATTTCATCTGATAAAATCTGAATTTTTAACTTTGAGAGTCATGCTCTTTGCTCATAGACATTAGTTTCTTATGAAACGTTTGTCCTCGCCTGTTAAGAATTCATTAAAACAATTATTCTACTACGTCCAGATTTTTCGATTTGATCTCGATCCATCTTTCAGACTGATATTTTGGCAAAAGGCCTGCTTTGAGTAAAATCTTCTGCCCTATTTCCCCTGCCATAAATGAAGCAAATCCCAGGCCAAGATCATTGCGACCACTTCTGGAAATGATGTAAAGATCTCGGGTGAAGGGATAGATTTTATCTTGAAGATTGTACTGGTAAGGGAGCACAAAGCCTTGCTGAACAGAATCCATTGGTCTGGATACAGCCAGGAGTCGAACTCGGGATAACTCCTTCTTTGCCACAGGATCATCACTATCGCTCAATGCACTCCAATCGACAAGTCCAATGGCTTCAGGATGTGCTTCAACGTAGTCAAAAACCTCTGACTTTGACTTTTTGGCGTATATATGAGAAGGGAGATTCTCAGACTGACATTTGTCCAACAATACATGCGCTATGCCGGAACGTGTATTTTCAATAACCAACTGTTTAAAATCAGAAAGTGGCTTGATACAGATGAACTCGAGCAATTTTTCATAAGTTAGCGCAGTATCCCGCAAGTTGGCTTTGTTGACGACAAAAGCGAGCGCCGAGGTACCCAGCGAGTATCTCCTGGGGACAATTTCTAATTTCTTAAAATAATCCAGTTCTTTTTGATTTAGATCCCTTGAAGTCACAATGTACTGTAAGCTGTCTTTCAAGAAGGTGTTGATCAGGTCAGTTTCTTCAAATGCCTGAAGATCCACCTGAGCATGATTGTAATTTCTCTCGAATATATCTTCCATCTGAATCATCAAGGACATCAATTCCTGATCGACCCCTACGAGGATATGACCTTCTGTTGGCGTGCTCAGTGTTACTTTTGGCTTACATGAAGGGGTCATCAACATGATGGTGGTACCAAGTCCAAAGATATAAGCGAGGTATCTCAGCTCTTTCAAATGAGTTCTAAGTATTTGCAAATAATGGAACATAGATAAGGTAAACATTCACACTCCAAGCTTGTTTATTCCTCTAATTTTGGCTCAGCCCATTCATTTAAAAAGCTAATTAATATGTTTCCACAAGACGAATTTTACAAGTACGCAACCCGCCATCTAGGGATGTCAGGCATGCACCTTCAAAAATATATGGAACAATCAGTAACTGGAGCTCCTGACATCACCGATTTTACTCCACAGGTCATCGAAGAAAGACAGCTTAACGTTGTCGGTATGGATGTGTTTTCAAGATTAATGATGGACAGAATCATATTTATGGGTGTGCCTGTCAATGATTATGTGGCTAATGTGATCCAGGCACAGCTTCTCTTTTTGGATTCAGCAGATCCAAGACGCGATATCCAGATGTATATCAACAGTCCCGGTGGTTCTGTCATTGACGGACTTGGGATCTACGACACCATGCAATTTGTCAATCCTGATGTAGGAACGATCTGTACAGGTCTTGCTGCATCTATGGGAGCTGTGCTCCTGTGCGCAGGTGTCAAAGGCAAACGTACCTGCTTAAAACATAGCCGCGTCATGATACACCAGCCCAGTGGTGGTATGAAAGGTCAGTTTACTGACATGGAAATCTCCTATAATTTAATCAAGACCCTCAAAAAAGAGTTGTACACCATCATGGCAGAGCATACCGGCAAAACAGTCGAGAAGATCGAGCAAGATTGTGACAGAGACAATTGGATGACAGCTCAGGAAGCTAAAGACTACGGTTTAGTGGACGAGGTTCTCGTCAAAGGCAAAAAGAAAGCGGTGTAATGGCAAAAAGAAAGCAACGTCAATATCGATTTTGCTCCTTTTGTGGAAGAGATGAAAGTGTACTCCCGCAAATGTTTGAAGGGGCAGAAGATACGTATATCTGCTCAGATTGTGTGAGTCATGCCAATTCCTTATTGATAGAAGATGAGCAACAAGGCCTCAAACCACCCAAAAGCAGAAAGTCATTCAATCAAAAATTATCGGACCTGAGTCCGGTCCACATCAAACAATATCTGGACCAGTACGTCATAGACCAGGATGAAGCAAAAAAGACCTTGGCAGTAGCGGTGGTAAACCATTATAAAAGATTGGTATCAAAAGGCAATTTCGATGATGTAGAGCTTGAAAAGTCCAACGTCCTGTTTATTGGCCCTACCGGAACCGGTAAGACTTTAATGGCCAAGTCTATAGCTAAATTGCTGGACGTACCTTTTGCAATAGTAGATGCTACTTCGTTCACACAAGCTGGATATGTTGGAGAAGACGTGGAGGGTATGTTAAGTCGTTTATTACAGGCCTGCGATTACGATGTCCCTTCTGCAGAGAGGGGAATCATATACATCGACGAAATCGACAAAATAGGTAGAAGAGGTGAAAATCCCTCGATCACAAGAGATGTCTCAGGCGAAGGAGTACAACAAGCCATGCTCAAGATTTTGGAAGGAGCGGAGGTGAATGTGCCTCCTGCAGGAGGCCGAAAGCATCCAGAGCAGCAGTTCATTAAAGTGAATACTCAGAATGTTTTATTCATTTGTGGAGGAGCTTTTGACGGTTTAGAGCAAATCATTGCAAAACGTCTGAATACTCAGGTTATCGGATATCATAACGTTTCTGCTCAAGATGAATCAAAGGATAGAATCATAGACCAGGTAAGCCACCAGGATGTCAAAAAATTTGGCTTGATTCCCGAACTTTTGGGAAGGCTACCGGTCATTGCTTCACTTCATACCCTGGACAAG
>WBZL01003328.1_pt1 | contig 14806 bp, 16 predicted proteins | sample 5204291 | NCBI WGS metagenome assembly WBZL01 (sample SAMN12344345, study PRJNA552823) | activated sludge metagenome | biome: Activated sludge suspended growth; feature: Nitrification reactor; material: Wastewater; isolation source: activated sludge from nitrification reactor of wastewater...
GATTAATCGACTTAATCGGTCCAATTTTTCGATTCCTCAGTTCCTCAATTCCTCAGTTCCTCAATTATTCCCTCAAACAGCAGCCATACATCGGGGTCTAGGACCAACCGGGCCGGCTTTTCCGCTGCCGGGATCGTAAATTCCTGGCTGGACTGGTCCACCCGGATGGTTTCCGTCCCTGTTCGGTTGTGATCGACATCCTGAAAACCGATATCCAGCGGGAAATGGAAGGCCATTTTGCCGTTCTGGACCAGTTTGAGTTTGATTGCTTTCTGGGCCTCGTCGTAGGTCCAGGTGACGCTTACTTTGGGGTGGCCTGCCGTATACAGCCATTGCTGGAAAAACGGACCGAGGTCCTTGATCGTACAGGTTTCCATCACGGTCCGGAAATCGGCGGTCAGCGCATTGCTGTTCCGGTATTGCCGGTAATATTTCCGGATGCCTTCCCAGAAGGCTTCATCGCCCATTTCACGACGCAGCATGTGCAGCACCCAACCGCCCCGCTGGTATACATTGGGGGTGAGCAGGCGGTTGTAATCCCGGACCGTCGTATCGACGATGGGCGCCATTTTGCGGCTTTCGAATCGAAAGGCGGTCTCGCGGTCGGCCTTCATCTGTTCTTTGAGCCGGTCGAAACCGTAGGTATGCTCCAGGTAGAGGTTGGTGAAGTAAGTAGCAAATCCTTCGCTGAGCCAAACGTGGTACCAGTCTTTTTCGGAGACCGAATTGCCGAACCACTGGTGGGCGATCTCGTGGGCTAAAAGCGATTCAATGCCGCGGTTGCCTGTCACGGAATTTTCATAATAAAAAATATTGCCCGCATTCTCCATACCGCCGTACCGGGTCTTCGATTGCACATTGGCGAGCTTTTCGTAGGAATACGGGCCGATATGGTGCACAAAAAAGTCGAGGGGTTTGACGGCTTCTTCGTAGTCATAAAACCCTTTTTCGCGGTCCTGCGGGTAGATCCAGCTGGTCACGGCCGTATTTTCCACCCAACCGGCGTGTTGCACCGCAAATCTGGCGGCGCCGATGACCATGACCTTGGTGGCGATGGGTGTGTTTTCCTGCCAGTGGGTGAGCTTTATCCCTTCCCGGAGGTTGGATTCTTCCACCTGGTATCCATTGGCGATGACCTGATAATGATCCGGCGCGGTGACGACGAAATCGACGGTAGCCTTATCCGACGGATGGTCTACGCAAGGGAGCCAGTGATGGGCGCGGTTGGGCCAGTTATCGCCGAAAAAGGTGCGGTCGCCGTACTTGTTGGCATCGATGATGAGGCCGTCGTCGGGGATGCCTTTGTAGCGGATCCTGAAAATGATCCGGTCGCCGTTTGCCGTGGGTTTGGGCAGTTGGATATCCAGCCGGTCGCCGGAATGGGTATAGTTGAAATCGGTGGTTTCGTTTTCATCCGGAAGCCACTCCGCGACCTGTTCAACGGTCATTCCTTTCGCACCGTTTTTGCCGGTAAGATCCAACGAAAAATGATCCATTGCGCCGTTAAACCGGACATAAACATAGGCGATACCCGAAATTTCGTCGGTCTCGTCGCTGAGGGTCAGCTCGAACCGGTAATGTTCAACATCGGTTTGCCAGTTGCGGGGGTAGTGATCCTGGGCAGCGACGAAAACGGCAAGCAATTGGACGAAAGCGAGGGTGAAGAGGGTGCGGAGATATCGGCTCATGCGGAAGGAGGTTGTTGTTTATTTTAGGTTATGGTTGTTTATGATGGTTTGTGGTTGTTTGTGGTTGTTTATGATGGTTATGGTTGTTTATGGTTGTTTGTGGTTGTTTATGGTTGTCTGTTTGCGATTCGGGGTTCGGTTCGGGGCCGTTCAGAATTTTGTGTCAACAGAATTTTCAGCACGCGCAGCGTGTTGAAAATTAAAACTTTGCGTCTTGGCGCGAAAACACTATTTTGAACAGTCCCTTCGGTTCCACCGGCTTTTGGGGTATTTTTAGCAGATGGCGATTCCCCGATCCCGGCAATAAACGGGTTGACTCAGGGAAAACGGCCTGTTTATTGGTTCAACAACAATAAACCCAAATTGAACAACAATAACCCAAAACGAACAACAATAAACCAAAACAAACAAAAATAACCCAAACAACCTCAATCCTTCCGCTTGTACACCGGCACGGTGGAGCAGGGTTCGCCGAACATGATGCTTTTGGCAACCGGTTGCAGGCGGCGGCTGATCGCCAGATAGGCGGCCGGCGGGACGGGTTTGTCGCCGCAGCCTTTGATGACGAGGCGTTGGTCCTTGTAGGGTTCGATATCGAGGCCGGCGATGTTTTCGCGGTAGGCGGCGCGGAGCCATTCATCGGGCGACCCCTGGAAGATGTCGGCCGCGAAGGGGGTGGCAGCCGTGCTGACCAGCATATAGGCCCACATCGGGATGATGGCGTCGGCCGAGCAGTGCACGAGCAATGTTTTGCCTGCATACTGCGACCAGTCGTGGTTTTTGACCACCTCGCGGAAGTCCTTTTCCCGGAGGATCAGCCCCTGGAAAAGGTAGTCTTTCAAATCAAAGACAGCGGTTTCCGCGTTGGGATAAAACCGCTCCAGATCGAGGGTGATCAGGCCGCTGTTCGCGACGCGATTGACTAGTGGTTGTTCGCCGGTCATTCTTCTTCTTCCTTTCTGGCGGTTGCCAGGTTTTCTTCGATGGGCGCTTGTTCGCCGATAGCGTTTTCCGTCAGTTTGAATTCTTTGGGTTTGGGCAGGTCTTCCATGCTCTTCAACCCGAAATAATCCATGAACCGCGGACTGGTGCCGTAGAGGAGCGGGCGCCCGGGGCCGTCGCTGCGACCCATTATGGAAACAAGTTCCTTTTCCAAAAGTTTTTGCAGGGCGTAGTCGCAGTTGACCCCGCGGATCTTCTCCAGGTCGCTTTTGGACACCGGCTGCTTGTAGGCTACGATGGCCAGGGTTTCGAGCGCTGAGCCCGAAAGGCGCCGCCGCATGGTTTGCCGCAGGTAGGCCCCTACGATCGGATGATAAGCGCCTTTGGTCAGAAACTGGTAACCGCCCGCAATCTCAACCAGCTCGAAGGAAAAGGTATCATCGCTGTAGCGCTCGCGGAGCTGCCTGATGGTATTGAGGAGTTCCTCGTCCAGGAATTTCATGCCGAATGCCTCTTCAAGGCAGGCGCTGATCTCTTCGAGCGGCAGCGGGCCGTCGGCGCAGAAAATAAGACTTTCAATCTGTTGGGCCAGTTGATCCAAGGTCTGTCGATTTTGGGCCAAATATACAACTTTGTAAGGGCAACCCTTGGATACCCTTACAAAAACAGGGAGCCTTGAAACGAATTTCCGGCAATTCGGGTTACAACCTAAAATGCAGTTATGAAAGTTTATCCTACCCTGGAAACAGAGCGGCTGGTGCTCAGGGCGCCGGCAGTGAGGGACATCCCGGAAATTGTGCGATATGCCGGGAACCCGGAAATTGCGAAGACGACCCTCAATATTCCCAACCCTTACCGGGAGATGGACGCTGTTTTCTGGATCAACATGGCCATGCAAGCGTTTGAAACCCGGTCGAAATACATCTTTGCCCTGGAGTTGAAGTCGACCGGCAAATTCATCGGCGGGATGGGGCTGCATGTGGACAATCAGTCCAACCGGGCGGAAGCCGGCTACTGGATCGCTGTGCCCTACTGGAAACAAGGACTGGCCTCCGAAGGGCTTGCAACGGTCCTCCGGTTCGGATTTGAAGAACTCGAACTGAATAAAATCTACGCTACCCATTTGCTTGAAAATCCGGCCTCCGGCAGGGTGATGCAAAAGAACGGCATGATCAAGGAAGGCGAACTGGTTGATCATTTTCGCAAGGACAATGCGTACAGGACCGTCGCCCAATACCGGCTGACAAGGGCCGAATACGAAAAAATAACGGCAAGTTAATGCGGGATTGACTAGCTTTGCCGCAAGCGAAAATACAACCTTGACATGTACGAAAACGATAGCAAAAAACTCAGCGGCGACTTTGTTCACATGGTCTTCTTCTGGCTGAAAAACCCTGCCGATGACCCAGACCGCCGGAAATTCCTGCACGAATTATCTTCTTTCCTCGACGAGGTGGATGTGATCGTATTCAAACATATCGGCTCCCCTGCCCCTACCGACCGGCCGGTTATCGACAGCAGCTACACCTTCAGCCTGGTGGTGACCTTCAAGGACGGCGTCGACCAGGAAATCTACCAGGAGCACGCTTCACACAAGCGCTTCATCGCCAATGCCGGGCCGCTTTGGGAGCGGGTGCAGGTGTACGATGCGATTCATTTGTGATTTTAGTCGTAAGTGGTAAGTTGTAAGTTGTAAGTTGTAAGTTGTAAGTTGTAAGTGGTAAGTCGTGAGTGGTAAGTCGTAAGTGGTAGGTCGTAAGTCAGGCCTGTTGGGCCGGCATGAAATGGCATTAAAGGGGGATAAAATCCATTTTATTCATGTTTCGACGTCTGCCAGGAATCGACCGAGACACAGACGTTGCTGATGCGATGCAAACATATACCGGCCCTACAGGCCGGAAACCCAATATTCAACCGATTGCCACCGATATAGCGGACCTGCCGGCCCCCACCTGCGATTTATAGGCATGGAAGCCCCGTTCAATCTTTTCCTCGGGATCGCAGCGTTGTCACTGCCGTTGCCAATTGGCTTCTTTAACCTTGAAATGGCAATTCGCATCCCTGTGGCGAAGCTTCAGGCGAAGTCGCGCAGCATCCAGTTTTTCAGTTGGTAGCCACCACCACGCCTCAGCGTGCCAGTATCCAGTATCCAGTATCCAGCCACCACCACGCCTCAGCGTGGCAGTATCCAGTATCCAGTATCCAGCCACCACCACCCCTCAGCGTGGCAGCCACCAGCATCATTCACACCCCAAGCCGCTTCAGCAACTCAGCCCGATAGCTCCGGCTGACCCGGAATACCTGGTCGTCCTTCATGCGGACCGCCATTTCGCTGTTGTTTTCATAGAGCAGTTCCTTCAGAAAATCAAGGTTGATGAGGGTAGACCGGTGAATCCTGAAAAACCGGCCGGCGGGCAGCTTTTCTTCCAGATTGGCGAGGGTTTCCCGGAGGAGGTGTTTCTTCCCGTCCGTGTGGATTTCGACGTAATAACTGGAGGCATTGATATAGTGGATGGCGCTGTAATCGACAAATGAGATCTTGCCGGCCTGCCGGATCGGGAGGGCCTGTGCCGGAAGCCGGGATTGCTCACCTGCCTGCGGTGCGATCTGGCGCATATACTGCAACAATTGCTCTAGTTGCGGATCCTTTTCGGCCGGCCGGCGGGATTGGAGCGCTGTCATGGCCTTGCTGACCGACAGCTCAAAACGCTCTTCCTTGAACGGCTTGGTCAGGTAATCAAACGCAAAGACATCGAAGGCCTTGATGGCGTATTGGTCGAAGGCGGTTACGAAGATCACCATGGGCCGTTCTTCCGGCGCGAGCGCTTCCAGGACGTCGAAGCCCGTCATGTCCTTCATCTGTATGTCCAGAAAGATGAGATCCGGTTTTTTCTTCCGGATAGCGGCAATGGCTTCCTCGCCGCTCTTGCATTCGCCTGCGATTTCGGGTTCTCCGCGCTGTTCCAGCAGCCGCCTGATGCGTTGCCGGGCGAGGGCCTCGTCGTCGATGATCAGGGTTTTCACCACTTCAGTTATCAGGTGTCAGTTATCAGTTGTCAGTTGTCAGGGACAAATCTCATCCTTTTCCCCGCGCCGGGATATCAATAAAATTGCGGACCCCGGGGTGGGTATTTTCCACTTCGAAAATGAAATCGTCGCCGTATACGGTTTTCAGGCGTTCGTAGGTATTGCTCAGGCCGGCGCCTTTGGCGAAGATCTGGCCGACCTCCGACTCGGGGATGCCCTGGCCGTTGTCGCTGACGAGGATCTTCAACCGGTTGCCGGCGCGTTGTACGATGATGCGGAGGAAAAGGCTTGGGTGGGAGCGGGAGAACCCATGCCGGATCGAATTTTCGGCCAGGGGTTGCAGCAGCATCCCGGGGATATCGGCATCTGCCAGCTGGCCTTCCTGTTCCCATTCCACCGTGAGGTCATCGGAAAAGCGGGTCTTCTCGATGTCGAGGTATTTCCGTGTGATCTCCAGTTCTTCCCGCAGCGGCACCAGTTGCACATCCCGGTTGTCGAGTACGCGGCGGAGCAAGTCGCCCAGGTCGGCAATCATGCTTTTCGCCTTTTTGATGTCGGTATCGATCAGGGAAACGATGCTGTTGAGGGTATTGAACAGGAAATGCGGGTGCAGCTGGGATTGGAGCATTTTCAGGCGGGTTTGCAGCAGCTGGGATTTCATGGTGCTTTGCTGCACCTGGTTGTCATTGTCCCGTTGTACGTAGTAGTAGGTGTAGGTGATGCAAACCGTGATCAGGTACATGAGGAACAATTTGTCAAAATTGCCGACCAGCCAGATCCAGAAATGCCATTCCTCATCGCCCATATCCTCTTTGCTGTAGATGAGCATGGAAATGCCGATAAAGGTGGCGAACCAGATAATGGAAACGACAAATGCGGTAAGCACATGGATGGCCATGATCCGGGGCCAGGAGATCCGGGCGTTCAGCAGCCGTTTGGTGGTCAGGATGATCAGGAAGGCGAACAGGAGGCCGATCAGCCAGGAAGTGATCCGGTCCTGGATGATCATCCCCCAGTTGAGGGGGCGGTTCTCCATGGGCGCCAGGATCATGGTCCGGATGAGGTTGATGGTCTGGGTCAGGGTATGCAGGCCGCCGACCACCAGCAAAAGCCGGGTATCCCGTTTTTCGAAGATCAAGCTGCCGGTGGTTCGAGACATGTTGCCGTCCAATTTGCTGTAAAGTTACGGTTTGCGCGGATATGGGGAAAATTGTTCGCTTCAGGAAAACAGGCATTGGCTGCACCATTCATGCCGGTCGCTGCTTTGGGTTTTTCCGCCAGGGGTCTATCCCGTAAATTTGGATCAGGAATTCAATGTGGCACTTTTTAAATCACCCGACTAAGCTGTATGGCATTGGCGAGCAGGCACAGATCTGCTCGCCTTTTTTATTTTGGAAAATTGGAGCCTGCGGCGTTACTTCTGAGCCCGGACGACCAACAGGGCCGCCACAAAGGTGAAGACGATGTTAGGCAGCCAGATGCCCACGATGGGCGGAATAGCCTGCCCGTTGGCAAATACGATGGCAAACCTGGACATGAAAATGTAGAGCGCCCCGATGGAGATGCCGATGGCCAGGTGCAGACCCATGCCGCCCCGCACCTTCCTGGCGGCAACGGCCACCCCGATGACGGTCAGGATGAGAATGGTGAATGGTTCGGCCGAACGCCGGTAAAGCTCAACGAGGTATTTTTCGAGGTTGCCCACTCCGCGCGTCCGCTGCTTGTGGATATAAGCCTTGAGCTGGGCGGTCGTCATCATGGATTGCTGCTCGATGAAGTCGACAAAGTCTTCCGGGAGCAGGTTGATCGTGGTGTCTATTTGCTGACCGCGGCCGATGGTCAGCGATTCATCGCTGCCGTTGAAGGTCCGGATCTCGTAATTGCGGAGCCGCCATTTGTCGGGCGGCCCGAGGAATTCGGCGGAAGTGGCTTTCAGCAGATACACCAGTTGGTTGCTGTCGAACCGTTCGAGCCGGAAATTCCGGACGGTACTGTCCCGTTTGTTGAACCGGTTGATGTAAACCTTGGTATTCGGCGCAACGAACATATGGACGTCCGTCGTCCGGCCCTTGTCGTTGTCGTGTGAAAAGTACTTGTGCTCAATATCGAGCCTGATCTTGTTGCCTTTCGGGATATAGTAATGGTTGCCGATCAGGTGCAGGACGGCAATGAAAACAGCTGTCAGCAAATACGGCCGCATCAGCCGCCGGAAACTCACGCCCGCATTCAGAATGGAGATGATCTCGGAGTTGTAGGCCATCCTGGAGGTGAAGAAAATAACGGCGATCAGGGTAAAGAGCGGCCACAGCAACCCGTCGATGAAAACAATGAAATTCGGGAAATACCCCAGGACAATTTCTCTTTTTGTGATCTCCGACTCAATGAATTTGTTCACCTTCTCGCTGTAGTCGATCACCACGGAAATAAGCGTGAAGATCAGCGCCGTGAAGAAAAAGGTGCTGAGGAATTTTTTGATGATATATCGGTCGAGCGTTTTTAGCATTGTTTAGTCATGAGTCGTAAGTTGTAAGTTGTAAGTCGTAAGTTGTAAGTCGTAAGTCGTAAGTCATAAGTTGTAAGTTGTAAGTTGTAAGTCCGGTGGCTGAGCGGAGTCGAAGCCAGCGGAGTCGAAACTCAGCGGCGGCGGCTCATTTCGGGGACCATCTTATCTTTCCAAACGGCAAAATCGCCTGCAATGATATGTTTTCGCGCTTCTTTGACCAACCACAAAAAGAAGGAAAGGTTGTGGAGGGAAGCGATCTGAAGGCCCAGGATCTCATTGCTGTGGATCAGGTGCCGCAGATAGGCTTTGGTATGGTCCCGGCTGGTGGCGCAGGGGCTATCGGCGTCAATGGGGCTGAAATCGTCCTTCCATTTCTGGTTTTTGATATTGATGATGCCTTCGGCGGTGTACAGAAGCCCGTGGCGTGCGTTCCGGGTGGGGAGTACGCAATCGAACATATCGACGCCGAGGCTGATGCATTCCAGTATGTTGACCGGGGTGCCGACGCCCATGAGATACCGGGGTTTGTCTTTGGGGAGGATGTCGCAGACCAGGTCGGTGAGGCGGTACATTTCCTCTGCCGGTTCGCCGACCGACAGCCCTCCGATGGCGTTGCCGGGGCGGTCAAAAGACGCGATGGTCTCGGCCGATTGGCGGCGGAGATCGTCGTAGGTGCTGCCCTGGACGATGGGAAACAGGGTTTGCTCGTACCCGTACAGCCCCCGGGTGCGGTCAAAATGGGTGCAACAGCGGCCCAGCCAGCGGTGGGTCAGTTCCATCGACTGTTTGGCGTAGCGATAATCGGAAGGGTAGGGCGGGCATTCATCGAAGGCCATCATGATATCCGCTCCGATGATGCGCTGGATATCCATGGCGCCTTCCGGGCTGAAAAAGTGCCGGCTGCCGTCGATATGCGACTGGAAGGTGACCCCTTCTTCCGTGATCTTCCGGCGATGACTCAGCGAATACACCTGGAATCCGCCGCTGTCGGTGAGCAGGCTGCGTTTCCAGCCGCCAAAGCCGTGCAATCCGCCGGCCTGCCGGATGACTTCCATGCCGGGGCGCAGGTACAGGTGGTAGGTGTTGCCGAGGATGATCTGTGCGCCGATCTCGTTTTCAAGTTCGCGGCGGTGGATGGCCTTGACGGCGCCTACTGTGCCGACCGGCATAAAAATAGGCGTTTCGATCTCGCCGTGCGCGGTCCGGACCAGGCCGGCGCGCGCCTTCGAATTCGGATCATTATGTAAAAGCGAATATTGGAACACGTCGAAAGGGTGTATTAAGAAGGCCTGTAGCGGGCGCTGTCCATTTTGATCAGCACAGCCACCAGCAGGGTGAATCCCAACAAGGATGACCCGCCTTTGCTGATAAAGGGCAGCGGGATGCCGATAACGGGCATCAGCCCCATGGTCATGCCGATGTTGATGAGGAAATGGATAAAGAAAATGCCGGCCACGCCGTAGGCGTAGATCCTGGCAAAATGGGTTCTCTGCCGTTCGGCTATCCGGGTGAGCTGGTAAAGCAGGAGCAGGTAAAGCCCGATGAGGCTGAGGCTGCCCATAAACCCTTGTTCTTCGCCGATGGTGCAGAATATGAAGTCGGTAGCTTGCTCCGGTACGTAATTGAGGTCGGTGAAGTTGCCGTTGAAAATGCCCTTGCCCCAGAAGCCGCCCGCGCTGATGGCCAGTTTGGATTGCTCCAGGTTGTACTTGGCGTCCTTGGGGGCATCCGACGGCTTGAGCCATACCATGACGCGGTCCTGCTGGTGCGGCTTGAGCATGTGGTTGAAGAAATAATTGGCGGCAAAAGCTACCGTGAGGCCGTAAACGATCCCGATGGCGTAGAGGTAATTGAGCCGCATTTTTTTCTGCTCCCGCGCCCAGGCCATGAGGCCTAAGAGGCAAAGTCCGCCTGCGATGAGGATGTTCACCGGCCTCATCCAGTCCAGGAAATTGTAGGCCGCGATCAGCCCGGCGATCATGAAAATCCCGGTCCATAATCCGCGCCCTTTGCCATTGAGGTGGTAACCCATCAGGCCGATGGCGGACAGTTCCAGCAGGAAAGCGACAAATGGAATATCATTGACGAATCCAAGCAGCAGCATGCCCAGGGAGAAGAACCCGACCAGATACAGGTTGCGGGAAAGGCCTTCGCGGTAAAACGCCACCAGGAAAGAAGTAAACACCAGGGCCGAACCGGCGTCGGGCTGCAGGAGGATGAGCCCCATCGGCAGGGCCAGAAAGCCCAGCAAGGCCAGCTGATGCCTGACAATCCGGAGGTTGACGCTGTAATGGCTGAGATAAGCCGCTACGGCGAGGCAGGTCCCGAATTTGGCAATTTCCGAGGGCTGGAATGAAAAACCCGCAAAGGTAAACCACGACTTGGCCCCTTTGATGGTTGCGCCGAACAGGAGGACGGCAATCAAAAGGGCAATGGAAAACCAGTAAATGGGATAGGCCAGGGCCTGCCAGACCCTGGAATCGATCAGCATGATGAAGGAGAACAGCAGGGCCGCGATGATGACCCAGATGGTCTGCTTGCCGGCAGGCGTGGAAAAAAAGCCCGTCATGCCGCCCAGATTGATATCGGGGTCGTCGACGCCCATGCGGATACCGATCAGCAAACCGACTACCATCAGGCCCAGACACACGGAAAACGTGATCCAGTCAATCCTGCGGTAAACGCTCATATTATCGGTGGTCATGCGGCGGCTTCCTTTTTCAATAAGCGGCGTTGATCAGTTCCTGCGGGGTGACCCGGTCGTCCTGCACGGGGTACAGGCCCGAATACTCCTGGCTCAGGATATTTTTGAGGCGGAGCGCTTCCAGCTTGCTGGCAAATGCGCCGGCCTGGAGTTTGTACCAGGGCTTGTCGTGCACCCAGTCGACCGGAATATTGGGATAGCGATAGCGGAAAGTGGCCTTGGCGGCTTCCACCTTCTGGCGGTCGGGCGTAGCCATGATCTGAATGCGCCAACCCTGGAGGAAGACCTTGCTTTTGTTCAGGGTAACGAATTTTTCCATCATCTCCGTGATCAGGGGCTCTTCGACGTATTGGATATTCTGCGCATTGGAAAGCGCCGGAAGAAGACACAGCAGGAATGCGGCAATTTTAAAAAGGCGCATATCGGTATGAATTTTGGTCAAAGATAGCTTTTTTGTACAAGAATATGCACAATTGCTTTGGGTCCTGGCACGGCTCCGCGGCGATCGAAAAACCAGTTTATCCGGGCAAAGGTCAGTTTGCCGCATTCTGGGATTTACTCCGCCGGTAGTATTCCCGGAAGGAGATCATCCGCTGCTGTTCTTCGTCCCAGAGGTTGTGGAAAACGCATTTCAGGCTTTCCCGGAAGGTCAGCGTATTGGCTACATTTTTCAGGATCGGGTTTTCCTGCTGGCAGCGCGCCAGGTTGTAATTGGGTACCTGCGCGTTGAGGTGGTGGATATGGTGGTAGCCGATATTGCCCGTCAGCCAATGCATGAGCTTTGGCAATTTGTAATAGGAACTGCCCTGTATGGCGGCTTTGAGATATTCCCACCGGTCCTTCCATTCCTTGTAGGTCGTCTCGTGCTGGTGCTGGATATAGAAGAACCAGATGGCGATGATCCCGAAGGCCCAGATGATGGGCAGGTGGACAAAAAGGATCACCTTGTAGCCCAAAAAGAAGATCAAGGCAGCATGGAACAGGATGATCCGGATATTGCTCCTGATGAGGGCTCTGCGGGCCTTATCGAAGGCTTTAAGCCGGATGAAAGGCAATCGCACGGTGACAAAGATGTAGAAAATGGGGCCTATGATGAACATGACGACCGGGTTGCGGAACAGGATATACTGCACCCGCTTGAACCAGCTCAGTTCCCGGAATTCTTCCACGGTCAGCGTCTGGATGTCGCCGATATCGCGGTGTTCCCAGAGAATGCCGTTGTGACCGTGATGGAAATTATGGCTCTTGGCCCAATATTTATATGGAATGAGGCTGAACAGTGCGCAAGTGCGGCCGATCCAGTCGTTGGCTTGCCGGGACCCGGTAAAGGACTGGTGTCCGCAGTCGTGCTGGATGATGAAGATCCGGACCAGAAAAAAGGCGTTGACCACTGCCAGTAACAGGGTCAATGGAATTGAGACCTGATAAAGGAAATACATGGCGATCCAAATGCCCAAGAACGGCAAAAAGGAATTGAGGACCTGAATGGTAGCCATTTTGGTACTCGGCATCTGGTAGGCTTTCACAATGGCCGGCAATTGCTGGAATATGGCCATTTCCTGTTGGTGAGCGTTTTGCATCGGAATCTCGCGATTTTGGTTTGCAGCCAGGCGTTACAGCAGCTTTAATGATGAATAAAAAGGTAAAGTTCGCACTTTCCTGTTATTGATAGGATGAGTTAACAGAATTTTAAAGTGTGGTATCGGAACGAACCCAAGAGACGGTCCGCATCCGGCTGTCTCGGGAACGCTGTTTTAGGTCAATCAGGGGAAAAAGCGGTACTGGAGGTTATTTAACACTCCGAGGACGGGCAAAGTTAAGGCAATTTCTTTTTAAAGCAATTTTCTTTGTCTTCTTATTGACCGCGAAGTCGGCGTTATTCGCCGATATCCTCATGCCAAAGCTCGGGATTGTCCCGGATGAATTGTTCCATCAGACTGATGCATTCGGCGTTATCCGTGACTTCCACGGTTACACCGCGGCTTTTCAGCAGTGTTTCCTCGCCCATGAAGGTCCGGTTTTCGCCGATAACGACCTTGGGGATGCCGTACAGCAGGATGGCGCCGGTGCACATGGGGCATGGAGAAAGGGTAGTGTACAAGGTACATTCGCGGTAAACGGCTGCTTTTTGGCGGCCTGCGTTTTCGAGGGCGTCCATTTCGCCGTGCAGGACGACGCTTCCGTGCTGCACCCGCCGGTTGTGGCCGCGTCCGATGATACGGCCCTGGTGGACGATCACCGAGCCGATCGGGATGCCGCCCTCTGCGAGTCCTTTACGCGCTTCTTCGATGGCTGCCTGCATGAATGGATCCATTGGATGCGAATTTTAGGAACGGATTAAAACAGTCAACCCGGACCTGGCGCATTGCCGGGGCCCGGGTTGGTGTGGCGCCGCTGTCCTGTTGGATCGGCGGGTGTTTATGTTGGCTTAACCTTGAGGGTTAATGCCGGTGTATCTGGTTGCCTTGCGGGTTGACATTGGTTGGTCAACCACAAGGGGTGGCCCTACTCTTCTTCGTCGGTTACTTCGCGGCCGCCCTGGAGGCGATCCTGGTAATCCTGAAGTTCTTCCCATTGCCCGTTGGCAGCCAGTTCGGCTTGTTTGGCCCAGGTTGCGGGGTCGTGTATGCGGTAGCGGGGGCCGGCCTCATCGAGGATGGCCTGTACTTTTTCCGTAGCAGCTGAAGCCAGGTCTGACCAGGTCATGATGCCGGCGGCGTGCAGGAGTTCTTCGATCTTCGGGCCGACGCCTTCGACGATCTTGAGGTCATCCTGGTTGATCTTTTTGCCGGAAGGCAGGGTGATCTTGCCGGGTTTGGCGGCCGGTTTCTCAGCGGCGGGCGCTTTGGCTGCCGGTTTTTCGGCGGCTTCGGCGGCTTTTGCCAACAGTTCCTTACCGTTGTCCACGGTTTCTTTCGGAGCAGCCGGTTTTTCGACGGTGGTCGGTTTTTCCAGCTTCGGTGCGGTCTTGGTCGGTTGATCCGCTACCGCTACGCCTTCCCCTGGGAGGATGCTGACGAAAGTCCGGTCGCGGCGGCCGCGTTTGAACGTTACGGTGCCGTCAATTGAGGCATGGAGGGTAAAATCCTTACCCATGTATACGTTCTCACCCGGGTGGAATTTGGTGCCGCGCTGGCGGATGATGATATTGCCTGCTTTTGCGGTTTGGCCGCCGAAAAGCTTGACGCCGAGTCGTTTACTTTTACTGTCCCGGCCGTTATCGGTACTACCTACGCCTTTTTTGTGTGCCATTTCGGTACTTTTTTTCGCGTCCGTCAGACCGGACGCATGAGGTTAAACCATTACGGCCGGTTTATCCGGCGATGCTGTCAATTTTGATCTTGGTGAAGTGCTGGCGGTGGCCGTTCTTCTTGCGATAGCCTTTGCGGCGTTTCTTTTTGAAGACGATCACTTTGTCGCCCTTCACGAGTTGTTCCAGCACGGTTGCGCTGACTTTGGCGTTGTTCAACACCGGCTTGCCTACGGAAACGCCACCGTTGTTTTCGATCAGGAGGACCTGGTCGAACGTAAGGTTGTCGCCCGCATTGGCTTCTAGCTGGTGGACGAAGAGCTCCTGCCCTTCCTCAACTTTGAACTGTTGACCAGCTATGGTTACGATTGCGAACATAAATGGTTAATTATTTACGAGATTTCAAATTGGCCCGCAAAGGTAATGGTTTCTTTGGAAATTGCAAATAACGGAGATCGAATTATTGATTCGATTTTTAGCATGATCAGCATGTTTCGATTTACTCACCAACCGGCGGATGCCTGGAATCCAATCAATCGTTCATTGAGGAATTGAGGAACTGAGGAATCGAGGAACTGAGGAATCGAGGAACTGAGGAATCGAAAAATTGGACCGATTAAGTCGATTAATCCGAATGATTGGATTAGGCTGACCGACTGACGGACGCCCCAATCGGAACAATCGGAACAATC
>WBZL01003329.1_pt1 | contig 14804 bp, 14 predicted proteins | sample 5204291 | NCBI WGS metagenome assembly WBZL01 (sample SAMN12344345, study PRJNA552823) | activated sludge metagenome | biome: Activated sludge suspended growth; feature: Nitrification reactor; material: Wastewater; isolation source: activated sludge from nitrification reactor of wastewater...
GGGATGGACGACTACATCGCGAAACCGGTGTCCAAGGAACGGTTGGCTCAGGCCGTGGCGGACTGGGTGGTCCGGGCGCGCGCCTGACCGCCGTCCTCGAGGACCGCGATCAGCACCTTGGTGACCTCTGGATGTCCGAGCAGGTGGAGGTGTCCGGCTCCCGAGATCGAGTGGACCGTCACCGAGGTCGCCCCGCGCGGTCGGTGGGCGCTGCGGATGGGGACCATGCCGTCGCCCAGGAGCCGTGAGATCAGTGCCTCCGGTCCCTGCCCCAGGGATGCGACGACGGCGTGATGCCGCATGGGTCCGGGGGCGGAGTGGATCCCGTCGCCCAGATCCTTGATGCCCACGCTGCGGTGGTCCCCGAGACGAACGATCGGCGCCACGACCGAGGATCGTCCGGCCAGACCCAGCGCCGTACGGGCGGCCCGCTCCAGCGGGGCGCCCAGGAACGGCGAGCCGAGAGTCACGACGTCACTGACGAGCGGCACCCAAGGGGTGGACGGGGACTGGTGCAGGGCTTCGCTGATCACCAGACCGCCCATGGAGTGGCCGACCAGAACCAGTCGTTGCGGGGGCACCGGCCACGTCCGGACCAAGTCATCCAGCGCTCGGGCCAGTTGTCGAGCTGACTCGTCGATGGCAAGACCGGAGGTGAACCGCGCGCTCAGGTTCGCGAACCCGCGGTCATTGGCGGCGGCACGGTAGTCGGCGTGCCATTGATCTTCATGGCCCCAGAGGCCGTGGACGAAGACCACGATGGACTCACACGGCTTCGTGTCGCCGACCAGGACGAGGTCCGGGGCCAGGGCGGCCGGCAGGTTGTCGCCGAACGCGGCGCGCAGGCCTACGAGGGTCGCCCGGGCACCCGGCTGATCGTCCAAAGCGGGGGCATCGGGGTCGGCGGTGGCCGCCAGGGCGGCGCCCACACCCGCGCCCACCAGTCGGGCGGACAGCCCGACCACGGCATGCACAGAGCGTGAGTGTCCCTCGACCATGGCCAGTGGGACGGTCCCGGCGCCGCCCAGGGGCGCCAGCCCCGCTCCCACTCGGCGCCGGATGGCGGAACCGACATCGGCGACGGTGTTGTTCACGGCCGCCACCGCCGCGGCGGTGCTAGTGGCGGCAGCTCGGCGTTCTTCCCGGTTCATGGTCGGCTCCTCGCAGTTCGGTGATCAGAGGCTGGTGGCAGGTTGGCGTTCGGTGAGCGCCCCCCAGGCTGTGACGATCAGTTGGTTGGCGATCCGAGTCAGCCCACGCAGGGAGCTCCAGGATCCGCGCGGCACGGCTGACGTTTCCACGATCGGCCACCGGCGCTGGGTTGCGACACGGCGCAACTCGGGCTCAGGATTCACCACCACCGGATGGCCGACGGCCTCCAGCATCGGCAGATCGCTGGCCGAGTCGGAGTAGGCGTAGCAGAGGCTCAGGTCGTACCCGCGTTCAGCAGCAAGGTCGACCATGACGGCGACCTTGCCCTCGCGGTAGCAGAACGGGCCGGCCAGTCGTCCGGTGTAGCGGCCTTCGGCGTCGCGTTCCGACGTGGTCCCGATGCCGGATTCCAAGCCGGACTCGCGGGCGAACCGCGACACGATCTCGGTGGGACTGGCGGACAGGACGATCCGATCGTGCTCGGCGAGAGCGTGGGTCAAGAGGACGTCGTTCATGGCCGGTCGCACCGACGCCACCAGGTCGTCCATGAAATCGTCGCCGAGTGCCTCGACGTCGGACGCGGGGTGACCGGAGACCGCCCGCAGGATCCGATCGCGGACCTGTGCGGAACGGTCGTCCGACGCGCCTTTGAGGAGGAACGACATTCCATGGCGCAAGTCGTGCAGGAGTTCCACCGGGGTCACGAGGCCACGACGGAAGGCTGCCTTGGCCAGTGGGATGTTGGCGGATCCTCCGATGAGGGTGCCGTCGAGGTCGAAGAACGCGGCCGTTTCGCAGGCAGTCCGCTCCTCCGTCGAGGCCACCGGGTCGGTGAGGGTCAGACGGTCGCCGAGGAGTTCACTAGTCATGAATCTAGTCTGACCGGCGAATGGCACGCTGTAACTGCCCTGAAGGGGCAGAGTTGGGGGCTCGTTGTTATCACGGTATGATAAAAATAGTCTCATGACGCAGACGCGGTCCGGCACCCGTCATCCCTGGGCACGCCTCACTCCGGCCTTGGCGCGCCTTCTGCGTCCGTCTCTGCCGGACATCGTCACTGAGATCGTCGGTGCGATTTCGGCGGAGGTGCCCGCGTACCGCGGGGCTCTGGCAGACGAGATCGGACCGACGGTGCGTCGGGGCGTCGAGCTCGCCCTGACGCGACTACTGGAGTTGTTCGGCACGGATGATCCGGCACTGGACCGGCGGGCGCAGGACTTCTACGAGCGGATCGGTGCGGGTGAGGACGATCTGGGACGCAGTCTTGAGGCCTTGCTGTCGGCGTACCGCACGGGCGCTCGGGTGTCGTGGGAACACATGTCGGCAACAGCGGTGGCCGCGGACGTGGTGACGGATGACCTGGTGGTCCTCGCCGAGAGCATCTTCGTGTACATCGACGAGTTGTCCGGTGCCAGCGCGCAGGGGCATGCGCGCGCACTAGCCGGCCGCAGTGGGTACCGCGAGGTGGTGCGCAGCCAGCTGGCCCACGCTCTTCTCGAAGGGGCGGCAGCGTCAGGGCCGGGTCGATTGGCCGCATTGTCGGAGGCGGCGGCGTGGCCCATCCCCGAACTCCTCGCGGTGGCGGTGGTGCCGCGCCGGATCGGCTCGGCGGGCCCCTCCTTGCCGACTGCACCCTCGGACGTGCTGGTGATCGAACGGGAGTCGGACGCCCTGGTCGTGATCCCGGATCCGACCGGACGTGGCCGTCGGCAGCGGCTGACGGAAGGGGTGCGAGGGCCGGTTTTCGTCGGAACCGTGCGGACCCCGGCGGCTGCGGCGGTGTCCCTGGATCATGCGGTGCGGTTGCGGGACCTGGCCAGACTGGGTCAGGTCCCCGACGACCGGATCGTCCTCGCTGTGGATCATCTCCCGTCACTGCTGATCTCCGCCGACCCCGTAGTGGCGGGGGAGTGGCACCGCAGGGCCCTGCGCCCTTTGGACGCGGTGCTGCCGGGCAAACGGCCGGCTCTGATGGCCACCCTCGGGGCCTGGCTGGATCTGCAGGGGGACCGGGGTGCAGTGGCGCAGGCGCTCGTCGTTCACCCACAGACCGTCAGCTACCGGATGAACCGGTTGCGGGAGTTGTTCGGCGCGGTCCTGGATGACCCGGACGGCAGGTTCGGACTGCAGCTGGCGCTACGTTCCGGGGGCTGGGGCTGAATCGACGGGCGTACCGCCGGGCCGGGGTCAGTCAGGTGGTGGCCGGTTCGTCCGATCGCAGGGCCGAGATGGCGCGGCGGAGTAGCTGGACGGTCGCGACGAGCATCAGCAGGGCGAACAGGATGGCCGCCTGTTTCTCCGGCATCCAGTGGGCGACGAACGCTGCCGCGAGGGATGCCGGGGCGCCGGCGATGCCCGCGATCACCCCGATGCGGGTGTCCGCGCGGCCCTGGGAAACGTTGGTCACCGATGCCGCGATGGCGGTGATGAGCACCACCAGCAGGCTGGTCCCGCGCGCGTCGGTCAACGAGGAACCGACGAGCAACACCAGGGCCGGCACGATGATGATCCCGCCACCGACGCCGAGCAGGGCGGCGATGACACCGGCGATCAGTCCCATGATCACCAAGAGGGCCCATGGCTCGTCGGCGCTACTGATCGGCGGACCGAACTCCGGCGGGAACACCAGCCGGTAGGCGGAGTAGAGGAGCAGCGCTGCGAAAGCGAGCTGCAGAGCCGGGATGGGGATGCGGGGGAGTAGCCACGTGCCGAACAGGGCACCGACGATGCTGCCCACTCCGATGACCAACCCGACGAGCCACTCGACCGCATCACCGGTCGCGTATCCGGCGATGCCGAAGACGGCGATGGGGATGATGGCGACCAGGGAGGTAGTCACCGCACGGCGCTGATCGAGACCGAGCCAGAGGACGAACAGCGGCACCATGACGATGCCGCCACCCACCCCGAACAGGCCTGCCAGGAAGCCGCCGATCATGCCTGCCGCGATGATCTTCCCCGTGGAGCGGGTCGCCGGCGACTGCGATCCGGGAACTGATGAGTGAGGTGCCGCGGACACGCCACCTCACTTGATCGTCATCGCCGGTCATCGCTGGTTCGTCATCGAGGATGGCCTGGCGACGCCAGGAACTGGTGGGCGATACAGGAATCGAACCTGTGACCTCTTCCGTGTCAAGGAAGCGCGCTAGCCCCTGCGCCAATCGCCCCAGCGGGGAGTTCGAGGTGGAGACGGGATTTGAACCCGTGTAGACGGATTTGCAGTCCGTTGCCTCGCCTCTCGGCCACTCCACCGAGGAAGTCCCCGAGTACCGAGAACTTCTTCCGAGCGGACGACGGGATTCGAACCCGCGACCCTCACCTTGGCAAGGTGATGCTCTACCAACTGAGCCACGTCCGCAGACCGGCGGTGCCGGACCACGCGTCAGGATAGCCCACCCCCCGGTCGGGCGACAAAGCCGCCGGGCTGCGTCATGATCGGCACGTGTCGGCCGCCGGATCCCTGCCGTGTGCGTCATTCCCCGGTGTCACGGCCCGTGATCTGGTCGAGGTCGCGCACAATCTGAGCGCGTTGGACAGCGGCGGTCGGTGGGCGGTGGCGGTGACCTTCGAAGGGGACGTCACGCTGGCGCGCTTCGCTGACTGGTCCGATCGTCCGCCCATGGCCGCAGAGATCGGTCGCTGGCACGGACCGGGAATCGCGCGGTGGTCGGACTCGCTTCCCGAAGCGGACTATGTCGCGGGAGTGGGCCGGGTACGTGACCGCATCGCCGCCGGCGATGTGTATCAGGTGAACCTGTGCCGGGTCCTGAACGCGGCGTTGCCCGACCCCGGGGCGGGCGATCCGGCGGCGTTGTGGCGGTCTCTGCGGGAGGGCAATCCGGCGCCATTCGCTGGTTTTCTGCGCATCCCCGGAACAGCGGTGGTGTCTGCGAGTCCGGAGCTGTTCCTGCGGCTGGCGGACGGGGTGATGACCTCGGGGCCCATCAAGGGGACAGCCGTTGCGGAGTCCGGCTTGTCGGACAAGGACCGGGCCGAGAACGTCATGATCGTCGATCTGATCCGAAATGACCTGTCCCGGATTTGTGTGCCCGGCAGCGTCGAGGTGCCGCATTTGCTGCGCGTGGAAACCCATCCGGGACTGGTTCACCTGGTGTCGTATGTGTCGGGTGCCGTGATCCCCGGGACGTCCTGGCCGGAGGTCTTTGCCGCGACGTTCCCGCCCGGTTCGGTCTCCGGTGCGCCGAAGCTGGCGGCACTGTCCGTCATCGGGGAGCTCGAGCGGGTGCCGCGTGAGTTCTACTGCGGGGCGTTCGGCTGGATCGATGTCGATGCAGGCACTGCGGAACTCGCTGTGGCCATCCGCTCGTTCTGGGTTCGCGATGGGACAGTGCGGTTCGGTACTGGGGCCGGCATCACGTGGGGCAGCGACGCGAACGCCGAATGGGCCGAGACGGAACTGAAGGCGCGGAGGTTGATCCGATTGGCGAGTGCGCCTGGGATGCTGAGTCCATGAGTTCACAATCCGCCATGACGGCATGGTGCAACGGCCAACTGCTCCCGGTCGACGCGCCGGCCGTCTCCCTGCTGGATCACGGAGTGACCGTCGGTGACGGTGTGTTCGAGACGATGAAGTACGCCGACGGCACCGCGTTCGCCCTGTCGCGCCACATCGCCCGGCTGCAACGTTCTGCGCTCGGTCTGGGGTTGGAGGTGCCCGAGAGCCGCGAGGTGGCAGAGGCCGTGGCGGCAACGATCCTGGCCAACGCTGAGGCTGATCTGGAGTATGCGCGGATCCGCGTGACGTACACGTCGGGCCCCGGTCCGCTGGGAAGTGATCGTGGGCCGGGACCGGCCACGTTGGCGGTGACGGTACAACCGGGCGGGCCATGGCCGGAGACGACCTCGGTCGCATTGGCCCCGTGGCCGCGCAACGAGCGGTCACCCCTGGTGGGCCTGAAGACGACCTCGTATGCGGACAATGCCGTGGCCTTGGCCTGGGCGAAGGGGCTGGGGTGTTCCGAGGCGCTGTTGGCCAACCTGGTCGGCGACCTGTGTGAGGGAACGGGCAGCAACGTGTTCGTCGTGGTCGATGGGCGCGCGATGACACCGCCGGTGGAGTCGGGCTGTCTGGCCGGGATCACTCGCGAACTCGTGTGTGAGTGGGGCGAGGTGCAGCAGGAGTCGCTTCCCGCGGACGTGTTGGACACCTGTGACGAGGTGTTCATCACGAGTTCGACGAGAGATGTCCATCCGGTGACCCGGGTGGGGACGCGGGATCTTCCGGTCGGTCCGGTCACGCGGGGTTTGCGTGACGTCTTCGACAAGCGTTCGCGTGAGGACGTCAATCCCTGATCATTCGCGCGAGCGCCATCGGTCGCGCGGGACAGGGGTCACCTTCCAGTACGGCTCCGTGTCACCCGTTCGGTAGCCGGAGTTGCGGCTGATCGTCCATCGGTTCAGGTCGACGGCCCGGTGATGGGTCCAGCACAACAGCACCAGGCTGTCGACATCCGTACGCCCGCCGTCGGACCAGGGGCGGACATGGTGGGTCTGGCATTGAGTGGCCGGGGCGTGGCAGAGCAGGCAGCCCCCGTCCCGGAGCGCCAGCGACCGCCGTTGGGCGGTGCTCGCCAACCGCACCGATCGCCCCAGAGCCAGGGGCAGAAGCTGTGTCGCTCCGAGAGCGGACCCGATCCCTCCGGTCTGTCGTCCGTCATCGACGAGCACCCCGGTGAGTTCTCCGGCGCACAGGGCGAATCGCAGGGCAGCGTCGCCGAGGGTGGCGGGGCTGCGGCTGCTCGTCGCCAGCGTCCCCCGATGGGCCGCGGCGGCGACGACGTCGGTTCCGGTGGCCGGGGTCGGACGTTCCCTTCCCTCAGCCACTCGCTCCGCCTCGGGAAGGCCGACGGTGATCGTCGTCGCCACCGGAAGGCCATTGGTGGTGGCCGGCAGGTCCTCGTGCGACGCCGCGCGATCCACGAGCGTGATCAGGGCGTCGGCCCGGCGTTGTGCGTCGGTCAGGCCGTCCCCTTCGACGCGCAAGGACTCGCCCAGCGAGTTGAGGACGGTGATCAGGGTCTCGCCCTCCACCTGGGGGAGATCGGCGGCGATGAGGACCATGCCCCCGTGGCTGCTGTAGGAGATCCCTCGCCGATCCCAGTCGTGCTGTTCCGCGTGCTTGGCGTCCTGGGGGCGCAGCAGGTCGAGTGCATGGCGAACGGCGATGCGGGTGGCGCGGACGCTGAGTCGGGGAAGCCGTGGCGTGAGGATGTCGAGCAGGGTGGTCATCTGGCTGTCGGTCAGGCAGTGCGTCGGCGTGGCGATCACGCTCAGGTGTTCGGTCGACACCAGACCGTCGATCCAGAGCCGGCGCAACTCCGGGAAGCGGCGAGCCAACCGGGCAGCGGCCACGAGACCGTACGCCGGGCCGCCACCCCAGGAGGCGTTCCGAGCGAGAACCGTCGCCGGGGCGTGGGGGAGTACGTCCGCCGCCTCGGCCACGACCACCCGATCACCAAGAACGGCATCCAGCAGATGGCGGATCCGACCCAGGGCGATCACGTCGTGATGGAGGACGGGTCCGGACCCCAGCGGCGCGGTGACTTCGCGACCCGCCAGGTCCGCCAGCCCGTCGGCTACGGCCCGGACCTCGTTCGAGCATTCGCTGAGCCCCGCCAGAAGAGCACCAGCCCGCCGAACGCGTTCGCCCCCGCTGGGGTCCTCACCGAACTCGGGACCCTGTCTCATGGCAGAACCGCCAGCATGACCAAGGCCGGGCGGTTCCCCGGCAGGTCGACCCTTGATGCGACGACCGATCGCTGTTTCGAACTCATGTTCGATTATGACCCGAGGGTCCGACAGCCCGCGAGCACCGCAGCTGCGGGACCGGTGAGACTGTCGGACCCATCGGGCAGCGTGTTTGAAGTACGGGAGGACCGTGGAAACGTCGGACCAAACGTTGGAGCAAACGTCGGACCAAACGTCGGACTATGTAATCGTCGGACTGGAAACGTTCGATCGAGGAAAGGTCGCATCATGGACCTGTTCGGTCATCCAAACCCAGAACCCCCCCGCTACCGGGACGAAGCCCTAGACCGGACCCAGCCGCCACCGGACTGGTGGATCCACCTGGTCGAAGTGGAGTTGGGACCGCTGGCGGAGCATGAGATCGAGGCACTGTGGGACCTGGCCCTGATGTAAGTCGCGGCACGCTGGAAATCCGCCGGGTGACATCGGGTGGTCGATACTGGGTTCGAACCAGTGACCCCTCGCGTGTGAAGCGAGTGCTCTACCACTGAGCTAATCGACCGGACGCACCGAGGATACACGGGACGCCCGTGTCCGATTCGAGGGAACTGCGCCGACTGCGTAGGTCTGTCCGGGTGACGGCTGCTGTGAACTGGGCGACACTCCGCCCCGCTGCCGCCCATCTGTGATTCCGGCGGGGGAACATGGACACCTGCCAGGGCGTCTCACTGAGGTGAGAGGCACCGGTAGGGGGGTTGGGGTGGATCGCTTCCGCGTGATCTAACTGTGACCAGAGCCACCGGGTGGTCAGGTGTGGGGCCTGATCGACCGGGCACACAGAGGGCGGAAAGGGAGTACGACATGATGCCATCACGGCCCGCACCCGCGCTGTCCCATGATCTGCTGATGCAGGTGGTGGTCGACGGTGACACCCGGGTATCGCTGTCCGCGACCCTGGCGTACTCCGCCGAGGATCCCTTCGCCATCTCCGCGACCTTCCGCACCGGCGAAGGAGACATCACCTGGACCTTCGCCCGCGACCTGCTGCGTGACGGCATGGCCGAATCGGTCGGCGAGGGAGACATCCAGATCCGACCGGCACACCCCAGCCGGGGACCGGTCATGAAACTGACCCTGTCTTCGCCGTCCGGCGCCGCCGAGATCGAGGCCCCCCGGCACGAGGTCGGCGAGTTCCTCGCCGAGTCGTACCGGCTGGTGCCCGCCGATTCGGAATGGATGTACCTCGACCTCGATCGCACGATCGACGACCTGCTGGGCGACCCCAGCCTCTGATCCCCGGCCCCTACGATGGGGTCCATGCGGATCACCTACGACGGCGTCGAACGTTCGGTTGCCGATGACGCCACCGGCCAAGACCTGGTCGGCGACGACCGGACCATCGTTGTGGTCCGGGTCGATGGCGAATTGGTCGATCTTGATCAACCGCTGCCGGCCGGTGCGGTCGTCGAACCCGTTGCCATCGATTCGCCGGATGGCCTCAATGTCCTGCGCCACTCCGCGGCCCATGTGATGGCCCAGGCGGTGCAGGACCTGCATCCCGACGCGAAGCTGGGCATCGGACCGCCGATCAAGGACGGTTTCTACTACGACTTCGCCGTGCCCGAGTCCTTCACGCCCGAAGACCTCACCGCGGTGCAGAAGCGGATGGTCGCCATCGTCAAGAGCGGTCAACGCTTCGCCCGTCGGGTGGTCGAAGAGGACGAGGCACGCACAGAGCTGGCCGACGAGCCGTTCAAACTGCGGCTCATCGGCAGTGAGGGCGGCGCAGACGTCATGGAGGTCGGCGGCAAAGAACTGACCATCTACGACAACCTCGACCGCACCGGCAAACGGGCATGGGGCGACCTGTGCCGGGGGCCCCACGTGCCCTCGACCCGTTACATCGCCCCCAATGCGTTCAAGGTGATGCGGTCCTCGGCCGCCTACTGGCTCGGCGACCAGGCCAACGAACAACTGCAGCGGCTCTACGGCACGGCTTGGCCGGACAAGGAGCAGCTCCAGGCGTACCTGACGTTCCTCGAAGAAGCGGAGCGCCGCGACCATCGTCGGCTCGGCGCCGAACTGGACCTCTTCTCGTTCCCCGAGGAGATCGGGTCCGGGCTGGCCGTGTTCCACCCCAAGGGAGGGGTTGTGCGCAAGGTCATGGAGGACTACTCGCGGCGCCGTCACGAAGAGGCCGGGTATGACTTCGTCAACAGTCCCCACATCACCAAGTCGGCGCTGTTCGAGAAGTCCGGACACCTGGATTGGTACGCGGACGGCATGTACCCGCCCATGGATCTCGACGCGGAATACGGACCCGACGGCGAGCTGAAGAAGCAAGCGCAGCAGTACTACCTGAAGCCCATGAACTGTCCCATGCACAACCTGATCTTCGACTCCCGCGGCCGGTCCTATCGCGAACTGCCGGTCCGCCTGTTCGAGTTCGGAACGGTGTACCGCTACGAGAAATCCGGCGTGGTGCAGGGGCTCACCCGCGCCCGCGGCTTCACCCAGGACGATGCCCACATCTACTGCACCAAGGAGCAGATGCCCGGCGAGCTGGATTCGCTGCTGACCTTCGTCCTGGACCTGTTGCGTGACTACGGGCTCGACGACTTCTACCTCGAACTGTCCACCCGTGACCCCGACAAGAGCGTCGGCAGTGACGAGGAGTGGGACGAGGCGACGGCCGCACTCCGGGCGGCCGGAGAACGGCAGGGTCTCGAGTTGGTCCTCGACGAAGGCGGTGCTGCGTTCTACGGCCCCAAGATCAGCGTGCAGGCCAAGGACGCCATCGGCCGCACCTGGCAGATGTCCACCATCCAGCTCGACTTCCAGATGCCGCAGCGGTTCGACCTCGAGTTCACCGCACCCGACGGCAGCCGGCAGCAGCCGATCATGATCCACCGTGCTCTGTTCGGCTCCATCGAGCGGTTCTTCGCGGTCCTGCTCGAGCACTACGCCGGTGCCTTCCCGGCGTGGCTCGCCCCGGTGCAGGTGGTGGGCATCCCGATCGCCGACGATCACATCCCGTATCTCCAAGAGGTCGTGGCGCAGTTGCGTTCCCACGGCATCCGAGCCGAGGTCGACATGGGCACCGACCGGATGCAGAAGAAGATCCGCACCGCACAGAAGCAGAAGGTTCCTTTCATGCTGTTGGCCGGCGACGATGACGTCGCCAAGAACGCGGTCAGCTTCCGCTACCGCAACGGCGAGCAGAACAACGGCGTCCCCATCGGTGACGCGGTCGCGGAGATCGTGACGGCGGTGCAGGAGCGCCGGCAGTGAGGGAACCCGAAGCGGAGGCCGATCTGGCCGACGGGCTGGAACGGATCTACACCCCGCATCGCATGGCGTATATCAAGGGCGAGGGAAAGCCCCCCGACGACACCGGTGGCGACCACTGCCCGTTCTGCCGTGCCGCCAGCCTGGACGACGAGGCAGGACTCATCGTCGCCCGCGGTGAACTCGTGTATGCCGTCATGAACCTCTACCCGTACAACACCGGGCATCTCTTGATCTGCCCCTACCGGCACATCGCCGACCTGACCGAACTGACCGACGCGGAGTACGCCGAGCTCGGCCACTTCACCCAACACGCCATGACCGTCATCCGCGACACCATGGGTCCGCACGGCTTCAACATTGGTGTGAACGCCGGGCCGGTGGCCGGAGCAGGGATCGCCGCGCACCTGCATCAACATCTCGTTCCCCGCTGGGGTGGCGACGCCAACTTCATGCCGCTCATCGGTCGCACCAAGCTGCTTCCTCAGGAGCTTCCGGACACCCGATCCCTGCTGGCCGCCGCCTGGTAGGCGGATGTGGCCCACAATGGGTCCGTGAGCAGCACTTCGGGGTCGTCCAAGTCGTCCAAACTGCCCCTGATCATCGCGGCGATCGTGGGGGTCCTCCTCATCTTCGGCGTCCGTCAACTGGTCAGTGGCGGCGACGGTGGGGGCGGCGGATCCACGGACACTGCCGGCTGCACCCAGGTCACCGTCGCCGCCTCCAGCGAGAAGGCGGCCCTGTTGTCGGAACTGGCCGGTGAGTACAACGAGCAGGGCCGGCAGGTCGATGGCACCTGCGTCGCCGTCACCGTGAACTCCAAGGCCAGCGGGGGTGCGGCCCAAGCGCTGTCCCGGGGTTGGCGCGAGGACGTCGACGGTCCGCTGCCCACCGTGTGGACCCCGGCCTCATCCTCCTGGGCAGTGCTGGTCCAGCAGAACCTCGCGGCCGCCGACAAGCCGGACATCGTGCCCAAGGAGCGGGACTCCATCGCCCAGACGCCGTTGGTCATCGCCATGCCCCGGCCGATGGCGGAGTCGTTGGGCTGGCCGGACAAGCAGATCGGCTGGAGCGACCTGGCCGAACTGGCCCGGTCGCCGAAGGGATGGGCGGCCAAGAATCACCCCGAGTGGGGCAAGTTCAAACTCGGCAAGACCAACCCCTACTACTCGACGTCCGGTCTGAACGCCACGATCGCGTCCTACTACGCCGCCACCGGACTGTCGAGCGATCTGACCGTCAAGGATCTGCGCGAACCCAAGACCCGCGACTTCGTCCGCAGCCTCGAGTCCAGCGTCGTCCACTACGGCGACACGACCTTGACATTCCTGTCCAACATGGCCCGCGAGGCGGCCCGGGGCCAGGGGATGACCTACGTCAGTGCGGTGACCGTCGAAGAGAAGTCGGTGCTCGACTACAACCGGGGCAACCCCACCGGGAACCCGGCGACGGCCGGACAACAGCCCGCCCCGACCGTGCCGCTGGCCGCTGTCTACCCCAGCGACGGGACGCTGATCTCGGACAACCCCTGGCTCGTGCTGAACGCGACCTGGGTGTCGGACCAACAGAGGGCCGGTGCCGCCGACTTCCTGAACTGGGTCCGCGAACCCGACCAGCAGCAACGCTTCACCGCCGCCGGGTTCCGGACCTTCGAAGGAGTACCCGGCGACGTCATCCGACCTGAGGACGGGATGCTTCCCGCCGGTGCCACCAGCGTGCTGGCGCCACCGGCGCCCAACGTCCTCGTGGCGCTGCAGAACTCGTGGGACACCCTGCGAAAACGAGCGCATGTCCTGATGGTCATGGACGTGTCCGGGTCGATGGGGGAACCGGTGCCGAGCGCCGGCGGCAGCAAGCTCGAGATCGCCCAGGAAGCGGCGGTGTCGGCGCTGGACCGTTTCGCGCCTGATGACGAAGTGGGGCTGTGGGTGTTCTCCACCGGCCTGGGCGACAACGGCGAACCCTTCCGAGAACTGGTCCCCATGGGACCGGCCAAGACCACCGTGCCGCGCATGAAGAGCGAGATCCCCCAGTTGTTGGCCGACGGAGGGACTGGCCTGTACGCCACCCTTCGCGCCGCCCAGAAGAAGAGTCTGGCCACGCTCGACCCCGACCGGATCAACGCGATCGTGCTGCTCAGCGACGGGCGCAACGAGTACCCGCCGGACACGGATCTGAACGGGCTGCTCGACGACCTGAGCGCCGAGAGTGTCGACACGTCCGTGCGGGTGTTCACCATCGGGTACGGCGAAGCGGCGGACACCGAGGCGCTTCAGAAGATCGCCGAGGCGTCCCGCGGTCAGTACTACGAGGCGAACGACCCGACGAGCATCGAACGCGTGCTGACCAGCGTCCTGTCGAACTTCTGACCGAGAGGGTCAGGAACCGTACTGGCCTAGGAAGGCGGCCACGCCGAGGACCAGGAACAGCAGCACCACGATGGTGATGAACACGTACATGATGCGCCAGGAGTTGCGGTTGGAGCGGTCCTCGAGCTGACCGATCGTCGTCTGATCGTCCGAGGCTGATGCGCCCGGGCCGGGAGCGTCGTGAGTCATACTTCGACGCTAGCGCGCCCGTGGCCCGGTGGCCTGCCGTCATACTGCATGCATGAGCGCGGGCGACGAACTCAAGGACCCCTGGGGGTGGCTGGTCGCCGGGGTGACCGGAGGGCTGGGTTGGGCAGTGCTCGCCACCGCATTGGGTCCGGTCGCGATCCCGATCGGCGTCGGGATCGGTGCCGTCGTTCTCGGAACCAAGGTCGCCGTCGGCTCGCGGAACTCCCGCCCCCGTCGGGAGTCGACCCAGGCGCAACTACCCAAACCGCCCCGCGGGTCGGTCCAGGCGGCGCTGTTGGCCCGGGCCGAATCAGCTCAGCGCCGGATCCGCACTCTGGCCGAGACCCCGGGCGACGACTGGCTGACCGCCCAGATCGGGAACGTCGACGACGAGGTGGGCGTGGTCGTCGAGGACCGCCTGGCCGACCTTGCCGGCCGCGTCACCGTGGCCGACAACTCCCTGCAGTCCGCCCGCCCCGACGCATTGGCCGCTGAATACGCCGCGGCCCAGGCCGCGGTGGCCGGAGAGAACGATCCGGCGCTGCGGGTCGAGCGTCAGCGCACCGTCGACGCGCTGGCGTCGCAGGTGGAAGCCGTCAATCGGCTGGTCCGATTGCGCGACACCCTGCTGGCCCGGATGCAGACCGCGGTGGTGGGGCTCGAGGGTCTCAGCGCCCGGATGGGCGAGTTGGTCGCCCTGGGCTCGGACCCGGTGGCGCACGATCGCAGCAGCGAGGTACTGCAGGTGGTGACCAGCGACCTGGACACGGTGCGGGATGGCCTCACCGAAGCCGAGGCGCTGTCCCGTGAGCTGTGACCAGTCGGGCCCGGCCTGACCGTCGGCCGAGGCTCAGCCCAGCACGGACGCGCGCAGGCGGTCGGGCAGCGGTTCGTAGCCACCCTCCGACCGGGTGAAGGTCGCCGACCCATGACTGAGCGCACGCAGGTCGATCGAGTACCGGGTGAGTTCCGACGCCGGGACCACCGCCGCCACCCGGGTGCGACCACCGTCGAGTGACTCCGAGCCCGTCATCCGACCCCGGCGCGACGCGAGATCGCTCATCACCGCGCCGACGTACTCGTCGGACACATCGATGG